>Ga0315279_10000269_pt1 | contig 111848 bp, 83 predicted proteins | sample YL17G06_20_MG_FD_203694 | JGI IMG/M metagenome (GOLD analysis project Ga0315279, IMG submission 203694) | Sediment microbial communities from Yellowstone Lake, YNP, Wyoming, USA - YL17G06_20 | ecosystem: Environmental > Aquatic > Freshwater > Lake > Sediment | place: USA: Wyoming | collected... | reverse complement strand
AAACGAGGGGGAGCGCCGCGGTACAAACCGCGGACCATACAGGGAAACGAAATAATGGCGGATCAACCAAGTGCGGGTGGATCACTTTTGCCGAGCGAAGGCGGACTACTTCTGCTTAGCGCCGAAGTCGTATCGTGTATTGTACCTTTTTCATGCCTGCATCGTAGGCAGGCTTGGCATACAAGTCAACGCGTCCCTCTTCATAACTGGGCCGTATCGACCCCTTCAACGCATAAGCAATTGTTTTACGCTGCCTGGTGAGAGGGTAACGCACCAAGGTCCCGCCGCGTGAGTTTCTCATCTTATTGGCACGGAGACCGCAGGGAAATGCAGGACCGTCACATGTAGCAAGAAATGTCAAGCCGCACGGAGGCAGAAACTTATAATGGCATCGATATTTCGCACGGATGAATGGAGGGTGCCTTCATGAAAAAAATGGTACTGATAGTTGTAGGCATCGCTGTTGTTGTGGCGCTGGCCGTCATCGGCTTCTTCTGGTACATGATGGGAAGACCGCTCTATGAGCCGGGAATGGTTCGGTCGGAAAAAGCTCTTCGTGCCCCTTTGGCGCCTCCCAGGCAATCGATGGAAGGCGACTTCTGGTTGGTAGAAAATGATATCAAGCTGCACCGCTACTCGGTCGGCAACGGAAGGAACGTCCTCGTCGTTCACGGAGGGCCGGGATACCCGATGTCCGAACCTATGCAGGGTTTGCAGCCGCTCACGACACAATACAAATTCCACTACTATGACCAGCGCGGCTGCGGCCAGTCGAGCCGGCCATTTGACAGGCTCTCATCCCGCAACTTCCTCGATAATGTGACAAGCCTCGACAAAACCCTGGGATTGGGAGCGCAAATCGCCGACATCGAACGCATCCGGCGGATACTCGGTGAAGACAGCCTGATTATTGTCGGGCACTCCTTCGGTAGTTTTCTCGCGTCAATGTACGCTGCGGAGTTCCCGGGCAAAGTGAAAGGCTTGATTCTCGTGGCTCCTGCCAACCTGCTAGTGATGCCTCCTGACGACGGTGGCCTGTTTGAGGAGATAAAGGGACGTCTGCCTGAGAACTTGAAGGCAGAGTACGCGGAGTTTCTGAAGAGCTACTTTGACTACGGCGGCATTTTCTCGAAGAGCGAGGCCGACCTGGCGTCCTTGAACGCAAAGATCGCAAAGTACTATTGGGCTGCCAGCGGTTCCGCGCCTGCCTCATCGCAGGCGCAGGAAATCAAGGATGCGGGCGGCTGGATGGTGCAGGCGATTTACTTCAGCATGGGCCGGCGGCACGACTATCGCAAATCTCTCGCAGCCGTGAAAGCCCCGGTCCTCGTCATCCATGGTGAAAACGATTTGCAGCCGGAGAAGGCCAGTCGTTCTTGCGCCGACGCGTTTTCCAATTCCAGGTTTCACCTGATCAAGAACGCCGGCCATTTCTCATTTAACGAGCAGCCCGCAGAATTTGCGACTGTTACCGGAGAATTCCTGAACGCGCTGAAATAGGCGCCAATCCGGCGGGCGGAGCCAAAAGCGCTCACACGATAGTTCGAAGGTAAAACTTTCGATACCGATAGATCCGTCGAATTCATGCAATTCGAGGCAACGAGAGGCTACAGATTGAACTCGAGAATAGGCTGCAGCCCGTGGCGCAGGGCGCGAATCAGCGCGGGCAGGTGATCATAGCGCTCCAGGCGGATGCCGACTGCTCCGCCGCCCGGATGGACCTCGACAAACTCCCGCTCCGGAGAAAGGCCGAATCTGCGGTAAAAGGCAATGCGGAGAAACTGTTTCACATCTTCGACGCGGATCTTTGCTGTGTCGACGTGCACCTGGAAGAAATCACCTTGGCCGGCGGCATTCACCCGCAGGGCCACAGCGTCCCTGCCGAAAGCGCGTCGCAGCATCGCTTCTGCCAAATCGATAAGCGCCAGTCCCCTGAAAAAGTTGGATCCCTCGAGAAGGCGCAGTTCGGGTGGGGGCTCTGCGGAGAGAGTCTCATCGTCCAGCCCCCGGTTGTAGTCAAAAGGTCTGGCTCCGAATCGCTCCAGCCAGCGCTCCATCAATTGCGGCCCCGAAAAGTCACGTTCCCACTCCATTGTAGACATCATCTTCTCCCGGTCGGGCAACTGCTCAGGATCGATGTCGAAGCAGCAATCGCCCCTCTGCGAGCGAGCCACGCATTCGATCCATTGATCTGGGTGGTGGATGAGATAGAAATTCTTGGCCACCTCCCCAAACAGGTAAGCCACCATAGCCCGGAGTGGCACTCCCTCCTCTTCCACGTTTTGCCCATTCGGAGGGGTTCGGCGCAGGACGGGATCGCGCCATCCTGCGAACAGCGACGCAATGGTCGCGTCCGCCTTCTCCCCGGCGGTGGCCGCGTCCAGATTCTCCGCCTCGCGAAGCTGCCCAGCATACCAGCTCCTGCAGTCCAGCGCGCGCTGGCGCAACTCTTCGCGCGGCGTCAATAGCGGCAGCTGCTTCAGCACGTCGCGTACCCAGCAACGACGAGCCGCCCCGAGCTCCCCCAGCCTGAGCAGATCGTCTTCCACTTCTTTGAAGAAATCTCTGTCCAGCGGCAGGCGCATGAGGATCGCCGCTAGCTCGGCGGCTTTTCCGGTCATCTTGCGCATCTCACCGGTGGTTTGCTTTCCCCGCTGGGATTCGGGTTCATAGCTTCCGGCTGACCACTTCCAAGCTTCGCGATCCCGGTCTACGGAGTAGGGGAACAGGACGTGAAAGCGCTCGGCGGGAACCGGATAGGTCCCGAGGATTCGGTAGTTGTCTCGCGGGTTGGAGGATATGAGCGTTCCTTCGCCAGCTCGGCCTTTTTGCTCCGTAGCCTGATCCAACGAGCCGGCACGGACTCCTGTGCCGTACTCGGCCTGGCAGGAAAGGTGCACAAGCAATTCCGGCGAGATCCCGAGATCGAAGAGCGCGTTCAATGCGTTCTTGATTGCGACTGTGACGGCGGATGAGCTTGAGAACCCTCCGCGCGGAATGTCTCCCGTTGTCAGAATCCGCAAACCGCGAAATCCTCCGCGTCCCAGGGCCGCCTGAATCCTGCCCCCCAGATTGCCGCTGCGCACGGTGCGCAGAGACGCGATTGAGTTTGAGACAAGCGAGAAAGGTCTGCGCATGCTTGTGCTGATCCATAGGGAAGCGGGTGGCAGCGGCAGCCCGATATCCTTGCGCCGCCGCAATTCCTCGTCCGTAAAGTATCCGAGCGAGAGCAGCAGGCGCTCCGCCATCCGGGTGCCGAAACACTCATAGCTGTACCAGTCGCCGACCTCGTCCCCGGGATACATGTAGTCGCTGTCCGAGTCGACGGAAACGACTTTCTCGCGGAACTCGGGATTGGTTGGGTAAAGGTGGATCCGGCGGTCGTCGGAGGATTGAACCAGAATGACAATCTGTTCACGACCCCGGGCGTCCCGTGCGCCGATGGGCATCTGCCAAGCAGGTCCGAGGAACCTCCCCATGTCCGGATGCATGAATGCGATCCGCAGCCGGCCTCCGGCGATGCCAATCGCCACAGGTTGGTCTTCTTTGAAGCCAAAGGCGGAATCGGCCGCTGTCTTCAACAGTTCCTCCAACTGGGAGGCAATCGAGGCTACCTGTCCTGGCGGCCGGCCTTTCCAGACAGCTCGGGCAGCCTCATCCACGGAAGAAGCCCGGGGGTAGGCGGTGGACGGAAGCAGAATTCCTTCCAGCAGTGCCAAGTCCTCGGGGCGGGTGACATCCGAGCACAGCATGTCGTAGTCCGGATTGTCGACGGTCGTCGTGATCGTCCGTATCTCCCCTCCATCCCGGCGAATGAGCTCGATGATGTCAGTGATGTAGTACTGCTGCTGCGCGTTGGAGTTGTGGAGAGGTTCAAGATAGCGTCTCAGTTTTCGGGCCCGGATTGCATAAAGAGGACAGTTTCCTTCTTCGAGCGCGTCGAGGGGCCACCGCAACCTTTCGTCTTCGAGAGCATCGATATCGCGCTGCTCAAGAATCCCCAGAACCTTCCCGGTAGAATCGCGGATGACACGTCCTTTGCCGCGGTTTTTCGGCGATTCGTAAATGGCGGTGAGAAAGGTCAAATCCGCCTCATGGTCGCCGGACGAGTGCGTGTCGAAAAGCTTCTTGAAGATCGCAGCAGGAATGATCCGGTCACCCATGCCGACAAACAGCACGGGGTCGCTACGTTCCAGTTCTGCAAGGCTGAACGCCTCGTAGGTGGCGAAAGCCGTCCCCCCGGCGGGATTTTCCGAGAGCACGTAGATATTGTCATCGCCGAGGGCGGCCACGACTTTGTCATGCCGGTACCCGACAACGCAAACCGCAGGGCCGGGCCAGAGACTTTGAAAAGAGCTAATGGAGTGCCGGGCCAGCGGGAGGCCGCCCACGCGCTGCGCGCATTTCGGTGCATCGCCGAAGCGGATTCCTTTGCCCGCCGCCAGCACTATGAGGAACGGTTGATCTTCACAGATGGCGGCAAAGAGTCTGCCCATTCCCCTGTTCAGGATCTTCTCCTGCGTAAGCTTGGCTGCATCGCGCAGACAAGTGCTCATGTCGTTTTCCCTTCAGGTCGTTGCTCCGCGATCCCCGCTACATAATTGCCGGGTCGTATCTGCAAAATTCGATTTTCGCTATTTCGGCCTCCTGAGGTGATGGGCTCTCCAATGTCCCGCAACGGTATCACAGTTAAATCCGGGCCGGCTCGAAACTCCCCGGTGAGATCAGGAGTTCTGAGGTTGTTTTTCAATGGCTCAATGACCTGATGGCTCAATCACCAATGACTCAATTCAAAGACCTGACTCCTGCTTCTTACGCCCAAAACAACTCAGGCGTGCGTGTCGGGCCATCCAGGTGCCCCACCAGTTTTTTCTCCAGTGGTACTCGCGACGGCTCCAGGTTTCTGCGTAGGCGCTCCATATCCTTCTGGCTCAAGGGAGAAAAACTCCTGGCCACCTCGATGTTATGTTCCAGGAATTCCAGGCGCGGCATACCTATGACAGCTGCGGTTACGGGAAGGCTCATGGAGTATCGAATCAGGGAATCGATGTCGGTTTTGCCGAGTGCACTCCCCAATAGGAATTCCTGGCCCGTCACCTTCATGGCGATGACGCCAAGGTTCTTTTTATTGGCTGCCGGCAGGGCCAGCTCCTCGAAGCGGCCATTGCGGCTGGCATTGAGCGCCATCTGCGTGCAGTCGAGGTCGTGGCGCTCGATGGCCTGAGCCAGCACGGCGCCGTCTGTGTGGCTGGTCATGCCGATGAATCGCGTCATCTTCTGCTCCCGTGCTTCGAGCAGTCCCTTCAATGCACCTCCAGGGCTTTCGATCTTTGCAAGGTCATCCGGCTTTCCGAGGCTGTGAATGTGAAGGAGGTCGACGTGATCCACCTGCAGTCTTTTCAAACTGGCTTCGAGGCGACTCATGAACTCGTCCCGAGTTCGATCCGGGATCTTAGTGGCGAGAAAGACCTCCTTCCGTCTCTTTGCCATGACCTTGCCGACGAGGGTTTCGCTCTTGCCGTCTCCGTAGGAATATGCGGTGTCGACATAGGTTATCCCCAGGTCTATGGCGCGATTGAGCGCGGCAAGGGCCTGCGCCTCGTCCGGATACATCAGAAACCGGCTGCCGGAGCCGAAGGCCAGAATTGAAACCTCAACACCGGTCCGGCCCAGAGTGCGATGGGGCAAGGTGGCGCGGGCTGCTGAAGCCGGCGACTCCCTGGCTGCTGAGATAGTCAGTCCCGCTCCTAAAGCTGTCCCTGCCGCCAAGCCTTCGAGGAATTCTCTTCGGGATACGTCTTTGCTCATAGGTGCTCCCTGATAATGAAGTGAATAGTAGGTTCCAAGAGTATCACCACAAAGGCACAGAGGCCACAGAGTTGTCTCCGTGGCCTCTGCGTCTCTGTGGTGTGTGATAAGATGCGTCAATATTAGACCGTCGAGGGAGCCATGAAACTTCAGGCAGGTATTCGGTTTTTGATCGTTGTCATTTTGATGGTTTTTGCCGACCTCTCAGGCCAAGCCGCCTTCGCTCAACGCCCGGCGCCCATGCCGTCCCTGCGGGAGCAGGCCCGGATCCAGCAGGAGTGGTTGAAACTTCGCCTGGAGCGTGAACTGCCGAGGTTGATGCGGCAGAACGGCGTCGCGATGTGGATCGTGGATTGCCGGGAATACAACGAGGATCCGGTGTTCAAAGCGCTCGCCTCGCCAACGGTATTCGCCGCCCGACGTCGCACGATACTCGTCTTCTTTGATCGCGGCGATGAAAAGGGAATTGAGCGGCTAGCGCTGGGCGGCGGATCGAATGGCGGGCTCTATACGGTGTATCGTGATTCCGACACAGCCAATAGAGAGCTCTACGGCAAGGGACAGTACCTGACGCTGCGCAAGATTGTTGAGGAGAGGAAGCCCTCGACAATCGCACTGGATATCTCCGCGACCCATGCATTCTCCGATGGCCTCTCCGTGGCGGAGTACGAGGCGCTTTCGGACGTGCTGGGTCCTCAATGGATGTCCCGTGTGATTCGCGTCGAGCGCCTGCCGCTCGACTATATCGATATCCGGCTGCCGGAAATGATGTCGACATATGTGCACATGATGGAAATCGTTCACTGGCTGATATCGCGTGCGTTTTCAAACGAGGTCATCACGCCGGGAAAAACCACCACGACCGATGTTGTCTGGTGGCTGCGGCAGCAGGTGAACGACATGGGGCTTGGAACCTGGTTTCAACCGAGCGTCGATGTGCAGCGACCAGGGCAAGCCGCGGGATCGGTCCTGTCCGAGCGGGAGGACATAGTGATTCAGCGTGGCGACGTGCTGCACTGTGATTTCGGGATTACTGCGATGGGCTTGAACACCGACACGCAGCACATGGGATTCGTATTGCGGGAAGGTGAAAATGATATTCCCGAAGGCATCAAGCACGCACTGCTGAACACAAACCGACTCCAGGACCTGCTGCTCGAGCGCATGCGGCCGGGCCGTTCCGGCAATGAGGTCCTGGCGGACACGCTGAACGCGATGAAAGCCGCGGGGATCAACGGATCGGTTTACGCCCATCCGATCGGAGATCATGGCCACGGCGCCGGGCCGCTTATTGGGTTGTGGGATCGACAGCAAGGCGTTCCAGGACGCGGCGACGTGCCTATCCTGCCTTCCACCTGGTTTTCCATTGAGCTGGCTTCCAAGACTCCGGTTCCCGAATGGAACAACCAGGAACTGAACGTGGCGCAGGAGGAGGACGCCGCAATTGACGCGAGCGGAAAAATCTCCTGGATCCTTCGTCGCCAGACCCAATACCACTTTGTGAAATGAGGTTGTAAGTGCTCTCTGCGCTAATAACGCCTGGATTCTTGCCGCCTCGAGCAGAACTCTTGGTGAATCTTGGTGTTCTTGGCGTCTTGGTGGTGAGGCTGTTAGAAGTACACCACCAAGACACCAAGAACGCCAAGAACACAAAACCGATTGGTTGCGGCCTATGGCCGCGCTGGGTCTCTGTGCTGTCAGATAAGAACGGCGCTTAGAAACGCGAGGGGAATCATCCAGACTGCAGTCGGCACCAGGCCAACAATCGGGATGAGAATGAGGGTTCCAGCGAGAGAGCCGATGCACCCGCCGATGAGGTCCGCGGAATACAGGGGGGCGATGACTTTCCGCACATCGGGTTTGCCTGACAGGCTTGCATAGGCGAATACTCCGGCGACGAGAAACCCCGACAGAGCCAGCAACGCAGCAGTCTCGAAAAGCCCCAACCCTGGGCCTGAATTGGTCCGATAGGCAATCCAGGCTCCCAGGGGAGCGAAACTCAGTACGAGCCCGAAGCCCCAAATCCTGGATATTCTTTCATCACCGCCCGGTTGTATATTTGCCCGCTGGTCCACAGCCAGCGCTCCCAATGTCAATCCTGCCATGAAGCTCATCAGCAGAATGCCAAGGTCCTGGAAGAGAACCCCATTCTTTACCTGGTAATGTAGTATGAGGAGAGTTTCCATCACCATTCCGAGAAATCCCGCCATTCCCATGAGCAATGCCCGGCGCAATCCACGCTTTCGGCGGGTGAGGATGAACAGGACAAACACCGTGGCAAGCATCAGCCACTCCAGTGGGGTTGGACGCACGCCGCGCGCTGCAATCCCCGAGAAGTCGAGGCTGGCCATCCTCGGGAAGAATTTCGACAGCCAAAGCATTACCGTGTACTGATAGCAGATCGGTCTTATGTCGGTGTTCATGGGAGCCGTGCCGCTTTCCAGGGTTTTTGAGATTTGCTCAAACCTGTCATTGCGGTACAGATATTGAATGTAGGCCGGCGAGACGAGCCTCGTCGTGATGAGCCGCTGCCTCAGCCTCTCTGCGGGTACTGCCGGGTCCCTCGGCAATGGCTCGCGCGACGCGATGACGATGTTGGTGCCTCCCGGCAGGACCAGCACATCGCCGAAGACCGACTTTGCCGCTCGATAGATGCTGACCATCCGCTGTGTAAGTTGTGGGGTCCAATAGTTCTCGGAGGACCTCAGCCTGAAACCCATGAGTCCGCCCGGATTCAATCGATCTCGGCATTGCCTGTAGAATTCCTGCGTGTAAAACCGGTTTGCCTGCCCCGATGAGGGCTCCGGCATTCCAACGAGAATCAGGTCGTATTTCCCCCCGTCGTTCAGTATTTTGCGCGGGTCCCCGATGAGGATTCGCACGATTGGGGTGCGGATGGATTCGCTGAACTCAGCCGGGAGATGGGGCTCCACCGCTTTCAAGTACACCGGATTGAGCTCGACATAATCGACACAGCTTGGCTTGTGCTTCAGAATCTCGTGAACCAGGCCTTCGATCCCTCCACCCAGAATCATTACCCGTGCTGGACTCGGATGCTGAAGTGCGATCAGCTGAGCAAACTCCTCGGCCTCGGTGCCTTCGGTGTCGAAAGAGAGCGCATCGTTTTCGAACACCGATATTTGCCCGCCGAGCTGGGTTACCGTCACCCTGCTGTATGGCGAATCGCAGGTCTCGACCAGGTTCGGATGCGTCCACGAGGTCATTTTGAGGTCCACAGGTTGAGCCTGCCAGAATACCCAGATCAGACAGGCTGACAGCAGGCCGCACAGGTATCGAAGATAACGCACCTTCTCCATGCCCGCGATCGACCAGGGCAGAATCAATCCGACCAAAGAGCAGATGAGTGCGATTCTGAAGTTCTGGACGCCGAATCTTAAGAACATTGTTGCGCACAACCCGCCTGCGATTCCGCCGGCACTTTCAATTGCATAGGCCAGCGCCAGCGACTTCCCGCCCGTGACAGACCTTCTTGCAGCCCATTGAAATAGCAAACCCAGAAGCAGCCCGATGGGAAGCAGGGACAACGATATCGCCACGATTTGCATTTGAAACGGCAGATAGGCGCCGGGCACGCCGGAGAAGAGAATGCGGACGGATCGGACGAACGCCACATCCAGGGGGAGCAAGCCGGAGAACAGGCAGAGGAGGAGACTAATCTGAACGTTGGAGGGATTTTGGTTTCGCCGGCTGATCCAGGTGCCGGAAGCGGTGCAGAGCAGCCATAGGCCAAGGGCCAGGGAATAGATCAGCTCTACGCCGTAAAACGAAACGTTGAGTTCGCGGAGCAGGGCTACTTGTCCGAGGATGGAGATGAATCCGATAACAAAGAGGTGGGCCATTCGGGTGTCACGCGCTTTTCGCGGTTATCTGCCATTGCGATGGTTTACAGAGCCGCGACCGTCAGGGAGCGGGACATTTTCTCATGAGGGCCAGATATCTCTCTCATCAAGCCATTTCCGGTTTATATTTGAAGAGATATCGAATCATGTACCGCGATCCGGCTCGCTCCCGCTCGCGGCTCTGAAATCCTGGCCATGAAGCCATCATCGCAAGGGCGCGGGATTGCATCATCACATCCGAATCTTTTCACAGTTTCTGACAGAGTACCCCAACTGCTATTTGATCTCGGACTCGCTGAAGACCTCCGCCTGGAAGACTTCGAACCTGGCACCGTGCTTCCAACTGCCTATGGGCAGTCCAGCTTTGAGGCAGAGATTGTCGAGCAATTCGTCGCGGCCCCATTTCTGTTCCACGGCGACCTGGGGCAGGAAAACGGCCGACTTGCCGTCCTTGAAGATCACCACACCGTCGCGCCCGATCTTGATCTCGTCCGCGCTGAGGACAGGTTTCATCGGCGTCAGCGCAGAGATTTCGATCTCAATGTCCTCAAGCTCCTTCAGCTGGACCGGCGGGAACCTCTGGTCGTTGAATGCAGCCTGCGCGGCCATGCCGGCGACCGTCTGGCAGAGCTGAAAATCGGGAGGGATATGGCCAATGCATCCGCGGAGCTCGCCGTGTTTTTTCAATGTCACGAACGCCCCTTGAGGGAGATCAACCCTGGAAGAGAAGCCTCGCGCAAGCGGGACAGTCTCGGTTGTGAGATATCGCTTTATGGTCTCGCGGGCGAGCTTGAGGAGCGCCTTTTTATCCGCAGCTTGAAGGGGAGTCTCGGTTGAGGCTGGAGCGGAAGGGTTCGGAGCTTTAGTCTGCGCGGGCGCGGTCCCAGTTGAGAGGACCACTGCTCCGTATCCGACCACGCGCGACCGGTCACCGACTGTCGCCACATCCCCGGAGTTGGCGTAGCTGACGAGCGTTGCCCGTGTGGCGCCCATGGCTTTGGCTGCAACCAGGCCCGCGAGAATCGGAGCCTCGCCGCAAGCATATGTCACGAGGTTGCGAGTGTTACCAAAGGACGATTGTGTCCTGGCGCTGAATTCTTTCGGATCGAGCTTCAGGATCGTTTCCAGGGTCTTCCTGTCTACGCTGATCGCGTCCTCATAGGGGGGGTAGTGGGAAAGGTCCGAGCTGATCACTATCAGAGCTTGCCGGCCTTTAAGCACCTTGGCCAGAGCCTGTCCGAAGTGTGTGCACATCTTGAGATCGTTCGTGCCAACAACAATCGGGACGATTTTGGCGGCAGGAAAAAGCACCTGGATGAAGGGAACCTGGACTTCGACGGAGTGTTCTCGTACGTGTGCTTCCCGGTCCGAAGTGCAGTTCTCATCCTCAGCCAGCAAGGCTGCGGCTACGCCGTCGTCGATGGGCGCGAGACCCAGAGGCGTCTGAAAGGCGCCGCGGGAATACACAGAGAATCCATTGAGATTGTTCACCGTGTGGTTTGTGCCCAATATGACGATCAGATCATAATTGCGCCCCATCACTTGGCGATAGGCATCAGCGTAGATCTGGCCGGCGAAAATGTACCCCGCATGCGGGACCATAATGGCCATCGGTTTTTCGATGGAGACTGTCACTGCGTCATTGAGGAACTGCTGGACGGCGAGCTTCAGGTGGGCCGGGTTACTGGGATAGAACTGGCCCGCCACAGCAGGCGCGCGGACGTCCGGATCCGTGCGTCCACAGGCGTTGGACGCGATCCACAAGGGCAGGCTGGCCAGGCTTAAGATTGCAGATAAACGCAGAATGTTCATGACATTTTTCTCAATAAAAAGTGGGATAGGAACTTGGTCAAGGCTAGAAATGACGAATGACGAATGACGAATGACGAATGAAAAAAACCCTCTTGGTATTCGTCATTCGCAATTCGTAATTCGTCATTCATTGCTCCACCTGCAGCTTTGTGTCTATCTCCTCATTCGCAGCGATGATTGGGAGGATCACAAAATGAATTCTAGGACCATGTGCCGGCAATAGGTTTCCCGCAGAATTTGCAGTTGCCGCCTTTCAGGTTCATCTCATCAATGAAAAACGAGTTTCTCCGGATAACGATCTTGCCGCAATAGGGACAATAGGTGTGATTGCCTGGATGGTCCGGAACATTTCCTACGAATGCGTAGTGGATGCCCCGTTTCATGGCGATCTCTCGAGCGCGATCCAAGGTAGCCACCGGAGTCGGAGGCAGGTTGAGCAACTGGTAATCCGGATGAAACCGCGTGAAATGAATTGGAACATCGGGTCCCAATTCTCCCATCACCCATTCCGCGAGAGATTGCAGCATCTTTTCCGAGTCGTTGAGGGTGGGTACGACCAGGTTGACAATCTCGAGGTGAACCCTGCTCTTGCGGATTTGCTTGATGCTCCTCAGCACGGGCTGAAGCTCCGCACTGCACACCTTCCGGTAAAAGTCCTCGCTGAAACCTTTCAGGTCGATCTTTATGGCGTCCAACACCTCGCACATTTCGCTCAAGGGCTCCGGGTTCATGAAGCCGCAGCTAACAAGTACGCAACGGGTTTTCTGATTCTTCGCAATCCTGGCGATGTCCGTAAAATACTCCGTGAACACTGTCGGCTCATTGTAAGTAAAGGCGATTACCGGAGCCTGGCGCGATGCGGCGGAGCTGGCAATGGTCTCGGGCGAAATGAACCCCGAGTCGGGGAAATCTTCCGGGCTGGACTGGGAGATTTCCCAGTTCTGGCAGAACTTGCAGCGCAGGGGGCACCCGGAAGTGGCCAGTGAGAACGCTGCCGAGCCGGGAAGGAAATGGTAGAAAGGCTTCTTTTCAATCGGATCGATATGAACCGAAACCGGGCGCCCGTAAACGAGGCTGCGCATTTCACCGTTGACGTTGATCCTCGCACGGCATTTGCCTCGCTCTCCGGCGTGGAGGACGCAACCCTGGGCGCAGAGGAGGCACTTGACAATTCCCGGTTTGCCGGCGTGGGCGTTAACCTTCAGGTTGTCCCCGGCGTTGTGGCATTTCAGACAGTCGACGCCCGCAGAAGCGGTAGAAATCCAGTATCGCGCCTTGGGAGCTGACCGAATGAGATCGGAGGTCTTGTCGAGTGGACTTGCGACGGCAAGTTCCTGCCATAAGGGTGCGGAGAGTCCGGCAAGAGGGCCAATTCTTGCGGTCGCGAGCAAAAAATCACGCCGGGAGATCATCGCCTAACTCCCAGCAATTACGATAATCCCCCGCGCCAGTGATGTCAATCGAGTGGAAACTCGATTACTCTGTGGTTGGATCTAAAAAGCTGTTGAATCGGGGGTGCTATTCTCCTATTCTCAGCCCACGTCCACAGGAATCATGAGGAGTTGGTTATGACCAATGATGAGCAGTTGAAAGCCGAGCTTGAAAGACTCCGTGCCGAGAACGAGGCGCTCAAGAGGACCTCCTCCAAAGGCCTGTCGTTGAGAATCAGCGATAAAGGGGGAGTATCGATTTATGGATTAGGCAGGTTCCCTGTTACTCTCTACAAAGAACAGTGGCTGAGACTCCTGGATATGGTGGATGACATCCGTGCCTTCATCAAGGCTAACGAGTCTCACCTGAAATCCAAAGAGCAGGCACAGCCGCCCGCAACCTAAATGGCCGGTTCACTCCGGCCTGCACTCCTAGTGGGAATTGCAGGGACACGGCTTGTCGTATCCCTGCGCATTCCCCCTTTGTCTCTTTTCGGGTGCGGTCTGCAATTCCGCTGCCCTTTTCCTACCTAAGAAACAACATGAGTCCGCGTAGCTAAGCTGCCTTTTTCTTTGCCGCGAAGGACTTGAAGACCAGGTAGGCCCCGACGATCACTAACGCTGCGGGCCACCATCGTTCAAGCCAATAGAGCGAATAGCCGAATCGGGTGTAGGCAAGGGCCAATCCGCCCACAACAATCAGGGCGACACCCCCGAACAAGGAGCCTCCGCTGCCGGGCATCTCGATTTCCTTGGGCAGTTCCATCGGTCCCAAACCCGCGAGGGCCTGGTTGTAGAAAGCTGCCCTGCGCGCGGCGTCCACGATGTTGTAAAGCCAGTAAAAGGCCATGAATAGGGCAGCCAGCGGCGTCAGGTCGCCTATTCCATGGGCGAGCAGCGTGATGAGCGACGCGATCACCACGATGTTGGTGAATCCCTGCACGTAATAGCCCACATAGATCTGCCCAAGCCCAGGCATCAAAGACAGCACCGCTGCAAGCACCGGAGATTTGCTCCGGGGATCGTCTTGCATAGACCCCCAGCGCTGCCAAGGTGGCGTTCGGGGGCCTGGCGCTGCTCCAGCGTAGGGCGGCGCGCCCGGGGTTTCGGTTTGTGTTCCTGGTTGGGTTTCTTGTACATTGACCATGTTATTCTCCTCTACATCACCGGGTTATATTCATTGCCTTTCAATTCGGAATAACGCATCGCGCTGACAAAGGTTCGGTCGGTGGAAGCAAAAATAGCTTCACCCCGGAGACTTGGCCCGGCCTGGCGGACGAAACCGATATCGGTGACATTCGATCGGTATCGGGGAGAATCTTGACCACAGTCTCCAGCAGGCAGACGGCAGATGGCAGCAGGCAGACTCCCTGCTTAGATATCGTTTGTTTTTTTATCTTTTGGCTCTTGCTGTCGGCGGCCTACTGCCGGCTTTTTGGGGGAAGAGGGTTGCCCATGCTCGCTGCAAAGCGGACAGGGCTTTTCGGGGCAAGGCCCGCATCTCTTGAAGATCAGATCGGACAGCAGCTTGGAGGGATTGTGTGCCCTGCTCGAAGAGAACCGCAGCGGATTTGGCAAGTTCCTGCTGCCGATTCGAGAGGGCGCCCGCAAATTCCCTGGTATGTTTCAGGGTGCCGGTTTCGCTTCGAACCAGAGAGCCCGGAAGCGCCACGGAAACCCATGAAAAAGAGCCCTTGGACTGATAGACCTCCCCGGCGCGAAGCGCCAATTCATGGAAAGTTGTCAGAGGATTTCCAAGCACACTCACCAGAAGAATCGTTGCCAAGTATGCGGCTTCCCAACTGAAGCGGGGGCGCTGTATGAGTCGCAGCCACCACTGCTGTATGCGCAGCCGAGGATTGAGACGGGGCTCAGGCAATAGCCTGGATGTTGCCCGCAGCACACGAAAGGTGAAGTGCATTCCGGGCTCCAGTTCGCCCATTTGGGGCAGAGTTTCCTTCAACTCCGCCAGGCTTGCAGCAAGTGCCGAGCAATCGCTGCAGTGAGCCATGTGCAGGGATAGGATCTCACCGTAGCCGGCTTCGAGGTTGCCGTCCACGAAGTCGCACAGATGCTCGTGCGCCCGACGGCAAGCCGGGCCGCTTGTCCGTTCCAGAATGGAGCGCGCCAGGTCCTGGGGAGGTTCGATCGCGGGAATGTTCAAGCTTTCCGAAGCAATTTCCATCAGCTCCCGGCAAAATGCGCAGGCTGTCAAGTGCTCTTCAACGGCCCGACGATCCTCAGGCGTCAGTTTGCCTTCCTGATATTTCTCAAGCCTGTCTTCGAATCCAGAGCAGTTCATGGATGCATCCCTATGTTGCCGGCTCGCTATTATAGCGACCGCCGAGCACCACTAGCTTCTGAGCCAATTCGAGACGAGCCCGGTTGGAGCGGGACTTGATGGTGCCGAGCGGAACCTTGAGCATCGAAGCTATTTCCTCCAACGACAAACCCAAGATATCCTTCAGAAGGATGATCTCGCGATTCAGATCCGTCAGTTCACGGAGTGCCCGGTAAATCATTCGCTTTCTAGAAGATTCGGCCCACTGTTCTTCCGGATTATGGCCCACGGCCTCTAAATAAGTGGCTTCCACCACGTCGATATCCTGGGCTGGCGGCCTGGCTTTCCTGCGTCGAATATGGTCGACACATGCGTTGCGGGTAATTCGGATCATCCAAGGAGTGAACATGTGAGCATCCGCACAGAGATGCAGATTCTGGTAGATCCGAACAAACACTTCCTGGGCTAGGTCGCGCGCGTCCTCGGCGTTCGCCACGTAGTGATAGGCGATAGCATAGACTCGTGCCTGAAACTGGCGCACCAATGCCTCCCATGCCAGTTCATCGCCGTTTCGGCAGCTCTGCAGGATTTCGGAAAGATCCATGCTGCGCTCGCAAGATCCTGTTCAAAAGCCGCTGACCAACCCTGCCTGTCCCAAGGCAGGTCGCCCTGCACCCCCGCCCACACTAGATAAACGCACGGTCCCCCTCACAGGTTCGGTCCCGGCTACGCATGGTTGCGAAAAGGAGGTCCACTAGCGTCCCAGGCGTGCCAGTTCTAGGGCAGTCCAGTTCCGGATTTGCCCGCGCTCGGCTTGGCTGAGGCGCGCCTCCGAGTGAACCACCGTGTAATACCAAGGGGGCATATCGCCGCCTCCCACTTCCTCGGCGATCTTCTTTAGTTTCTTGGCCTTCGCGTCGAGGTCGTATGTCCCCCAGGCAGAGAAGTTGAGCAGCTGCCGACCCTCACTAACATCGCTTCCAACGAGCCATGAGAGCGGCGCAAGATTGGAGTACCAGGGCCAGACAGTCTCATTGGAATGGCAGTTGTAACAGGCCCGATGCAACGTAGCGCTCATTTCCGGTGACGTCGAAAGATTGGCTTGTACGGGTGGATTTGATTTGTTTATCCGGATCGCCTGCGAGACGATAAGCGCCGCAATCAAAACAAGGAATCCGGTTTTTGCATCTTTGCGAAAATCTCTCGTCATCCTCCAACCTTTCCAACGCTGCCGGAATCTCAGCGATCGTGGCTGCACTCCACTGCTTTTCTGCGCATTACAGCACAGAAGCAGGAGAAGCGTAAAGCAACACCGCCCATCGGATTGACGATTTACGATTTACGATTGAAAAAACGGCGGTCGTCCAATCGTCAATAGTAAATTCATCAATCCCTGTGACTTTCATTGGTTAGGTACGGCTGGTCTTCGATTCGTGAATGGGATAAACTCCTCGCTGCATGACGCCTTTTTCATCTTCTGATTCCAAAGATCCTTTCTCCGCGCCCAACCTCGATTCAGTCCGAAGTGAAATGTCCAGACTCAAGCTGGTCTTGCGGGCGCTCCATCACCGCAACTTCCGGCTGTTCATCGCCGGGCAACTGATCTCCCTGATCGGTACCTGGATGCAAAGCATAGCTCAGTCCTGGCTGGTTTACCGGCTGACCGGCTCGGCGTTGTTGCTGGGTTCGGTCGGATTCGCGGGACAGATACCGATATTTTTGCTGGCTGCAATTGGGGGAACCGTTGCCGACCGATACAGCCGGCATCGCGTTGTCATCGGTACTCAAACAGCCTCCATGGTTCTGGCGTTGATCCTGGCAGTTTTGACTTTGACGGGGCGGATTCAGGTCTGGCAGATTTTTGTGCTGTCAGCGCTGCTTGGTGTGGTCAACGCCTTCGATATCCCAACGCGGCAGGCCTTCATCGTGGAGATGGTGGGGAAAGAGGACCTGATGAATGCCATTGCGCTGAACTCCTCGATGTTCAACGGCGCCAGGATTGTGGGGCCGGCCATTTCCGGGGTTCTCGTAGCCAGTATCGGAGAAGGCTGGTGTTTTTTCGCCAACGGCGTGAGCTATGTGGCGGTCATCGTGGGTCTTTTGCTCATGAAGGTGCAAGCCATCCACCGTCCCGCGCGATCCGGCTCGCCGCTCCATCACATACTCGAGGGATTTCGCTTCGTTCGGAGAGCGAATCCGATCCGTGCCCTGCTGTCCTTGCTAGGGCTGGTAAGTCTCGTTGGGACGCCCTACGCCGTGCTGATGCCCATTTTTGCGGATAAGATCCTGCATGGCGGCGCCCGCGGGCTCGGCATCCTGATGGGAGCTACGGGAGTGGGAGCGTTGCTTGGAGCTCTGAGCCTGGCGGCCCGCTCCGGCCTCCAAGGTCTGGGAAGATGGGTGGGTTACTCGTGTGCTGGATTCGGCTTGAGCCTGATCCTCTTTGCGCTGTCGCGTTCTTTCTGGCTGTCGGTGGCTTTCCTTCTGCCCGTAGGCTTTTCAGTGATGGTGCAGATGGCTTCTTCCAATACCCTCATCCAGGCGATGGCTCCCGATCAACTGCGAGGCCGGGTGATGGCCGTCTACTCGATGATGTTTATGGGAATGGCGCCATTCGGAGCGTTTTTCGCCGGCTCGCTGGCGGAGAAGCTCGGGGCTCCTTTGACGGTAGCACTCGGTGCGCTGGGATGCCTGGTTGGATCGGCGGTTTTTCTCCTGCGATTGCCGAGCCTTCGTGCTGAGGCGCGCCAGCTCATCGTTACTCAGGCCGTGGCGGCAGGATCCCCCCATAAAGAAGTCCCCGCCCGAACCATCCCCTCCTGACCATATTGTGGATTGCGGATTGCGGATCGAGAAAAGTTGAATAGCCAGTCCGCAATCTACAATCCGCAATCGTCCTTCAGCCGGGCTATCGACTTGTGGTCACTTGTTTGACCTTGTCTCCGGCGACGACGGAGTGGCCGCTGCTTAGCCAGCCGTTGTAGCCGCCCAGGAGGGCGCTTACCTTTTTCACCCCGAGGCTTTGCAGGATCAGCACCGCACGGGCGCTGGTGTGCTCGGCCGTTCAGGAGCAGTAGGTGACGATCGGCTTGTCGGTTTTTTTCAACTCCTCGGCGCGCGAGGCAACCGAATCCAGCGGGATGGAGATCGCTCCGGGAATGTGGCCTTGGAGGTAGTATTCCTGGCCCCGCACATCCACAACAACCATGGCGTTGTCATTCAGCAGTTGGAGGAGTTCCTGGATTGTTGTTCTTGGCGCTTCATCGTCCTGCATGGCCAGAACAGTTCCAGGCGCAAAGCAGGCAAACAAGATTAGAGAGGTAACTCGCAGTTTCATAGGTACTATTCGCTTCCGGTTCGGCCTCATGACCAATTTGTGTGCGCCAAAAGTATTACCAAAACACAGACTCGAATAAAAGCCTGTTTCTGCGTTTCTGTGGCCTTTGTAACCTCACTCCCAGGGGGAAATCGCCGTCCGGCTCGAGCGCAAGGGCGACATACTCGATGCTGACATTGGCTTGCCCGGGAAGCTATCCGGAAAGCTGGAGTGGAAAGGGAAGCAGGTGGCCCTTCATCCGGGACGGCAGCACATCAGGATCCAAGCCTAAAGTGAATCTTGGTGTTCTTGGTGTCTTGGTGGTGTGCTTCCAAAAGCCTCACCACCAAGACACCAAGAACGCTAAGAACACAAAGCCGATTGGCTGCGACCTACGGTTGCTCTCCGTCTCTGTGATGTCACATCCGGTAATTGCGAAGGGCCTGAGCCTGGGCGAGCAAGTTTTCGTGAGGCGTGCCGTCCGGGATTTCACAGCCGGCTGCGCTGATGCCGCGTTGGCCGCCTGCGCGCAAGCAGTTGTTTACCGCCAGCCCGACCTGTCCCGGCGTGCCGCGTAGCATTACAGCGACCGGATCGAAGTTACCGCAAATAGCCGGGCCTTTTTTTCCATAGAGCTCAGCCGCCTTGCGCATATCCACCATCCAGTCGAGATCGATGATATCGGCGCCGCTTTGTGCCATCAGGCCCAGGATATGCGTCGTGTCACCGCAGATATGAAGGCGCGCCAAAGCTCCCATTTCGTGCACCGCCGCGAAGATGCGCTGCTCGTATGGGAGTGCGTGCGTCTCATACATCGAAGCGGATACCTGCGAGGCGATAGCGTCGCCGAGACCTATTATGCCGGCGCCGGCGTCCACCTGTTTCCGTGCGAATTCGATCTCCACTTCGACGCACTTCTCCAGAAGTTCTTCAACCCATTCGGGGCGGTCGTAGAGATCCATCATTAGCGAGATGTCCCCACGAAGGACGTTGGCTTCGGCCAAGGCGCCCTCTACCCAGCCCATGATCGCCACATCGCCACCAACCCTCTCGCGCAGCGCACGAATCCCCTCCAGTCGATCGCCCATGCGGGCACCGCTACCTGGATCGGGGGATTTGAGTTTTAACAGGTCGGTTGGCTCTTTAAGCAGAGGGGACTGGCGCAACGGCAATCCATCTTCGGGAAACGTCACCCGAAGACCGAAATCCACCGCCTCCCGATAGGGATCGGAGATGGTCTGAACGATGTCGAGTGAAAACGCTTCCTGAACGGCGAGATTAGCTTCGACCAGGACTTTGTGATTGAGATAGTAGCGCGAGAGCGGCTGTCCAATGTGGTGAGCTGCAAAGGTCATCATGATGTCGAAGTTTGGTGGACGGTCCACCGTCTCGCCGCACAGCCTCCTTTGAACGCGCTGGAGAGAGTTCATGGTCCACCTTCCTGCAACCAGAGAAAGGACAACACGATGACACAATGATCACAGAGGTTCACAAATCAGAACTTGCTGGGCCTACTTGCCTGTGAGCTCCCTGACCAGGTTGTCGGCATGGTATAGCTTTTTCAGCGCCTCGATGATCCCGGCGCTGTGCACGCCGACAGCCCGGCTGCCTTCGCTATCGGCTACGTAGAGATAGCGGTTCGGAAGCTTCTGCAGATTGCTGTCGAAGTTGATGCCGACGAGCTCAGCGTTTTTGTTTATGACGGGGCTTCCCGAGTTGCCTCCGATCGTGTCAGCCGTATAGACAAAATTGAGTGGTGTCTCGAGATCCAATGCAGTCCTTCCATCCTTGTATCTCTTAGGCAGATTGAACGGCGGTTTTTCGTGGAAGCTTGCGGCACGATCGTACAAGCCGAAAAAGGTTGTCCGGTAGGGCACCAGCGTGGTGCCCTGTTCGTACCCCGCCACGGTTCCGTATTCTAAACGGAGCGTGGAGTTCGCATCCGGATAGATGCTCTTGCCATAAACGGCGAAGCGTGCCTTTGCGATCTTTTCACCTGCGCTGGTTTCCACGCTCAGTATCTTCTCCTCCTGCCAGGAGCGCAGCGCTCGGATCACCGGCTCTACGCGTCGAGCCAGCGCGATCATCGGGTCGTCCGATTTGGCGATCGCATCGGCCCCCCCTTCGAGCAACGCCTTTCGCACCGACACGTCGATGAGCTTGGTTCCGCCCACGGTCTTCTTCGCTACGGCGGCAGGTGTGGAGTCCTCGAGCGCGGCGCGGATAAACGGGTCGTCCGGGCTCAGATTCTTTCTGGCTTCGTCGAGCCAGGCTGCAAGTGACGCCTCTTCCATGTCGGGAAAGATGGGTGCGGACGACAGCAGGCCGAACTTGAGAGATTCGAGTTTGGAGTCGCGGAACTCCTCGTAGCGCTGGTCGTTGGGCTTGCGAATCTCCTCGGCATAGCGGACGAGGGTCGAGGCGATCGAACCCGGGCGTGCGACGGTCAGACCTGAAAAGGCGAGACGTTTGGCCATTGCAGGCAACTCTCGGTAGGCTGCCTCAATCTGCAGCCATGCCGAGCCATAGGCTGCCTGGAGTTCGGCTTTGCGCGCGACCCCGGCTCGCAGCGCATCCTCTTCCTGCTCTTTGGTTTTCATCAGTCTCGGATTCAGAAGACCGGATTGCTGGCCCACCATCCGTTTCAAGTTGTTGGCGAGCCCGAGGCGAGCAGGGGATGACCGGCGAGCCTGTTCAGTACCGACCGAGGCATAGCGCTCGTAGGTTTCCCGACGGGCGTTCCATACCTGCATCTGGAGCGGATTGCCGACGTCGCGCTGGTAGCGTAGTTGCGCAACCGTTAGCTGCCGGTTGGTCGTGCCTGGGTTTCCCGGCACTACGATGAACTCTCCTTCGGAGGCGCCATTGGCTGACCACTTGAAGAAATGATCAGTCTTAGCTGGCTGGCCGTTGTCGTAGGCACGGAAAAAGGCGGTTTCCAGACAGTACCGCGGATAAGTGAAGTTGTCGTAATCACCCCCGAAATGGGCGATCTGCTCTTCTGGAGTAAAGACGAGCCGCACATCTGTGTATTTCTTGTACCGGTAAAGCCAGTATTCGCCTCCCGAGTACAGGGTGATTACTTCCGAGCGAAGCCCCGTCTTCTCGGTGGACTCCTTTTCGATCTTCGCCATCACCGCCTTGCGTTGGGCATTGGCTTCTTTGTCGGATGCCCCTTTTTGAGCCGCCTCCTGCACCTGCTTTGTGACGTCTTCGTACGAGACTAGCACGTTGACCTCGAGATCGGGGCAGCGCAGTTCCTGCTCGCGCGCGGCAGCGTAGAATCCGTCCTTGATGAAATCATGCTGGGGAGTGGACAGCTTCTGCACCTGGCTCCGGCCAACGTGCTGGTTCGTCATGAGCAGACCGTCGGGTGACACGAAGGAGCCTGAATCGCCGTCATTAAGGCGAACGGATGCCAGCCGCACATGTTCGAGCCAGGCGGCACTGGGCTCGAAGTTATAGCGTTCCTTCCATTGCTTCAACGGTGGGTTGTCGAAAGTCCACATTCCCTCGTCAGCGCGAGGAGGCGGAGTCAAACAGAAAAGGAGAAGAAGAATGATGATGCAGGCTGGAATCGTTTTCATGGGGGCCTCGCTCTCGAATGATTCAACGATTTTAGGGCCGGTGTATTCTAACCTAGTGTAGTCGGGGGCCGCATCAAAAAGGCTCACCACGGACCCGGAGCGCTCCGCTGCATGCGGCCGCAATCAAACAACGGGTTCAAATCAGCCACTCCGGCTCACATTGGAGTGGTGAGTGACTAGATCTCCTGAGCTGCGTGTCTCGATAGAGCATATCGGCCACTGACCACTGGCCACTGACCACTTTTTGGTGGTGATAAGTAGTGGTAGAACGCAGGCCAAAAGAAGTATAGGATAGAAAAAAGGGACCCGGGCGGAAGGGTCCGGCGGCGACTCCCATGGAGACACTCTCTGTCAAAGGAGCGCACCAATGCCAATCCTAACCAAACCAAAAATGGAGGTGACCGGAGCTGAGAAGAGAGGTGTCTCGTTAAGTTAATTGATTGGATCCGGATCTTCTTAAACGTGCTGGGGCCTAACCTTGGGGCGGGGCACGTGGTGCTTTTGGCTTTGACCCGCTCCGATTGGCCGGAAAGGAGACGCTACAATGCCAATTCCGAGGCACATCAGTGAATTTCTGGACTCTCAACGTGTTTGGTACCAACACTTCACACACTCCCTTGCTTACACTGCTCAGGGGATCGCCCACGCACAACATATCAGCGGAAAGCATCTTGCCAAGGTGGTCATGATCATGGCCGACGGCAATCTGATTATGGCCGTCGTGCCAGGAAATCACCGTGTCGATCTCCAGCGGCTGGGTGAAATTCTCAACGCAGACTCGATTCGGTTGGCCGCTGAGGATGAGTTCAAGGATATCTTTCCCGACTGCGAACTGGGTGCCATGCCGCCCCTGGGCAATCTTTATAAACTCGATGTCTGGGTGGATGCTTCATTGAATTCGCACCCGCACATGCTGTTCAATGCTGGAAGTCATTCCGAAACCATCCTGATGAGCATTGCCGATTTTGACCGGCTGGTTCAGCCCAAAATCGGAACTTTCAGTGTCCTGATGCACTGAGGAGTTGCCGGAGGCTTTGTCGCGTGTGCCGGCTGCATCGGTTTTTTGCCCACCCGATGAATCGGCGGCAGCCACCGTGTGCTCCGCATCCCGCGACAGGCCTGAAGGCGTGTGAAATTTCAAGGGGAGCCATAAGCAAGGAGGTAAGATGGTAAGAGTAACTCGGGCAAAAGAAGTCATTCGAAAAGAAAAACGCGGTCAGGTAGGCAAAGCTGCTTATCCTCGGCCCGAAAAACACCCCGCAAACACCAAATGCCCCAAGTGCGAACTGATCTTCCAGGACGGCGTTTGGAAGAGAGGGGCACCCGAGAACAGGCACCAGCTCAACTGGAAGTTATGCCCTGCCTGCATGCAGATCCGTGACGGACAGGTAGGAGGAGTAATTCAGTTCGGGGGCAGCTTCATTGCCGGCCACCGGCAGGATCTTCTGAATCGAATTCGAAACCTCGAGAAACAGGCCGTCGAGGAGCGGCCACTCGAACGCATCATCGACATCAAGGAAGGAAAGCACGGAATCCTGGTGTCTGCCACGACTGAACATCTGATTGCCAGAATCGGAAAGGCAGTGCAAAGGGATTTCGGAGGGACACTGGACCTGAGGTACGCACCGGAGGACAAATTCGCCTCTGCCCGCTGGCACCGGGATCTTTAGCTCGTGTTTCTTGGTGATCTTTGTGTCATCGTGTTGTTTTTAAAAACCACACGATGACACGAAGGTCACGAAGATTCACAAGGGATTCTGAATAGCACAATAAAGGTGATTTCTTTGATTCGCTTGATCGAGATTCTTTGTCTTTCTACCATTTTGCTGCAAGCTGCTTCAGTCAGATCCCAGGGTTCCCAACCTTGCTGCCCGGAGAAAGCCGACGCCGAGAAGCAGGGGATCCTCTGGAAAAAGATGGAGCAGGAAATAATCCGAATTGCAGACCAGCTTGACGGCTTCATGGGCCTTGCCATTCTGGACTTGACCGGCGGTGAGCAATTCCTGCTGCACGGGGACGAGATTCTTCCCCAGGCCAGTTCCATCAAAATCGCGGTTCTCGCCGAACTGTACCATCAAGCCGAACAGGCTGCGGGGGGCGCCTCAAACAAGACGAAACTCAGCGATCTCTATACTGTCCAGAAAGCCGATCTCGTGCCGGGAAGCGACATCATGCTGGGCCTTACGCCCGGCGTTACGCGAATCACAAATCGTGATCTTGCGACCATGATGGTTGCCGTCAGTGACAATAGCGCGACAAACGTCCTGATTGATCGGCTGGGTATGGACAACGTCAACGCCCTTCTGAACGGCCTCGGGCTTAAAAACACCCGGCTCCGGCGAAAAATGATGGATCTCAAAGCCGCAGGCGAGGGCCGCGAGAATGTCTCCACGCCGCGCGAAATGATGACCCTTCTGGAGGCCATTTACAGAGGCAAGGTGCTGGGGAAGGAGAACACTGAGGATTTCTTCAAGGTTCTCTCGACACACAAGGAAGGCCAGATTCCGCGGCTACTTCCTGATGACGTCGCGATCGCCAATAAGCCGGGTTCGCTTGAGGCGGTTAGGAATGATTCCGGGATTGTGTTTCTCAAGAACCGGCCTTTCGTGATCTGCGTGATGACAACCTTCCTCAAAAACGAGCGCGCCGGAGAGGAAGCGATCTCGCAAGTGGCTGCAGTCGCCTACAGCACCTTTGAGCGCCTCGCGCGCAGCTCCCCGTACGGCCGCGTAATCTCGCCGAAGTGATCTGTTTTTTGTCACCTCTGTATCTCTGCGGTGGAGTTTATTTCGGGACGATATAGCGATCCGCATGAATCGTCCATAATCCATCCTCTTTCCCCTTCACTCAAGAGGCGAAATTCTTGGCTGAGATGCAATAACTGCGCTATTTTGGACTCCGCCGTGGCGGTTCGTTGTGTTACATCAGGTGAGCGGAGAAGCTATGGAAGTACAAACGGGTTCTGATTCGACGATTGTTTCAGAGGCGACCGGATCCAGGCGGGACGTACCCAAACAGATGAGGGCCCTCGTCCTGGACGGTGTCGGCTTCGAACATCTTCGAGTCACTAAAGTCCCAACACCAGTGCCCGGTCCCCGGCAGATGCTGGCCAGCACGGGAAATCCTGAGTGTCAAATCGTGGTCCCTGCAGGACGAGTTGACCTACTTGAAGGAAGGCGGATGTTAAGCCGTGGCTCTCACCGGTGATCGAACATTTGTCGGATTTGGTTTCGGTCCAATTCAGGCCGGTCTGTTTCTGTTTGAGGCTTTTCGGTCGGGGAATTTCCGCCGATTGGTGGTCGCTGAAGTACAGTCGCATGTGGTGGACTCGGTTCGACGCGCTGGGGGCCGATTCTCGGTGAATATAGCTCACGCTGACCGCGTTGAAATCGCAGGCGTCGGGCCGGTCGGGATTGCGGATCCGGCGTCGGCAGAGGACCGATCCTTGCTCGTGGAAGCTGTGGCGCAGGCTCAGGAAATAGCCACTGCCGTTCCCAGCGTTCAGCACTACACTTCGTCCTCTCCCGGAAGCATCCACTGCCTGCTTGCGGCAGGGCTGCGAAAAAAGGCATCTGCCAGGGCAGCGGCCGCCGTTGTCTATGCTGCAGAAAATCACAACCACGCGGCTGAGATCCTCGAAGCACACGTGCTTGACCTCATCCCGCCTACTGAGAGGGAAGCGGTCCATGCGCGCGTCCGCTTTCTCAATACGGTGATTGGCAAGATGAGCGGTGTTGTCTCCAATGAAGCGGAAGTGCGGCAGCGCGGGCTTTCCCCTATCTCTCCTCGAGACCAGCGAGCGTTCCTGGTCGAGGCTTTCAACCGGATATTCATCTCCAGAATTCATTTTAACGATGCCGGCAGTGAGCCCGTCTTCCGCAGAGGTATCGAAGTATTCGAAGAAAAAGACGATTTGATGCCCTTTGAGGAAGCCAAGCTATACGGACACAATGCCACGCACGCTCTCGCGGCATACGTAGGTGCGGTGATGGGCGTGCAGCGAATCGCCGACCTCGCCGAGTCGGCTGTCTTTTCATTCCTGAGGACCGCCTTCCTCGAGGAATCCGGACAGGCGCTGATCTGCAGGCATCAGGGCGTTGATTCGCTTTTCACTTCCGAGGGATATCGGGAATACGCTGACGACCTTCTCGTTCGGATGTTCAATCCTTTTCTCGGAGACACGGTGGAAAGAGTCGGCCGCGATCCTGCGAGGAAGCTAAGCTGGGATGACCGTCTCGTAGGTACAATGCGGGTCGCGTTGCGCGCGGGGATTATCCCGCATCGGTTTGCCTTCGGAGCTGCCGCAGCCTTGGCAGCCATGGATCCCTCATTTCTGGAAGGGATGAAGCCGGCTTCAGCCTTTCTGGAGCCGATCTGGCGGGAACAATTGATCAATCCTGCTGAAAAGGAGAAAGTTTTGCCACTTATCGAGGAAGGACGACGTAGACTCAGGTTTTGGTGCGATCGTGACTTCAGCCCCTTGGAAAGCCTTTTTGACGGAGCTTTGTGATCTCTGTAAAACAAACAGGTAAAACTCTGCTGTTTTGACGGAGTTTTTGTGCGGCCATTATTGCGGCCGTTGCCTCATCAACAAGTATTCAGAGCCGCGACCGGCAGGGAGCGGGGATGTGACACAATACTGTTCATCATCCCCGCTTGCTTCGCGCGCGGCTCTGAACGATCCATCACGGGACCGCGCAGCCATTGTTGGAAATACATCCAGCTGATACCTGAAGGCTGACCGCTCAGCGCGGCAGGCTGGGGGGCTAAACCGCCCTATTTGGTTGCGGCTGTCGGCCGCGCTAGGTCTCTGTGGTGAAATTCTACGCGATTCTCATCTGGAGGAATTGTTTTATGCGCAAACACTCATCATTCCTTTTGGGGGTCTTCTGCCTTTGTTTTTTGACAGCACTGCCGGTGGGTACTGCATTCGGTCAGAAAAAATCGGTGGCGGAGCGGCTCGGGTATGCCGCAGATGCCAAGCTGCTGATCATCCACGCCGACGATCTCGCACTCAGCCACTCGGTCGACCAGGCCAGCCTGGCTGCCCTCGCCAAGGGAGCCGTGACTTCGGGGAGCATAATGGTCCCTTGCCCTTGGTTCACTGAGGTTGCGGCTTATGTCAAGGAGCACCCGGATGCGGATCTCGGGCTGCATCTCACTCTCACCAGCGAATGGAAAAACTTCCGTTGGGGTCCGCTCGCTTCGAGACGTGATGTCATCGGTCTGCTTGATCCCATGGGTTACCTGCGGTCGGACACTCCACTGGTTATGAAGAATGCCAAGCCTGCTGAGGTCGAGATGGAAATTCGGGCTCAGATTGAAACCGCGTTGAAGGCCGGCATCCGACCCACGCATCTCGACAGCCACATGGCAGCCCTTTTTGCCCCGGCGTTTTTTCCAGTTTACGTAAAGGTGGCGCGCGAGTACGGTCTGCCGTTTTTCGCCCTGCGGATTTTAACCGCTGCGCCGGCGCTGCGTTCTCTGATCCAGGACACTGACATCATTCCCGACGCTTATGTCATGGCCAATGAGACCCTGAAGCCCGAGCGATGGACGGAATATTACCTGGGAGTCATCCGCTCATTGAAACCGGGTCTTACGCAGATGATCGTTCACCTGGGGAAGGATGACGCCGAGCTTCAGGCGATTACCGAAGGACACCCCGCTTACGGCAGCGCCTGGCGCCAGCGCGATTTCGAAACTGTTACGGGTGCGGAATTCGGGAAAGCTCTCGAAGAAAATCACGTGATTCTCGTGGGCTGGAAGGAGATCAAGAAGCTAAGCGCGGCCAAGGAATGAGGTTTACGTGAGCCCTAAGCTTGATATTGCTGTCGCACGGACCTGATTGAATGAGGTGAAGCTATGAACAAATTGGATGAAATTGCCCGGAAGAGGAAAAGAGCGCACGCGAAGCTTCTTGCACTCAATTCCAAGGTTTATCAGGCCTTCCTGGAAATGGAGAAGGCAGCCTTCGCCGACGGCGCGCTGGCGAAGAAAAACAAAGAACTGATTGCGGTGGGTATCTCGGTGGTGATGGATTGTGAGTCCTGCATGCAATGGCATATCGAAAAGGCAGCCAAAGCCGGCGCCACCATTCAGGAAGTGCTGGAAGCAGTGGAGGTTGGTATTGAAATGGGCGGGGGGCCGGCCACCGTATCTGCGCGCTTTGCGCTGGACGTGATGGAGAGTGCCTTTGGGCAATAACAGCGCGCCCGATGCCTATGCTTACCCAAGAGCCTCGTATCTCCCAGTGGGTGACGGGGTTCAGGTGGATTCGCTCCCCTCGATGTTTGTGCCTTGTGCCCTTAGTGTCCACATTGGGGATGGTTGAAACCCCTCGCCTTCAGGCGAAGAATAGGGTGATGATTGTCCACCTGGGGAAGGATGAGGCGGAGCTTCAGGCGATTACCGAAGGACACCCCGCTTACGGAAGCGCCTGGCGCCGTCGCGATTTCGAAATTGTAACGAGTGCGGAATTCCGGAAAGCCCTCAAAGAAAATCACGTGATTCTCGTGGGCTGGAAGTTGATCAAAAAGCTGTCGTTGGCCAAGGAGTGAGGTTGTGAAGCCCAGCGGGCGATTATTGCCGGCAGTTACTCCGGACGCAACTGACGGTGTATCTGCGGCTGCTCAATAAGACTGTTATCGCCACCTATGGGCCGACGGCGGATGCCACCCGGGTCGGGGCCGATCCAACGCACACCGTCGATACAGCCAAACGCGTCTGAGGTCCAGCTTCCTGGCGAGCTGAGATTTTGGCCGTTCTAAAGCGTACCCGCCCGTGGCTACGCAGATCCGATCGACTGTTATGGCCTTGGTTGTCTTGCTTCTGGAGTCGCTGGAAGGAATCGCTGATCATCGTGAAGCCCGAAACGGTGATCCGTTGGAACGAAGACATAATCGGGTATATAATGCCTCGAAATCTCCACAGGCTCACTTCGACTTGCATATCCGGGAAAGGGGGCCGAACCCGATGTCCCAAGCAGCAGTCAGGCTTCTGTACTTTACGGTGCGCCGGTTCGGCTGCGCTATCGTGTGTCTCTTTCTTGGCGGTGCGTGGGTCGACCTGAATGGCTCGGAACAGGCGCCTGTTCCAAATGTTTCGCCGCAATCCAGCTCCATAAGCGGTACCGTGACCGATGCATCCGGCGCCGTCGTTCCTGGAGCGCAGATCACGATCACCAACAGTCAAACGGGTCAATCATGGTCCTCCCTGACCGGAAGTGACGGCCGATATGAGATGCGAGGATTGCCTGTTGGGGATTACAAGGTCCGCGCGGAACTAGCCGGCTTCAAAGGAGAAGAACGCTCAGCGACAATCGGTTTAGGAAGGAGCGCGACGCTCGATTTCCGCTTCGGGGGACCCGTGCCCGACGTCACCCCCGGCGCCTCAACGAAGACGGCAAAGCCCAAGGAAACCGAGAAGGGCTCGAAGGTCCCAGCCATCTACAGATGGACTGCTGCCGACGGCCCTTCGCTCCAGCAGTTGATCGACACCAAGGCCAGCGATGGATTCACGCTGGTTAGCATCGTCTCAACCAGCGATAAGACGGGCCTTTTCCTGTTTGAGAAAGACAAAAAACGCTTCAGCTACCTCATAACTCCCGCCAACGAAGCATTGAATGAGGGGGCTCTGACTACTTCCTTGCAGCAATACACCGGCAAGACCTTTGTCGGAGCTTTGCGGATGGCCGAAAACTCCTTCTTGCTGGTGTTTCGCTATGCCCGAAAATGACTCCCATGAAGGTGCTTCTACACCGCAGTCAGAAGGTGCATCTCCGATCGCCGATCAGGCCAAAAGAAACCTGAAATCGCGCCTTGAAGTGCTGGCCAATTCCGCGGTAGTCGTTGCTTTGGTTTCCGTGCTGGGAACAGGTGTCATCGGCAGCATCATCGCGGGGAGTATCCAGGACCGCAACAAGCAGCGTGAACTCGCCACGATTGCCTATCGGGAATATCAGAGCGGTGAACTCGCGGCCGTGAAAGAAGCGTACAAGCTGCTTGGAGACTACTACTCCGCCTCCCAGAACCTGATTTACATGGCACGCCCGGAGTTTCAACCCGGCCAGTATCAAGATGCTGGTCAAAAGCAGCAGATCGAAGAACAAGCATCCCGCCTTCGGCAGGAATACAATCTGGCGGATTCGCATTGGCGCCAGCAGAAGGAATCGACCGGTTTCCTTATTACTTATTTCCACCACGGCAGAAAAGGCATCTCCGAGAGCTGGCGCAGGCTTGAGGATGCCGCGGAAAAATTCAATGGGTGCGCCTACCAGCTATATCTGCAGCAGGGAAAAGTGTGGGGAACTCAACCGTGCAAGGCGGAGCAAAAGGCGGTTGAGCAGCAATTCGATAAGTTCGCGGAAGACGTGGATGCCGCCCGTCAGGACGTTTGGGATCGTTGGGGCGTCGTTCCCAAACAATGACCCGCCCCCTGTGCGTGTGCAGATTATTCGCCGTATCCCTTCGCTGTCCGGGATCGGTGCCGGACCCTGTAAAGGTATTCCTTCGCCGAAACATAGCAATGATCCGCCCCCCCAATAGCCGACCTTGCGCTCGATTCCCCGATGGCCGCGTACTGTACCGTCTGAGGCACCGCTGGCGCGACGGAACGACACATGTGGCGTTCGAGCCGCTGGAGCTTGTGGAAAAGCTCGCAGCGTCAGTGCCGCCGCCCATGTTTAACCTCGTGAGATATCACGGTTCTTGCGCCCGCGGCTCGCTGGAGACCATTTGTCGTTCCTTTCGGCCCCGAAGCCACCAATTCTGTTCATCACTCTGACTGTGGTGCGGGAAAACAGCTTGATCATCCCGAGAGTTCTCAAAAGCCACGCCGATGCCACCAACGGAATTACACGTGGGCTGAATTGATGAAAAGGGTTTTTGAGTTGGACGTTTTGGAGTGCGATCGTTGCGGCGGCCGCATGAGGATTTTAGCCGCAATCCATCAGCCCGAGGCGATCAGAAAGATTCTCGAGTGCCTAGGCCTACCTTCCAGGCCTCCTCCTATTTCCCCCGCCGCACCGGATCGCGACATAGACGAACAGGTGTTTTTCTGAGCTGGCGGCACCCTCCGATCGTGCCGAATGTCGGAAGTGTGTGAGGATTACAATTTTTTCAGCTCGTTCTGGAGTAATATAGCTCGTCCGGATCCATTATGGGTCTCGGGATCAATCGCGGGAAGTTAACATATCACCACTTCTCAGAAGTTGGGGAGAAGGCGTAGCTGGCTCTGGACTCCAAAGGGCCGCTTATTTCACCTATACCCAGCCGATAGGCCCGGGTTATCCGAACCGGGAAGCAGTCGGGATTATTCAGGACTTGCTGATCGCACATGGCTTCACCAACTTATCGGGTCTCCTGGGCCAAGCGCGGGGACAGTTTGGTCCTATGACCACCACCGCCATGCGCACTTTTCAGAAGCACAACGGTCTGCCGGAATCGGGCTCGGTGGACCGCTCGACGCTGCAAACGACGGTGTCAGTGTCGGCGACTAGGCCGCTGGCCAGTCGTGGCTACCTCACCCTCGTGTTGGATTTCATCTTCTCCGGAATGACACGAGTGATGAGTCTCACCACCCGGTTCGAGGCCGCCGGGCTCTTTACCGCTTTGAACAGCAATACAAATAGCAGTTGCTTCAACATTGCAGAGGTGAGTGCATCATGACTATAACAACCACTCGAAGATTCCATCGTTGGGTCAAGAACGTGACCGTGGGGTTGCTGGTGATCTTGGGTTGGGTGATCGTCGCAGCGGCGCAGGATCAACCCGCCCAACGCGAATTCCCGGAGATCATCATTAATAGAGCCTCCAATAGCGGAAGCGCCTGGATTACGATCTCAAATACCACCGGCAAACCGGGCTCTCTCCGCGCCTCCGACTTCCGCAGCAAGGTGAGCGGCAGATACCTCGGTGCGAAAGTCACCTTCTCTGAATCTGAGGGTACGCAAGGCAAAGAGAGCCTTCCCCTCCAGCCGGGAACCCCGCTCAATGTGAAAGTGGAAGCAAGCAACGTTTGGGAGGCCGGCGAATCGGAGGCGACGCTCCTCATCGGCGATACTTCAATCGGCCAGTTGAAAGCTGTGAAGTATGATGTCCCATTCGCTGTCAAGCTCGACGCAGCCAACCCTGACTTGCCAGAACTTACATTTGAACGCGGCAAATCAGCAGTGCTCTTCCTGAGAAACGATGATGCAATGACCTACCCGGTGAAATGGAAGTTGATCATTGGAGGTAAAGACCTCCCCTGGTCCGACGTGCGCCTGCCTCCGAATGGCGCTGCGGAGATTGGAATCAATCCACCGGCTGAGTGGTTCACCCAGTGGTTCAGCGGACTTTTCAAAGAAGAGACGCGGGATGGGAAGCTCATGGTCAGGCTCAATCCAGCCGAGGGCCCGGACAATCCTTCCCTGCCCATGAAAGCCATCACGGTCAAGGCTCATTTGAGTTTCTGGTCGCAAGGTGCGCGGCAATTCTGGAGCACTCTCTTCATCATTATACTGCTGGCCGCTGGGGGCATCTGCTCATTGATTGTAAGCTATTGGGTGCCCAATCGCCTGCAACGGCTCGACCTCATGGAGCAATTGAAAGCGCTTGCCGACAAAACGCGCGACCTCTCCCGCCGGATTGATTCCAGCTTGCGCGTGCTCGTGCGCGTCGAGCGCTATCGCTTGGAGAAAATGCTGCAATCGAGGTGGTCCTTTAGCCCGCAACTGGCCAGCGTCTTTGCGCGATGTGGCGAGGGCATCACCAAGCTCAATAAGCAGATTGAATTGCTGGAGCAAATCGACACGGCCTATGACAACTTGGCGCGCCTCCATTCATCAAGCCGCCCTCCGACATTGATCGCCCAAATCGAGGAGCTTCTCCAGAAGGCCTCCGATCAGCTTCAGCAGATTGATCTGGAGGAGTCTGATTTTCAAGCTGCCCGGACCCTGATTGCTGATGCCTGCGCGCGCGTCGAAAAATTGGGTCAAGAGGACAAAGCGTTCGCGCAAATGCTCGCGGCCCGAGTCCAGAGCCTTCGGTCGGACTTTGATCCGAGCGAGCCTGTCGGAGGTTCAGGAACCTGTAAGCAGATCCGCCACCTGTTGCCAGGTCCCTTTGAAGTAATTAGGGATGAGTTTGCGGATCCTTCCAAGTGCCTACCGGACAAATATCGGTGGATTGACATGAACACCTCCAAACTGGAGTTGATCCGGGATTATGTCCGCCTCTGGGAAGGCTCGACGCAGAATGCGAGACGCGAAGAGCTTGAGCATCACAGGGAGCAACTTTTGGCGGCCTTGAGCCAGGAAAGTCGAGATGCACTCAGCGAAGCGCGTCTGCTGGTGCAACAGATGAACGAGGGCATTTACAAAAGCGACCTTCTAGAAGCTATTCAATCTGACCAGCAAGCAGTTTCCATCGAGATAGACCCGGCGGTGGCGCGCGTTGATCAACCCGTTCAATTCAGCGTGTGGTTCCAGAGCGAAGACTACGACCGGTCTGCGGCACGTCATGAATTCCTATGCGAGTGGGATTTCGGTCATGATGACCTCAAGGAAAAGGGAGAGGCAGTGTCACACTTCTTCCCTCAAGAGAGGAAATACACGGTGCAAGTCAATTTTCACAATGCTACTGGTCAGCCGATCACGCCTGGACAAAGCAAGCCTCTTTCAATAAGCAAAAGTATTCAGGTCATGCCCGACGAGCGAGGTTGGCTTGGTGAAAGAACATGGATTGAGCTGATCCGGTTGAGTATTGCCTTGGTCGCTGCATTGCTGGCGTTGGTGGCGGGGGCGCGGGAGCAACTCCTGAAACTGGACGTCGCCGCTGGCTTGATTGCGGTGTTCTTGCTCGGCTTCGGTGCCGATTCGATCAAGAATCTGCTCACTCAGCGCCAGCAGTGAGACGATCGAAGTAGCGCGTGTGTTGAAAACAGTCACGCCTTCAATTGAAATTGAGGCGACTTTATATGGCACAGACCGGAATTTCGAGGATTGATCAATTGTTTGAGGGACAGAATCTGGAACCGATAGGTCCGGGTGATCCTGAGCAGGAGGCGGTTGGGATTATTCAAGATTTCCTGATTGGGCATGGTTTTACAAACTTGCCGGGTCTGTTGGGTCAAGCGCGAGGGCGGTTTGGTCCCCTGACCACTGCTGCCGTGCGCACTGTTCAGACGAGCAACAGCCTGCCAGCAACAGGCGCGGTAGACCGCTCAACGCTGCAAACGTTGGTCGCAGTGCCAGCCACCAGACCGATAGCCAGTCGCGGCTACCTCTCGCTGGTGTTGGATTTCATCTTCTCCGGGATGACGCGGGTGATGGGTCTTACAACACAATTCGAAGGCGGAGGGCTTTTTACCGCCCTGAATCGCAATACAGACAGAGCCGGACTGTCGTTCGGATTGATCCAGTGGGCGCAAAAGCCCGGTCGGTTGAACGAGCTTCTTCGCGCGTTTCAATCCGAGCAGCCCCAACTGTTCGTGCAAATCTTCGGCGGCGGCGACGCGGCGCTGGCCCAAGGATTGATTGACCACACAGCCAAACCGAACGGCGGCGTCAACAAGCAAGGTCAGACGACCGATCCACAGTTTGAGCTGATCGCGGACCCCTGGAGCAGTCGCTTTCGCGAAGCCGGGCTCAACCAGGATTTGCAGCGCGTGCAAGTCAACACCGCGCTCAGCGACTTCAGGAGCTCTTTCCAGGAGTTGCAGACCTATGCGCCGCAGATTCGCTCTGAGCGCGGTGTTGCCTTCATGCTCGATCTGGCTAACCAGCACGGCGATGGGGGCGCGAAAAGCATTTTCACAAAAGCGCAGAAACCGGGCCTTTCGGAAGCCGATCTGTTGCTGGCGATGGAAAACGAGTCAGTAGCGCGGGTGCGCGCCCAGTTCGGTGATGGGCCGGAAGTGCAGTCCACCCGCAGTCGGCGCGAAGCCTTCCGCGCCAGTCCGCTGCTCTCGGACGACCCCTTTAATCCGGCCTGATGGCCCTTTCGCTCTTTGGTGAACGTTCTCAAAATGCTAGCCAAGCCTCCAGAAGAAGGAAAGTCATCATAGCAGTGGACCTGCGAGGAGGCATTGGCTAAAGCGTTAGGAAAGATTGCCGCGCCAATTTGGCAGTCAAAAGGCCAATGATGCTGCCCTATGGCCAAGCGTCGTTGGGCCGTCCTCAGGAGGCGGAACCCAAGGTTGCTGCCCGTGTCGAACGGGTTGATGTAGAGGCAGTACGCCGAACGACAGTCGCTGGCGTAGTTGTCCCAGCTGCCGCCCCGACTGACCCGGTTCGAGCCTGACGTTGGCCTTGGGTGATCTCGAATTTGCCCAATTGGAACGACTTGCTGATCACCACGCGATGAACGGGCCGTTGATCGGAAAACCCATTGGTTGATCCCATCTGAAATTCCCCAGCCGGCGCGGTGACGAATTCTATATTGTACGCGCCGATGATACCGCCTGCGACCGTGAATGACATCGCGTCACTCCACGGGCCATAGCCCGCTTCGTTCCATGTTTGGATCCACCACGTTGCCGCACCCTGAGCCAGTGGGGTAGAAGACGTCGCCGAACAGATTCCGCTTCCGGAGGGACAGCTTGCCTGCGCTGAAGTGAACCAGGTTTGGATCTTCGGCGAGCCGACGCTGTCTTGGACCCAGAGTTGATACCAGGTGGCATTTGAGACGGCATTCCAGGTGTATGTCGGAGTGGCAGTCGAGATTGAACCGGAAGGAGATACCAGTGTTGCCTTCCCCGGGGGCCCGCCGACAGACACGGAGAAATTCATGCCGTCGCTCCACGGGCCGTAGCCGCTGCTGTTCCATGTTTGTATCCACCATTGTGCCGCGCCAGCTGCGATCGCCACGCTGGGCGCTATCGAACACGTCCCCACCCCGGATGAACACCCGACCTCGCTTGCGGTGTACCAATTCTTAATCTTGCCTTGAGCACTGAGGTCGTTGACCCAGAGGTAGTAGTAGCTGGCGCCAGCTACGGCGTTCCAGGTGTAGGTTGGGGTTGGCATCGAAATCGTTCCGCTTGGTGAAATGAGCGTCGCTTTGCTCGGCGGCTGAGCGGAGACCGCAAAACTCAAAGGATCGCTCCATGGTCCGTAGCCCGCTTCGTTCCATGTTTGTATCCACCATTGTGCCGCACCTGCAGAAAGTGCCGTGTTAGGTGTTACCGCGCAACTGCCGGTTCCAGAAGAACACCCTGCCTGTGCGGCGGTGTACCATGTCTTGATCTTGCCCCCGGCGGCGCTGTCATTGACCCAGAGGTAGTACCAGGTGGCACTTGAGACGGCATTCCAGGTATAGGTTGGGGTTGGCATCGAAATCGTTCCGCTCGGTGAAATGAGCGTCGCTTTCTCTGGAGGAATATCCCCCGAAACAAGCCTGAAAACGCCTCCTCCCCGGGTGCCGGCATACATCGTCGTCGGACTTTGCGGGTCAATAGCAAGGGCATAGACATCTGTATCCGTCAGTCCGGTATTTATGGCACTCCAGCTGGCGCCGCCATTGATGCTTTTGAAAACGCCTCCTCCGCCGGCATACACCGTCGTCGGGGTTTGCGGATCGATGGCCAGCGTATTGACATTAGTATTCGTCAGTCCGGTATTGACGGCGCTCCAACTGGCGCCGCCATTGATGCTTTTGAAGACGCCTCCTCCCGCAGTGCCGGCATACACCGTCGTCGGGGTTTGCGGGTCGAGGGCCAGCATATTGACATTAGTATTCGTCAGTCCGGTATTGACGGCGCTCCAGCTGGTGCCGCCATTGATGCTTTTGAGGACGCCTCCATAAATGCCGACATACACCGTCGTCGGGGTTTGCGGGTCGATGGCCAGGGCATAGATCCCTGGACTCCCCAGTCCGGTATCGACGGCGCTCCAGCTGGCGCCACCATCGCTGCTTTTGAAGAGACCTCCTCCAGTAGAACTAGTAGTGCCGGCATATACAGTCGTCGGGGTTTGCGGGTCGATGGCCAGGGCATAGACATCTGTTGACGTCAGTCCGGTATTGACATCGCTCCAGCTGGCGCCACCATTGATGCTTTTGACGAGGCCACAAGTGGTGCCGGCATACACCGTCGCCGGGGTTTGCGGATCGATGGCCAAGGCACAGACATTTGCACGGTGCCATCCGGTATTGACGGCGCTCCAGCTGGCGCCGCCATTGATGCTCTTGAAGACGCCTCCTCCATAAGTGCCGGCATACACCGTCATCGGAGTTTGCGGGTCAATGGCCAAGGCCTGGACCGGTGAGATCAGTCCGGAATTGACGGCGCTCCAGCTGGCGCCGCCATTGATGCTTTTGAAGACGCCTCCTCCCAAAGTACCGGCATACACCGTCGTCGGGGTTTGCGGGTCGATGGCCAGGACCCGGACATCTGTATTCGTCAGTCCGGTATTGACGAAGCTCCAACTGGCGCCGCCATTGATGCTTTTGGAGATGCCTCCAGACACAGTGCTGGCATACACCGTCGTCGGGGTTTGCGGGTCGATGCCCAGAGCCTGGACACCTAGACAGACCAGTCCGGTATTGACTGCGCTCCAGCTGGCACCACCATTGCTGCTTTTGAAGACGCCTCCCGGCCAGGCGCCGGCATACACCGTCGACGGGGTTTGCGGGTCGATGGCCAGGGCAGTGACATCGGTCGCCGTCAGCGCGGTATTGACGGCGCTCCAGCTGGCGCCGCCATTGCTGCTTTTGAAGACGCCTCCTCCTTGAGTGCCGGCATACACCGTCGACGGGGTTTGCGGGTCGATGGCCAGGGCATCAACATATGTACCTGTCAATCCGTTATTGACGGCGCTCCAGCTGGCGCCACCATTGATGCTTTTGAAGACGCCTCCTCCCACAGTGCCGGCATACACCGTCGACGGGGTTTGCGGGTCGATGGCCAGGGCATCGACCCACTCGGGCAGCAATCCAGTGGCGCTCCAGCTGGCGCCACCATTGATGCTTTTGTACATGCTTCCTCCGGCATACACCGTCGACGGGGTCTGCGGGTCGATGGCCAAGGCCCAGACAAATGGATCCAACTGTCCGGTGCCTACGGCGGTCCAGCTCGCGCCGCCATCGCTGCTTTTGAAGACGCCTCCTGCAAGAGTGCCGGCATACACTGTCGTCGGGGTTTGCGGGTCGATGGCTAGGGCATTGATGGTCGCTCCCTCAGGACCTCCTGTAGGGACCCACCGTTGCGTTGCAGCCGAGGAAGTACCTGAACTCAGCGTTATTGCACCAAGCAGCAGTGCTACAGTCGCAAAACTCGCAAAGCCAATTCTCATAAATGCCGACGAAAACCCATCTGATTGGATTATCCGGCGCATAGGGGGTCCCTCCTTTGCAGGACATCCGTGTATATTTCATTTTCCGCTCTGGTCGTCGATGGCTAGGACGGTTTGGATGACTAGAGTATAGCCCAAAAACTAAACAGGTAGTTAGGGCATAAAATCGATGCCGCCTGAATAGAGAAAGCAATGAAGAGAGAGCGGAAGCGATAGGACGTGGTAATCGAGGCGAAGGTGGCGGTGGAATCAATCAAAGGTCAGCGCCCGATCAGCGAAATCGCATCGGCCTTCTGGCAACCAGGGCGTAATCCTGAATAGCTGAGAACGACGCGACGAGACGATTGAACTCCTCGAAGAGAAGGGAGTCCTCTGCTTGGAGCTCGGCAACAAAAGAGATCTCGGATACTGCTACTGGAATTGGAATTGGGGGTTGTTCGCTCGGGCACAGAGCGACGGGGATATCGAGTAAGAGAAGCTCTAAGGGGCCCTGGAGATTTTCACGGAGCTGAGGATGCCGCGGGAATGGGATGCTGTGGCGGCTGAGATTAAAAGCAAATAAAGTTCTGCAAAGCGGCACCCGGGCAGGCGCAGGGCGAGGCAGCCACAGTGTGCCAAATCACTGCTCAAAGACCGGTAGACATTTTATCTTAATCCGTCCGAGGCCTTGGTGAGCGCCTCGAAATCTCCTGTATCGGCACCGATCCTCCCGCGGTAAGATCGACGCGATTCATATTGAATGAGTCTCTTATGCGCCACGCGAAATTCTTACTTCTTGCTTCTCTCTTTGCTGCTACGGCGTTTGCTCAGAGCGTCTCCATTGGCGTCAAGGTTGGGGCGCGGCTGGCCGATGATCTTCAATCGCCCGCGGCGAGACGGTCTCCGAATCGAAACGGTACACGGTGGGGCCGACGGTGGAGTTCAAACTGCCGTACCGCCTGGGCGTGGAAATCGATGCGCTGTACAAACGGGTAGGTACGCGCGAATTCAGCGTCGATATTCTCGGCGGCCAATTCCGATCGAGGGACCGCTCGAATTCCTGGGAATTCCCGATTCTCGTGAAATATTGCTTCTTGCGGAAGCTCCCTGGGCCGTATGTTTCCGGTGGTTACGCGTTCCGCCACATCGCGGGTTCCGGTACGTCGGAGAGCATTTGCTGTTTCAACCCATACGGCCCGTCGGACCCGAAGCTTACCGTGTCAACCTACTCGACCGATTACAGGAACAGCTCCGGGCTGGTTGTTGGCGGCGGCGTGGAAATCAAAGCAGGAGTGCTGAAGGTGTCGCCGGAATTCCGATACACGCGCTGGCTAAACAAAGCATTTTCCGCGTACGGTTCCCACGGCTTCTTCGCCGAATCCGCGCAGAACCAGACGGAGATCCTCGTCGGAATCACGTGGCATTAAGCGCGGTTATTCGCCACCAAGACACAGCTTCCATTAAAAACCGAAGGAAGATCGGGTCAAACTGCTCGGAGAGCCGCTCAGCGATTGGGCGCCAGCTCCTTGGATCTCGTGCTCCTTCGTAAAAAGTCTGGACGTAATAAACCCGGAAATACGGATCGGCGAGGTACCAGCGATCTTCTCAGCGCGTCACGAACAGCTCTTCCGGCGCGACGTGATCGACCAACGCCGTGTGCACCCACGTGCACGGCCCGCATTCGGTGGCTGCGTCGGGCCAGAGGCTCCTGACGAGGGCGGGAATGGCCCGCGCATCGTCGGGCAGGTGCTCCATGCTGATGGCCATGCGCGGCCGGAACCTGGCGACCGTCTGCCTGGCCCCGGCCAGGGCATTCTTCTCGGCGCCCTCGATGTCCATCTTGATGAAGTCCACGCGGTCGAGTTTGAGCTCCCCGACGAGTTTGTCGATGGTCGTGAGCGGCACCAGCGGGCCGGCACTGCTGCCGGGGTAATGCAGAGCCACGGAGTCGCCGCCCGTTAGCGTGGAAGTTCGCAACTGCAGCTCGTCATCTTTGTCCCAGACGCCCTTGGGGTAGATGATCACCTTGCCGGAGGCGACCTCCTGGGCGAAGTTCCGCCGCAGGCACTCGATGTTGTCCGGGGCCGGCTCGATGGCTACCACCAGCCGCGCGCCGTCGTCGAGGGCGCGTCGCGTGAAAACGCCGACATTGGCGCCACAGTCGAGCACAACGTCGCCCCGCCGCACGCCGCGGCCGGCGCCGTAGACGTCCCTCTCCTGCTCTCCGAGCATCTCCGCCAGCCCAGTGCGGTTGCCGCGCGGGATCCAGAAGCGGTGCTCTCCCGCCTCAATAAGCTCGAAGCCGGCGGAATCGGACTGCACCTGCAGGGCGTCCTCGTTGATCTCGTCAATGCGGTTCCAGAGCTGCGCGTTGGCCTGGATGGCACTCCAGGTGTCCGGGAGCGAGCAACGCTTGTCGCGCTTCACCGCCAGCCGGGCGAATTGAGCGGGTGCTGAATCCCGGTAATAGTAAACGGCGAACGCGGCGCCGGAGGCGGCAAGAATCGAGACGGCAAGCAATCTTCGGATCATCTGAACGAAGGTTTCCGTTTGGGCCTGATTCGCCTCAAGTATACACCCGGATGAGGCCGCAGCAGCAACCGCTCAGCTTTTTGTCGTGCAGCGAGCTACTGGTGCCCCCGGAACGGTTCGACCACCCGACCATTTGCTTCATAGCCAATCCCGCACTTTGAATCAGTGGCTTGCAGCATTGCCCAGGCGTGCTGAGGCGACCGTGTTTTCAACCGGTTCCCAAAAGTGCGCAGCAAGCTTGAGAACCGCTCCTTTGCATGGAGTGGGAATACTTTTGGGCATATCTGACAGGGGTTGGCGCTCGCTCTCGGTTCGGGTCGAACAGCGCCAAAAGCGCCCGCACAACCGAGTGCGCGAATCCGGAAAGCTCGATCAATTTGCCGAAGACAGCGCCCTGGAGAGGAACTAGAAGATTAAAAAGTGTTGATGCAATGGAAGCCTCCGGAAGTTCATAATGGGTGTGTCCTTAGAAACTTCTCCCGTTCCGACAGCAGTGGTTGCTGGTTTTAGGTCGGTTGTCCATGTAGAACATCGAAGCTCCTTGCCGGTCAGGGGACAACAAAGATATGCATCGAAGGAGGTTCGGGAATCTGTGCGTGACAGAGGTGCAGGTTGGGCGTCGATTGCCCGAGCGGCTCTGGGGCCGTGAGGATGCCACGAGCTTACTTAATGAAAAAGATCAATCGCAAGAGGAGCACATCATGCAGCTCGGTGACAGAACTGATGGGTTCCGGAATTGGATGCGTTCCCATAGAAACAAGCAAGGATTACTATTCGACGCGCTGGCCTTGATGCTTATGTGCGTCATGGTCTCGGAAGCGCGAGCGCAAAGCTACGTTTTCGAACGCCTCTGGCCGCAATTGCAGCAGCCATGGTATTTCGCCATACCCTCCAGCGTGGTGGTGGATGCCTCCGGCAATCTCCATGTTGCCGATACCTATGACAATCGCATACAGAGGTTCGCGAGGTCGGGTGATATTCCGGGGAAGGCAACGCTATTGTCGCCGAGTGGTAACATCAGCACATCGACGCCCGCCTATAGCTGGAATGCTGTATCCACGGCCACCTGGTATCAGCTGTGGGTCAATGACGCGAGCGCAGCACCCAAGATCCAGCAGTGGTATACGGCGCAGCAGGCTGGCTGCGCGTCTGGCACAAGCACCTGCTCCGTGACTCCCTCTGTGGTGCTGGCATCTGGTGCCGCGCAATGGTGGATCCAGACCTGGAATGATAGTGGCTATGGTCCTTGGAGCGACGCTATGTCCTTTACGGTATCCGGGGGCGTTCTTCCGGGCAAGGCGTCGCTGGTATCGCCTTCCGGCTCCATTTCAACCGTTACTCCGATATATACCTGGAACGCCGTCTCCAATGCCACCTGGTACTACCTCTGGGTCAACGATAGCAGCACAGCAGCTAAGGTCCAATCGTGGTACACCGCTGCACAGGCTGGATGTCAATTAGGAACGGGAACTTGCTCAGTTGCTCCAACGACCGGGCTTGCGCAAGGATCCTGCCAATGGTGGATCCAGACATGGAACGATTACGGCTACGGGCCGTGGAGCGAGGGGATGTCCTTCACGGTAACAATCGGGGTTCCTGGGAAGGCGACGCTGATCTCTCCTTCTGGCTCCATCTCCACCGCAACACCGGAATATAGATGGAATGCAGTGCCTGGATCGACCTCGTACAATCTTTGGGTCAACGACGCCGCCAGCAGTCCGAAGATCCAACAATGGTATACCGCACAGCAGGCTGGCTGCGCGTCTGGTACAGGCATGTGTTCCGTGACTCCCGCTGTGGCACTCGTATCCGGCGCCGCCCAGTGGTGGATTCAAACCTGGAACAGCGCGGGCTATGGCCCGTGGAGTGATGCAATGGGCTTCACGGTGGGGGGCGGTGGCCTCAGTGACGTGGCCACCTTCTGGACTGCCGGCGCACCGCCGGATCTGCTGGGATACAGACCCTTCCTTTCAACCAATGAATGGTACCGCGATGTATCAGGAGCTTCTGTGGACCCCGATTCGGCCAATATCGTCGCGGACCTCGTGAGGGACGACCCGGGAACCATGTTGCACCCCGATTTCGGATCCAGCCTCTTTGAGGGTAATTTTGTGGGGATACCCTACGATGTGGTGGCAAGCTCGGCAACCCCCATGGTTAACGTAACCATCGGCCCTGATGGCTACGCGGATGAAAGCGATCCCGGCCCCGACAATCCCGCGGACCGGGTGCCCATTCTCGTTCCCATACCAGCCGATGTTCACATTGAAGGGGGCTCCGATCATCACATACTGCTCCTGGACAAAGACAACTATTGGCTCTATGAGCTGTATCACGTCGTGCACCTAGGGGACAACAGCTGGCAGGCGGACCAAGTCACGCTGTGGGACCTGAACGACAACACCCGGCGGCCCTGGACCTGGACCTCCGCAGACCAAGCGGGGCTTTCTATCTTCGCGGGGCTGGTGCGCTACGACGAGGTGCAGCGGGCCTTACCCGCGAACGGGGATTTGGGCCACGCCATCCGCTTCACAGTCATGCCGACGCTGGAACCCTTCATTCCGCCAGCCACTCATCCCGGCGGCGGCAACGACCCAACCATTCATTCCCCCAAGATGGGGCAGCGCTTTCGTCTGAAGGCTGCCTGGCTCCTAGCCCATCTCCCAGAATTCAGCGCCCAATGCCAGGTCATCCTCCGCACACTGGCGAAGTACGGGATGATATTGGCGGACACCGGTTCGAATCTATTCATCCAAGGCACTCGGGATGCACGCTGGGTGGAGGACGCGGACCTGGGTGGCGTGGCTCAGCTGCTGCGTGTTCCCCCCGATGCTTTCGAGGTGGTGGCCCATGACGTGGAATACACACGGGCCAGCCACCCCACGGGCTCATCGCCCACCATCGCCAGTTTTACAGCCACTCCGGCTAGCGTATCGGGAGGCGGCGCTGCGAACCTCGCCTGGAACATCACAGGAGCCTCCACACTCATCATCACTCCCGGCGTGGGGCCCGTGCGCGGCACATCCACTGTCGTGCACCCTACAGCCACGACGACGTACACGATCTTTGCCACCAACGAGTTCGGCCGCTCCACCCGCACCGTCACCGTGACGGTGCCATGACCCTCTCGGCGACCCGGAGTAGGAGGCCGATCTTATCCAAACTGGTTGGTAAAGACTTGGCAGCGAACATGACGGAACCGGTGGAACTCCCTATCGAAGATTGGATTGATCTGCACACCTTCCAGCCGCGGGAGGTGGCCAGCGTCGTCGAGGAGTATCTCTACCAGGCTCTGCTGAAGGGTTACAGGCACGTGCGTATCATCCACGGCCGCGGCATCGGGATTCAGCGCGAGATAGTGCATTCCATCTTGAAGAAGCACCCGCGCGTGGTTTCCTTTAGCGACGCTCCGGACCGAGGAGCCACAATCATCACTCTGAAGAGTGACGAGAGTTGAAGTTGGGAGAGACAGGATCAAGGTCACACAACCAGGCGGAATGACGAATGACGAATGACGAATAAAAAAACCGGTGATCATTCCTTTATTCGTCATTCCCAATTCGTCATTTGGCTGCCGCATCTAGCGATGCTCCGGACCGAGGAGCCACAATCATCACTCTGAAGAGTGACGAGAGTTGAAGTTGGGAGAGACAGGATCAAGGTCACACAACCAGGCGGAATGACGAATGACGAATAAAAAAACCACAATCGGTTATTTATTCGTCATCCGTCATCCGTCATCCGTCATTCGTTATCTGGCTGCCGCATCCAACAGCTTCTGTATGGCGGGGACGATCATGATCAGAAGCTCAGCCTGAGGTCTCTTCGCGCGCTCGAGGAGCGCCGACTGTTCCTTTTTCCAATCATCCGGCGGCGCTTTGCCAGCTTCGATGTAGTCGAGGGCCTGCAATCCGGCACCGGCTACGGCAGCCACGGTTTCCGATAGTGGGGCCACTTCCTTCAAAAGGAAAGAATCCGCAACGATCGGCTTCATCCTGGCGTCGTTATCCCGCCACTGTATCAGCCGCTCGCGCAACACTTGGAAGTTGGGTTTTGCCGCGGACCTGCCCGCCAACGCCTGGTCCACCTGGATTTCGAACTGCCGCGCGACGTCACTCTCCGGACGCGTTGCGTCCACCAACCGGTTCAGAGGCGTAACGCTGGTATAGTGCTGGGCGCGCCCGCGGGAGTAATATTTTACCGGCTCGAGGACATCGGACAGAACCCGCACCGGCCCCATCGGATGATCCCCCGCCAGGCGTTGCAGCATACTTGGATAGCTCGAGCGGTGGGTCAAGCCCATAGCATCCAGATCCCGGCTGACAAACTCGAGGCGTCGGTACATGTCCCGCACGTCTTTCACCTCCATCGGAGACCAGAGGCGTTCCGCGATGGCGGCATTGCGCGGCCAGATGCGCGAGTCGATATTCTCGGGTCCGACATATTCTCCCCACATGCAGGCTTCGCCGCCGAGAATCCTTGATTTTTCCTCGCCGCTCAAGCTGGCGGCTTCTTTGTCAAGCGGATCTATCTGGTAGTGGGAAGCCGCCGTCAGGATGTGATCCAGGTAGTAGCCGTAGGAGAGAATTCCTGTAAATCCCTTTCGGGCACCATCCGCGAGGGATGCTTGTCCACGCCATGACTGGATTATGATGTTTTTGGGAAGATCCGGGTGCAGAATCTCATCCCAGCCGATCATTTTCTTGCCGTGCCGGGTCACGATTTCCAGGAGGCGCTTGTTGAAGTAAGCCTGAAGAGCGTGGTTGTCCGGAATATTATTCTGCTTCTTGAAGGCCTGAATGCTCGCGCTGGCATTCCACTGCTTGCCGTTGTTCTCGTCCCCTCCAACATGGAAGTACTCGTCCGGAAACAGCTTCGCCATCTCTCCAATGAATGAATTGAGGAACTTGTAGATTTCTCTCCGTGTGGGATCCATGGTCGGATCGAAGACACCCCAAGAGCGCTCGATTTGATAGGGTCCAGGAGCGGAGGCCAGCTCGGGGTATCCCACGAACCAGGCGGTCGTGTGTCCAGGCATGTCAAACTCCGGGACCACCCGGATGCCGCGATCGCGAGCATAAGCAATGACATCTCTAATTTGGTCCTGGGTGAAATACATGCCGTCCGATCCCATCCCCTGGAGCTTTGGAAAGATCTTGGACTCAACGCGAAATCCTTGGTCGTCGGACAGGTGCCAGTGTAGGACGTTCAGCTTGAGAGCTGCCATTGCGTCGAGGTTGCGCTTGACAACCTCGATGGGCTCCCAGTGTCGGCAGACATCGATCAGCAATCCTCTCCAGACGAAGCGGGGACGATCGTCGATCTTCACCACGGGGACTCCAAACGATTCGTCGTCAAGATCCACGAGCTGGAGAAATGTTTCCAACCCACGGAGTATTCCGATGGGGGACGGCGCGCTCAATCGTGTTTTCTGGGGGGTGGTCTCCAGGCTGTATGATTCGTCCGCTCTAAAGGATTGAGTCTCCTCACCCGCGGCATGGCAGTTGATCGTGAAGGTGGCTTGTGCCTCATCGGAGAGAATCTTGTCGGACAAGGGAATTCCCGTTTGTTGTTGGAGCCGCTTCAGGAATCGGCCCACGGCTTTCTGGATGCGCGGTTCCTGATAGCCGGCCAGAGCCACGCGAAAACCCGCATCAAGAACTAACTTGCCCTCGCCGACGCTTATCTGAGCAGGCACAGGCATCAGACGAAGGTGTGGTGATGCTGCTGCCTTGCCATGCTGCATAGCGATCGAGCTCAGGATCATGGTTGAAATCAAACCCGCGCAGCGGATGAAGCCGAGAGACCTCATTGACACCTCCCATATTTGAGTTTCGTGCTGTTCACCATAGACGGGACCCCAATATACAACAGAGAACATCGCAGAGACACAGAGATCACAGGTCAGCCATAGACCGCAACATATTGGCTTTGTGATCTTCGTATTCTTGGTGGCTTGGTGGTGTTGTTTTAAAAGCATCACCACCAAGACTCCAAGAACACCAAGATTCACCAAGGATTCTCTCCGCGGATAACATGCTATGATAACGGCGTGCGGAACGAGAGCTTAAGGGGAGACGGCGCGACCGGCTGGTCGCCCCCCATTCGCTTTTGCTTCAGACGTATCCGGGTTAGGCGATTGACATTGGTCACGTTGTCGACTAACTTCACTTCACGGTTACGAAAAAGGAGAAAGCAGTGGAAAAAGAGATAACCATTATCGGTGAACCGACAAGCAACCCGGCAACCTGCAAGTTCACCGTCGACCGGCCGGTCTACCCCGGGAGCTCCGCCTACTTCGGCAACCGAGAGGCGGCAAAGCTTTCTCCCCTGGCTCAGAAGATATTCGAAGTACCTGAGGTGGAGAACCTGCTGGTCGCTGATAACCAGATTACCATCACCAAGTCCGGATACGATCCCTGGCCGGCCATCGGCAAGCAGATCGGCGCCAAGATCCGGGAGCACATCCGTTCCGGTGAGCCTGGCGTCAGCACGGAATACGATCGCACTTTGCCCTCGGAATCCGAAATCCGCAAGAGGGTTCAGGAACTTCTGGACCGTGAAATCAACCCAGCGGTTGGGATGCACGGCGGCTGGGTTGAGCTCATCGACGTAAAAAAGAACTCCGTTTATTTACGGCTGGGCGGCGGCTGCCAGGGATGTGGAGCAGCCGATGCGACCCTGAAGATGGGGATCGAGAAATCCATCCGCGAGCTCATTCCACAGGTTGGCGAGGTTCTGGATACTACCGATCACGCGGCGGGACGCAATCCCTACTACCAGCCGAGCAAGTAAGAGTGGCTCCCGGCCGCCGTACGGGACCTCCGAATCATGCACTCTCTTCGCTTCGAAACTGGTCTTAGGGCCCGCGCCGGCGGCAGAAGCAGAGATCACCCCATTCAATCTAGTGTAGAATCGGGCCGCCCATGAAGAATCCGGCTGAGGTGCGGACTGATGATTTGAGCGAAAAGCGGGATGGGTCTGTGGACAATCACCGCGGCCGCGTGATCCATGTCGTGCTTCCAGCATACAACGAGGCTGCCAATGTGGGCGCAGTCCTCAGGTCGCTGGAGAAAGCCGGAAAGGAATCCGGCATGCGCATGCACGCAATTGTCGTGGACGACGGTAGCAGCGATTGCACGGGGCAAGTAGTTCGCGGTCACAACGGCGAGCTTGAGATCACCCTGATCCAGCATTCTTCGAACCTCGGCCTCGGGGCTGCGCTGCGCAGTGGCCTCCTGGCTGCGATGGATCGAGCTGCCGATGAGGACGTGGTAGTCACGATGGATGCGGACGACACACACACGCCGGCTGCAATCGTGGCGATGGTCACCAGAATCGACCAGGGATTCGACGTCCTTATCGCGTCGCGATATCAAAAAGGCGCGCTGGTTGTGGGAGTGCCTCTTGGCCGCCGTTTCCTTAGCTACACGGCCTCGCTCCTATTCCGGATAGTTTTCCCTATCAAGGGTGTGCGCGACTTCACCTGTGGTTACCGGGCCTATCGTGCCTCGGTATTGCGCCAGGCCCTCTCACGCTACCGCCAGGAGTTCGTCAACCAGGAAGGATTTCAGTGCATGGTGGACATCCTCCTCAAGCTGAGCCGCATAAATCTTCGGTTTGAGGAAGTTCCGATAGTCCTTCGCTACGATCGAAAGGGCGGCAAAAGCAAAATGAAGGTCATGCGCACCATTTACATGACCCTGACTCTTTTGTTGAAGCGTCGACTGGGGTTCTAAAATCTGCCGCGAATTTCCTGGAGCGGCATAGCCGCAACCAAAGAATTTCACCGCAGAGAAACGCAGAGGAATAACTGGACACAGATGAACACAGATCCACTATGGACGATCTGTGCTACTAACGCAAAAATCCTTTGCTGGCGGCTAAGGATTTTTAGCGGCATAGAAACTGAAATGTGCGACAAGCAGGCAGCATGCAGTAGGCGGCCGGCAGTAAGAACCTCCATTGGATGCATGCGCACCAAGGGAAGTCTGCCGGCTGCCTTCTGCCTACTGCCTGCTTTTGGCGTTAAAGTTAGATCTGCCCCTAGATCGCGACATATGGTTTTGGTTGCGGCAAAGCCGCTCCGAGTTATTCGTGGCTAGATGACATTTGACCGAGCGTATTTTGAAAGCCAGTACCGGGACTATGAACGCCAGAATCCGATTCGCAAATTGGCATTCTATCGGCGGCTGGTGGAAATGGCTGCCGGCGATCGAATCCGGCCGCGCATTCTCGATATCGGTTGCGCTCATGGTTTGTTCCTGTCGAATCTCGACGATGGGTGGGAACGATACGGCGAAGATGCCAGCGCGTACGCGATTCAAAAAGCAAGGGAGAGATCATCTTCAATCCGCTTCGACCTATCGCTTCCCGGGCATCATCCATTTGCCGGACCCTTCGATATCATCACTGCCTTCGATGTGCTGGAGCACGTTGTGGAGTTGGAGGAATTGTTCGATTGGATCTTTCAAAGCCTCGTGCCTGGCGGAGCGTTCATCTTCGTTGTGCCTGTGTACGACGGTCCTACAGGACCGATTATCAAAGCCCTCGATCGGGATCCCACCCATTTGCACAAGCGGGGCCGTCAGGATTGGCTCGAACGTGTAAGCAGACGCTTTTGCTTGGTCGATTGGTGGGGAATCTGCCGGTATCTTTTTCCCGGTGGTCCGTACATGCACCTGGTCACACGTACCCTGCGAAGATTTACGCCCGCTATCGCTTGCCTCGTGAGGCGCGGCTAGCATGAACTCCACGCAAGCTCCGCTGGTTCTAAAAATCCTTGCAGCGCTGCTCATAATCTGGGCCCTGCTTCTTCATGGCTGCTTCCTCTTTTCGGCTGGGGCGCTCTGGCGCGACGAAGCGAACAGCATGAATCAAGCGAGTCTCGGTTCCTGGCGGCTGCTGTGGGAGTCCCTTCACTACGATTCTTTCCCGCCCTTATATGCTGTCCTCCTGCGAACCTTCTTTCCAGCTCGCACAGCATCCAACGACGTATCGCTTCGAATATTCGGGGTCGCCATCGGAGTGGGGATTCTGCTCTCCATTTGGCTGGCAGCCAGAATATTGGGCTCGCGTCTCCCTGTTTTAGCGCTTGCGTTGCTGGCCATCGATCCTGTCCTGATTTCAGAAGGAGACAGTATTCGTCCATACGGCGTCGGACTTCTCTTTCTCGTCTGGAGCTTCTGCGCCTATGGACAACTGCTGGTGAATCCTTCGGCTCGCTGGCTCGCGGTTGCCGCAGTTGCCTCCGTCCTCGAAGTGCAAGCCAGCTACACCGGTGCGTTATTCGTTGGCGTGCTGGGACTCAGCTCGGCTGTCGTAATCCTCTTGCAGGGCACGCCGCGGAGGCTTTGGAAAGTCCTCTTGCCTGGATCTATAGCGATTTTATCGCTCACGCCCTATGTCGGGCCTCTGCGCCAGGCTGGCGAGTGGGTTTCCATCCTGCGATACGAGGTGATTTGGTCGGAGTATCTGCGAGGTTACGTTCAGACGCACTCCGTCGCTTTTCCTCTTGTGTGGCTGCTGGCGACGATTACCGGTGCGTACAGCCTGGTGATGCTGGTTGTCTCCGCCCGAGCCGGTTTGGTGTCAACTCGTCCCCTGATCACCTATGCCTCCCTGGCCGCGCTTTTCGGAATCGTCGTGCAGATTGTATTTGTACAGGTGATGGGCGTTCCGCCTTTTCCCCGCTACTTCCTGCCGGGTCTGATGCTGGCCGCGCTCGCGTTAGATCTGCTGACGAAGGAGCTGACGCCTTCAATCCGGGCGGGAACCGTTCTGATTGTGCTCCTGATCACGGCTTGGCCCTCCTGGTCTTGGGTTCGACAGCGGCATTCAGACGCCGACATCTTGGGAAAGCTTCTCGGCGAAAAAGCCGGGCCGTCGGATCTGGTGATTGTTTCCCCATGGTTTCTCCATCCGAGCTTTCAGCGTTACTATCACGGACCGGCGCCCTGGACTACTGTGCCTGAGTTGCCGAAGCAGCCCTTGACGCGCTACGACCTCGTGAGAGACGCAATGATGGACCCTGAGAGGGAAAATCGATTATACGGTCGAATCCAACGGACCCTGTCCGAAGGCGGCGCCATCTGGTTCGTGAGTCAGAGTTATCTGGATCGGCCAGCGGAAGAATCGATGCCGAAATCGCCGGCTTTTTCGGGCCACCCCGGCGGAAAGGATTACGTGGAGTTTCGCAGCTACTGGGAGCGGTCGATTATATTTCGCCTTTACAGCTGCTGCAGTCCCGTAAAATGGACGCTACCCAAGCACGGTTCCGTGTGGCAGGAAGAGCACCTTGTCGTAACGCAGTGGCGCCCGCAACCAGGCCGTGAGCGGAATTAAGTAGTAAATTCGAGATCTTTCCTTCAAAATCGTGGTTGCTTTTTCTAGGAATATCCGCAAAATGTTTCTGTCTTGTTTGCTTGAACGTGTTTGATCTCGCAACTTCTACTCATGGGAGGGTTGATATGGCTGGGAAACCAATGACAAAGAGCCAGTTCGTTTCGCTTATCGCAGAGAAGGCCGGCATCACAAAGATAGCTGCAAACCAGATACTCGACATTATCGCAACCACGGCGGTGAATGAGACCAAAAAAAATGGTCAGTTCGTGCTTCCCGGCCTTGGCAAGCTGGTCAAATCACAGCGAAAGGCGCGTATGGGGCGGAATCCCCAGACTGGCGCAGCCATCAAGATACCTGCAAAGACGGTGGTGAAGTTCCGCGTCGCCAAAGCCTGCAAGGATGCGGTCGTTCCACCAAAGAAGTAAGGTTACATTTCCGCGTTGAAGATGGGGTCAGGCCTTCGGGTTGGATGCTCGCTCGAGTCCGCTTGGGTGGAGGTTTGCTTCTGAGTCTTGACCCTTGCTTCATTTTTGCGAATCGGCCTGATAGTAGCGCATCAAGAAGTTGACCAGTGGTTCCTTTTCAAAGGACTTGCTGATTATCACCTGGTTGTCTCTGGTCGTAAGATTGATGTCCTTCAGCATGAAGGCCGCTTCGCTCTTGGCCAGTGCAAAGCGCATCAGCGTGAGTTCGTTCTGAAGCTGCTTGCGCACATTTTCCAGATCGTCGGGTTCGATTACCTCCCCTTCCAGCGAGATTTCTATCCGCTGGTCGATGTCTATCGACACAACCACCTTCCTTACCCCCTGGGCCACGCTAAGCATCAGATATTTGTCGAGGAGCTTCACGGACTCCAGAGCGAGATGGTCTATTGAGGGCACCTTGGAGGACTTGGCGATTTTAGGCTTCATGATGTGGCCCGCCTCGTCCATCTCAAAGCTGAGCTTAAGGCTGCTTTTTTTGAGCAATTGTTTGACGTCGAGCACTTTCCTGTCGACGTCCCTGACAATCTCGCGGGTGATGATGCTTTCGATCTCGGGATTTTCCTTCACGAAGCCGGCGATCCTAGGGTCCAGACGCCTTAGCAGCCTCGGGTTTGGAACCGCCAAGGGTTTCGGTTCCCCAAGTGGACGGGGACGAACGGTCTTGTGGATTTTGGAGACAGCAACCTCGGGAGCTGGAGGAACAAGCATTACCATCCTGTACTGACTGAGCTCCATCTGCATGGCTGACAAGAGGCGCTCCGAAGACCTGCGAAGGTACGATAGCTCGAATGTGATGATCATGGCGGTAAGGACCGCGGTATTCAGACAAAGGCTCGCCGCCAGGCTCCAGACTCTCAGTTTTTTCGAGCGGTTGTCGCGGATGAGTTCGAAAATGCCAGTTCTCCCTTGGAATTATAAACCCCTGGCGGGAAGCTTAAAGCATGATAGCGGCAGCGGTCAATTCGGGGCCGCGTAAACCATTAGTAAGCGATGGCTGGAAGAGAGTTTCCGGGGATATAACCTATGCCATATCATGCTCCCTTCTCGGGGTGAGCGCTGCGAGTCAGGGGAGTGCTCAAGTCCGTGATAGGAGGCGAAGTGGAATTTGAGAGTCCAACGCAGGGAATATCTATTGATCACGATTCCTATTGGATGGTCCGAACCTCACGGAACATCAATCCGCCGAGCGACACGACCATCGTTATCACGCCCCCTGCCGCGAGGACGTTTCCGGCGCCGATCACGTCTGCAAGCGCGGTGCCTAAACCCATGGCAATCGGCATCAACCCCATCGAAAACATCAGAATGCTGAATACGCGTCCGCGGTATTCATCCACTATCATTTCTTGCACTGCTGCCACCAGTATCGGATTCACCACGGCAATCAGGAACCCAAACCCAACCAGCAGTGACAGCGTGACCACCAGCATCGGAATCAGCCCCAACGCAATAAAAAGCAACCCTATCAACGCGGTCAGGAGAAAAACAATAGCTCCCCGTCGCGTGCGCGGCGACCAGCCGCTGACCGCGAGCCCTCCCGCCATCATGCCGACGCTGAGTGCCGACAAGAGAAAGCCAACGCCCTGCGGGCCTTGTCCGAGGAGGTTTTTGGCAAAAACCGGCAACAAAACTTCAAGAGGAGCAAGGGCAAAATTCAAAACTATCGACAAGAGGAGTATGGCAACCAAAGCGCGAAACTGGAGCAGATAGTGGAAACCGTCAGCCAAATCTTTGCGAAGCGAACTGTCGGGTTTGCGCGCGTCGTTCGTCTGGGGGGGCAGCCGAAGCAGCAGGATTCCAGCGGCACCCACCGCGAATGATGCTGCGTTCAGGAACGACACGCCCGCAATTCCAAATCCCGGCACAGCAATCATGAAGCCCGCTAACAATGGCCCTATGATCTTTGAGAACTGCCGCGCCAGGCTGAAGAGCGAGTTCGCCGCGACCAGTCCCTCGCTCGGGACGAGGTTTGGGATGATTGCGCTCTGAGCTGGATTAAAGAACGCGCTTACAATCCCAAATGCTATGGAGAGCGCGTATACGTGGACCATTCTAACCTGATTCGTCGCGACGAGAATCGCGAACACCAGCACGACGATGCCTCGAACAACATCGGATATCAGCATGAGCATCCGACGGTCATAGCGATCTACTGACACTCCTCCGATGAGTTGGAAGGCAAGCCGTGGTATGAGTGTGAGGATGACAGTCGTGCCCATTGCGAGTGCGGAGCCGGTGAGTTGCAGAACCAGCCAAACTAGCGCGATATAGAACAGGCCGTCGCCGATCTGCGAGATTGCCTGCCCGCTCCACAGCAATAAAAAGTTGCGAACTCGCAGGGCGGAGAATATGTTCGGACGCCGCGATGAGTCAGCGCAGACGCGGTTCATAATGGGTAATGACTTTTCCTCTGTTCAGTGCTGCCTTGACCAACCTGCAAACGAGCATTGTCGCTCGGCTACGCCACCGCTGCCCATCGGGCATGAGCATGCCTAGGCCGACCCGATGAAAATGTCCTACGGTCCACATTGCGGTGGATTACGTCCGGCAGCCAAGCTCACGCGACAGTCGACCGGGATGCAATGGAGGCCTCCCGTCGAATGAAGAGGCTTTCCGGCTAGTGTCTTTGACTTCTGCCGGATCTGCATGAGTTGATCAGCCATCGGTTCAAGTGTGCTGTTGCACTAATCAGGGCCTGTGTCGGCCATAGCATATTGAACCCTCCCCAAAAAGCAATACGTGAATTGGCTGCGCCGGAGGAAGCAGCTGTGTCCTTCTTGAGATCGGCTGGGCATGCTCGGGCGCGCTCGCTGGCGCGTGGACAGGCGCAAACCAGGCGCTTCCCGCTCGATCAAGTGTCACAGTCGCTAGATACCCACACGTCGCTCATAGCTGCCCGCCCGTAAACCGCTATGCAATTACGTGACACGTGTTGAGAGAGGCGAATGTGATTGCTCTGATTGCCCCGATCACTAAGACTGGCGTGCAAAACTGCCTGGTGTGGGGTACCTGCAAGAGTACATAAAACTGAGTGTTTGAGCCTTGGCGCCGCAAAGCGCTGGTTATCAGGCTTTAAAGCAAAACCTTCTACCTCCCATTCTGACGAATTCCTTCCTCCAAAAAAGTTACGGAATCTTAGCAATTCTTGTTACGGTTTTTGAACATTTGTAAAAAACAGCGGTTCATAAGGGTCCCCCACATTACCCGTAACCCTTTATTCAAATTGAATTTATCAGATCAGCCCACTTTGGTCCGCCTTTTGCACAAGATTAAATTGCCAATCTCAGTCAGGCGACAGACGAGGGGCAGTGATCCTGCGAGGAATGCAGCTTCAGAACGGTGGATTGAGATGAAAAATCCCGCAAACCCAGCCAGCCAACTTCGAAAGGATCGGTCCTCGCTTCCGCTTAGTCTGCTGCTCATGGCAGATTCAAATAATGCCGGGGGCAGCCGAGGGGTTACGCTAGTCGCCATTCCCGGACGAACACCGAATAGCCGACGATTCAGACGGTTTCCAGTTTTCCCTGACAATCGAAGTTTCTTATAGGAGAAATCAAATGGACGCAAGGATGATTTCAGCAGTCTTTGAGCTAACCCAGGACGGGGAATCAACAGTCAATGAAAAAGCGCTCCAAAGTGCCTCCGACGCCAATAATTTAGCGGGCATAATTCCTGGAGGTCTTCCGAGCCGAGCGATTCTCTGGGGCGATTAAAGCTATCAACTCTGGGGAAGGGAGGCAAGACCCTGCTCAGCAGGGTCTGCCCCTGCCGGCTACGAAATTGAAGTTGGAGCACGCTTCATCTGATAAGGTCTTGGTCTTTGTGGCGTGACGGGAGGACTGCGTAGCGGTCGCAAATACGCGAGCGCAGATTTGTTTGGAAAAACAGTCTGATTGGTGGCAGCATAGATACCATGGAGGAACCATGGGATGCTGCGGAAAAGTCCATTCAGGCGCGAGTCCGAGACTATCCTTCGCTTCCACTGCGAACCTGCCCGCCAGCTAAGGCTGAGAACGAGTATGGACGCTGTGGGGCTTGGGCCCGCTTGGCAGCTTTCGACGTCCATCCGACCAAATCGTACTGCTGTTGTGAACGCTGCAAGGGATTTGCACTGTTCTTCTTCCTGGTCGATAACTTCCACTCAGAAAATCGGGCGTTGTGTTCCGTACATCCGATAACCTCCTATCTGATTTCCAGCTTCCCAGATCGTTGCCTCTGAGGGGAAGCCTTATGTCACGGGGACGCAAACTCCGAGATTTTTCGGTCGAGGCTTGTCAGAACTTCAAATCCCGTCGCGCCTGGGGCGGGACGGATGACTTCTTTGCTGTAGGTGACGGGGGAACCCAAATTCCAGCAGCGTCGGATGTCATTTCCGTTGGGGAGATCTCGTGCAAAACTTCATAGAAGATCTTCGTTATGGTTTTCGCCGCTTGTTAAAGAATCCTGGTTTCAGCGCTGCAATGCTCGTAATGCTGGCTGTAGGAACGGGTGCGAACTCCGCGATGTTTAGCATGGTCGATGCGATAGCTCTGCGGCCGTTGCCGTACGAAAATCCTGACAGGCTTATTCATGTATGGGGCTGCAACATCAGTCGTGGGGTACGGCAATTAACCCTTTCGGCGCTTGATTTTCTCGATTATCAACAAAACAACAGTGTTTTTCAGGAACTGGCGGCCTTTGTTTCCCAGGATGTTGCCTTGACGGGGATTGGGGATCCGGAACGAGTCCAGGCTATACTCGCGACCCCCAACTACTTTTCAGTCTTCGGAATGAAGCCGGCGATGGGGCGGACATTTCTTGCGGAAGAAGGCGGACAGCATGATGGGCGCACCGTATTGCTGAGTCAGGGCTTCTGGCAGCGACGTTTTGGGTCCGATCGGAACATATTGGGAAAGAGTATCCTGCTCGATGGCGCCAGTTACACAATAATTGGGGTAATGCCTGCAAGCTTCCTTGTGCCAGGGCGTCATGAGGAGTTGTGGCTGCCTATGGCACTTGATGGGAGTGACCCGCAGCGGATTCCTCGACCTCTTGAACCATCTGACCTGAAAAACCGCAGCCAGCGAATTTTGTTGGCAGTTGGGAAGCTGCGGCCTGGTATCCCGATAGGAATGGCTCAACGTGAGATGGACCTCATTGCTGCGCGGCTGGAGCAGCAATACCCCGAATCGAACGTTGGTTGGTCGATCGAATTGGTTTCTCTCCGCGACCAGCTGATCGGTCAGGCCAGGCAAGCGGTCAAGCTGTTGTATGCTGCAGCCGGCTTCGTACTTCTTATTTCATGCACAAACCTGGCTAACTTGCTGTTGGCCAGCACGAACGAGAGGCGTCAAGAGATTGCTCTTCGGATGGCCCTCGGCGCCACCCGTCTACGGCTCGTGCGCCAACTCTTGACCGAGAGCGCCCTGCTTTCCATCGTCGGAAGTTCACTGGGCTTGCTGTTGTGCTGGGGCAGCACGCGATATCTCTTGAAGATTACTCCAGACAGTCTTCCCAGGGTCAAGGAATTCGCTGTCGACTTCCACGTGCTTGGTTTCACGCTTATAGTCGCAATATTAGTCACATTCCTCTTCGGCCTGGCCCCAGCTCTGCAAGGTTCGCGGCTGGATCTTAGCCTTGCACTTAAGGAGAGCAAAGGATGGATGTTCGGCACCGGCCGAAATAGAGCGCGGAGCATCTTTGTAGTTGTGGCAGTATCCTGCGCGGTGGTATTGATGGCAGGAGCGGGCTTCACCATCAGGAGCCTGTATCATCTCCAGGATATTAACCCCGGTTTCAATCCCCAAAATGTACTTACGTTGAATGTGTCACTGCCTGTGTCCCGATACTCCGATCAGAAGAGGCAATCGAGCTTTTTCCAGCAGGTGCTGCAAAAGGTGGAGGCGCTTCCAGGCACGCAAGCGGCCGGTGTAATCTTGCCGCTGCCGTTGAGCGAATCACGCATAAATTTTAGCTTCGTCATAAAAGATCGTCCGCCGACCGCGCCGGGCGAACGTCTGAGAGCCAACTACAGGGCGATAAGCCCTCATTACTTTCGAGCACTTGGCATACCCGTGGTTAAGGGTCGAGCTTTCACCGATTACGATAATTTCGATGCGCCCCCGGTTGCGATTATCAATGAAACAATGAGACGCCTTTACTGGCCGGGCGGAGATCCGATCGGAAGATACATTGTAATTGATCGGGTGAGTCACGCTCCACGTGAGGTAGTTGGCGTGGTTGGGGACGTCAGGCACCGTGGCTTGGAATCTGACGCCGGCGCCGAAATGTATGTATCCTACCTTCAACTTCCACTGCCGGTCATGGCCTTTGTGGTTCGAACGGACCGTGACCCGGTCAGCATGATCAGCGCGATACGCAGTCAGGTATGGGCGGTGGATAGAGATCAGCCTGTCTACGACATCAAGACCATGCAGCAGTACCTTTCGGATTCTATGGTGCAACCGCGACTTAGCTCGGTTCTGCTCGCCATCTTTGCGGCTATCGCGTTATGCCAGGCAGCTTTTGGCATATATAGCGTGGCTTCGTATCTTGTTACCCAGCGCGTTCCGGAAACCGGTCTCCGCATGGCATTGGGAGCCCAACCTCAAAGCATAGTAAACGGGTTTTTGCGGCAAACTCTGAGCTTGGCTTTATTAGGCGTTTTCATCGGGGTGCTAGGGGCGGTGACGTTAGTGCACTTCATTTCAGGGTTTGTGTATGGAGTAAGCGCCCTGGATTTTGGAACCTTCGTGTGGGCCTCGTCTCTGATGTGTGCAATAGCCGTTGCGGCGAGCTATATTCCAGCCAGGAAAGCGACGCGACTGGATCCAAACGCTGCCTTGCGATCGCTATGACCAGCGTGCTTCGAGTTCCTCCTTCCATAAAGGTCAAACAATGGCGGCTGCTGAGGACAAAATAGTACTGATCAGTGCGCCCTTCGGGCCTTTCTTCTCCCCTTCGCGCGCCCTGGGTTTGCTTACTGCGGAACTCCGATCACTCAATCTCTCCACCAAGGTCTACCATTGCACGTTGCGACTTGCTGAACTGGTTGGCGCTCCCTTCTACACTTCAAAGTCGCATTGGGCAAGCCATTCTCTACAGATGATTCGTCGGAGAGTGGCTCTGCGTCTCTCACAACCTTAAGCGGATTTTCAACCATATAATGGTTAGGAGCTCTTGAGATGTACTACGTTCACAAGGATCGTGATCCCAAGGATACGATTCAGATCATCAGGAAGATATTGTTGGAAGCCAACTTATTCCCTTTTGAGTCTACATGGAACGTTTTATCCCGGCACTGCAATTCTCTAGCACTTAATGATCTGACGCTTCCCAACATTCATGTGAATGGAAAGGGAATCACCCCGGAGTACGCTTTGGCAAGCGCGTATGGGGAATTAATCGAACGGGTACAAAATCGAACGCTGGTGAGGAAGCAGTACGGACTCATGACGGCCCTGAACGTGCCTTCCGCGGATGAATGCTTCAAAGATATAGGCACGCTGATAGATGAGCAACCGCAGGCAATGTCTCACTTGCTTGACGTTCCCTTTGATGAGGCAAAGCAGATTCTGAACGGCATTCCCTTACTCTGCGCGCCATTCTATAACGTTACTGATAACCGGGTTGATATGCTTCCCATAGATATGATCCGCCGGACGCACAACCACAATGGGCTTTGCGCTGGAAATACCATCGAGGAGGCTTTGTGCCACGCCATCTGCGAGATATGTGAACGCTATGTGCTGAAACGACTTTACACCGAGGATCATCGGCTGCCAACAATTCCCTTGAAGGAGATAGAGAGTCTTAAGGTCTTTGAATTGGTAAGGGAGGTCCAGCAACTGGGTTTTGATGTTGTCATAAAAGATTGCTCCGTCGTCGATAATCTGCCGGTCTCTTCGGTGATCTTGCTGGGCGAGAATGGAAGGCGGGCAGGCGTGGAATTCGGCGCCGACCCATTGTTTGAGGTGGCCCTGGCCCGTTGTATTACCGAGAAATATCAAGGGTATACTGCTGAAAAAGCTCGAGATTCGAGGACTTGGGGCCAAACGGAGTATTTACACAAAGGTCCCACCGAGCTTCATTACTTCGCGTCTGTCGAAAAGGAAAAGGACTATCATCGAATGTTGAATACAACGATACCGGGACAAGGTCGCCTCCCGACGCAGATCTATTATACTAATGGCGAACCCCATTATAAGGAGGTATTTCAAAAAACATTCGTCAGCCATAGGCATAGCCTTCACGCGTTAGCGGATTTAATCCATAGGAACGGTTACAAAATCTATTGCCGAAACGTGTCGCATCTGGGGTTTCCAGCCTTGAGAGTGTTTGTGCCTGGTATGTCAGAGCTTGCTAAACTCACGCGCGAGGAACTGCAAGTATACTTTGTGGAGCTGCCGTTTCTTAGAAAATGTTTGCTGCGCTTAAAGAATGTAACGGCAGATGAGATAGGGAAGTGCGCGGCATTGCTTGATGCGCTGATGGAGGTGCCGCACCGGCGCGCCTACAAGGAGAGAATACTCTTCGACTTGACGGAGGTGGTATTTGATAAAAAATCCAACTTCGCTTTGCTGGAGAACATTGAGTTTCTATTGGCCTTGTTGTTCAGTGCTGCGGGAAAGCATGGAAAAGCATCCAAATATCTCTCTCAGTATGTTGAGGAAAACTGGCCCAGGATTCGAGATTCACGGTACTTTATGGGTGTAATTGCATTTTTGAAAATGAAGGATGCAGGTTCGTCAAATGAGCAGATTCGATTTGATCTGGAAAATATTTATGGGGCCTCGACTGCGATCAAGGTATGCAACGATTTGTGCGATCCGGGAAAGACGTTAGAGCCCTTCGAGCTTCCTGCCTGTGGCAATTGCGAGGGTTGTCCGGCTGTGAACAGTTGTTCTTACCAGCAGTGGAAGGTCGTAAGTGAGCATCTAGCCATAAAAGAAATGGAAAATCCTGTTCTTCAAGCGGACCTTGCACCGGTGTTTGGCAAGGCCTGTGTTTCATAAATCGGAAAGTTCGCTTGGCTGGAGTTGGCCACCTGGCAGGACGAGTTTATGAAAAGGCTGCTGGGCCCAGGAAAGCCGTTGTGTCCCGAAAATCCTGGACCGGATCTAGCCGAGTGATGCGCTGGCCGCAGACCAGGGCATCGCGCCGGAGGAACGCCTGCGATTGCACCGGGCTCGAGCCGGGCCGGAAAACGTTTGGAATCAAATATGAGTTGTCTGCCGATAAGAGAGGTATCGAGGTCCCAAATGTCAGACAATTATTCCATCTCCCTGGAAGGGATTCGCATCGCGGAGCAGAATCTCGATCGCGTGGCGCGAAACGTAGCCGTTGGGCAATCTCCGGCGCATTCGGCGCAGAGGCCGGCGTCTTCCGGCATGGTGCAGTTGTCGTCTGCGGACCCCGTGACCAAAACCTCTAGCGGTGACGTCGTCGATTATGCCCACGAAATGGTAACGCTCATCGAGGTCAAGATTGGCGTGGATGCCAACCTCAAGGTCATGGATTCACAGCAGCAATTGGATAGGAATGCGTTGGATCTGCTAGTGTAGGCGTTCGAGGTCCGAAGTTGCGAATTGAGAGTTAGAGTTTCACGACTCGAGCGTCGAGGTCTGCCCTCGGGCCTCGCTCGCTAATGGCGTTCAGGCAGAGAAGCGTGAGGAAAACCATTGCCAGCGGGGCCAGGTTCCACCAGAAGTTGGTGATGATCCTGGGCTCTCGCAGATTACGAAGCATGTATCCCCAGGACTCCGCTGTTTCATGAAAGCCCACGTCTAGGAACGATAGTACTACCTCCCCCAGCAAGAACACGGGTGCCGCCACTGCCGCTTGAGTCAGCGCAAAAGGAGCGACGGCAGGAAGTAGGTGGCGCCTTAGTATCTGCCATTGCGTGCCGCCAAGCGCCCGGGCGGCTTCCACGTATACGGAATTTCGGAGCTGAAGAATCAGGCCGCGCACTCCGCGGGCCATGGGCGGCCAAGTCACGGCGGCGATGGTACCTACCGTCAATGCCAGCGTCTGCCAAAAGGCCAGCTTCGGCGGCAGCAGAGCGCGCAGGGCCAGGATCAAGTAGAGCGCGGGCAGCGCCAGCACGAATTCGGAAAAGCGCATCAGCAGGGAGTCGGTCCAACCTCCGGCGAGACCGGCCACGGCCCCAACCGCTATACCCAGAAGTGCATAGAACGCCAAGCCGAGGAGTACGACGAGCAAAGATGTGCGTGCCCCGGCGAGTACACGAGCGAGCACATCGCGGCCCAGATCGTCCGCTCCCAGCGGGTAGAACAGCATCCCTTCACGGCATCCCACCAGGTGGCGGTTGGTCGTTAGAAAACCCAGAAACCGGTAAGTGTATCCTTGACAGAAGAACTCCAGGGGATAGATCACATCGGTACGTTCCCTGTAGATCGCGTCGAGGGGGTTAACGAGCTCGTACCGATAGATGAATGGCCTCCAGTGGAATTGACCTTGGGAGTCGATAAAGTGCGTTCGGGTAGGTGGCGCAAAGAATCTGTCCAGATTCTGAGATTGGGGCGGATTCGGTGCCAGGAAATCGCCACACAGAGCGGCAATTCCGAGCAGAACCGCGAAAATCGTGCCAAGCCTTGACCTGCGCGCTCTCATGGCTGTAAACCTCGAGCGGATTCCCGGGTGCGGGGATCCATCATGAGCAGCAAGATATCCGCGATAAGGTTGCCGATTACCAGGAGGATGCTGCTTGCCACGACGCATCCGGCGAGGAGGAAGACGTCATTGTTAAACAGCGCGTCATACGTCATCTGCCCAAGGCCAGGCCAAGCGAATATGAGTTCGAGAACAAGGCTGCCACTCAAAACGCCGCCCAGTATGGGACCGGAGGTAGACAACACGGGATTCAGCGAAGGCAGCAGCAGATGGCGGAAGAAGATGCTTCGCGAGCTCAGCCCACGGGCTCGGGCGGAGCGCAGGAACAAGGATTCGAAGCAGTCGCGCGTTGCGGCAAACTGGATGCGCTCGACAGTTGCCAGTATCGGGACCGTCAGACAAGACACCGGCAATGCCAGGTGATGGAGGCGGTCGAAGAGCCAGCTCCAGTAAGATACCTGCAGGATTTCGGTAGAGCTCATGCTGCCCAGGGGAAACCAGCGGGTCAGTGAGGCAAGCAGGAGGGCTGCGATTCCAAGGACCAGCGAGGGAAGAGACAGCATCACGCTGGATAAAAGATCCAGGAAATGCCCCAACGGGCGATTGCGATGAACTCCGTGGAGAGTGCCCAACAGCACGCCTCCGCCAAGTCCGAGCATCAGGGCGGGAATGCCCAGCCAAAGGGTTTTTCTGAGAGCGTCGGCAACAACCGAGAGGACCGGCTGCTGGTACAAAAGGGAAAAGCCCAGATCAAGCTTGAGGGAGTTGCCGATCCAGTGGAGATACTGCACGTGCACCGGCTGATCCAGGCCGTACTTGTGCCGGAGCTGAGCAATCGCATCCGGCCCCAGGGAAGGATCCAGGAAATGCTTGCTGAAGTAGTCTCCAGGAATCCAGGACGAGAGGGCAAAAGTTGCCGTCGTTACCAAAAAGACAAGGAGAACCAGTTGGGCGGTCCGCTTCAGGATGGGTAGAAATACGCTCACAGTTTTCCAGAAACGCCCCACCTGTCGCACACGGTCGGGCCTCACCGCAAGGCCGTGCGGGCTATTGGCGTGCGGCGGTTCGGGGATTCTTGGTCAATTCGTCGGCATTCCAAATCACATGATGAGTCAGGATCGACGGGCGCACGTTGCCTATCCTGTTGCTCCAACCCGGGACTATGTTTATCGCGATGATTGGTATTGCCGGCAGCTCCCGAGCCCAGAGATCCTGGATTTTCGCGAAGATTTCTTTCCGGGTCGCCGGATCGTTGCTTCGGATTAGCTGGGTCGTAAGCTGATCGATCTGGGCCTCCCACGGCCGCACAGGCTTCGCTTGTCTCGGGTTCCAGAAATGATGTTCCCCGCTGCTGTACCATACATCGGTCATCAGATCGGGGGTGACATCGGTGGGTGTGAAACCGTAGAGAACCGCCTCGTAGTCGAACGATTCCAGGGAGCGGGCCCCCAACTCATTGGGGAGGATGGACTGAACTCGAAGTCGGATCCCAACTTTCGCCAGGTTTTCCTGTACGACCTGGCCGATTCTTTCCCGCATTGCGGCCCCGCGTTGCGTGAGCAGCGTAAACTCCAGAGGCTGGTGATTGGCTCCGAATTCGCGAATCCCATCACCATCCGTATCTTTCAGATCCAACTGGCCGAGGAGAATATTGGCACGCGCAGGGTCGTGCTCAGTGCGCGGAATACCCGTGTAGTACCAGACTTTGTTGCCGGAGCTTATGGGCCCGTATTGCGGAGTTCCCAGCCCAAGCAGGATCGAACGAGCTATTCCCTCGCGGTCAATCGCGTGAGAAACTGCCCTGCGGAATTCTGTCCGTTCAAACACTGCCCTCTTTTCGGGATCCACGAAGGGCTTCCCGGCGGAGTTCGTTCCGCGGTTCAAATTGAACCAGATATACTCCATTCGCAGACCAGGGCCCAAATCCCGCAACGTGTATTTTCCTTCATTCTGTGAGCGTCGCAGGTCCGCATAGCTCTCCGCGCTGAGTTCATCGATGACATCGGTATCGCCGGCCTTGAAACGGAGTGCCTCGGCATTGCGGTCTGGAATGATGAGGAAGGTAATGCTGTCCAGATAGGGCAGGATTTGACCGGCTTTGTCTTTCTTCCAGTAGTACGGGTTACGCTCGAGTACAACTCGCTCACCGCGCTTGAACTCCTTCAAACGGAACGCGCCAAGACCCACGATATCGGCAGGTGCTGCTCCAGGGCCCCAGGCTGATTCAAACCTGCCTTCCTGGTAGGCCTTCAGCACGCGGTTTTTGGGAAAGATCGGCAGCGAGTCGAGCATTCTCAGCCCCATGCCCACCGGCCGCGAAAATGCCAGCCGCACGGTATAGTTGTCTATTTTGGTGACTGCGGGATACACCCCGTCGACTTTCACTTGACCTGCAAGAAACGATTCAATCTTGGGATCCTGGACAACCTGGAAGGTAAAGACGACATCGTCGGCCGTAAATGGACTGCCGTCGGAAAAGCGGATTCCTCGGCGCAGGTGAATCGTGTAGATTTTGCCGGTTTTGTCCACTTCCCAGGACTTGGCCAGTGAAGGCTCCGACGCGAACGTGCTGTGGTTGATGTGGACGAGATCCGCTGACAACCTCTCCGCAATCATGGTATGAGCCAGCATTGAGGTGAGAAGGCGGTTGAAGCTTGCGGGATCGGCATTGACCGACGCCACCAGGTTTCCCCCTCGAACGCCACTGGTGTTGGGAAGCAGGAGATAATCCACCGGTTCGGCCTGCTGCGCGCCTCCACCCTGCAGTCCCAGAGCGGTGATCAATAGGCAAAAAAGCAACAGTTTGATTGGTTTTATTTGTGCGAGCATGGCCGCAGTTTCGAGGAAAACCAACTCGCTGTCAAGGAATACGGCAATCCGATCTAATGGGGAGATTAGTTGCGGACTTCGGGCCACCCTCTTCCGTCGCCAGATTGAGATTGTGGCCTGAAGTTGGCTGATCCCTGCTTCCTTCAATGTTGGATAGTCATAAAGTTGGATTGCCAGTCCCTCAACCAGACTCTATAATGGGCCCGTCTTCAGAACTCCCCCTTCTGAAGTTGCTATTTTCGCTGACTGCCCCTTTGGCTGGGAGTGATCAGCGATTCAAACTAGCCTCATTAGCTTGCCTTCAATGAATCTGTGGAAGGCCTTTCTTCTGGAGAGGCGCCCATGACGGCACAGAGCCTCAAGCCCGGAACGATCGTAGGACATCGATATCGAATAGAGCAGTTTTTGGGCCGAGGAGGGATAGGTTCGGTCTATCTCTCCCGAGACTTGGCGGAAGAGAAAGCACGGGTTGCCGTGAAGATGTTGACGGCCAAGAATCCTGTCGGTCCGGAGGTCGATTCACTGCGCGAGGAATTCTCGGTCCTGAGCCGGCTCAGGCATCCAAATCTGGTGCAGATCCTGGATTTTGGAGTCTCGGACGAGAGCGGAGTGCCATATCTAGTTGAAGAGTACGTGGAAGGCGAGGACCTCTACCGAGTGACGGAATCGTGGACTCTGAAAGAGATCCTACGTCTGTTGGTGGTGTTGTGCAGAGTAGTTCAGTTTCTCCACATACGGGGAATAGTCCACGGAGATTTGAAGGCCTCCAATGCTTTGCTTCCAGCAAGGGAGACGGATCCGGAAAAACTGAAAGTCCTGGATTTCGGCCTGGCGATTCAGCCTGAAGGATCACGAAAGATCAGCGCGGCAGGGACACTGGCGTATACGGCGCCGGAGATCCTCCTCGGCAAGAGCTCAGGACCGCGATCGGATCTGTATTCGATGGGGATTCTCTTCTATCAGTTGCTCGCGCGGCGGCTCCCGTTTGAAGACGAGGATCCGGGATTTCTTATCCAGAAACACTTGCAGGGAGTCGTGGATCTGCGGCCAATTGAGCGGCTGGAAGGTGGCGCAGGCTTGGTACAACTGGTGAGGGCGTTGCTTGAGAAGGATCCAGCTAAACGACCCTCATCGGCTGAGGACGTGATCCGGCTGGTGAGCGTTGCGGGTGGCGAGGATTATTCGGGAGCATCGGGTGCACCGCTGGAAAGTTATTTTTCGGCTGCCAGATTTGTGGGTCGGGACCAAGAAATTGAACATTTGCATCAGTGCGCGGGACAGGTGCGCGAGAGCGGCAGGGGAAAGAGCATATTCATCATAGGTGAGAGCGGGGCCGGCAAAAGCCGGTGCATGGAGGAGTTGAAGATTTGGGCGCTGCTGGAGGGTTGGCGCGTGGTGGAGGGGAACTGTCGAGCCGGCGAGGAACGATCCTATGGAGCATACCGGCAGGTGCTGGCTCGGACAGAGGGTTTCAGCGGCACCCTGCAAGAACGGTCTCAGCAAAGCTCGTTGTTCCGGTTTGAAGAGCACGCCCGGCCGGCAGGATTCCTGTCGCTTGACACATCGACGGAGACCGCGGCAGGGCAGTTCCGCGATCATCTGACTCGAGAAATCGTGCGCCGCCTATCGGGGAAACCGACGATCCTGATGCTGCACGATTTTCACTGGGCTGATGAGGCGACAACGGCTGTTCTGGAATACTTGACCTCGGATGTGCAGGCACATCCGATCCTGGTTTGCGTCAGCCTGCGTGCCGCCGAAGGGGAACAGGGTCCGGTCGGAAGGCTGATCGAGAATTCGATAAGGCAGCTGCGAGCTGAAAGCTTGGCGCTCGAGCCTTTGAGCGAGGAAGCCGTCAGCGCATTGATCGCGAGCATGACAGGGGAGGTTGAGCTCGCAGATTCAATTGCACATTGGTTTTGGAAGGCGAGTGGTGGCAATCCATTTTTCGTCGAAGAGATCCTGAAGCACCTGGTAGATCGGGGTTTGCTCTGGAGAGAGGAGGGGAAGTGGAAGCTTGGGGAAGAGATGCTCGGCTTGCTGGAGGCTCCGAAGAGTGTCGCGGTGGTATTAAGGGACCGTCTGGAGAGGCTTTCGGCGAAGGCGAGGGAGATGGCGAATTGGCTTGCGGTGATTGATCGAAGTGTAAGGAAAGACGATCTTCGAGCAATTGTCAGCTTGAAGCCGACTGAGTTCGAGCAGGGTGTGGAAGAGCTTATCGCCAGGCAAATGATCCGCAGGGAAGGGAAAGAAGGCCTGGAGTTGGTGGAGTTTCAGCACGCGCTGATATCGGAGGTGATACGAGCGGACCTGAGTCCCCGGAAACGTTGCAGCATGCATCGGATAATCGGAGAAACCCTCGAGCAGCAGTATGGCGCTGAGGGTCATGTGCAGGAATTGGCGTTGCACTTTACGGAGGGGAGGGCAGGGGATAAGGCTGTCCGGTATGCCCTGGAAGCCGCTGCACAATGTCGTGCCGTATTTGCCAACGAGACGGCCCTGCACTTTCTCGAGTACGCGCTGAAGAACAAGGGTGGATCAACCCGGGAGGAGCTTTGCCAGGCCGCGATTGATGCCGCGGACGCCTGCTGTGCCTTGGGAATCCCCAAGCGTGCAATCCGGCTGTTGAATGCTGAGCTGAAATTAGTGCGAAGCGTTAACACTGTAGTGAGAGCTCGAATGCTGCTCCAACTCACCTCTGCCTACCAACATTCAGGAGACTTAGGGATGCTGGAGTCCACCGCGAAAAGAGGATTGCGACTAACCCAACTGAGTAACTGTTCTGGAGATGGCGTCATTCGCGGATTGCTGCTCTCAAGTCTTGCTTATTGCCGGCTCTTCCAGTCTCGACCAAAAGACGGCTTATTAATATTGGAAAATGCACTCCGATCGCCAAAAGATGAAATTCCCGTCAAACTTGAGGGCCGCATACATAGCCTGAACGCTCTACTTCACAGGGTTTCATGCAATCTTCGCGCAGCATGCAGGTCTGCAGAAAAGGCAATTTCGGCCCTAGACCCATCGGAGGAAATACATCTTCTGTCTGCTCTTTCAAACCACGGTTTTTGTCTAGTGGCATTGGGAAGATTTCCTCGAGCGATCCAACAACATAGTCGTGCTGCAGCTTTGAGTGAGAGTATCAGGTCCGTCGTCTCCAGATCTCAGGCTTTGGGAAACCTTGCCGAATGCCTGTGCCGCGCTGGATTAATCAAGGAGGCAATCGAAGTATCGGAGCGCGCGCATAAGGTAGTCAGTGACTCCAACAATCCAGCAATCTCGTACGCGTTTTCTGCCATCCTTGCCGAAATAAAAATCTGCTCCGGTGATTATCGGAGCGGAGCCCAAATACTTGACGACTTGAGCCGGGTTTGTCAGCGGAATTTGGCGTTACTTACGGTCGGGCAGGTTCATTACCTGCGCGCACTTCTGAGCTTTGAGCTCGGTTCGTTTGATGAAGTTCATGAGCATCTTAAGAAACTGGAACAGATAAACAGTGCTGAGGCGCCTATCTATGAATATGAGCTGGGCCAAATTCTGAAAGCTCGGATCTACTGTATTCAGGATCATGCCAGAAAAGCCATCCTTCTTTTGGAGTCGTTACTGAAGGCAGCCACGAAGAAACACTGGCCATATCAGATTTCCCTCATCAAGCTTCGCCTTGCTGAGGTTTTCATCAAAGAAGCGCGGATCGAGCAGGCACAGAAGCATGTCAGTAAATCACTTAGGCTTGCCGAGGCCATGCAATGCCTGCCCTTGATGAGTCTCGGACACTTCCTTCAGGGAGTAATCAATGCGAAGATCGCCACCGCAACTGAAAAAAGCGGCAGCGAAGACTCAGCCATTGAAGAATATGAGACGGCACTTCGATTGGCCGAGACCTCGATCAACTTTGAAGTGAGCTATCGTACGAATCTTGAGCTAGCGAAAATAAAATATGCGCTATCCGATGACCAGGCATGCCTTTCTCATGCAAATAGAGCCCTACAAATACTCTCGGACCAGGAAAGTCGGATTCCGCCTGAATCAACTCGGACTTTTCGCAACGCATTTGGCCACGACCAGATGCGTTCACAATTGACGCTTCTCATCGAAAGCTGCAACCGTCGCCAGGGATTTCTACGCTCCGCTGAAATCGGGATGAACGAGGAGCAGCTGCGAGTGCTTTTTCGGGTGAGTCATGCGATCAACTCTATTAAAGATCTGGATACCCTCCTCAATGAAATTGTCGATCTCCTCATCCAATCTCTGGGAATGGAGCGTGCCTTGCTATTCTTGAGAAGCAAATCGACTGACAAGCTGTGCTTGGCCACTGGCAGAAACATCCGGGGAGAGGCGCTGCAGCATGCTGAAGCAATAAGCCAGAGTGTGCTGCGTGATGTCAGTCTTCATGGTCGACCTTTCGTGAGCGCAAATGCCCGTGCGGATCCCCGTGTCTCCAGCATGGAGTCAGTGGTTTCGTACCAGCTGGGAACGGTTCTGTGTGCCCCTTTGAAAGCGAATGGGCGCGTCATCGGTATTATCTATGCGGATCATTCATCGGCTGTAGAGAGCCTGAGCGAATCCACGATCAGCTTGTTTGCGGCCTTCTGTAACCTTGCCGCCGTGGCTATTGACAACGCTCTAGCACATCGGCAACTGCTGGAGGAAAAGACAGAACTGCAGCAGCATCTACGACAGGTGCGGGAAGGGTATCCGGAAATAGTGGGGCAGAGTGTAGCAATCCAGCAGCTGCGTGAGCGGATAGCCGCGGTTGCCGCATCGCCTTTGGACGTTCTCATAACGGGCGAAAGCGGGACGGGAAAGGAGCTTGTCGCCAGAGCTATCCATAGAACAGGACGCCGTTCTGCAGCGGGCTTTGTGCCCGCGGATTGCGGGTCCTTCTCGGAGAGCCTTGTGGAGAGCGAGCTATTTGGCTATCGCAAAGGTGCATTCACCGGGAGTACGGAAAACAGGGCCGGGCTGATAGAAACTGCCAACGGAGGTGTGCTATTCCTGGATGAGATAGCCAACTTGTCGCTGAAGTTGCAGGCGAAGCTCCTGAGGGTATTGCAGGAGCGCGAGGTCAGGCGCATTGGAGAGACAGCTCCTCGAAAAATCGACATTCAAGTGGTGGCGGCGACGAACAGAGATTTGCGCAAAGAGATCGACAAAGGAAGGTTTCGCGAGGATCTATACTACCGGCTCAATGCGATGGAGATCAGATTGCCTGCTCTTCGGGATCGTCTCGAGGATGTGCCCCTTTTGCTGGATTGGTTCCTGGCAAATGCTGTGAAAGAGGAGGGGAGATCGAAGAGATTTTCGCCTGAGGCTTTTGGATTCCTTAGCAGCTATTCTTATCCGGGAAACGTGAGGGAACTGAGGAACATCGTGCTGAGCTGTTACTACACGGCAAAGGGATCGGTTATCGAACTGGCGGATCTTCCGCAGCAGGTGCGGAGCAGTGAGAGAGCGGCTGTGCGGAGAGGAGAATCCGACGAACACAGTGCGGAGGAAATCTATCAAAACATCCTGAGAGGTGAGGGCAACTTTGCGGATTTGGTGAGGCAGCCGTTTTTACAGAGACAGTTTGGCAAGGGAGTATTACGCCAGGTCATCCGGAGAGCATTGGTGGATTCGAGAGGCAGATACCGGAAGGCGTTGCGGCTGTTGAGGATTCCTGATGAAACCTATAGGGTGACAATCCAGTTTTTGAAACGGAACGATTGCTATTTGGATTTCCGGCCATTTCGGAAACATGCTCGGGTTGTGGCTCGAGGAGTTGCAGCCGATTGCTAGTCAGGCACGAGGCGGGAACTCGATGATATTGGCTGCTGGTTCTTCATCGGCCGACGCAGTCAAGTGAGCTTGCTCGAACAGTGCACGCTGAGCTGATTGCAAGAGGGCAAATGTGGTGGAACCGTCGCCAGGATAAGATGCTACTCCGGCTTGACAGTCGATAAAAATGTTGTGACCCGTGATGCTGTTTACGGCACCGGCCCTTATCTGATGCTGCAGCCTTTGTGCACATCGAAGCGCCTTTTCTTTCCGCACACCGGGAAGAAGCGCGGCAAATCCCTGATGCCCGTATCTGACGAGAATATCGGTCTCGCGCAGTTCAGTTTTAAGAGTATCTGCAACCTTCCGCAGAATGGCGTCGCCGGTATGGGTCCCATAGAGACTGACTAGTTGCTGATAGTCCTTGATATCTACACAAAGCAGGGAAAGTGGTGACTGGCTCTGTTCGGCAGACGAGATTAGCTGAGAACCGGAAATGGAGAGGTACATGGCTCGGTGGGTCTGTGTTACCGGGTCAATCGTGCCTTTGTTTTCCATTACCGGCTTGCGGCTCCGGATCTCGGCAAGACTTGGTGCGACTATGCTCGCAAGAGTTTGGAGCGAGTTTAGATGACTGGCATCATAGACGGTCGGTGCGTCCGCATAGAGAGAAATGGTCCCCATGCATTCTCCCTCTGCCACCAGCGGAACGATCAGCGTGTCGGCTAACGAGGAAAAATCACCGCTGACGTCCTGAAACTCCAAGGCAGGACTTGTGTTGATCATGGGCCGCCTGTAAGCCGCAACCCAACCACTGATCCCTTTTCCCATTCCAATTCTCAGGTTTCGCAGCCACTCTGAGTGTTTGCCGCTTACGTGGGCAGCAACCAGCGTGTCGTCTCCGTCGTCGAGATAGACTGCGCACGTGCTGAAGGGCAGGAGGTGACCAAGGCGGCGCGCCACAACGTGCAGAAAGTCCGGAAGGTCCAGGTGCCTTCCCAGACTGGTGCAGAACTCGAACATCTCGATGAGTTCTGAGGAGGGGGTCGAGGCAGGAATAGGAGGGGCGTTGGCGCTGTCAGCTGTGGAGATGGCGCGATCAACCTTTTCGAAATACTTACGGAACGACAGCTCAGGTGCGTTTTTGACGGCATCCTCTGCTGCCGCCACCAGTTCATCAATATGGGTTATGAAAAGATCTACGAGGTGCGGATCAAAGCGTTTGCCCGATTGGGCACGGAGGAGCTCCATAGAGTCTTGGATGCCGAACGAAAGCTTATAGGGCCTGGAGGAGCGAATTGCATCAAAAGCGTCCGCAATCGTGAGGATCCTGGCACCCAGGGGAATCTGCTCGCCTTTCAAGCCATCCGGGTAACCGAGACCATCCCATTGTTCATGATGGCAGCGGACGTATTGCGCGACTGGAAACGGAAACCGTACCTCCTGAAGGATTTCATCCCCTGCCGCAGCATGCAATTTCATCTTCTCAAACTCTTGCTTGCTGAGGCGTCCCGGCTTGTTGAGGAGGTAGTCGTCTATCGCGAGCTTGCCGATGTCGTGGAGCAGGGAACCGGTCTCAATAGCCTTCAATTCATCCGAGTTTGTTATGCCGCATAGTCTTGCTAAGCCCAGGGCACATGCTCTTACACGACGAATGTGGCCATATGTGGTCTGGTCCTTGGCGTCCACCGCAAGCGCCAGAGATTCAACCGTTCGCAAATAGAGTTGCTCCTGGTCTCTTAAGTGATTTTCGCTCTCTATCGCCTTCGCTCGATTGATTTTGTTTATGCCCCAAACTGCTCCCACAAACGGGGCTGCGAGCAGAGGAGCCAATGCATGCTTTTGACTAAAGAGGACGATAACAGCAGCAGCGCACGCCGAGACTAGGAAATCCAGTGACAGGCGGTAGTTCTCTCGCCATATGTGAAGGATGCTCTGATTGGCCGACAATGCTATAGCCGTGGCCACGAATAGAGAATTTGAAACAAAAAAGGCAACAGCCAGCCCAAACGCAGGAAGAATAATGTATTCAAGAGAATTTGAATCTGTTCTTTTGAGAAAATGGTAGACGAGACCATAAAGGCCTGCGTTTAATGCTGCCGTCGCGATATTAAAGACCACACGATGGAACGGAACGTTATGCTTTCGTCGAATCGATAGCGTGAGATGTGTAACATATAGGGTATTGGCTACTATCGCTGCCGATGTTCCACAGAGCATACAGATGCTCATGACGAAGGCATCGCCGATCGAAATCAAGGTGCTGACGCTGGCGCTGGGTAAGATGACGAATATCGGAACGGTTATTAACGTGAGCGCAGTCAGGATCAAAAAATTGAGAATCCACTGATATCCATCCGAGTGATGGACGACGTCATGGAGGGCGGCGAAAAAAACGGGTAGCGCAACAAGTACCACCAGAGACACGAAAGCCTTTACACGGAATGTAGGCAACGACGCAGACGTCATGCAATTGACTCCGATTCTGGCTTCGCTATCAAAGAATTAATCGGCATCAGGGTCGGTTAGAATGAAGGAAATCATTCGCGAGGTCTCTAACATATTCCGCGAGTTGTGCGGTGCGGGCATTCCCTAAATCCTCACAATAGTGCAGTTTTCACAAGATTCCAATACCCTAATCTCGCATTGGATTTCTGACTGCTCAATCTTCCAACAGATTTGATTTTTGTACGGTTCTGTGAGTCGCTTCTCAGAGCCACAAAATCGCAGTTCGCATGTGATACTCCTTTATTATTGTTGTCACTTCCTCCGGGCTAAATCCATATGATTGCCGGGTTTTCACGGGTTTCGAGGATTTCGATTTCGGTCTGCATTTGAGTCTCCATTTTGGTTAAAGATTCCTGTGGATCGCTTCTCAGAGCCACAAAATCGCAGTTCGCATGTGATACTCCTTTATTATTGTTGTTACTTCCTCCCGGCTAAATCCATATGATTGCCGGGTTTTCACGGGTTTCGAGGATTTCGATTTCGGTCTGCATTTGAGTCTCCATTTCGGTTAACGAGTTAATGCCCAACTTCTGAACCAAACCTACGCCTTCTCGTCACAGCCAGAGAATTGCGCTTGCCATAAGGACTCCTTTCTTAAATGGGGATTGAATCGAGTGGCGCAAAACCAAACCGGGATCCAAAGCCAGAAAACTGCGCCACAATTTGTTGTTTTGGCCCTCCAAATCAGTTGTCACATTCAACAAAACAAACAATTGATTTTGCAGTTTTTTCAGGCGGGGCAGCGTTGGCGAAGCATAAAGCCTGCGGGTTGATACACGCTCCGCAAGCAGAGTTGCTGCAATCTAGCGTCTAATCCGGCACCGCTGACGGAAATCCGAGCCCTTTGGATACACCTCAAGCACGAATGCCTTCAACGCCTGACGCGCGCAACTCGCACGGCGCACGCACAAAACGCGCGAGCAATGCACTTCGCAGCCTCAGCAACCGCTCTGCCGCCAGTAGGAGTCGTATCCGAGCCCATTCGGTTCGCGCAGGTGAACCGATCGGATAGCCTTCAGGTGGGAGAGCCATTCGAGAAACGCTGACTTCCACACAGCCTGAAATCTAACTGTGTTCAAAGAGCTGCTTAGGTACATCTCCAGTGGCACAAATCAAGCCACCGTCTCCACAAAGACTTCGATTTGATGCGATGTTTAGACCAAATCCTTAACCTTGTCAATTAAAATCTTTGCATTTTCTCATTTTTAAGGTTAGTCAGCTACTTGCCGAATAACACGATTATCACAGTTTTCCTAGTTTGGGGCGGGAAAGCCGGACACAACTCGCCGTTTGCTCATCCGGTTCAAGGAAGGAATTGCTGGAGAGTACGGAGAAAAAAGCGACGTTGACTCACGGCAGGTATTCCCAAAACTCCGTGCGCAGCCACCGAAGCGCGCGTCTTGTGACCAGCTGCATAATCATGCGCTTGCCGCAGAGAATCTTCCCAACGCCGGTCATGCCTGCCCTGAGAGTTCCATCGGTGTTTTCGAGTTCTCCCTGAACTACAACCATGCGCTCCAATCCCTTCTCGACAGCGATTGGAGCCATGGACTTTACTTTTGCCTCAAAGGACCGACTTGGATAACCGCGCACCTTGAGCGTAATCGGTAGTCCTGAATGCACATCGGCAATCTCTTTTTCGGGAACCGGCATGTCGATTATGACGACGCCCTCGCTGACAATGTCGCAGAACGTATCGCCCTTGTTCAGGTATTGTCCTATTCGATTTCGCAGATAGGGCGTGGCAATTACACCCTCAATCGGACTGCGGATCTTCAGGCACTCCAACTGCTGCGCGAGATTGCTTGTCTTTTCTTGGAGCTTTTTAACCTCGGCCTCCATGGCTTGGATCGTTTCCTTGCGAGTGCCGGCCAGCAGGATCCTGAGTTCACTTTCTGCCTGCGCCAGTTCTTTGACTTTCACCTGAACTGTGCGGTCCGTTCGCTCCTCGAGTACCTTCAGCTGGCCCTTTGCCTCGGACAGTTCTTTCTGCAAAACGGAATAGGTCGTCTGATCCCGTTCGGCATCGTTTCTCGAGATAAGACCGTCCTTCAAGAGCTTCTGCGTTCGCAGGTGGTTTGCCTCCGCGTTGAGGACCTCGAACTCTTTCTTGGCCACGGTTTCTGCCAAGACTTTCAGTTCCTGCTCGACGCGTCCTGCGTTGTCGAGCTCGGCTTTCTTGGTCTCGACCTGCTTTCTTGCCCTGTCGATTTCCTCGGGTCGGGCACCGGCCCTCAGCAACTGCAGGGTTGCTTCCTGCGTGGCCAATTCACCCTTCGTGTCTTCATAGGAGTTGCTGAGCTCGAGATTCTCCATCACCGCAAGGACATCGCCGCTGCGGATACGATTGCCTTCATCCACGCTAATGGCTTTGAGTATCCCTTCAACTTGGGGACTTATGGAGACTCTCTTGTTTGGAAGAATGGTGAAGTCCCCGGCGATCTTCAACTCCCAGGGTAGGAATCCACCGATGGCCACGACGCACAGAGCGACGAGCCAGCGCGGAGCTTTCTTGATCCGAGCTGCGGCACCGGAGAGGATCCTGGCGCCGGCCACCACGTTCTCCCTCCGGGCAATCGGAACCGCGGCGAAGAACAGAGCGGAAGTCAGAAAGATGCCCCACGTCTGGAATTCGTGTACCAGCCACGTGCCGATACGCTCGAACGCGTAACAAACCAATCCGGCCGTGAAGAGGAAAGACGCTGTTCCGTAAACGGCATAGATCCGCGTCTCCCTTGGGTTGAGCGCTGCCTCGCCGGCGACTTCAGAGTCCAGCATCCAGTTCTTGAGCTTTTGCCCCAGGAAACGCCACGCTTTTGGCCGCAGGTTTGGTATCTCCAGGTAGTCGCTTAGCAGATAGTATCCATCCAGCTTGATGAGGGGATTGAAATTGAAGAGAGTCTGCACGCCGGCGAAAACTATTGCGATGAGACATACGCGGCTGAGGAAAGTCTCGGGGGCCAGCAGTCTCCAGGCGATTGTGGCGCAAGCCCAAAGGAAGAGTTGAATATAGCCCCCGGATAGAGATACCAGGATTCTCTCTCGCCTCCGAAGCATCCAAGCGTCATCGAGATTGCAATAGAAAGCCGGGATAAAGTAGAGGATCAGGAAGCCCATCTCTTCAACCTTGCCCCCAAAGTGCTTGAGCGTCAAACCGTGTGCAAATTCATGGATACTCATAACAGTAAATGCCACGACGAAGAGCAAGGGAATGGAATATAGGGAAACCAGTGTCCCGAGGGAAATGAAGAGAGACTCCCAATTGAGGATGGAAATAATGATAGCTGTTCCGATAGAAATCCACACAAGCGTGGCAAAAGCGCGGGTGAAGCAACAGGCGAGTTTTTTCAACAGCGAAGAAAGCAGCCTGTCCGGGTTGAAAGCGTGGATTTTGATCGACAACAGATTCGCGAGCCATCGGTTTCGCCGAGGGTTGGCGGCGTCGAGCTTGGCCCAGCAGACAGGATGATCCAACAGGAGCAGACCGCGAAGCTTGTTGACGAAATCATTGATCTGCTCTTGCTTCACGTCGGCTTGGAAGGACTTCGAGACCGACTCGACTATGGAATCTGTGCTGTGTGTTCCGTCGAGGAGTGCAAGCACAGCCGCCTGCATTGCGGTGAACCGATAAAACTGCCGTGTGACAGGATCTTTGACAATGACTGATGAGCCGGCGTTCGCGGACTCAGGGCGAATCTCCAGATCATACCTGAGCTTTGCTTTTTCTTCTTCCATAGCGCGCCTCGCTAGAGGGGAGCCGGCGGTCACGGCGAAGATGGCAGACTGGAACCCGTCGGCATCTTAGCGGCTGCCCAAGGCGATTTGCAACTACTATGCGCAAACCGGCCGGGAGCCGAAGTTTAGTTTGATGCTGGGAAACCTGGGAGGAGCTTTCTTCAATTGACTGCCTTCTGGATGTGGTGTAATAATCGGCCCCGGTTTTATGAGCAGAGCTAAGCGCAAGACCTTTAAGGAGATGTCATGTTAAGGAAAGTTTTTTCTGCCATCGTGGTCCTGGTTCTGGTGCTGGCATTGGCCGCCTGCAAGAAGGAAGAAGCCACCAAGGTAAAAGAGACCCCAGCGGCGCCGGAGAAACCGGCCATCACTCCAGGTGAGATGGTTCTGATCCCTGCCGGCGAGTTCATCTTTGGTACCAGCGACAAGGACTTTCCGACTGCCCATCCGCAGCAGAAGATGAATCTTCCTGCCTTCTGGATTGACAAATACGAAGTCACCAACTCGGAGTTTCTCGACTTTGCGATCAAGACCGGCTATTCCGGCGAGGGTACTAAGGAAGGGAAGGACTGGAGAGCATTTTTCACACCCGACAAAGCGCGCAATCCAGTCATTTATATTACGTGGAACGATGCTGTCGCTTACTGCAAGTCACTCGAGAAGCGGTTGCCAACAGAGGTGGAATGGGAAAAGGCTGCTCGGGGTACCGATGGCAGGCGCTTTCCATGGGGAGATAAGTGGGAACCGAACAGGAGCAACACCTTCGAAGCCGGCCTGCGGAATACGGCGGAAATAGGCAAGTTCGAGGATGTCAGCCCGTATGGCGTTCATGACATGCTTGGCAACGTTCAGGAATGGACCTCAAGCTGGTATGAGCCTTACAAGGGCAACTCTTACAAGGATGAGAACTTTGGCAGGCGTTTCCGCGTCCTGAGGGGTGCCTCGAACTACCACTATGGTGCCCGATTTCCACTCTGGGCTCGGTCCGCGTACGTACCCAACTACCTGTCCGGATTCGGTTGCAGATGCGCCAAGGATGCGACTCCTGAGGAGGCCGCAAAAGCCGGGCAGGCCAAGTAGATCTTTCACGCCGGGCATATAGTCCGGCTGAGTCGCACAGCGCCGTCAGAGGACTCGCAGCACAAAACACTTCAAGTATTGCGTCTCGGGCATGCCGGCAAGGACGGGGTGGTCGCTGGATTGGCCGCGACGCTCCACCACTTGAAGATAGCGGTGGGCGTCGTGGGCTGCCTGGCAGAGAATCCCAAAGAAACCCGATTCCGGCAAATGGTAGGAACAGCTCGAAGTGACTAGAATCCCCTCCGGATTCAGGAGCTTCATGGCGCGGAGATTGATCTCCTTGTAACCGCCGCGCGCGCTGGAGAGCGAGCTGCGATTCTTGGCGAATGCCGGAGGGTCGAGGCAAATCGTATCGAAGCGCTCTCCCGCCCGCTCATACTCCCTCAGCAGATCGAAAACGTTCCCCTCTCGAAAATCGATATTTGCCGCCCCGTTGAGTTCGGCGTTGCGCCGGGCCTGGGCCAGGGAGTCGGATGACACATCGATGGCCAGTACGGAGGCGCAGGAGGCTGAAAAGTGAAGCGCAAATGCGCCGGTGTTGGTGAAGCAATCCAGAGCCCGGCCGAAGGCATACCTGCGCGCCGCGATGCGGTTATCCCGCTGATCCAGGAAGAAACCGGTCTTCTGTCCGCCGGATAGATCCACCAGGAAGCGCACTCCCTCCTCAACGATCTCCACCTCAGCCGGCACGACCCCGTAGATAACGCCCTTGGTTTCCTCGAGCCCTTCCAGGCGTCGAGCTTTGACGTCATTCCGCTCCATGATTCCTTTCGGTTGAACCAGGTCTATAAGAATCTCCACCAGTAAAGGCTTAAGAGCGTCGGCTCCGCTGGAGAGTGTCTGAAGCACGAGGTACTGGCCGTATCGATCAACCACGATAGAGGGAAGGAGGTCCGCCTCTCCAAATACCAACCTTCCAGCCGAATCCGGCTTGTCGAAGCCCTGACGCCGGGCGAGCGAGGCTTGCACTCTGGTCCGGATGAAATCCGGGGTCGGAGGCTCTGCATCTCGGGAAATGAACCTCAGCCGGATCTGCGAGTGCTTGCTGTAGAGCGCGTATCCGAGCGGGTTGCGCGCAGAATCGACCACTTGGACGATCGGTGATTCAGACGCTGCCGGTTCCCGACTGACGTCTCCCGCATAGATCCAGAGGTGTCCCTGGCGCAAGCGCCGCACGCCGCTGGGACTGATCTCGGCCTGTTCGAAAGAGGCGAAGATGTTCAATTCCGGCTGTCTCCTTCGGGGGCTCGCGCCTTGTGTAAAGGAAAGGCCCGACGTACGTAATCCAGAGCTTCCTCTCGAGTGCCCAGGCCACCTTCCAATTGCAGATCTTCTACGGCAGTCAGAATCTCGCGAAATATGGGACCGGGCTGATAGCCCATATCTATGAGATCCTGGCCCCGGATGAGCGGTGGTGGGGAAGGCGGAGCGTTGCTAAACTCTTCAAACTTCTTCTTGCAGAACCAGTAGCTCGATAGATCCCTATGACTGCTCATGCAGTCCGCGCGGTGCATCTCCAGGTGGTCGGCAAAATCCGGCCTACGGAAGAATCTTTTCAGTGTGCTCTCGCGCATCTCGTGCACGTGCATAAAGCGCAGGTGGTGAAGGACCAGGTCCACGATGCGCTCGGTCTCTTCGCTGGACATCCGCAATCGCTTGCAGATGACTTCGGCCATTTTCGCTCCCAACTCAACATGACCATCGAACCTGATCCGCTTCTTAATCGAGAAGGTGGGAGGCTTGCCGACATCGTGCAGTAAGGCTCCGAGCGCGAGCACCGGGGTAGGTCTTCGAAGCATCTTCAGCGCCAGTTTGGTGTGCACGAAGACGTCTCCCTCCGGATGGAATTCCGGCGGTTGCTCAATCCCGCGCATGGCCTCCACCTCGGGGAGAACATGGCGCAGCAGCCCGCTCTCGTGCAGGAGATCGAGTCCGCGGTCGGGCGCAGGTCCGGTCAGGATCTTGATTAATTCATCGCGTATTCGTTCCCAACTGACTTGCAGGATTTTCGGAGCCAGCCGCCTTATTGCATCCCAGGTTGCGCGCTCAATCTGAAAACTGAGATTACAGGCAAATCGGATGGCGCGCATGAGCCTCAGTTTGTCTTCAGCAAACCGGTTGTTGGGCGAGCCGATCGTCCGAATGATACGGCGCTGAATGTCCGCCTTTCCCCGGACGTAATCAATTACTTTGCGGGTTACGGGATCGTAGAAGAGACCGTTGATGGTGAAGTCCCTGCGGAGAGCATCCTCCCTCGGGCCGGAGAAAGTCACCGTCGAGGGGTGCCGGCCGTCGAGGTAGGAATCTTCGCTGCGAAAGGTGGCCACCTCGAACGCTGCCCGGTACACGCGAACCTGGACCACGCCGAACTGCACACCGATTGCCGTGGCTCTCGGAAACAGCTGAAGCACCTCATCCGGGCGCGCGCTGGTTGCGATGTCTATATCCTTGGCGGATCGCCGCAGAAGGAAGTCCCGGACCCAGCCGCCCGCAAAAAGGGCTTGATAGCCGTGCAGGCGAAGTTTCTCCACTATTCGCCGGGCAGCTCTCTGCATTTCAGTCCCCAGCTGAGTGTGTCAGTCTTGGGAGTCGGAGCCTTGTCGGGGTGATGCCAGTTTATCCAGGTAGTTGTTCCAGCTGTCGTCATGGAATATCCGGCGACACAGGAGCCGGTACTTGTCAAAAGATTTCCTGTCTCCGAGTTTGTGGTAGCCCAGAGCCAGTCGGAAGTAGAAGAGCTGGTCGTTGGGAAACCGCTTGGCGATCCTGAGGGTTCTCTCTCCCTCTTGCACAGCCTCTCTGTAACGTCCCAATTCGTAGTAGTTGTTGGTCAGATAGCTGCGAAGCTCCGCCTTTTCCGCTTTGTTCCGCGTGCGGTGCCGCAAAGCTTCGAGGGTCCTGAGCAGGGATTTCTCGTACTGCTCTAATCGGAAGTGGCAGTGCGCGATTTTGATGTAGAGCCAGATGAGGGTTTCCCGCTTTCCTGTGAGCTGCTTGAGCTCGAGGATCTTGTTATAGACCTCGAGCGCCATCTTGTCGTTCGTGAGCCGCTGGTAGCAGTCCGCGAGCTTCAGGTGTACTTCGTCCAGCCGCTCAAACTTCGGATCGAGTTCGGTTACCTTGGAGAAGTACTTGATGGCCTCCTGGTACTGCTTCAGGCTCATGTAATTGTTGCCCATGCTCTCGTACAGGTATGTCAGACCTGGGTCGTTGTCACTGAGCACTTGGATGGCTTTCTGTGAGTACCTGATGGCTTCGTCGTGCCTGCCGAGGGCCTCATAGTTCCGGCCGATGCCCGCATAAAGCATCCACTTGGTGTCCTTCTCCTGGCTCTCGACGTACTGCTCGCAGATCCTCCTGGCCTCCAGCGACTTCGCCAGCTTGCCGTGGTACTCGAACAGTGATCCGAGATGGAAATGGACGAAGCCATACATATCGGGCATGAACTCTGGCTTATCGGGCTCAAACAGTCTCGTGGATTTTAGGAGGTATTGCAGTGCCTCCTTATCGTTCCCGGTATTGTAGTGACAGATTCCGACCTGGCCCGCAAAATAAGCCCGGACATTCGACTGCTTCTCAAGATCCAGAGCTTCTTGGTAATACTTGCCGGCCTGGTCGAATTCGCCCTTTTCGAACAGCTCCCCGGCGTATTCGTCCAGAAGCGTGATTTTTTCTTCTCTTGCATCGCAGTTTGCCAACCCGGTGTTGAACTCTTTCAGATCCATCGCAGGAGTATCCTCACTATTAGTCACAGAAAAGATAAAACAAAATCTTATAGTAGCACATTCTCCGCAAATTCAGCCTGCAGGGACAATTGTGGGGAAGGAGGCCGGGCAAGCAGACGCTTCGGGAGCGGATCATTGGTATATGCGAATGGAGCCTGCGTGCAACTCCACTTTCTCAATGCGGTAAGGCATCTGAGATGGCTGCATTGGGTCGAACGGCGGCCTCTGCTTACGACCCACGGCGGTGATGATCTCCTCGACGAGGAAGTTTGGCAAGCTGGTGTCATCGAAGCGGGCCTCCTCAAGCTGAAAGTTCGCCTTGCCGCTCTGGGCGATGAGCTTGCCGCGCGCGCTCAGCCTGTGACTTCCCGAGAACATCATCGCCACGATCTTCGACAACAGCTTCGCGGTGCGCATCCCCAGGCGATCGAAATCGATGACGGCATTGCCCTGCAGCTTCGCCTCCTCGAAGGTGAACATTAAACTTTTCAGACTGGGGCTGTACTTGGAGCTAAGTTCCAACGCGAGATAGGAGTTGACTTCGTCCTGCGAGAAGCGGAGCGTCTGCTTTTTACCCGGGACGGCGTTTGCTGCGAAGTCCTCCATTTTTTTCACCTTCGCGCTGCAAGCGTCCGCTGCGGCCTTGGATATCCCTTGGCTGGGATCCGAAGCGGAGCCTGCTGCGATGGCCGCGGACAGCAGATGCAGAGCAGCCAGCACAGCCAGCCAGCCCGCAAATCTCTTGGTCAGTGAGAAGGAGGGCGGAGGTTCAGGAAGAAGCCGCCGTGAGTCTCGGCTCATCGAATGACCTTGAAGGTTCTGCGCCAGAGCGTCTTCGTGAAAAAGTTCAGGAAGACGTCAGCGAACTGCTTCAAGCGGTCCGGAAGGCCTGTCTGCAGGTACTCATCGCGGGGCGTTTCAAAGGACCAGTAAATGATCAGGGCTTTGCCGATAAAGTAGTCCCTTGGAACGAAGCCCCAGAAGCGGCTGTCCTGGCTGTTGTCCCTGTTGTCTCCCATGGCGAAGTAATGGTCCGGCGGGACAAAGTAGGGACCGTAGTGCTCGTATATGCTGCTCGGCTCGATGTACTGCGTGTAGTTCTCCTTGAGCGCTTTGCCGTTGATATAGACCGTTCGGCCGATCACTTCCACTTTGTCGCCCGGCAGACCAATGAGGCGCTTCACGTAGGCAACCTCGGGGCTGTTGGGAAACTTGAAGACGATGACGTCGCCGCGCTTGAGGTTTTTGTAGGGGAGCAATTTGTGAAGGAAGCCCGATGGATGAATGCCGTAGACAAACTTGTTGACCAGCAGATGATCGCCAATCAGCAGGTTCGATTCCATCGAACCTGTGGGTATTTTGAAAGCCTGAACGACAAAGGTCGTGGCAAAAAGCGCTATGATTGCCGTTATTACAATGGACTCAAAGTACTCTCGAACCGTTGATTTGCGGAATTCCAACCTGGAGATCCTCCCCTTTTTCCGGGCTCTTTCGCCCCACAAAAATATCGGACAAGATTAACATAGTGGTGGCATTCACACAACACAGACGCGGCGTGCGATTTTGCCGCAATTACATGTAGGGGCACGCGGCAGCGTGCCCTTTAGCAACGAAGGTTATTGGGTCCCGTCAGCTGGACGGTCCTGCGGCCAGGGAGCAGTCACTGCCTTAATGCTGAAGAGATCTCTCAACGACCTGTGCGGCCGGTGGAGCAGCCAGACGATGACGAGGCCCCAGATGAAGTTTGATGAAGCGGTTTCGATAAAATGCGTGGTGCTTACCTCCCTGGGCATCAAGGGATTCGGAAGCACATGGCTGTCGTTCATCAGCAGTGCGAAGAGTACCGCGACCATCAGACCTATCTGCCAGGCGGACCCCTTAGCCGTTCGTATCAAAAGTACAGCCAGGGCTACCCAGACCAGCCCACGAAGAAACTCGAAGGGATAGAGCATAGGATCGCCCGACAATGTGCGGCTCATGTGGACAACGAAACTCCCCGCGTCGCTGCCGTGGTAGAAGTTGCGGACGGCGGGATTCTTCCAGGCAACAAAATATCCGAAGCCGAAGAACAAGAGCGGATAGACCAACGCCGCCAGAAGCACGACCTTCCAGGCAAGCTGCCTGAAGGGGATCCTTGGCGACGTATCCGCTTGTCCTGTACCACGAGCCTTGCCCAGAATCCAGACGGCAAGGGGAGGGAACAGCAGTGCGATCGGGATGCTCATCTTGAACAATCCCGGGATCATCTGCGGTGTCAGGTTAGGCATGAAGTACCAGGCTTCCACTGCACTCAGCAGGGTTTTCACTCCATAGAAAAGGACGGCACATACTCCTACGAGCCGCCAGCCCCGAAGCTTCGAGCACAAGATTATCCAGCTCAGAATCAAAGTATCGGCCAGGCAAACCAACAGGAGGAGCCGGGCCGATAGGGCAGTATCCGCCGGCGTCATCTTGGAGGTATCGACTTTGGGTCCCATCGTGAGAGCGCCTACGACGAAAAGAATGTACATCGCAACCGTCAACACCATCACGCTGCCGATCAGGCGAAGAACTCTTCGGAGAGTCATGACTTGCCTCCTTGTTGCGTTATCGGTCAATTCAGAGCTTATTGTGTGTTTTCCGATAATGCACCTTTTTTCCCGCCGGTGGGCGAAACCGCCGGATGACTGGTCGAAGGGGGCCGGCGAAGGGCTTTTCGAACGTGGCAGATTTCAGTCGAAGCGTGGTTGAGAGACGGGCGGATCAATGCCGGGCGATCTATTGCCGGGCTGCAACAGCGATTGACAGTTGCGTCGAGCAGGTCGCACAAGATCTGCCCTTTTGCGGAAAGCCAGTGGAAAATGGGCGGCTAGCCTGGTCGCTAAGCATCGGTCTGTCTTACGCACCGCGGGTCACTGGATCAAAACCTGTACCGCCCACCAGCAGAATCAATCACTTACGAGCGCCGTCTCTTTCAAGCTTCTTTGCGCGGAACTTTGCCCATCGGGGAGCGGACGGCGATATTGCGTTTGTTCAGTTCCCGAGTAGCGCGTAATACGTCCAAGTTACTGGTCACCAACCCAACTTCCCCGAACGCCGTTTCTTGGGAGTTTGAATTCCGGTCACTTGTCCGGGATGCCGATAACCAACCAAGTGACTGATCGATAGCGCTGCATACCGTGGTTCCCGATCAAAACTGCGGTTTGTTTTGCCTATCAACCAGTCAAGGATTGGGAGAAATCCGCACGTCTACTCGAGCTTGAATCTGGCCAATTGCACCTGTCCCTTTCCGGAAACGTTTTTGTGAATCAGGGCATACAGCCAGCCGGCGTGAATCGCCATCTGCTTGCGGCCGTCAACGCGCAGAGACACACCCTGAGGTAGGGTGAAGCGGCATGTACCCAGCGCGTTTCCGGATTGCGAAAAGGCCATGAATTCCACGTTCGCCGAATTGAGAGGGTCGGTCAGGAAAACCAGGATGTTCCCTTGGTCGTCGGTAAACAGGTTGGAGTAATAGGGCAGTGCAGTGGGGTAGTCCTTCAACTTTTCCCGGGCTCGCTCGATTTCATCGGGTGAAACTTTCTTATCGGCAGCGAGTGAATCGAGGCTCTGGCTAATGCGCTGCACGGCCTCATTCTTCTGCTCGGGATTAAGTGTTGGGCGCTGGATGGGCAGGGTGAACCCACCGATCTTGCGTCCTTCTGAAGAAAAAAGCAGGATTTCGGGTGAATCGGAGTAACCGACCACCAGATTGCCCTCGGGTGTGCCGGCGATGAAGGGCTTCCCGACACTCCCACGCGGTGTACCGATGCTTAGCATCCCTTGCCCCTCCTCCAGTTTTAGGACGAAGTTGAATGCTTTTTCGTTGAAGCTGGCAATCACGGCTTCTTTCGCGGTTTGGGCGTTCAACAGGCTGACGGAGAGCTTAATGGGGTTCGACGGCTGACCGGTGACGACATAGCCCGACAGCACGAGCGCTCCGCCTTTCAAAAAGAGAAGATCTGTAATGGGATGATCGAGCCTGGTTACCGCCAGCACATTTCCTTCCGTATCACAGCGGTTAAGGCGCGTGTATTCGCTGATCCAGAGTTCGTTAGTGTCGTTCACAGCGGGCAACTCCAGGTGCTTGGCCCACACGCTGGGGTTGACCTTTCCGGACAGGTCGGCTTTCGTGCTCAGCAGGGTCCCGTCGGCGGCGAATTTAAAAACGGTTCCAGCGTTGTAGTTGTTGTGCTCGATCACATAAATCGTGTTGTCCGGTGCAAGCGCCAGATATTCATGGGTTTCCATGTAAGGCTGGGGAAGTATGGGTAGGTTGGCGGTAAAGAGTTTGGACCAATCACAGCCCTGTGCGAAGGTATTGTCGGGGATCAGTTTGAGCGTCCCTTTTTGATAAATATCGCTTCCAATCAGGTTGAAAACCAATGAAATACACCACACGACCAGCAGAACAAGACGTTTCATGAGAACCTCCTATTTGAATTCGGCGCTGACATCGGTTGTCCCGTCGAGCACAATAACGCGGGCAGGGGCGCCGGGCCGGATGATTACCGCCACGGGCATTGTGAAGCTGGACGCTCCGGGCCTGTCGGCGCTGTACATCTCGAGGCAATGGAAGGCTTCGGCATAGGCCGATTGAACGGAATCATCAGTCAGCTTGGGAGCGGGCTTCAGAAGCAGCCAGAGGGCGGCGCAGAGAAGAAAGAGGCACGACACGGCAAAAGCCATGCGCCTGACCCACACGCCGAACAAGGGTCGGCGATCTGCGCCGGACCGTTCTGCCTTGATGGGCATGGGCTGGAGGTGCAGGCCGGCCAACTCGCTGGCAACTGCGCTTGTGACGCTCTGGTGCAGCCGGCACTGTGTCTCATAGTACAGACGGCATGCGGCGCAGCCTGAGAGATGGCTTTCGATGGCGGAACGCGTGACATTGTCCACCATGTCGTCGATATAGTCGTAGGAACAGGATCGGATCTGTTTACAATTCATGGACTTCCTCGCAAACTGAAAGCGAGCGGCCATACCTGGCGCCGATCAATGCCCGCAAACGATTGCTGGCGTTGAACAGGCGCGACTTGACCGTACCTTCCGGGACCGACAGGATGCGGGCGATATCGGCGATTTTCAAGCCATTGACAAAGCGCAGGATGATGATTTCACGCTGTTTGACGGGCAGCTTTTGCAGCGTCGCCAGCAGCTGAGTTTGTGCGCTCTGCCGTTCACAATGCTCGGCCGGGTCGCCCTCGGCGTGCGGGACGCGTGGCTGGCGCGCGAGAAAATGAAAGAAACGCCTTTCATGGCGGCGATGCTTCAGATAGACGTTGCGCATGATGCTGAACAGCCAGGTATACACTTCTGCTTCTCCCCGGAAAGCCGGCAACGCCGCCAATGCCCGGCAAAATGTCTCTTGTACGATGTCTTGGGCTTTGCTGGAATGGCCGCACATCAGGTACGCCGAGCGCAGAAGCCGGTCACCATAGCTTGCAATCAGGTCCGGCAGAGAGAGGAGCGGCTCATCCTTGGGCGGTATCGTTGCGGTGTTGTGATGGTTTTCCATTTGCCCCATTTTGATCCCGAAGAAGGGGAAAAGTTCATTTTTATACGAGCGGAGCGAATTCGCGGCTGATCAGCTCAATCCGGGAATAGATGAAATTTCCAAGAAAGCCGTTAACGGCCGTCCTTAACACCGACACAGGACACAGAATGCAGGATTCAGGATTCGGGTTACGGGTTTTATCCTGCACCCTGCATCCTGCGCCTTGATTTTATGATGCTTCTCGCCTCCTTCGTTGGTTCTCGCCAATCGTATGCCCTGGATCTTCCGGGAAAGCAGCGCTAAAGATGCATCGGCTACCAATAACGTGTGGGGGCTTAGCAGAAATTTTCAGGCTGTCGGGCGGCCGCAGATGCAGACGATCTTGGATCCCCGGAATTTATGACCATCCCCAATTGTCCCCAAGTCGCGATCTGGGAAACGTGGGCTGGCTTCCGGTTGCCGCAGTCACATCTCCTCGAATCCCGTATCTGGGGCGCATGGTAGTTTCCGGTGAAAAGCCTCATCCTGATATTCGTGACCGGGGCGCATGGGACCAGAATCACCTTGAAGGAATACATCTTCCAGCGCTACTTCGTGCCGCTCGCCTCGCCGATCAACGCCTCGCCGATTTTCGACCTAAGTTTTTCTCTGTTGCTGTACATCGTGTCCTACCTGATGTACCGTCGATAATGGTTCATCAAGATCTGATCAAAAACGTCACATGAAAGCGGGGAGGGCTCGGAATGAAACGACGGAATTTTTTGAGGACTGCGGCGCTGGCAGGAGTGGCCGCGGGCATGGCCGCCAGAAAATCCGCCGGCTATGTTCCGGCGCATAATTGGGACAAATACGATTTCGGCACCGGCCCGACGGTGAGGAACCGTCTGAACCAGGGGCCATTTCCGCAATACGCGCCCGAGGATCTCTATCCGGGAAGCGACGTCGTCATGGCAACGACTCCCTCGGAAGAGCCAGTTCCCAATTTCGGGAGGGGACTCGTCACCTATATCGCCGCGGATATGGGGACTGCGGAAATCATCGGCGACAACAAATCCCAGGCCATCGAAAAGCTGGTCCGGATGCCGCTCGGGCAGAAGCTGTACATCCGCCCGACCTGGCGCGAGATCCAGCAACGCCGGGGACGCCTGGATTTCCCGGATTACTGGAAGCTGACTCTGGACCTGGCTCGGCAACACAACAAGCGTGTGGGGTTCCGCATCCAGATGAGGGCGCCTGACTATAAAGAAGACGCCCTGCCGGACTTTGTCCTTGAAAAAGTGCCGATGGTGAAGCTGACAGGCAAGTGGAGAACGAATCCGAGTTCCACACGGGGACAGAAAGTCTATGAGGAGCCCCGTTACGATCACCCCTACTTTCAGGAGGCTTTCAAGGAACTCAACCAGCTCCTCGCGGCGGAACTGAACGGAAACCCGCTCGTCGAGTATGTGGACACCTTCATGTACGGCTTCTGGGGTGAAGGGCACACCTGGCCGTTCACCAACAATCCCTTCCCGGACTACCAGACCGCCGAGCGAACGTGGATAGCCATGATGGAGACTCAGCTGGAGTGCTGGACGAAGACCCCGCTGGTCACGAATACTCAGCCCGATTTCAGTCGTGTGGGTAACTCAGAAATGGTGGACCGCACGGTCCGCGCTCATAACTGGCTTCGCACCGACACCATCTACATCGAAAACATGCAGATCGAATCGATTAGCAACCGTCCCCCATGGATCGCCGGCATCCTCGAGGTAGGGATGTCCGACGGGTCGCCCAACTCGCTGCGCATCAGCGACGGGGTCACTGCCACGGACAACCTGATTGCTCACGTGATGGACGTGGGCGCGAACTACTGGTCATTGTGGAATTTTCACAAGATCAGCGCAGAAGGCATCATGAACTACTACGGGCAGTATCCCGGGATGATCGATCTCATCAACCGGCGGATCGGATACAGCGTAAGACCCTCGTTCATCTGGTCCTATGAGGCGGACAAAAATCCCGGCCTGATCATCGGCTTCGCCAACGACGGCATTGCGGGGGTTCCGGGTGTCCTGCGCGTTACTGTGGTCAGCGAGGACGGCAAGGTGAGTGTGGGCGGCTGTCTCGACCCGGGTTATCCCGTACCGGGCAGGATCCGGCAGGCTCAATTTGTGTTGCCCGAAGGGACTGCCTGGGAAGGGCTCCGACTCAGGGCTGAACTCGAGGTCAAAGGAGTGCGCTACCCCGTGCGGTGGGCGTGCCGACAAAAGACGAACGCGGACGGCACGCTGACCCTGCGCAGAAACCTCGGTCGGGGATAAACATGAACGGGAGTCTTGCGATGAGAAGATGATATTGGAAATTGGTCTTTCTGGGATTCGTCGCCGCACTCCAGACCCACGTCCCCGGATATCTCACTTCATCTTCAAGTCGAGTTTGAGTTGACAACATTGTCCAGAAGTCGCGATCGAGGAAGTAATCCTATGCCGGGCAGGCCGCCTTCGGGGTCGGCGCGGTTACGTCCTCGAACGCCGTTTCTCGGGGTTTTCACTTTCCCGCCAATGAACGGGGCACCTATTGTGAATAGGAAGGACGAGCTGCGTTTCAGACCGAGGTCCACGCCAAGGCTCCGCTTGTCTGCCCTCCCAGCCTAGGAAGGGATCGGGCCGGAGTTACGGCGCTTCCCAGGCGAGGGCGTAGATTTCCCACATGGTGAGATCGCGTAGGATGATGGGACTGCCGTCGGGTGCGACGCTGCCCCAGGCTCCTGCGGAGCCCGTTGTGGGGATTCCTGCATTGCCGGCCAGCTTCTCGATCTTACGATCCTCTACGGCTCCAGCCCCAGGCGGCGCAGCAGGTCGCGGAAGCGGGGATCGGAACGCACGCAGTCGAACTGGGGAGCGCTTTTTGCGGTCTGGCATAAAAGGGGGGCATTGTCGCGGAGCGCTTGATTCAACCATTCCAGCACTTTGCCCTTATCCTCGACGACCCCGTATTGATAGGCGATCTCGAGGGCAGAGTAAACGCCTCTATAGCCTTTCTCTTTGAGCCGTGCGGATTTCATCTGCGCAGCACGAAGGCCCGATCCGGCGAAAGCCGCGGCCACCTTCTCCAGGTCGCGCAGCCGCGCCGGAAGGTGGAGCAACGTCGCGGCCCTTCTTTCTTCGGCCAGGGCATCCGGGACTCTGCCCTCGATCCAGTAGATGCGGGCCAACAGCTCATGAGGAGCGGGAAGTTGCGGGTCAATTTCGGCTTCCGTCTCAGCCTGCTCTATCGCGCGATCATACTGACGCAGGCCTAAAAGCATGAGCACGCGAATATAATTGACCGGAAGTGAGAATGGATCCAGTCGCCGCGCCCGCTCGTTCTCTGCCAGTGCCTCTTCGAGGCGGCCGAAATATAGCAACTGGTGAGACCACCAGTGGTGGGCCATCACATAGTTGGGGTTCAAATCGAGCGCACGTCTCAGCTCCTTCTCGGCATCCGCGAATTTGCCCCCGATCGTATCGAGGACTCCAAGCGATGCGTGTGCCTCGGCCAAGTCCGGATCGAGCGCCAGCGCCTTCCGGGCGTACTTTTCCGCCAAGGGCAAGTCCCCCTTTGCATACCAAGCCACTCCATAGCAATCGGCAAGGCCGGAATAAGCGAGTGCGAACTGGGGATCTTCCTTGAGCGCCTGCTGGAAGTATCCGACTGCCGCCGCAGTGGGTTCGGGAGTTCTTTGACCAAAAAGGTAACGGCCGCGCAGGTAAGCGTCGTACGCTCGCGGATTGGTCGTTGTGCGGCGGGCCAGGCGTGTCTCCTGGGCTGGAGTCAGCCGCCCAGTGACTTCGTGGGCAATCGCCACCGCCATTTGCCTCTCCAGTCGTATGACGTCTTCGAAGTCCCGCTCATAGGTCTCAGCCCATAAGTGCCTTTCGGGCCGCGCCTGAAGTAACTGCGCTGTGATTCGTACCCGATTGCCGGATCGCTGTATCTTGCCTACCACTGCAGCGTCCACATTCAACTCCCGGGCAATTTCCGGCAGCGGCTTCTTAGTTCCCTTGTACTGCATCACCGATGTATGCGAGATCACGCGCAGTGTGATTATGTTGCCCAGGTCGGTGATCAACGCATCGGTCAGGCCGTCGGCGAAGTACTCCTGCTCGGGATCGCGCGACAGATTCTCGAGGGGCAGGACGGCGATGGATTCAATTCCGGATGGGGTTGCCGCGCTCTTCAGGTCGAGGGCCGTCAGCAAGCGATCGCGCAGGCTGCCCATGTTGAGGGCAAACAGAACAGCCGCGATGGCCACCACGGCGCAAGAGACCGCCGCGACGATCCACCGGCGCCGTAGCGGCGCTCCTGGAGGACTTGCCTCTTCGATCTCGATTCTCGCGTCGCCAATGTCACGCAGGCGAGCTTTGGAATCTTTGCGCAGGCACTTATGGAGGAGGTCAGCCACTTTCCCAGGAGTCGACGCAGGGAGCGCATTCCAATCAGGCTCGTCTCTCAGGATGGCTGCCACGACTTCTATAACGGTCTGTCCCACGAAGGCTTTCTTCCCGGTCAGACACTCGTACAATACACAGCCGAAGGCCCATATGTCGGTCCTCGTATCTACCAGGCTTCCCTTGGCCTGCTCCGGGCTCATGTACGCGGCAGTACCGAAAATTACGCCCGCCCGCGTTGCCGCCTCACTGATTGTCGGTGATTGCGCAATTTCAGCTGCCGCACCTTTCTTGTGAAATGCCTTCGCCAGCCCGAAGTCCAGTATTTTGACCTTGCCCTCAGGCGTGATCTTTATGTTCGTAGGCTTCAGGTCGCGGTGGATAATGCCTTTTTCATGCGCTGCCTCGAGTCCTTCAGCGATCTGGCGGCAGACTCCCAGGGCTTCGTCCACCGGCAACGGCCCTTTTGCGATGCGCTGCGCGAGCGTTTCGCCCTCGATCAGTTCCATGATTATGAGAGGGCTTGATGAGGCGGTCCTTTCCAGCCCATGAATCGCAGCGATGTTGGGGTGGTTTAACGATGCCAGCAGCTTGGCTTCGCGCTCGAAGCGTGCCAGCCGTTCTGGATCTTCGGCAAATACCCAAGGCAGGAGTTTGATGGCAACCTTTCGGCTGAGCGAAAGATCATCGGCGAGATACACCTCACCCATACCGCCTTCGCCGATCTTTTCGATGACGCGGTAGTGCGAAACCGTGCGGCCGACAAGGTCGGGAGGAAGTTCAACGGATCGATTTTCAGCCATAGCTTTGGCTGCTGCCTCCATAGCTGGAGCTTCAATGAATTCCTTCGCATCGGATTGACAGGCAAGGAGGGACTCGACTTCTTTTCTTACGGACTCGTCACCGCAAGCTTGGTGGAGATAGGCTACCCTTTCCTCGGGCTTTCGCTCCAGTGCATTATTGTAAATCCTTTCGATTTCTTGCCAGCGCCCGTCCTTCACGTCATCACCCCGTGTGAGGAATACGGCGAGGTCGGTAAGATGCGGGACTTTCCCGCGGGGGAGACCATAACCGATCGGCGGCGATTATATAACAATGCAGAGTCGAGACGACATTCTGGCGCTCGAATGCGCTCTGCTCTGGGCGTCCGCGGAAATGGTGTTTGGGGAGGCTGTAGCTTCACTTGGACGTATTACGCGCTACTCGGAGGAGTGAGATCTCTCTCAATTGTCCATAAGTCCCGTTCGCGTCAGTAATCCCGATCGCGTTGTCCGGCCCACCAGGCTCGTTTGCCACGTGACGAAGAAGGATGCGTTACGGACGCGAAGCGCGTTTCTTGCCAACTGACTTGTTTGCGAGCCCGCGATATCCCGATAAGTGCTGCGGATTCAGCTAACCATGGCCGCACCAGCCGATTATAATTGTGGCAACTTCAGGTGCTTCAGATTGCAAGGCGCGGATTGCCAGTGGAGGGATTCTCCATGATCGGCAAGACTATCTCGGACTGGTTGGTCCGAAATCACACTTCAAATCCACGATCCGGGGTTGTCGCCGTCATGGGATCCCCGGAGCAGACGAGCACAGTTAATATGATACCTACAACTCGAAAGCTGGCCGGCATCATGCGCAGATTGCAATGCAAAACTGCAACTTTTTCAGGCTATACGCGCTGAAATGTTACCCCACCATGCGCCCGTCAAGAGGACGTGACCGGCTAATCGGATGAGTGCAATCTCTCCTGGTTGTCCCGAAGTCCCGTTCTGGGAAACCTGCGTTGGCGAACAGTGGCCGCCGTTGCAGGACAGCCGCATGAGCAGCCTGGCATGCCTCGCGCGCCCCTGGAGCAGGCGGGCGCAATTACCATTTACAGCTCGGAAGCTGGCGGGCATCATGGGCAGACTGCAATGCAAAACTTCAGCCTATTCCGACTACACGCGAACTGCCGTTCGGCGACCAGGATTCATGGCTCGAAATATTGGATATTATTTTCAAAGGGTGTGGAATATGGATGGGAAGAATCGTGCTGATATTAGACCCGGTGCGCATGTACGCATCGTTCAGAAGCGGGATCAGCGTTCCGGAAACCTGACGGAGGGGATTGTTCTGAATATTCTGACGAACTCTCCCACCCATCCTCACGGCGTCAAAGTGCGTTTGACAAACGGAGTTGTTGGAAGAGTGAAAGAAATACTTCCGGATAGTTTGGATCCCGTCCGCTTCCCGATTCCCAAAGTCTGATGAATCGCGGAAATGTTACCCCACCATACGCCAGTCAAGTGGACGTAACTGGCTAATCGGAAAAGTGCAGTCTCTCCTGATTGTCCCGAAGTCGCCTTTGAGGAGGTCGATCCACCTGAGTTCCATCACATGGCCGTGTAGTCGGCAAACCGGAAAACCGGTCTGCCGAGCGGAGCCCAAGGTCACATCGGCGGATAGCGCGTAATACGACCAACGTGGAGCCACCACTTCCCAGAACGCCGTTCTGGACCGCTTACCAGTTTCCGAGTGGCCGACTTATCGACCATTGAGCTAGAACGCCATACGGAACGGCGTTGGGATGAGGCGGAGGAATGATAGCTGGGCTTCGATTCGATGCTTCCTGTTCGGATAGGATGAAGCTATTTACGAAAAGCTGCTTCCTCCACTCTTTGCATCCTCACAGGCATCGGTCTTGACAAGTGTCACGTTACGAGTTACAAGAAAATATGATCAAAACGTTTGCCGACAGACACACCAAGGAGTTGTACGAAACGGGTAAATCGAGACGGTTTCCTCCAGAAGTGCACAGACGAGCGATTAGAAGACTCGAGTATGTCGACTTGGCGACGCGCTTAGAGGACTTGAGGGTTCCACCAAGCAACAGGCTTCACGAGTTGGAGAGGGATCGTATGGGGCAGTATTCGATATCGGTCAACGATCAATGGCGGATCTGCTTCTGTTTCATTGACGGCGACGCCTACGACGTGGAGCTTACCGATTATCATTGAATGAGGTGTGATATGAGCGTTCCCAACACGAGGGCAAGAAAAGTACGTCCGACTCATCCTGGCGAAATCCTTCGGGAGGATTTTCTGCCGGATTACAAGCTCACAGTGTCGAGATTCGCGACGGCTTTGGGGGTTTCGCGCCAATCCGTGAACGAGTTGCTGCGGGAGCGTCGAGCAGTGAGCCCGGAGATGGCCCTGCGACTCGCACGATTGTTTGGGAACACTCCGGAATTCTGGATGAACGCCCAGCGTGCGGTGGATCTCTGGGACGCCGCAAGGAGCATCAAGAAGAGCATAGAGAGGATTGCTCCTTTGAACGCTGCATGATACCCATGTGCATGTTGCCCCATAAACAAGTGTTCAGAGCCGCGAGCGAAGCGAGCGGGGTCTCCTAACCGGAAATAGGGGACGCTTCCCTATTTATCGCAGCAGCCAATCGGAACGGCACAAATAGGGGAGCGTCGCCTATTTCCTGCGCGGCCATCCCCTGGAAAGCGCGGCTCTGCTCGCGCCAGTCGACAAAATCCGGATAAGACAGGGGCAGCCCGCGTTCGCGGCGTACAAGCCGAGAACAACTCAAGAGCAGGATTCGCTCGGAATCCGGGAATGGAAGGCCTTTAAGAAGCGCCCCATTGAAGACGGAGAAGACGGTGCAGTTGGCGCCAATTCCGAGGGCCAGGGCTCCCACGGCGACCAAAGTGAATCCCGGATATTTACGCAACATGCAAACGCCGAATCGAAGATCCTGAATCAAGCTCATGGGTGTTTCTCCGAGACGATGCCCACTCTCCAGGCAAGCCAGCACCACTACTTGCGATTGTCCGCAAGCGCTTGCATCAAAGCGGGCGGGTCCACAATGGCAGCTAGCCGATAGCTCCGGCCCTCGTGCTGGTAATCAATTATCCGACCCGTTCTCAAAGCCTGTTCCCAGAACCTCTGCGGCGTGATCGCAGGCTCGATCTGGGCGGCCAAGGCATATAAGCCGGCAATGTAGGGGACCGACCAGCTGAACCCACCTCGGCGGTAAAACACGAACTCGTTTTTTCCCGTTGGGCTCGCAGTGGCGCGTGAATCCATGGGTACGAGAAGTCCCAGCCAGAACGGTCGGCGATAGTACCTTTGTGCCCAAAACAGGCCCGGCTCATATGAGGCGAACTCGTCCGGGTCGGTCATCGGGGACCGCCCCAGACCGTGGAAATGGAACCGGTGCACGTCCCACCAGTTTGTGCAGACGACCAGCATGCCGGCGGCCTTGGCTTCCTCTGTGGCCCGGTGGATATCGTCGTAGCCGGGCGCGCCAGGAGACCAGCCAACGGACATTGAAATCACCCGGATTTTTCTCTCCTTCGGCAGGCGCTTGCCGATCTCTATCAGGCGTCTGACACCTTGGGCGCAGTCTTGAAACTGCCGGGCGACGCTCTTCCAGTTTTCGCCCCTTCCGATGTAGTACAAGTCTGCTCCCGGCGCCACGCCGATGGTCTTGCCAACGGCGAGCGACGCCACGGCAGCCCCGTGCATATCCGCGCGGTCGTCCGAAATGACATCGATCTCCTCATACCAGCGCAGCCGGTCTTCGTACTCCAGGTGATCGGTGAGAAGGACTTTGTCGATGATGCCGATGCCAACGCCGCGGCCGGTAATGCCTTGTGCGTGAAGCTCCCTCACGTGGAGGCCGGGACTCCTGCCGATCTCCATGATTCGGCCGGGATCAAAACTCGCGGGCCAGCGATCTAGGGAATCATGTGGTGGGTGATGTACTCGGCCTTGATGGGAGTTCCATGGTGAACGATGACCCGAAGCAGCATTTGGAAGTGCTTGTGCTCGCCCGTTTTGTTGAGCTTGAGCCGCTCCGTCATATTTCGGACGGTCTCGGGTCGGGTGACATAGTCAACCGCCGCCTGGGTACCTGAACCGCCCTGGGCCATTAGCAATAGGATCTCCCTGTTCGGGCGCATGCCGGGGAATGAGGCGATCACTGCGTAGCTGAGCGTTTCTTCATGAGACGGCGTTGTGTAGAGTTTCTCTTCACCGGCCTGCGGCTTGCGGTTGCAGATGTTGTAATCCGAATCCCATTCAAAGTCCTGTTGAAACGGCAGCTGTTGCATAAGCGGATTCATGCGCGGGGCGCCCAGGAAAATGATGTTCCCATCCTGAATGGAATCCCATGCAGCCTCATGTGCGGGCACGGCCGTCAGGCTGCCTCCATTTCCGACCAAAAAGGCCGTTAGTCGCTGCAAGGCGAGCGCATCTCTCAGCAAGGCATAGTCGTAGCGCGGCCCGGCTAGCGGTCCGAGGCGTTCCTGCAGAGCTCGTAGCTGCGGATTCCCAAGAAGGGTACTTGCGTCATTGATGACATACGGGCGCACGAAGAGATTGTATTGCGGGCTGGCAAAAAAAGTGGGGCTGCCGAGGATGGCGAAATTCCTAGCTTCAGGAGAGAGAAATGATTCCCAAATGAGTGCGAATTCCGGGTTTGTGAGATGCGGCTTCGCCGCTTCCAGCCGTGAGCGGAGGATCTGGTTTTGTCTGAATTCTGCAAACGCCCAAAAGGCCGCAAGCGCAGCGAGAAACAGAAACGCGATTACCGCCACGTTCCCCCACTGGATCGGCCTCCGAATAACAGGTACTTCCGCGGCCGCAAGGCTGGGACTAATTCGCTTTTGAACTACGGGAACATAGCTCCCCTTCGGGAGATCGATCAAGATCTGATCATCCCGGCCTTCTGCAGCGTAGTATTCCTTGAGCTTCGAACGGAGCCTGCCGGCCTCAACTCGTACGATGGGATCCGTGCGGGGATCAAAGGAATCGTCTTTGTCAAAGACGGCTGTCCCGACATGATATTCCTTGAGTTTCTCCCCCTCGCCCTGGATGAATTGATCGACCGTGAAGCGCAGAAAGCGGCTCAAGCGCTGGGACTGAATAAAGGCAGGGCTTGCCAGAATCCTCTCCAGTTCCTCTTGAACAGACTCGGCCGGGACTCTGTCGGGAGGTTGAGGCACAGAGCCCTCAGGTGATCGGAGTTCCGTCCCTACACTGGACCCCTCTTTCATCCTTAGCCTCCGCGCGTCCTGCAATGGAGTTGGGTAGCACTTACCGTAAAGATACTCTAACGCAGGCTCCCTATATATTTCAACGGCCAAGAGTTCGCGGTATGGGTGGATGAAGGGAGGCGGATGACTCTCCCCTGAAAATCCCCCGAGGATGTCTCATTTTGGATGGTTGTGGCCCTCTAGATAAATGTCAGAGCCGCGAGCGCAGCGAGCGGACTGCCACGACATGATTCGATGGCTTTTCAAATGCAGATCAGAAAAACTTTGATAGGAGAGAAGTCTGGCCCTAATGCTGTGTAACCCCGCTCCCTTCGGTCGCGGCTCTGAAGGCCTGCTTATGGGGCAGCAAGGTCGTGGTTATCGCTCCGTCATAATATCCGTTGGTGATTTTCATGCGCAGTGGCACAGCACCGCTGCATGAGCAACTCCCATGTAGAGGGGGTACCCCATGGCTGAAACTTGAGCAGACGGAGGACAGCTACATCGATAGACAGATGGTTCTGGTCGACAACAACATGCCCGTTTAAATTGAGTACTTGACCCACCGTGATGCTCCCTGATCCCGGCCACGCGCCCAAAACTGCGCAATGGCAGTCTCTCAATCTCCCATAACACGCCGTTACGTAGCGGTAACTTTACCGTAATACACTTCAGTCACTTCCACCTTTTGTATATATCCTCTCTCCGTGAGGCATCTCCGCTGAATAACGACACCTCCATGGAGCTCTCCTGATGTCTAAAACCGCTGTCCAATTTGCCGGGCTCTCTGTTGTCGCGGCCTTGCTAGTAGGCTTGGTGACCCTGCTGGCTCAACGGTCGTCGAATGTTTTGCCGGAAGTTGTACCCTACGTCCTACGGGGTCCGGTCATGTCCTATGACGACGGGCAGGATTCTGTGATGAACCGGCTGTTTCGCACGACGACAGCACGAAAGCAGATCAGCCTCGGGGGACTCTGGGACTTCAAGCTGGATCCGACCGACACCGGCGAGACGCAGGGCTTTCCTGCGACCTTCCCGCGCCAGGATACGCAGGTCTGGGTGCCGGGCTCCTGGAACACCGTTCCTCGTTACTGGCAGTACCAGGGAGTGGCGTGGTTCCACCGGCGCTTCGAGGTTCCGGAGGAAGGCGTTCTGCGGATCTGTTTCTCCGGTGTTTTTTATCGCTCCAAGGCGTGGCTCGATGGGACGTTACTAGGCGAGCACGAAGGGGGCTACAGTCCGTTCAGCTTTGTTGTAAAGAATGTGCGTCGGGGTAGTCACGCGCTCACTGTCCGGGTCGACAATCGACTCTCGGATGAAACGCTCCCCAAGCAGGGAGTCGACTGGTTCCCCTACGGCGGCGTCTATCGTCCTGTCTACCTTGAATCGGTATCCGCAGTGTTCATTGACAGATTCCATGTGATCGTCACGGGGCTGGACTCCCGCGGCGCGGCGCTTCTTGTTCGTGTGTTTGTGCGGAACCTCGCGGACGCAGGAGAGGACAAAGCAATCAAATTTTCAGTCGACGGCCGCGTCCTTTACTCCGGAACGCACAAGGTGGCGCCGGGCGAAAGCACCGTGGAGTTCCGGGCCGCAGTCGAGAATCCGAGACTCTGGTCTCCGGACGATCCGTACTTATATTCCGCCCGCGTCGTCCTGGGGAACACCGAGGATGATCAGTTCAGCCGCTTCGGCGTTCGGTCCTTCACTGCCCGCGGCAATCAAATCTTGCTGAATGGCCGGCGCTTCAAACTGAGGGGGGCGAACCGCCACGAAGACCATCCGGACTGGGGTCCCTCGCTTCCGCCGCAAATGACCCGGCAGGATCTTGAAATCCTGAAACGACTGGGCGCCAACGGCGTGCGCGGGCACTATCCCTTCAGCGAGATCTTCATGGATTACTGCGACCAGAGCGGACTTGTGGTTCTCAGCGAAATCCCGTCGTGGCAGTACGAGCCCGGCCAGCTGGCGCGCGAGACGATTCAGAGCAAGATCAAGCAGCAGTTCTCCGAGATGGTGCAGCGTGACATGAATCATCCCAGCATCTTCTGTTGGAGCCTGGGGAACGAGTGGCGGGACTTTCACAAATCGTACGGACCGATCAAAAGCTTGGTCGACTACGCCCGCAGCGTCGACCCCACGCACTTCATCACCTTCGTAACCAGCGGTGCGGATGTCGATCGCTCGAACGGTCTGGTCGACATCATCTGCACAAACTGGGCCCAGTACCAGTGGTACGACCCAATCACTTACCTGGACGAGGCCGAAGGGGCGAAGAGCATCGCCAAGCTTGAGGAGATACACAAACGTTTCCCGGGCAAGCCGGTAATCCTCACAGAATTCGGTGGTGCCGAATCCCAGGCGGGATGGCACAACTGGGGGAACGTAAAGTGGAGCGAAGAGTATCAGGCACGCAATGTGTTCGACTCGGGGAGGTATGCGCTGGAGCAAGACTGGATATCAGGGGGTTGTGTCTGGCAGTTCTGCGACACGCGCGGCGATCCTTCCCGAATCCTTGGACCCAGGCTCCGCGGCTGGAACGCGAAGGGCGTAGTGGATGCCTACCGGCAGCCCAAAATGGCGTTCTATAAGCTGCAGGAGCTTTTCCGTCAATTTGACGAGCGGAGGAATCCATGAAACAGAATCGCGTTTTCCCTGCAATTGCGGCCGCGTTTCTCGTGTTTATGCTGGCCGTATCCGGTCTCCCGGCGCAGGAATTCAGAGGCTCCATCCTGGGAACGGTGACTGATCCGTCCGGCGCCGTGATTCCAGGGGCGACCGTTACGGTTACCAATGAGTCAACCAACACCAGCACGGAGGTTCTAACCAACGGGGAGGGGAACTATGTCGTACCCTTCCTGCTTCCCGCCAAGTATAGCGTCACGGTGGCCACCCAGGGCTTCAAGACGGCGACGCGGAAGGGAGTGATCGTCCAAGTCCAAGACCGGGTCACGCTGAACTTTACCCTCGAGGTTGGGGTGCCGACGCAGGTCGTCAGCATCACCGCGGAGAGCTCAATCCTATCCAAGGCTAGCTCGGATCTCGGCCAAGTCATCGACCGGCATTACCTGGAACGGATGCCCATCACGGGGCGCAGCCCGATGTTCCTGGCGGACCTCGCCCCCGGGGTTATCTCGGGAAACACCGATTACACCAGCAACGACCAGAACAAGATATCGATCAACGGCGGGAACGGGTCGGAGCGCGGGAACGACATCTCCGTCGACGGCATGCCCAACGTCGTCCCGCGCCAGACCGGCCTGGTGGCGACCATGCCGATGGGCGACGCGGTCGAGGAGTTCAAGGTCAACACCACGCTGTTCGACGCCAGCCAGGGCCGCAGCGCCGGCGGTACCGTAGTCGTAACCACCCGCGGCGGTACCAACAATTTCCATGGCGCCGGTTACTACTATAGGCGCGACCCGAGCCTGAATGCGCTCTCCTGGACGGAGAAGAACAGCTACAACAACATGAGCGCTGCGGACAAGCAGAAGTTCAACGACTCGCGGGACACTCAGAAGTACTGGATCGGCGGCGGGACCTTCGGCGGACCGATCAAGAAGGACCGGACTTTCTTCTTCCTGGCCTATGAGCGGGTATACGACGGCAAGTCGATCACCAAGCAAGGCTACGTCCCGACCGCCCTCGAGCGCAAGGGCGACTTCTCGCAGTCCAAGGACAACAAGGGGAACCCGCTGCTCATCTACGACCCGCTCTCGACCGTGCTGGGGAAGGACGGCAAAGTGGCCTCGCGCACGCTGTTCCCGACGGGGACTGGAGCCGGCTCGGTGATCCCGTCAAACCGGCTCGATCCGACTGCTCTGGCCGTCTTCAACCTGTACCCGCTGCCCAACCAGACCGGGGCCGGCCTCGACCGGATGGGGAGCATCAATTGGGTCCAGACCTTCACGCTGCCGGTGGAGACTCAGAACCTCCAGGCGCGCATCGACCACCAGTTGAGCAACAGACAGCGTCTCTATCTGCGCGTCAGCCGCGTCTCCCGTGATCAGGAGCCCGAGGCCGCGCTGTTCGACGGCTTCCCCGGCCTGTACTCGATCGGCGGCTCGCAGACCGACATCGAAGCCGACCACCGAAAGAATTGGTCGGTCTCCTCCAACGACACAATCTCCTTCAGGCCGACCTTCCTCGGGACGATCGGCCTTGGCTTCACCCGAACCGCCCTGCATGGACAGGGCAACGGCATGGACCGCAACCCGGCGGATCTGAAAGTTCCCTCGATCATCATCAACAACCAGGCGTCTCTTGGCTGGCCGAACTTCCGGTTCAGCGGCATCACCATGCCTGAGGTCGGCGGCCGCTTCCGGGACCAGATCAACAACGTCTACACGGCGATGGCGACCTTCAACAAGCTGTCCGGTGCCCACAATCTCCGCTTCGGTGTCGACTGGCGGACGGTGCGCTGGAACGAGAACAACCCGGATGTCCAGGCCGAGGGCATTTTCACTTATAGTGACAAGCTGAGCATGAAGAACCCCGACGCCGCCGACGGCTCCGGCGCAGCGATTGCCTCTTCCCTGCTCGGGCTGCCGACCTCCGGCACGATGGCTAAGCGGACTTCGCTTGCGCTTCAGACGCACTACGCGGGTGTCTTCTTACAGGATGACTGGAAGATCAACAAGAAGCTGATGGTCAACCTCGGTCTGCGCTGGGAGCTGGAAACCCCGTTCACGGATCGCTATGACAAGCTGGCCTATGGCTTCGACGAGACCGGTGATGTCGGAGTGAGCGTCCCCGGCCTGTCGACGCTCAGGGGCGGCATGACCTTTGTCAACGCCAACGCCCTGTCGAGGAGGCAGGGCAAGATGGATTGGAACAACTTCGGTCCGCGCTTTGGCTTCGCCTATGCCATCAACGCCAAAACCGTGCTGCGCGGCGGCTATGGGATCTTCTACGAGAGCTATGCAGTCAGCGGTATTGCCGGCAATCCCAGCACGGTGGCCTCCTTCAACGCCACCACCAACTACGCGAGCTCGACCAACAGCGACCGCACTGTGCTGCCCGGAATCAGCATTGCCAACCCTTTCCCCGACGGGCTGGTCCAGCCGACCGGCTCGGCGCTCGGGCTTAAAACCGAACTGGGCAACTCGATAAGCATCCCTTACCAGGATCGCGTGCTTCCCTACACGCAGCAGTGGCAACTCTCCGTTCAGCGCGAGCTCCCCTGGCAGTTGCTCCTGGAGGTCGCCTACGTCGGGACCCATGCGCTGCAGATTTACGAGAACCTCAACTGGGACGAACAGCCCGACGCCCTGCGCTCCGATACCACGACCGTCGCCAACCCCTTCTTGGGTATCTTCCCGGCCACCTCGACGCTGGGCAAGGGCGCGACCATCCAAAGTAAGCAGCTCAAGCTGAAGTACCCTCAGTTCACTGGCATGACTTACAACTCGATGAACACCAGTCGGGCGCTCTACCACGGCGTACAGACCCGGTTCCAGAAGCGGTTGTCGCAGGGGCTTGCCTTCGTTGTTGCCTACGCCTACTCGAAGCAGATGGCGTATACTATGGACAGCCTGATCAACTCGCGAACCAACAACCGCACCATCTCCGGCGTCGACCGGCCGCACATATTCAGGACCAACATCACCTACGACATCCCGGTCGGCCGCGGCCACTCGGTCGGCCAGAACTGGCGGGCGCCGGTTGACTGGATGTTAGGGGGCTGGTCGCTCACCTGGGCGACCAAGTACACCAGCGGCACTGCGCTGGGGCCTCTCGACAGCAGGGCGGGTCGGGGGCGGCCAATCCCGATCAGCGATCCCAACATGCCGGGCGGCGTGCACGACAAGCTCGGCGACCAGAAGGACGCTTCGGGCAAGGTGCTCAACCCCTACTTCAACATCAACGCCTTCCAGCGCCTGCCCGACAGCTTCGCCGTCACGCCGACGCCGGTGCGGCTCAGCTGGATGCGCGGGCCGTATGAGTTCTTCCACAACGCCAGCCTGTTCAAGGTTATCCGCATGAAAGAGCGGTTCCAGCTCGAGCTGCGCATCGAGTTGGACAACTTTACGAACACGCCGCAGTTCGGGAACCCGAGCACCGACGTCACGGACCCAACGTTCGGTATTATAACCAGCGGCACCAACCCGAGGACCATCCGCTTCGGCGGGAAGTTGCGGTTCTAGGGCCGGAGTTTGATTCGATTTCTCGGGGCGGGTCTTCGGGCTCGCCCCGCCTCCTTTTGGCAAAGATTTTGGGGACACAGATCAACACGGATAAACAGATCCCCGATTGGTGTAATCTGGACAACAATAGCTCGCCAGATCTGTGCTTATCCGTGTCGATCCGTGTCCAATACCGCAGCTGGCGGGCGGGAACCACTGAAAACCCTGTTTGGGAGAGCCTTCGACGCGCAGTCAGAATAAGTCTCTGGCTACTACTTTTCTCCGGGCTGTATCCGTTCTCTCGGTCGGCCTGGGGCCGTCCCAGGTTGCCGGGCAATCCATCACCATCGGCCCCTACATCCAGAATCCGGGCAAGAAAGCTGCCTGACGGCTGGCTAATAGTCTTACCTGGGCTATTCGGAGCGGAGCATAGTGGCGGGGTCTAGATGCGCCGCGCGCCGCGCGGGCAGATAGGCAGCCAGCATCGCCACAACCAGCATAAGGAAGGCCACTCCGCCAAATACAAACGGATCGTTGGGGCTGACGTCGTAGAGCAGAGTGGCAAGAAAGCGACAGGATGGGACTGCGCCGGCCAGGCCCAGTACTACGCCGGCTCCACCAGTCAGTAAACCCTGACGGACGATTTGCTGCAGAATGCGTTTCGGTTCTGCGCCCAGGGCAATGCGAATGGCCATCTCGCGCGTACGCCGGCTCACGGAGTAGGAAGTGACCGCATAGCTCCCCATCGCAGCTATGAACAAGGCAAGCGCGCCGAACAAAGAGAAGCTCTGGCTCCAAAGACGCGGCACCCACTGGACCATCTTCAGAACGCGGTCGAGAGTGAGAAGATCATAGATGGGGACTCCCTGGTCGAGACGCCGCAGTTCGTCGCGAACGGGCATAGCGGCAAGCGATGGATCGGAGCGACTCCGGGCGACAAGAGTTATCATGGGTGCAGGATCCCAGCCATAAGGAACATAGATCTGCATCTTCGGCCAGCTGTCAACGCCTCCGATCTGATAAGCAGGCTCGACGTCATTCACAACTCCTACAACCCGCAACCAGGGTCCGGGCTTACCGTCTGTAAGCCGGATGCGGCGTCCGATCGCGTCCATACCCGGCCATAATTCGCGCGCGAGTGAACGGTTCACCAACGCCACGCCTCGCCCATCTCGAACTTCCTCCCCGGTGAATGCCCGCCCTTGGGCCATGGGAATCTCGAGCGCTTGAAGGTATTCGGCCGTGATCGTGTGATAGGAAGCGAAACGTTGTTCTCCAATCTGCCTGACCTGCCCCTCGACTTCGAAGGCAACGCGATCGAATCCACTCTGGCTCGCCGGGAGATGGTTGACGGCGCCCACGGCTTCGATGTCCGCAATGCCGGCGATGCGCCGTGCCGCCTCATTCACAAAATTCATGCGGCGTTGCGGGTCGCGATACGAATCACCGGACAGAGAAAGGCGCATCGTCAAGACGCTCCGGGTGTTGTAGCCTACGTCGACCTTTTGCAGACGGAGGAGGCTTTTGATCATCAGAAGCGTGCCGACTACCAGAATGAGAGAGAACGCGAATTGTCCCACCACCAGCAGGTTCCTTACACGAGCGCTGCCTGAAAGCTCGCCTGAGCGCCCACCACCCGCTTTGAGAGCATCGGCGAGATTGAAGCCGGATCCACGAAGCGCCGGCAGGAGGCCGAACACCAGGCCCGTCAGCACTGTGATGGCCAGCGAAAAAATGAGCACGGGCCCATCAATTTCCAGGCGCATCCAATAGGGAATGGGGACAAGGACGAGCGACTTCATCCAGTCGATGCCATAGACCGCGAGAACTGTCCCCAAGGCGCCGCCGAGAATTGCCAGCACCGTGCTTTCGGTCAGGAATTGGCGGATGAGCCGTGCCCGGCCCGCGCCCAGGGCAAGGCGCAATGCGATCTCATGCCGGCGTGATGTCGCCAGCGCCATCATCAGGTTTGCCACGTTCGCACAAACCATCAGAAGCACGAAGGTCACGGAAGACTGCTGGGCCACCGCGCCCAGTCGGGCCGAGGAAGGCAGCCAGGCGTCGCGCAGCGGCAGAACGCGCGCGTTCCAACCAGTGTTGCTGGCAGGATAACGAAGCTCCAGGCGTTTCCCGATGAGCGTCATTGCGGCCTGCGCCCTATCCACGGTGACATCCGGCCTCAGACGCGCTACCGCCTGCAGCCAGCGGTGGTCGCGCCGATCATCATTCGGATCCAGAGCCAAAGGTGTCCAGATTTCCGAGAAGTTCTGGAACCCGAAGCTGGGCGGCATGACCCCCACCACTTCGTGCAGACGATCGTCGATATAGAGCGTGCGGCCGACGACACGCGGATCAGACTTGAAGCGCCTCTCCCACACGGAGTGGCCGAGCAGGACAACCGGAGGCCCGCCGAATCGGTCTTCCTCCGCTGTAAAGTTCCGTCCGAGAATCGGCCGAATGCCGAGCAGTGGAAAAAGGGAAGCGGAGATTCTCGCACCAACGACGCGCTCGGGATTATCCACGGCGAAGACATTGAAATTGCGCGTGACGAAGGGCGCGATGTTTTCGAATACCCGGTTTTCTTGCTGCCAGTCCTGGAGATTTCGAGGTGCGATGGATTCCCGGTTCACGCCAAGCTTGGGCTGTGCTTCGTTTACTTCCACCAGCTGCTCCGGCTTTTCAAAAGGCATGGGCCTCAAGATCATGCTGTAGAAAGAGGAGAAGAACATCGTATTGATGCCGATTCCCAACGCCAGGGTGAACACGATCACCGTGCTGGGAGCCGGGCGGCTGCGAATGACTCGAAAGGCGTAACCAAAGTCCTGGGCGAGACCTGACATGGCGTCTCCATGATAGGAATAGCGGACAAAAGCAACCTGATACTTTACCATCAGATATGTTCGCAAGGGGTGTGCCGGAGAGAAGGACAAGGGCTTATTGATTCAAAAATCAAGCCTTAGGCGAACGGAGGCTGCGGCGGGTGAGTCTTTGAGGGTCCGTTTCTGAACACTTCCCGTGCCAATTTCGGACACAATCAGGCGTGCTATCATGCGTCTTGCCCGAATTTTGGAGAATCTGTGTGGATCTTTGTTCATCCGCGGGCCATTATTTTGAGGACGTCTCCTGTTTAGGATGACTCGCATTTTTGATTCCACCCCGTGCGACGGATGGATTCCAGCCCACACGCCATCCAGGTTTAGAATGACTGCATGGGTGCGAGCAAAACGCTGCGAAGAGTGTTGAGCGGCACTTCGGATGCGAGGGAGCCATCACATCTTTCGATCTCCTCCGCGAATATCCGTCGCTGTCGCGCGAGGCGATTTCCGCGTCGCTTGCATACGCAGCGGAGCTAGCGCGTGACCAGACTTTGGCCCTTCCAGCATAGAAACAGAGCCGGGCGGGGGGAAGATATGCGGTTCAAGATGGACCACCAGTCATACAAGGAGGATGCTTACAGTATGGTCCGCATACTGACGCACCGGGTGCCCACCCATCCCGGGGAGATGCTGGTCGAAGAATTTCTCCGGCCTATGGGCCTGACCCAACGTGATCTTGCCGATGGGATACGGGTGCCATATCAGAGGGTAAACGAGTTGGTGAAGGGGCGGCGTGGAGTCACCCCGAGCACCGCTTTGCGTCTTGCGAAGTTCTTTGGAATGTCGCCGGAGTTTTGGCTAAATCTCCAACTTCGCTGGGATCTCTACCATGCCCAGGCCGAAGAGGGCAGGGCGTTACGCAGGATCAAGCAGGTCAAGAGCCGGAGTGCTGCCTAATAAGGCTCCCCTGTGTCAATAAAAACAGGATCACGGTCACGATACAGAATCTCTCCTACGCATGTTCGAGGGATAAAGCCACGCCCACTATCTCAGGTAGGAGTGGATACATGATCTCTCGGTACGACTCTGGTGCCATTCCGAGATGAGCAAAGACCTGCTAGCGAAATTGCGTCGACTGTGCCTTGCCCTTCCAGATACAAGCGAACGCCTTAGCCATGGTGAGCCGACATGGTTGGTACGGGGCAAGACAGTCTTCGTCATGTATTGGAACCACCACCATGATGATAGGCTGGCATTCGTGTGTGCGGCGCCGGGCGGCGCACAGGCCGCCCTGGTCGGATCGGCCCCTGAGCGCTTCTTTGTCCCTCCTTACGTTGGCCATCGCGGCTGGCTCGGAGTGTACCTTGATGTCCGGGTGGACTGGGGCGAGATCGCCACGCTGGTTGAGAATGCATACCGTACGGTCGTGCCGAAGCGTCTGCTGGTCGAGCTCGAAGCAGCAAAGCAGAAGTAGCGAAAACCAGGGACGGCCCGATGAGCAGGAATCACCTCGTCTGGCGAATCAAGAACTCTTGGTCTCCACGCCGATATTCTCGTGAGGGATCGGCCTTCTCGTCCCATCTCTAAATGCGCCCCGAGAATATGTGAGCGTATTCATGGAAAGCAGCACCAGCACCACGAGCTGGCTGTTGAGTCTTTTCAAAGGGGATTCTCGCATGTGTTTCTTTCTCATTCGCCCTCGAATTCTTGGAGCGCGCGGAATCTGCGTCAGTTTGGCTATCCTTGCCTCGACGGCCGCACTGTGGGCTCAATCCGATAGTCGTTACGTGGAACGCCTCCAGCCAAGCCTGGAGCAGATCATGCGCGAGTTGAAGCTCCCCGGGCTCGCGGTCGGGGTCGTCGAAGACGGCAGGCTGGCATACTCCCGCGGATTTGGGATTATGAAGCTGGGCGAGGATAGACCCGTCACACCTGAGACGCTGTTCCACATGGCCTCCATCACCAAGCCGTTTGTGGCGACCTCGATCATGCAGCTCGTGGAGCAGGGCAAGGTAGATCTGGATGCGCCGGTCGTGAGGTACCTGCCGTACTTCAAATTGCACGACCCTCGCTATGCATCCATCACAGTGCGCCAGATGGTGACGCACACCTCCGGCATGCCGGACGTCCAGGACTATCTCTGGAACAAGCCGGAGTATGACAATGGTGCGCTCGAGCGCTATGTGCGCACGCTCGTCGACCGCGATCTACTTTGGGAGCCGGGATCGAAGTTCCGATACAGCAATATGGCGTTTGAGGTCTTGGGCGACCTGGTAGCGAAAGTCTCCGGTGTCAGCTTTGAGGACTATGTGAACCCTCACATTCTGCAGCCGCTCGGTATGAAGTCAAGCACGCTGCTGATCACGAAGGCAGATCAAACGAGGTTGGCGGCAGGGCACACGAGAGGCAAAGATGGAGCTGTCCGCCTCATCGAGCATTATCCTTACAATCGAACGCATACGCCGAGTTCGAATCTGCACTCGAATGTGGTGGACATGGCGCGCTGGGCGATGGCCAATATAAACCGCGGCGAGCTTAGCGGTCAGCGCATCTTGAAAAACTCCACGTATGACGTGATGTGGAAGCCGGCGGTGGAAGCGGGAGGACGCGGCAGCGTGGGAATTAGCTGGTTCCTGAACGATCTGAACGGCCAGCAGGCGGTGTTTCACGGCGGAGGTGACGACGGCTTCCTCACTTACTTGATTTTTGTTCCGGCCAGGAAGACTGGCGTCGTGGTGATGTCCAACTGCGACTGCGCACCCATCGGGAAAATCTGGCAACAGGTGCTTGCGATCGCCTTGGAAACCGATGACAAGGCGAAAAAACCTTGAGTGTGCCTCGGTTGGCGCTTACGACTCTTTCGCTCCACAAAAACATCAGAAGAGCTTAAGATGTTTGCCCTGACGGACTGAGAAGAGTCGTGCCATCTGCAGATCAGGTGCAACAGCGATTGACAGTTGCGTCAGGCAGGTGGTACAAATCCTCGCCTTTTGCGATAAGCAATTGTGGAGTGGGCGGTTAGCTCAGCGGCAGAGCATCGGTCTTACACTTCGTCCGAAGGGGGCTTGGCAAGTGCTTGAAAACACTGGCTAAGCCTCTTTTTCTTTTATGCTTATCCTCCCTTTCGGTTGTAGAATAGTTTTTGTCATTTTTCCCCATTTTTGCATTGTTATGGACACCATATGGACACCACTATTGTGCTCCAGCGTAAAACGGCAATGGTGGCACAACGCCGCCGGTTTGTATTCGATTCGCAGGTCAGGCCCCGGCGGCGTATCTGGTTAAGGGGGCGAAGCCCGGCTTGTTGAAGTCGAAAGGTTTTCAGCAAGATGGACGGGTCCTTGTGAGAAGGAGTCCGAGATATACCGCGCGGCGGCCGGCCCGGCCAATTATTTCGCGAGTTCTGTATACTTTAAGTTAGGCCGCGCAAAGTCGTCCTGAGGAAGCAGGATGCAAGATTGGGATCGTGTCGCGACTATAGGAGATGCAAGCTTTGGCGAGTAATCCCGAGACCGAGCTAATCGATGCGCGCAAGCGCCTGCTCCAGTTTGCCGACGAGTACGACGCAGCCCCTGAGACCGGCATTCTCAACGAGGTATGGCAACGGGCGAAAGAGATTGGCAAGAGCGCGAGTGGATCATGGCTCGGTTATCAAGCGAACGTCTACTACAAAGACTTCAGGGCACCACCGGCCGGTGAGTACTTTGACATTGAGCACGGCACAGTGGGCACGGACTTTTCCGGGCCGAACCCGAACTGGATCGAGCACACAGCCCAAGACGTCTTTGACCTGCTCGTCGACGCAAACGGCAAGACAGCTCTAGCTGCCGCTGAGCAAGCGGCTGAGAAAGGGCTAGCGCTGCTCAACAGCGTCAAAGCTGACGTATCGTCCGTACTCACGGTCTACCTTAGTGATCACAACGACCCATTCGTTCGCCGTGTAGCTGAAGAGATTGAGAAGGCCAAAGTTCTCGACGCTGCCGATATCGCTAATCAGATGTGCCCAAAGAGACAGATGATCACGAGCGATATGCGAGCTGTGCAACAGGGGACATGGGCGCCTCCGCATATTAAGGTGCAGGCGCGTGTCACCGCAGCACATCAGCCTGCGGCGCACTGCCGGGAGTCGGCTGGACAACTTGAAAAGCTGGCTGCACACCTTTCTCGTATCAAGCAACGCGAAGTGCGCGCGGCTCGGGTCGGAACAAACATCTTCATTGGCCATGGACGCTCTCCGGTTTGGAGGGACCTCAAGGACTTCGTGCAAGATCGACTTCGTTTGCCGTATGACGAGTTCAATCGCGTGCCGGTCGCTGGTATCACTAACATCGCGCGGCTGTCAGAGATGCTTGACGCCGCCGCATGCGCTTTCGTCATCATGACTGGTGAGGACGAGCAAGATGATGGCAAGGTTCAAGCGCGAATGAATGTGATCCATGAAGTTGGTTTGTTTCAGGGGCGACTGGGCTTCACCAAAGCCATCGTCTTGCTAGAGGAGGGCTGCGAGGAGTTCAGCAACATTCAGGGCCTCGGTCAGATCCGCTTCCCCAAGGGCAACATATCGGCCAAGTTCGAGGAGATCAGGCAAGTGCTTGAGCGCGAGGGCGTGTTGGAAACGCAGCGCTAGATGTCTTCTGCGGCGCCGAAGAACATTCGTACAGTTCATCGCGGCAGCGGCGCGCGGCCTAACCCCTCGCTCCAGCCGACGCGCTACGGCCTGCGGCCTCCGTGCGCGGCTGAGCTCAAACGTTAGCTGGCCACTAAAGCTTTTCGAGGAGACAAATGATTACTCCAAACCGTAACGTGTTCTACGTGACTTTTCTCGATGACATCAACGACGCGAAGGCCAAAGCCGTCATGTCCGTGTTTACTGAGATTCTGGCTAAACTGCCGATTCCGGTGAAGATTGCCACCCATTCCGGAGCGAATGTTGCCACCCGTTCCGGTTTGAAGGTTGCCGCTCATTCCAGAGCAATGTTGCCACCATGCTCTCGGAGCGAAGCGACGCTGGCTGT
>Ga0315279_10000268_pt1 | contig 112090 bp, 118 predicted proteins | sample YL17G06_20_MG_FD_203694 | JGI IMG/M metagenome (GOLD analysis project Ga0315279, IMG submission 203694) | Sediment microbial communities from Yellowstone Lake, YNP, Wyoming, USA - YL17G06_20 | ecosystem: Environmental > Aquatic > Freshwater > Lake > Sediment | place: USA: Wyoming | collected... | reverse complement strand
AGCGGACGAGGCGCGCAGATTGGAGCGTACGATTCAGTTTCGCTTCACCACGCACGCGGAGCGTGCGAAGTCATTACCTCACTTTGTTTTGGAAATAGGTGCGAGTTTGGTACAATAGAGACACCAGGCAGATAGAGTTTTAGGCTCTATCTGCAAATTTTATCGGGCCGTAGTATACCGGTCGTACGCATCCTTCGGGAGGATGTAGACTGGGTTCGATTCCCAGCGGCCCGACAACATTTATTTCCCAATGGCCCGAATTTTTGATACAATATATTTAAGAAATTGTTTTTATCTGTGGCGGGTGATCGCACTCACATAGGCACATATGTTGGAGTTTCGCCACCACCCGCCTCAAATGAAAATAATTTTAAGTGCAGAGAAGAAATTTTGGAGCACGGATATTTTTTTGCTAAAAAATTCCTCGTGCTCGCGCCGTCGCGCTCGCAAGTCTCCAAAATTTCTTCTCTGCACTTCTCGGAGTTATCCACAGTTTTGCCAAAAAAGCATTGTATTATGTTTTGATATGCGGGATAATTAGAATAGAAGCAATAAATGTTTGGTCGTTTTATTGCAAACTAAAAAGTTTAAAAATTAATTTAAAATAAAATGGCAAAGAAGAAGGCCCACAAGAAAGCAAAGAAGGGAAAGAAGCGAGCTTAGTCTTTCTTTAAAAAACTTCCGGCGAAAATCGGAAGTTTTTTGTTTTTATGCTAAAATGTGTTTATGAGTTTATGGAGCGGAATATTTGGGGATGAAAGTTCCAAGTTTATTAAAAATACCGGGGAAATAGTGTCAAAAATCAACGCTCTGGAAGCGAGTGTTTCAAAGTTGGCTGATACTGATTTTCCCCAAAAAACCTTGGAATTTAAAGACAGATTGGCCAAAGGCGAGGATTTGGATTCTCTATTGCCAGAAGCTTTTGCCTTGGTGCGGGAAGCGGCCAAAAGAAATTTAAAAGAAAGACATTATGACGTCCAGTTAATCGGGGGAATAGCTCTGCATAAAGGCAAAATCGCCGAGATGAAAACCGGTGAAGGTAAAACTTTGGTGGCCACCCTGCCGCTTTATCTCAATGCTCTCATTGGCCAAGGCGCTCACCTGGTGACGGTAAATGATTATCTGGCGCGCCGCGATGCTGTCTGGCTGGGCCAAATTTATAATTTTTTGGGATTGACTATCGGCGTTATCAATTCGAACAACGTTTCTTACTTATATGATGCAACCCATAAAGAAGAAGATCGGGAACGGGACCAAGTCGGGGAATTCAAAATTGTCTATGATTTTTTAAAACCCTGTTCCCGGAAAGAAGCGTATCAGGCGGACATAACTTACGGCACAAATCATGAATACGGTTTTGATTATCTGCGGGACAATTTAGCCACAAGAATGGACGATACCGTTCAAAGAGGGCACCATTTTGCCATTGTTGACGAAGTGGACTCCATTTTGATAGACGAAGCGCGCACACCGCTTATTATTTCCTCCCAATCGGGCGATTCGGAAGATTTTTATGTCAAATTTTATCAAATTGCCAGACAATTGAAGAGCGGTCTGGATTATGAAGTGGACGAAAAATTAAAAGCGATATCCCTGACTGATGCCGGCATCACCAAGGCTGAAAAATTGCTCGGAGTGGAAAATATTTACACGGAAAAAGGGATAAAATATGTTCACCACCTGGAAACAGCCGTAAAAGCGCAGGCCATTTTTGAACGCGATAGGGATTATGTCGTGAAAGAGGGCGAAGTCATTATCGTCGATCCTTTCACCGGGCGTCTGCAACCGGGTCGGCGCTGGAGCGAGGGCATTCATCAGGCAATTGAGGCGAAAGAAGGCGTGAAAATCGAGAAAGAAACCCGTTCCTCCGGCTCAATCACTTTTCAGAATTATTTCCGGTTTTATAAAAAACTCTCCGGCATGACCGGCACGGCAGCGACTTCGGCCGAAGAATTTTTGAAAGTCTACGGACTGGATGTTATAGTGATTCCCACCAATCGTCCGGTCGTTCGGCTTGACGACAATGATTTGATTTTTCAGACCGAAAAAGGAAAATTTCAGGCCATTGCGAAAAAAGTGAAAGAGTTGAATGTAAAAGGCCAGCCGGTTTTAATCGGGACCATTTCAATCGAGAAAAACGAACTTCTCTCCGTTTATTTGAAGCAAGAAGGGGTTAACCATGTTATTTTGAATGCGAAAAATCATGAGAAGGAAGGAGAAATAATCGCTCAGGCCGGCCAGCGGGGGGCGGTGACCATCGCCACGAACATGGCCGGGCGGGGAATAGATATCAAACTCGGAGGCAATCCGATCGTGAAAGAAGAATATGAATTTGTAAAAAGTGTCGGCGGACTTTTTGTCCTAGGCACGGAGAGGCATGAAGCGAGAAGGATAGATAACCAGCTCCGAGGACGTTCCGGCCGGCAGGGGGATCCGGGCGCGACCCAATTTTATGTTTCCCTGGAGGACGATTTGATGCGGGTATTCGGTTCGGAAAAAATCAAAACAATGATGGGACGTTTCGGCATACCGGAAGACCAGCCGATAGAGAACCGTTTTATCGGCAAGACGTTGGAAGGAGCCCAGGCAAAAATTGAAGGTTTTCATTTTGATGCCAGGAAGCAGACTCTTGAATATGACGATGTGATGAATCATCAGCGCAAAATAATTTATGAAAGGCGCCAAAAAATGATGCGGGCCGACAGGCAGGAAATTGAAAATTTATTGAATCAAATTCTGGAGAATAACGGAGAAAAAGAAAAGTCAGAAAAAATAATAGAAGAAAAAAGGAAGAAATTGGGCGATGAAGCGTTTTTGGAAACCGTCCGGAGAATTGCTCTTTATACGACCGATACGCTTTGGATGGAACATTTGGAGGCGATGGATTATCTGCGCGGTTCGGTCAACTTGCGCGCTTATGGCCAAAGGGAACCGATTGTTGAATATAAAAAAGACGGGCTGGCGATGTTTAAAGAAATGGAAGAAGCATTTAAAGAACAAGTTTTCTCGCTTATCGGCACAATAACGGAACCGGCTAAAACTGAAAATACAGAACCAAAACAAACTTTAGTCGTCAGCCATAATGAACCTTCCGAATTTTCCGATACGAAAAAAAATGTCGGCCGAAATGATCCTTGCCCCTGCGGTTCGGGCAAAAAATATAAAAAGTGTCATGGGAAATAAAAAACTAATAACAACACTTTGCATAATTCATCAGCATCCGAGAATATTGCTTGGAATGAAAAAGCGGGGTTTTGGAATGGGAAGATGGAATGGTTTCGGGGGAAAAGTTTCGGCGGAGGAAACAATAGAAGAATGCGCAAAAAGGGAAACGTTTGAGGAAATTGGTATAGAAATCAAAAATCCAGATAAAGTCGGGATTATGGAATTTGAATTTAAGGGCAATCCCGAAATCGTAGAAGTTCATGTTTTCAAGTCGGGAGATTTTTCGGGAGAACTGACGGAAAGCGAAGAAATGAAACCCCAATGGTTCCATATTGACGAAATTCCATTTAAAAAAATGTGGCCGGATGATAAATACTGGATGCCATTATTTTTGAGCGGAAAGAAATTCAGGGGAAAATTTCTTTTTGGCAAATCGGATGTTATTTTAGAGCAAGAGCTGATAGAAGTTGGAGAAATATAATTTATGAAAGTCAGCCAATATGTAAAAGAATACACAAATGGTAAACCAATTATTTTACGAAATGTCTTTTCGGAAATACGTGAACTAATTGCAGAAATTGTAAAAATGAGCAAAGAAGGAATCAAAGAGGAGTTTGAAGATGTTCTGCATTTTTTTCAATTATGGTTTTTCTGGAGATTTGGTCTAAACGGTGAAATTTGGAAAAGTACAAAAAATTCTACCAAAAAATTTATGGACAGAAAACCGATTTGGAATAAAATTTATTTAGAAGCAGGATTGTCAGAAAATGTCTCTAACTTTTGTGGAAACTGTATGAAGGTCCACAAAGTGGTAAATCATCTGCAAAAATTCGGCATTAGCAAAGAAAAAGCGGAAGAAGCCCATAAAAAAGTTGTGCTAGGAAAATAAAAAAAATCAGGATGAAAAATTGAAATCTTGATGTATAATGGCCGATATGGAACCATTGGCTTTTAAAATTAGGCCTAAGACCCTAAAAGAATTTATCGGACAAGAACATTTAACCGGCGAAGGCAAGCCGATTGCCGTGGCGATTGAGAAAAAGCATCTTTTTTCCTTTATTTTCTGGGGTCCGCCGGGAGTTGGAAAAACAACTCTGGCTAAAATTTATGCCAAGGCGTTAAATGCCGATTATCACGAGCTTTCGGCAGTCTCGGCAGGAAAAGAAGATATCCGTAAAATAGTGGAATCGGAAGGTGCCTTATTGGGTCCGCGGATTCTTTTTCTTGACGAGATACATAGATTTAATAAGGCCCAGCAAGATTTTCTTCTGCCTTTTGTGGAAAGCGGCAAACTTACTTTAATCGGGGCAACAACCGAAAATCCGAGCTTTGAAGTGATTCCGGCTCTTCTCTCCCGCTCGCGGGTTTTCGTCATGAACGAGCTTTCGGATGAAGAGATGAAGAAAATTATCAGGCGCACCGGCTGTAAAATAAAAAAAGACGCCCTAGGCTGGCTCATTTCAATGTCCGGAGGAGATGCCAGGCAGGCGATAGCGATGATTGAAAATACCATTTCTCTTTACAAAGATATTACGGTTGATAATTTGAAAAATACGCTCCAATCAAAATTTTTGCGCTACGATAAAAAAAATGACGAACACTATAATACCATCAGCGCTTTTATAAAAAGCATGCGCGCTTCGCAGCCGGATGCTGCCTTGTATTATTTGGGAAGAATGCTGGAAGTGGGGGAAGACCCGAAATTTATTGCCCGCCGGATGGTCATTTTTGCCAGCGAAGATATCGGTCTGGCCCAACCCACGGCTTTGGTGGTGGCGAATGCCGTATTTCAGGCTGTGGATACGATTGGGATGCCGGAGTGCGGAGAAAATCTTGCTCATGGCGTTGTCTATCTGGCTCAAGCAAAGAAAGACAGGAGAGCTTATAATGCATATTTGCTGGCAATGGAAGATGCCAGAAAGTATGGTAATCTTCCGATACCGCTGAGCATTCGCAACGCCCCGACAAAATTAATGAAAGATTTGGGCTACGGAAAGGATTATGAAAAATATACCACCAAAGATTTAATGCCGGAAAAATTAAAAAATAAAAAATACCTTTCAAAATAAAGATATGAAAAATATATTTAAAAATTTAAAACTAAAAAGGCGGGGTTTGGTTCTTTTGATACAGGCAACAGATAAGGAAATTTCACGATCGTGAAATTTTATGTTAAGATAATTATTATGAATAATGATAAATTAACTTTCAAAATAAAAAAACATAAATTGTTGGATCGTTCAGTTATACCACGCAAAAAGTTGTGGGATAAAAAATGGAGAGTAGTTGTTTTTGATGTTTGGGAGAGTGTTAGGTCAAAAAGAGACAGTTTGCGTTATGAAATAAAAAATTTTGGCTTTATTCAACTCCAGAGGAGTGTATGGATCTATCCTTATGAGTGCGCTGATTTTATAGAATTATTGAAGACTAATCTTTCCTTCGGTAAAAATATAAGGTATCTAGTGGTAGAAAAGTTAGATCATGATGATAAATTAAAGAAACATTTTAGGTTAAAATAGATTAATAAATTTCACGATCGTGAAATTTTGTAAGAATCTCCACCTCTTTATTAATTGTAGGTTTATGATATATTAAACATTATGAGTAGTCATACAAACTTTAAGAAACTAAATGTCCAAGATGTTGAAAAACGAATTGAAAGGATTATTGTAAAGTTAAAAATTAACGATCGTATTTCTCTGCCCTGGTTAAAAAATTTTATTTACAATTTTGATTTGCCTGATAAAGAAGTCTCCAGAGCATACTTTAGTAGAATCTTTAAATTAATTCCTAAAAATGTCTCAGAAGAAGATATGACAGAAGCAGTCTCTGCTTTCAATGATGCATGGAACTGTTTTCCGCAAAAAATAATGGGAGACAAATCTCCCCAAGATAAATATTTTGATGAGGCATTAAAAGAAGAAAGGGAAATTGAAGATAAAATTAAGGGCCGAATTCCCTTAACGGAAGAAGAGCAGTTATGGAAAGATCATTTTGACCGAGCCAGGAAGGAACTTGATCCTTACATGAACTGGGCATTCAAAGAAGTTATGCCAAAATATGATAAGTACGTGAGAGGCCAAAAACACAAAAAGGTCAATGATGTAATAGGAGTGGCAGGTATATTTTTAGAAATTTGTGGACAGATGGGATTTTTTGAATTTAGTAGGATCCATCCCGAATTTATAAAAGATTTTCCGGATATGTTTTTAGGTTCTATTGATGGTCCTAAGATACCGAGGAAAAAAGTTAAAGAGTACCTTGATGATTTTCTATTTTTTCTAGAAACATATTATCCTGTCAACTCTATTAACAGAATAATTGTATGAAAAATTTTTTTAAGAACTTAAAGCTGAAAAGGCGGGGGATTACACTCTTGGCGGGGATGCATTTTTACGGCAATCCGTCGGCGAAATTAAAGATTGTCGGGGTGACAGGCACTAATGGCAAAACGACAATAGCAACCCTTCTCTATAATATTGCGACCGCTCTTGGATACAAAACGGGGCTGATTGGGACTGTGGAAAATATTATTGCAGGTGAAAAAAGAGGAGCCACTCATACCACTCCTGATTCTATTTCTTTAACTAAACTTCTCAAGGAAATGGTAGCGAAAGGATGCAAGTATGTTTTTATGGAAGTAAGTTCTCATGCTCTTGATCAAAATCGTGTTGCCGGGGTAAGTTTTGTAGGTGGAATTTTTACGAACTTGACGCACGACCACTTGGATTATCATAAGAATTTTGAGAATTATTTCGGAGCCAAGAAAAAGTTTTTCAAAATGCTTTCGCCTGAGGCCTTTGCTCTTTCTAATACCGACGATGAATATGGGAAAAAAATGCTGGAAGGTATTAAAGCAAAAAAATATACTTATGGTTTCAAAAACAATGCGGACTTTAGTGAAAAACTGAAAACAAAATTAATAGGAGATTTCAATATGTACAATGCTCTCGCTGCCTATGCTGCTCTGGTGCTTCTCGGTATGGATAGTGAGAAAGTAAAAAAAGTTATAAAAGATGTTGAGCCGCCGGCGGGGAGATTTCAGTATTTTAATTTGCCCAATGGCGTATTAGTCATAGTGGATTACGCCCATAGCCCTGACGCGCTAGAAAATGTTTTGAAGACTGCACAGGGCATAAAAAAAGAAGGAACTAAATTAATTTCGATTTTCGGCTGCGGGGGCGACCGCGACCCCATTAAGCGCGAAATTATGGGCAAAATTGGCGCTGAACTTTCCGATATCGCTATTTTCACTTCCGATAATCCGAGAAGCGAAGACCCGGATAAAATCATTGAGCAAATGAAAACCGGATTATCAGCCAAAGATTTTAAAAAAGTCAGAACAATTGCAAATCGTCGAGAAGCGATTTTAGAGGGAATTAAGCTGGCGCAAAAGGGGGATATAATTCTCTGCGCCGGCAAGGGGCATGAAGATTATCAGGAAATTAAAGGCGTAAGGTATCATTTTAACGATCTGGAAGAATTTAGAAAAATTTTATAAATCAAACTTTGCTGCATTAGGTCATAAGGATAAGGCTCTTGCAAAGTTTATTTAAAAAATTTTTCCATGATAATATCATTTTATGAATAATTTTAGAAAATTTTTTAAGAATAAAAAAATAACCGTTATGGGGTTGGGCTTGCTTGGGCGTGGCGTCGGTGATACCGCTTTTTTAGCGGAATGCGGAGCCAAGCTGACTATTACCGATTTAAAACCTTCGATTGCTCTCTGGCCGTCGCTTCAAAAGCTCCGAAAATTTAAAGGTATAAAGTATGTTTTAGGCAGACACAGATTGGAAGATTTTAGAAATAAAGATATGATACTAAAAAACCCAGACATCCCGCTTGATTCCATATATATAAAAGAGGCAAGAAAAAATAAAATTCCCATTGAAATGAGCGCTACGCTTTTTGCAAAATGTGCGCCGGAGGTTGTGATAATCGGGATAACCGGAACGAGGGGAAAATCTATGACAACCGCCCTAACTTATGAAATTCTTAAACAAAATGAGAAATTTCTCAAAGGAAAAGTATATATAGGCGGAAATGTCCGTGGGACAGCCACGCTTCCGCTCCTTGAAAAAATAAAAATAGGGGATATCGTGGTGTGCGAACTAGATTCTTGGCAATTACAAGGTTTTGGTGAAGCGAAAATTTCTCCCCATATTTCAGTTTTTACTTCTTTTATGCCGGACCATCTGAATTATTATAAAAATGATATGAAAAAATATTTCAATGACAAAATAAATATTTTTAAGTATCAAAAGAAAGAAGATGTATTGATAGTCCGTCCTCATGTTGGGAAAATTATTCCCAAGAGCACAAAAAGCAAATTGATGGTGGCAGATGTCAAAAGCGTTATTGATTATAAATTCATTGTACCGGGAGAACATCAAAGAGAAAATCTGGCCTGCGCCGTCGCTGTGGCGCGAGTGCTTGGTGTTCCGGAGGAAAGTATAAAAAAGTCGGTAAAAAATTTTAAAGGTCTGGAGGGGCGATTGCAATATGTAAAAACAGTAAAGGGTGTGAAAATATATAATGATAATAATGCCACAACACCGGAGGCGACCATTGCGGGCATCCGGGCGCTAGAAGAAGAGAATAAAGAGGGGAAGATAGTTCTGATATCCGGAGGATCCAATAAAGACCTTGATCTTGGTTTATATGTAAATGTCGTAAATACTTTTTGCAAAGCTATTATTCTGATTCCGGGGACCGGGACAAACATATTATTAAAAAATTATAAATTAAAAATTCAAAATGAAATTGGCAAGAATTTAAAAGAGGCGATGAAAAAAGCCATGAAACAAGCAAAAAATGGTGATATTGTTCTCTTTAGCCCGGCTTTTGCCTCGTTTGGGATGTTCAACAATGAATATGACCGGGGAGATCAATTTATGAAAATAGTCAAAAGCTTAAAATAGAATGGATGTAAATTTATCAAAAATCAAAAAAATATTTTTCATCGGAATCGGCGGTATCGGTATTTCCGCTTTGGCCAAAATGGCGCTTTCGCGCGGGATGAAAGTATCAGGGGTAAATGACGAAGAAAGCCCGAAAACCCTTAATCCACTTCGCGAAGCTGGTATAGATGTATTAATGTCAAAGGCAACCTTTGACATGCCGAGAGCGGATATGTATGTTTATAGCGATGCCTGGTTGCATCGAGGTCCGGAAATTATTAAGAATGCCCAAAAAACCGGCAAGCCAGTCCTAAGTTATTTTGAGGCCTTGGGGCGTTTTGCCAAAGAATACAAGGTAATAGCAATAGCCGGTACTCACGGAAAAACAACAACGACGGCGATGGTGGCTGAAATTCTGGTAAAAGCCGGACTGGACCCGACCGTTATTGTCGGCTCTTTCGTCAAAAAATTTGAGAATAATTTTCGAAAAGGGAATAGCGAATACTTGGTTGTTGAAGCGGACGAATATAATCGCCATTTTCTTAATTTTCATCCTTTCATCGCTGTTGTCCTGAATATCGAAGCAGACCATTTGGATTATTATAAGGATTTGGCGGATATAAAAAACGCTTTTAATAAATTTCTCTCGCAGAGTAAAAATAAAATTTTAGATTATAGTAAATATCTGGAAAAAGTTCCCAAACTTTCAGTGCCCGGATTTCATAACCGGATGAATGCGGCGGCGGCTCTGGCAGTGGCGGAAATTTTAAATATCAAAGAAGAAATTGCCAAGAAAGCATTGGCAGAATTTTCCGGAACCTGGCGACGGCTGGAAAAAAGGGGAGAAACAAAAAAGGGAACTATCATCTATGACGATTACGCTCATCACCCGACGGAGATAAAAGCAAGCTTGCAAGCATTACGGGAGCTTTACCCCCACACCAATGATATTGGTGTGGGGGTTTATCCCAAAATAGGGAAAAGAATCACTGTGCTTTTCCAGCCCCATTTATACAGCCGGACCAAGGCCTTGTTTAATGATTTTGCCGAAAGTTTCAAGGGGGCCGACCGAGTGCTGCTTTTACCCATTTATTTTGCCCGGGAAGACCCGGACCCAAGTATTTCAAGCGAGAAACTGGCTGAAGCCATAACCAGGGCGGGGGAAAATGCCCGAGCTTTTTCAGGTTTTGAATTGGCGGAAAACTTCGTAAGGGCCTTAAATTTAGGCCCCAAAGACGTTTTTGTGACGATGGGGGCGGGGGAGGCCTACAAAGTCGCCGATAAGGTCTTTTTTTGACATATAATAAAAAATGTTTCCTAACTTTGACTTTTAGGTCTGATTATGCTAGGATATAAGTGTCCTTTTAATATGCTTTTTAAGCTTATTAAATAAGGATTTTTGTTAAAGCTGGATTGGACAGATATAAGTTGGCGGAGCATATACCGCCCAAATATGAAAAAAAACAATTTAATACGTTTTGTCCAGGCTCTGGTATTTTTGCCCGTTCTGACCATGTCGTTTTCTCTTCCGGGTATCCGCAGTATTGAGACCTCGCAAAATGTATTAGCTCAAAAAGTTAATATTGAAGCACAGCAAGACCCGAGAGTCCAGATTCTGAAAGTCCAAGCGGAAGCTATTGACGCTTATTTTGCTCTGCATGATATGCCTTTGGTGGGCGTGGGTTTGACAATGGCGGAAGAAGCTGACATCAATAATATTGACTGGCGTCTGTTGCCGGCTATCGCCGTGCGGGAATCGACAGGCGGCAAAAATGCCTGCGATAAAGTCAAGAATAATCCCTTCGGCTGGAATTCCTGCAAAGTTGGTTTTAATTCGCTTGATGAAGCGATTGAGACCGTGGCCAAAAATTTGGGCGGAAATAATCCGAACACTGCTCATCATTACGATAATAAAACCATTAGGCAAATACTGCACGCCTACAATCCTCCCTATATCGTTCCCCGTTACGCCGAGCAGGTTATATCAATAATGAACACCATCGGCGATGCTGATGCTATTCCAAATACACTAACGTCATCTTCTGCTCCTTCGGCTCAAATAATGTAATTTGAAAATTATAATTTTTTCCGAGTTCCAGTTTTTCGCGGAGTTTTATTTCGGACGGGAAGGTGGAATTGTGCACTAATCCGGCCACGCCCTCCTTGATAGAGACGAGAGCGCCGTGTTTGTTGTATTTGATGACAACACCCTTGATAATGTCCCCCTTTTTTAATTTTCCCTCAAATTCATTCCAAGGATTTTCTTTGAGCGCTTTGATGGAAAGGGATACTTTGCCGTCTTTTATTTCAATCACTTTCGCTTTTACTTTGTCTCCCACCTTGAACAGATTGCGCGGGTCTTCCACCAGCCCCCAATCAAGTTCGGAAATGTGCACCAGTCCCTCCAATCCCTCTTCCAATTTCAAAAATACTCCGAAATCAACGATACCGGCAACGGTGCAGTCCAAATTGTCGCCGACATTGTATTTGCTCAGGATTTCCTTTTTTTCTTCCGGATTGTTGTCCTTTTCCGAAAAAATTAATTTGCCTTCTTTCGGAAGAGTGGAAATAATCATCACGGAAATATGCTGGCCGATAAACTTTTTTAATTCTTTCAATATTTTATCTTTATCCGAATCCAGAACGCGGGGATAGTGCTCGGCTTTGAGCTGGGAAGCGGGCAAAAATCCCTGAATGCCCTGCCATTCCAGAATCAATCCTCCTTTGTTCGCATCTTTTACTTCCAAGTCCAAAATAGTTTTTGTCTTGATTGATTTTTCCGCTTCGTTCCAGGCAAGAGCCTGTTTTGCTTCTTTCAAAGAAAGTTCTATATAGCCGTCTTCATTTTCCACATCGACAATTTTTGCCTTGATGATATCGCCCAAGCTTATCTTTTTTATAACGTCCTTGGCGTTAATGAATTCCCGGCCGTAAATAATGCCAGTGCCGAAAGGCGCTAGGTCAACGTAAACGGAGGATTTTTCCACCAAAATTACCGGACCTTCTATCAGAGAATCAACTTCCGGTTTGTTCACGCTCCGGTCAACAATAGAGCTCAGGACCAAATTTTCTTCTATTCCTTCTTTGTCCATATCTATAAAATCTATAAAATTTCGCCTTAAATTAAAACATCCGCCTAAAGCGGACATAAGGCCTAGGTTTCCTCCGACCTGGGTCGGAGAAGGTTACCCTAAAACACGCTTTTAATAAATATTAAGTTGTAAAGCTATACTACTACAAAATTGCAAAAACGCAACCTACTTGGCGGTTCGGTACTTGGTGGTACTTGGCGGTTCGGTCGCCAAGTGATACAATTAAACGTATGAGAAAAACTAAACTTGCAACTGGAGAAATGTACCACATTTTTAATCGAGGAGTTGATAAAAGGAAAATTTTTTCAGACCAAAAAGATTTAGATAGATTTTTTCAAAGCATGGTAGAGTTTAATTGTTTTGAACCCATTGGAAGTTTGTTTGAACAAAGTTTTAAGAAAGAAAAGATAAAATCAAAACCACTGGTGCAATTTATTGCTTATTGTCTTTTGCCGAATCATTTTCATTTCATTTTGGAACAGGTTTCAGAAGAGGGAATAAGTAAATTTATGAAACGTTTGTTAGGTGGATACACGTGGTATTTTAATAACAAACACGGAAGATCAGGTTCCCTGCTTCAAGGTGCTTTTAAATCCAGCCATATTAACTCAAATGAATATCTTTTACACCTGGGTGCATATGTGAATCTTAACAACAAACAATCACTTGGCGACCGAACCGCCAAGTTGACCAAATCTAGCTGGGGAGAGTATTTGGGTGAAAATAAAGAAAATTTTTGCAAGAAAGATTTAATTTTAGATCAGTTTAAAAATATAGAGGAGTATAAAAAATTTGCTCTTTCTTCTTTAGAAGATATTAGATTCAATAAGGAAAAATACAAAGAGTTGGAAAAGTAATTGACTTGGCGACCGAACCGCCAAGTAGAACCGCCAAGTACCGCCAAGTGACAGCTTTATTGTTTTAAAGCGATTGATTCTATGTCAATATCTATCGCTGTTTCATCAATCCTAAATCTTTCAACCCCTTCGTGGTCCGGAATAAAATGAATTCGTCAGTACTAAGTTCCGTGATGTTCTCAATATGTTTTTTGGGTATGAACATTGTATGATATCTCCAATATTAAATATACAAAATAGTCTAATTGTTTGCATTTTCCGCTTTCTTTTTCTACAAAATTCTGCTATAATATAAATAATGATAATAACATATTTCGGCAAGCAGTTTTTCAAGATTCAGCGGGGGGAAATGGTTTTGGCCTTTAATCCTGTCAGCAAGAGTTCCAAAACTGGTATTTCTGCGCATTTTGGCGCTGATATTGCCTTAATAACCACCAATCATCCCGACTATAATGGTATTGAGCAGCTCTCCCACGGCGAACGGGCGCCTTTTGTAATTGCCGGACCTGGGGATTATGAAATAAAGGAAATTTTTATTAAAGGAGTGTTGTCGGATGCCCTCCTGGCCGCAAAAAAATACATTAATACCATTTACTTGTTTTCCCTGGATGATATTAACATTGCTTTTCTGGGTGCCTTATCGGATTCCGAACTTTCCAAGGAATCGCGTGAAGCTATCAATAGCCCGGATGTTCTTTTTATTCCGATTGGCGGGAAAGATATACTGGATGCCAAAGCAGCCGCCAAGCTCGCCTCGTCGCTGGAGCCAAAATTAATAATTCCGATGGATTACGATGAAAACACGCTAAAAGCATTTCTTAAAGAAATGGGGGAAGAAAAAGCCGAAGTGGCGGACAAGCTGACGCTCAAGAGAAAAGATTTGGATAACAAAGAAGGGGAAGTAATAATCTTGCAAGCAGTTTAATTCGTACTACATATGGAAAAAATAATTCATCGCATCAGAAAACAACCCGAGGAAGTTCGCAGACATATTTTACATGTTCTTACCCTGATTGCCGCTGTTATTTTGATTCTTCTTTGGATTTATTCGTTGGGAACAACTTTGTCGAATCCCGAAAACCAAGCGAAAATGAATCAAGATTTACAACCGTTTTCCGTATTAAAAGATAATCTGTCCTCTTTATGGCAAAAAAATCTTCAGAATTAAATGAAGAAAACAGGCCGGAGGCAATTCTGCATGTTGATGTTGTGGCAGAAATGAAAGAGTCCTACCTGGCTTATGCGATGTCGGTCATTACTTCGCGCGCTTTGCCGGATGTTCGCGATGGATTAAAACCCGTTCATCGCAGGATACTCTTTGCGATGCAGGAGATGGGTCTGACTTCATCAGCCCGTTTCAGAAAATCGGCCGCCGTCGTTGGAGATGTTCTTGGGAAATATCATCCGCATGGAGATGTGGCTGTCTATGATTCGATGGTTGGGATGGCGCAGGAATTTTCTTATCGCTACCCACTTATTTTAGGGCAGGGCAACTTCGGTTCCATTGACGGAGATAATGCGGCCGCGATGCGTTATACCGAAACAAAAATGTCGAAAATTTCAGCGGAACTTTTACGGGATCTGGAAAAAGAAACGGTTGATTTTCGTCCAAATTATGACCAGACCCGCAAAGAGCCGGTCGTTTTTCCTTCTTCGGTGCCGGCCCTGCTTTTGAACGGAACGCTCGGTATTGCTGTTGGGATGGCGACGAATATTCCTTCGCACAATTTAGCGGAAGTGCTGGATGCGACAAATTATTTAATTGAAAATGATGATGCGACGGTGGAAGATTTGATGCAATTTATCAAAGGACCGGATTTTCCTACCGGGGGTATCGCTTACGGATATAAAGATATGCTCCACGCTTATTCATCGGGACGGGGCGGTGTTGTTTGCCGGGGCGAAGCGGAGATAGTGGAGCAGGAGGACGGAAATTTTTCTATTGTCATTACTTCTATTCCTTTTCGAGTAAACAAGTCCAATTTAATAGTCAGTATTGCTGAACTGGTCCAGGAAAAAAAGCTGGAGGGCATCAAAGGCCTTCGGGATGAGTCCACTAAAGACATCCGCATTGTCATTGATTTGAAGCCGAGCGCGCATCCGGAAAAGGTTCTAAATTATATTTACAAAAATACTCAGCTTGAATCGAATTTTAATTTCAATATGGTTGCTCTGGTTGATGGCGTGCCCCAAACACTATCCCTCAAGTCCATCCTGACTGAATTTATTGCGCATCGAAAAGAAGTCGTGAAGCGCCGAAGCATATATGATTTGCGTAAAGCCGAAGAACGCGAGCATGTCCTCATCGGCCTGAAAAAAGCTTTGGACAAAATAGACCAGGTTATTGCCGTTATCCGCGGATCAAAAAATTCCCAGATTGCCAAATTAAATTTAATGAAGGAATTTAAGTTTTCGGACCAGCAAGCGACGGCGATTTTGGAAATGAAATTGGCAAAACTTGCCGGACTCGAGCGGAAAATGGTGGAAGACGAACTTGCCGAAAAACAGAAATTTATCGCGGAGATGAAAGATTTATTGGCCAGTCCCAATAAAATATTGAAAACGATTGTCGAAGAATTGAAAGAAATTCGCGGGAAATATGCCGATGAGCGAAGAACAAAAATAGTGAAAGGCGGTGTGAAGGAAATTTCCGACGAGGATTTGGTCCCGGAAAAAGAAACAATGCTCGTCTTGACGGCAGGGGGTTATGTAAAATGCACTGACCCTTCGGAGTATCGTGCCCAAAAGCGGGGCGGAGTCGGTGTTATTGACCTGGAAACAAAAGAAGAAGATTTTGTGACAATGCTCGTCTCCGGCTCGACGCATAGCAACCTGCTTTTCTTCACCAATACCGGCAAAGTTTATCAAATGAAAATGTATGATATTCCAGAAGGCCGTCGGGCGACCCGCGGCAAATCCATCATGAATTTTTTGGCGCTTTCGGCGGAGGAAAAGGTAACTTCAATTCTCGCTATGCCTGCCCAAAATACTACGCATAACGTTGCAGGCGGGCCGAAAGAATCCTTAATGCTGGTGACAAAATATGGCACGGCCAAGAAAATGTCCTCCGAAAGTTTCAAAGACGTGAGAAGAAGCGGTATTATCGCCATTCGGCTGGACAAAGATGACCAGCTTATTTCCGCCTTGGTGACGGAAAAAGGGGATGAAATCATGATTGCGACGGCCGAAGGACAATCTATCCGATTTAGAGAGTCCGATGTGCGGGAAATGGGCAGAACAGCCGGAGGGGTAAGCGGCATAAAGTTGAGACCCTCCAGAGGCGGGCAAGAAAAAGATGAAGTTATCGGCGTTGATGTTGTCAAAAAAGCCGCAGAAAAGGGAGCGTTTCTTACAATGAGCGCGAACGGTTTCGGCAAAAAGACGAATTTGAATGAATATAAAGTTCAAAAGCGCGGCGGTTCCGGCGTGAAAACGGCAAAAGTGACCCCCAAGACCGGCAAGCTGATTGTGGCAAAGGTATTGACGGGAGAAGAAATAGAATTAATCGCCATGTCCAAGAAAGGGCAGGTAATCAGGACAGCCCTAAAAGATATTTCTTCTCTAGGCCGTCAGACCCAAGGTGTGACGATAATGCGCCTCCGCGCCGGCGATGGCATTGCTTCTTTGGCTTGTATATAATGGTATAATAATTTATATGTTCTCCGACCCGTTGAAAAATTTAAAAGCTTTCGAACTGAAAGAGAATAATATCGTGGCGGATTTGGGAGCGGGGACCGGATATTATTCCGTTGCCGCCGGGGCTCTTGTGCCGAGAGGAAAAGTATATGCTGTTGAATTGCAGAAAGATTTTTTGACGACAATTAAAAATAAAGTAGCCGAAGCCCATCTTAATAATGTTGAATGTCTCTGGGGAAATGTCGAAAAAATCGGCGGTACAAAAATAGGCGACAGTGTCGCTGATGCTGTCATTGCCTCAAACATACTTTTTCAGGTTGAAGACAAGGATAAATTTATTGAAGAGATAAAAAGAATATTGAAAGACGGGGGGAGGGTATTATTAATTGACTGGTCCGAGTCGTCGATTATGGGAGCGACAGCTGTCATTCCCAAAAATAAGGCCCGGGAAATGTTCGAGAAAAAAGGTTTTACTCTGGAGCGGGAAATTGATGCGGGGGAACATCATTATGGTATGATATTAGTAAAGCGATGAAAAATTTTCAACTCATCATTCTAGTTGTGTTTATCGCCGCCGCCATTTTTGGTGTTTTGGTTTTTTCCGGAGCTATACCGCTTGGGAAGGGCGGGGCCGGCAATTTAGGGACTGTCGTTTTATGGGGAACGGTGCCAAAGGAAGCGATAGCGACACCGCTGGAAGATTTTAACAAGGCCAATCCCACTTTTGTTGTGAAATATGTGCAAAAATCCCCCGATACTTTTGACCAGGACTTGCTTGAGGCCTTGGCGGCCGGTGTTGGCCCCGACCTGTTTTTCTTGCCCGATAACCTGATTTTTCATTATACCAATAAAATTTTTACTATTCCTTACGCCAATTATCCATTAGCCAGTTTTAAAAATGTTTTCGCCGGCGCTGGAGAAGTGTTTTTAACCTCCCAGGGCTTTTTGGCTTTTCCAATGTCGATTGATCCGCTGATGATGTATTACAATCGGAGTATCCTTGATGCCAACGGTGTTGTTTACCCTCCGGCTTCTTGGGACGATTTAGTCAATATTCTGCCGGTTCTGACCAAAAAAGACAGTACAAATAAAATAATTAAAAGCGCTGTGGCGCTTGGGCATTTTTCAAATGTGGCTCATGCCAAAGATATCCTGGCTGCTCTTTTTATGCAGGCCGGCAATCCGATTATTATAGAGAAAGACGGAGCCCTTACTTCGACCTTGGATTTAGCGGTCGGGAATTACAATCTTCCTTCAATTTTAAAGTTTTACACGAATTTCGCCGACCCGAGCCAGACCGTCTATTCTTGGAATGCGTCTTTTCCCAATTCGGCTGATGTTTTTTCAGCGGAAAATTTGGCATTTTATTTCGGCTATGCCAGCGAACTTCGATCTTTGGTGAATAAAAATCCCAATCAAAACTTTTTTGTAGCCTCTCTGCCCCAAATTAAAAATTCCAAATTCAGATTAACGGGCGGGCGGGTGACCGGTCTGGCTATTTCCTCTTTTTCCAAAAATTTGACTACGGCTTTCACGGCGGCGAATCTGATGGCTGTCGGGGACTTTGCCGCTAAATTTGCTTCAGCCACCGGCCTGGCGCCGGCGCGGCGTGACTTGCTGGCGATAAAGCCGGCCGACGCTTATTCTCCAATTTTTTACGGTTCCGCTTTATATGCGAAAAGCTGGCTTGACCCGTCGCCGAACGATACCGATAATATTTTCAGCGGAATGGTTAATGCCGTTCTTTCCAATAATTTGTCGGTTGATAATGCCATTAAAGACGCCAGCTCCAAGCTCCAACTTTTATTATTAAGATAAATTATGAAAAAAATAACAAAATCTTTGATTTTCATTTCAATATTTTTAATGCTGATTATGCCGGTTTTATCTTTGGCGGCAGAGGCAACAGGTTTGGTGCCTTGTACCAACACACCGGATCCTGTTACCGGCAAAATAGATGCCAGTAAGTGCGATTTTACTCAGCTTATGAATCTCGTCAATAAAGTTATTCATTTCATTCTTTTTGATATGGTTATACCCATAGCGGCCATAATGTTCGCTTACGCCGGTTTTCTCTTGGTCACGGCGGGTGGTGAAGCGGCCAGCGCCAGAACAAAAGCCAAATCAATTTTTACCAATGCCCTTATCGGTCTTGTTATTGCCGTGGCGGCTTGGCTGATTGTGAAGTTGATATTAACAACCTTGGGTTTCAGTACAACCTTGCTTGGTTCTTAATCCCGTTAGAGATCTTGATGGTTTATTATTAAACATTATGTTAAAATAAATCTATGCCTGAAGCTTTGATTAAAAAGAACATAATAAAACGGAAATGCAGAGCATTTCCTATCTCTAACGGGATAAAGAAAAATCGGGGTAAGTTTATTTTAGTGGCTTATGCTTTGGCTGCTCCCCTTTCTACACTTTATGCGGCTGTTGCTTCTTGTGATCCTGGTACAATTTGCAATCCGATACCGAGTATCACTTCAGTCCCCGGTCTCATCCAGACGATTTTAACAGGCCTGTTGCAAATAGGCATACCGGTTGTAGCTCTGGCTGTCGTTTATTGCGGTTTTCTTTTTGTTTTTGCCCGGGGCAATCCGGAAAAATTAACCAAGGCCAAAGACGCTCTTCTTTACACTTTAATCGGCGCTGCCGTTCTCTTGGGGTCGTGGGCTATAGCTCAGATGATATCAAGCACGGTGACCGGGCTTGGGTGGTAAGAAATTATCAATTAATAATTAAAATTATAAAAAAATTATGACATGTGCTACTGGTTTAGCTAGTATAGTATGTAAAATAGGCGAACTTCTTAATTATGTCATTCCGGTTTTAGTCGCTTTAGGTGTGGTTTATTTTATCTGGGGGGTCATTATGTATGTTATTGCCAGTGATGAAGAAGCAAAAAAGAAAGGAAGAGACAGGATAATTTTTGGCATTATTGGTCTGACTGTTATCGTTGCCGTGTGGGGACTTGTGAATATTGTTATTGATACTTTCGATATAGACAGTAACAATGTTGCTCCTACTACTACCCAGCTTCAAGATTTATTACCCCACGACTAATATGAAAAATTTATTAAAATTCGGTTCTATTGTTTCTTCAGCAGTTCTTTTCCCAATGATTGCCTTTGCGCAAGACGCTGCCGGACCATGTGATGCTCTTGCCGGTATAGGCAAGGCAATATGCCAAATTAACCAAGTTCTCAAAGCTGTCCTTCCGGTTTTGGTGGCATTAGGTGTTATTTATTTTGTTTGGGGGATAGTGCAATATTTCATTGCCGATAGCGAAGAGGCCAGAAAAACCGGGAAAGACAGAATAATCTACGGCATTATCGGCTTGGCTGTCATTGTAAGTATCTGGGGACTTGTGAATCTTGTCGTTGCAACTTTTAATATTGGCGGCGCCGTTGCGCCTACGGGGATAAATGTAAATGGAGCAAGTTCTACCTGTACTCTTGGAGCCAGCCCAAAATTTCAGAATCTCCTTGGTTATGCCACTTGTATTATCAATAGTTCTGTAATTCCTCTCTTTTTCGCCGTAGCTGTCGTTATGTTCGCCTGGGGGGTGGTGAAGTTTTTCATAATTAACGCCGATGAAGAGGCCAAGAGAGAGCAGGGCAAACAATTTATGATCTGGGGTATTGTCGCCTTGACGGCTATGCTTTGTATCTGGGGCTTGGTCGCTATACTTGGCGGTACTTTTGGGTTAAATACCTCAGTTCTTCCGCAGGTTTGTCCTCCCGGAGCCTCTTGCCCGTAAATGTTTTACTTTAATTGTGCTTGTGCTATAATCAGGGTATTATTAATTATTATAAGGTCGTATTATTAGTGAAAAGTTATAAAGTTTGTAAAGTTATAAAGAAATTATGAAAAAGAAATTAATTATCTTGGGTTCTGTTTTGGGCTTAATGCCGGTCGTGGCTTTTGCCGCCCCAACTTGTGCTAGTCAGTCAACTGGAACAATTGGATATATACTTTGTATAATCGGGGATATTTTGAATATTGTTATCCCGATCCTTGTTGTTCTGGCAATTGTTTACTTCATCTGGGGAGTTATCACTTATGTTATTGCCAGCGACGAAGAGGCGAAGAAAGCGGGAAGAAATAGAATAATCTGGGGTATCATCGGTTTGGCTTGCATTGTCGCCGTTTGGGGACTTGTGAATATTTTGATAAAGACATTCAATCTTAACAGCAATACCAATATTACAATTCCAACTGTCATTATCCCTTAATAAATATGCCGTGATGGATTTGTTTTCTGCAAAAATAGCTTATGCGAGCTTGAATTCTTTCATTGCGAATGTTGATAATATGATTATCAACCCGCTCATCCTATTTCTCTTTGCTTTGGCAGTGGTGTATTTTCTTTACGGCGTTCTTGAATTTTTGCTGAATCAAGGAAACGACGAGAAAAAAACAACCGGCAAGAGCCATATGCTCTGGGGCGTCGTCGGTATTACCATAATGCTCGGTGTCTGGACTATTCTCAATATGATTGTGGGTACCCTGAATATAACAGGGGTACACCCGGAGCAGGGAACAGTGCAATTGAATCCATAAGAACCTCACCCTAGCCCTCTCCTTATTAAGGAGAGGGGAAATATAAAATCCCCCTGATAAGGGGGAAAATAAGGGGGTTGTATCCTGAAATGTTAAAGGGCGGTCGTTCGTGAGAACTCCGCCCTTTTGGGTTGTGCGTGGCCAGCGCGATTGTTGGCCTTCTTCACTTTTTTGGGGTGAAGAAAAAAGAACAAAATTAAATTACCAGCGGTTTTCAACTTGTACCTGTCGCTTCTCCCCGGGCGGGTTCGAAGCGAAGGTGTACCAACCGTCTGGCTGGAACCCAATGTCACGCATGACACTGGGTCGATCGTGGATGATTTGTCCGCCTCTCTGGGCTGTTATTGTGATAGCCCCATCGAGAGCGGACGCTTTCCATCCCCAGTAAAGATACACAGTCATCCCTTCGGCGGGAATTTCTAACGGCTTCGTCGTAAAAGGACGTTGAGCCGGAGGGACAACTACCGGGGCCGGCGCGTAGCTGGCAACCGGCCGTGGCGGTACTGGTGGCTTCGGCGTGGGTGGGAATAATCCCTGCCAAAACCCTCCCACTGTCTCCCGGAGCAGGGTTCCTGTCCTCCGAGAGACGTCGTTGCCGAGGACAGCCTTCTTGGCTGTCTCGGCAACGACGGGAGCGATACCGCGACCCTCGGCGATAGCCGCGTCGGTGTCCGCCCATCCTTGGGTTTCCCCAGGAGCGGGCGTAGTGGCCGTTGCCGGTTTTGGCCTTGTCGCCTCGCCGGTGCGGGGCAGTGCCCTCATCGTGAAGATGAGGACAAAAGAAACCGTAAAAATCGCTCCCGCGATTTTCCAGTTCCCTCTGGTCGCTCTCGCCGCAACGCCGGCCACCAGCATTGCGGCGCAGACCCAAAGAAGTAAATCTAGGGCGACCCCATGTGGCCAGAGCCAGGGTCGCCAGCCCAGTTTTTGAAACTGGGAAAAGGCGTAGTTGTTGGACACGTTTATAAAGCGCGTGACCAACATCATGATTGCCGTGAATACTAACACAGCAACCATGAAATTTTTTAACCCGTCCCAAATCCCCGCGAAGGAATATGAGGCAGACCCAGTAGCGGCCGGGGCTTTTCTAAAAACAAAAAAATAATAAATAGCAACGACCGCTATCGCTACCACCCAAAACGGCAGAGACAACGCATCGGCCACCAGGTAGGTGACCAATACGATAACACTCAGATGCAATAACCAGTGCATATTACCTCCTCCGGGTTTATGGGGCGGAACACTCACGCCCCAATTATTTCTATTTCCAACTCCTGGACCCACCGTCCTCAGTAGGTCCTATTTCTACTTCATTGCCATGACATTCATGGCAAGAAGATCCAAACTTCTTCATTCTGGGATCATTGGTTCCCAGAAACCAGTCCTTAATTCCGCTGGGGTTGATCGACTTTATATCCACGCCGATTTTACCCAGCACCCCCGACACCGCGTCAGAGGTTTTTTGTTTGACTAAATCTGCGGCTTCGGCAGCGCGCCGGTTCCGCAGACTTGTTGTCCTCGCGAGTTGTTCTTCGGAGGGCTTTTCTTTTTTTTCAATCCAGCGGAGAAAATTCTCCGCCTCAAGGAGATTTTTTTTCGCTTCCTCTAGAGAGGTAGCGGGCGGCCTGGCCGCCAATTCCTTGAGTTTGCTGTCAATTTTGCTCTGACAGCCGGAAAGAAAAAAAGAAAGAAAACAAAAAACAACCAGGAGAAAATATTTTTTCATTTTTATTTCCTCCTGAACGGGATCCCTATTAGTTTCCATAAAATTTCTGCAATCCCGTCCTTAAGCAGGAAATTCCCCATCCCCATGCCTTCCCCTTTTTTGGAAAAGACGACTTTTATGGCCCCCTTCACCTCGTCAGCGAAGGAGACCGGGATTGCCAGCAACGTCCACCAGAGGTAGGACATTACTACCTTCCCCCAGCCGTCGCCGGCCAGAAAAAAGCTCCAGAATCCATTACTGGCCCATGGGTCGGTGGGCTCAATCAGGTCTTTGGCGGCATTGAGGGCCGCCTTCAGAGGATTTATGGTGGATCCTGGAGTAATCCACCACATAAATCCAGAGACCAGAAGCATGCAGAAGCATGCCCTGAAAACCCAATTGTTGTCCTCGAGGGCTTTCCAGAAAGCGGCCCAATTACTGCCGCCTCCGGCTCTTTTATTTTTCAGGGCACAAATAAAAAACATGCCCAATAAAAAAAAGAGTAAAAAAAGAAGAGTGAGCCCGGTGTAGCCGTACTTCAGTACGGCTAACCAGAAGATGATCATCATGGCCAGTCCGAATGGACCGGCGGCTTTCTTTTCTTGCCCCGGCATTTCTGCCGGGTTTTTAGGCACCCGCTTTGGCGTCTTTGTTTTTTCTGCCATCATTTTTCTCCTTTTGCACCCCCACGGGCGCGTTTCAGTTTAGAATAGTTTGCCCAGCAAAAAGCCAATCTGTGCAAAGTCGAACTTTGCACAATACAACCCCCTAGCCCCCTTATCAGGGGGAACTAAACCATTTACCTCCCTTGATAAGGGGAGGTCAGGAGGGGTTTGTTTTAGCTCCTTGGTGGGCAAACTATTCCAATTCTATTCAATTTTCAAAGGTCAGGTTATCCGTGTATTGTATCATACTAAAACGAAAAAGTCAACCCCTGTTTGGGGCTGACTTTTCTTGGTTTTTAACCCCCTTAATCCCCCTTATCAGGGGGACACTTTTCAAATTTTACTCCTCCCTTGATAAGGGGAGGTCGGGAGGGGTTCTTACTTATACTTCATCGGTATTGCGAGATATTTTTCTCTGGCGCCCAAAGTCCTTCTTCCTAGAATAATCAATAGTAAGATAAATATCCCAAACAAAATCCACTGTATCAAACCGGAAGGCAGAAAGCTATTTGCTCCGTAAATAACGCTGGCGGCAAGACCACTAGTACCATTAGATTTTGTTGTAGCTATGGTATTTGATGTATTCGTTGTTTTTGCCTTGGCGACTGTTTTTGGCGTAGTTGTTGCGCTTGTTGCATTTGGATTTACACTATTTGAATAAACGATTGGCGTAGGAGTAGTGGCTGGAGGGGGAGTATAAATCGGCGGTTGGTAAGTTGGCAGTTGATAAGTATTTTGGTTGTTGTTGTAATATAAATTATTGTTATAACCAGAATAACTATTATCACCCGTTTGATAAATAATATTTGTGCCATAGGCAGCCGAGGCCTTGTTGAAAGGTACGAAAACCAAAACAAAAGCCAAAATAGTCAATACTTTCAGGCCGTGATTTATTATTTTGTTATTAATTTTCTTCATACCAGGTAGTATAGCACTTATTGATATAAAAGTCAAGCACAAATATATTCCATATATTTGTGCCGGGGAGAGGACTTGAACCTCCATGAGATTACTCCCGCTTGCTCCTAAAGCAAGTGCGTCTGCCAATTTCGCCACCCCGGCGAAGTCCGCCCAGAGGGGATCGAACCCCCGACCTTATCCTTAAGAGGGATCTGCTCTACCAACTGAGCTATGGGCGGATATAATTTTATTTTGCGTTAGGTCTTGCCTAACGCAAATGTGCCCGAGGTGGGAATTGAACCCACATCTCTTGCGAGACACGATTTTAAGTCGTGCGCGTATACCAAGTTCCGCCACTCGGGCAATTATAATGTTTAAATTTTCAAATTACAAACTGAGGCCTGGGGCGGAATTGAACCGCCGTATATTCCTTTTGCAGAGGAATGCCTTACCACTTGGCTACCAGGCCTTATTAACTTTGAGAAGTTTAACCATTTCTGAGCAGTTCGTCAATTTTTTGCCTATTTTTTTCTCCCTCATCTATCGCCACATCCAGAAAAGGAATTATTTTTATCGGCATTTTATTTTTCAAGAACTCTCGCAGTTCTCTGCGTTTTCGTTTCACAAAACCCAGGGCGCCTCTCTCTTTGGAAGACGGAAATACAATAATGAATATAGTCGCCCGTTTCAAGTCGGAGGAGACAGAACAGGAAGTGACTGTCAGGAGAGAAGTCCTGTTATTTTCGCGCCCCAAAAATTGCGCTGCCAGCTCTTTGATTTGATTTGCCATCTTTTCTTTTCTATTTATCATTTTTTAAGAAATATTTTGTAAATAAACTTTGATAAAAATTTTGTAAATCAAATTTTACTGCGTTAGGTCATAAGGATAATGCTCTGGTAAAATTTATTTACAAAATTTTCATTTCTGCGTAATTGCAAACGACTCGAGCACATCTCCGGCGACGATTTCTATTTTGGACTCAATCATTATCCCGAATTCGGCGCCTTCTTCCACTTTGCTTGTTTTTGCCTTATTTTTTTCCAAGCTCACGATTTTTCCGCGGCCGATCTCAAATTCCTGGCGCATTATTTTGACCGCGCTATTCAAGTTAATTTGCCCTTCCATTACTTTTCCGCCCAATATCTGGCGCTCCTTGGTGCGGTTGAAGGCTCGGATAATTTTTGCGCGGCCTGTTGTTTCCGCTGTTTCAATTTTCGGTCTTTTTTCTTCCATCTGGTTTTCCAGCCACTCGGTCATTTTATAAATAATTTCAAAAAAGGAAATCGTCAAACCTCTTTTTTGGGCTATTTCAAGAGCGCTCTTGTCGGCTTTAACGTTGAATCCGATAATTAATGCGTCTTCGCCCGAAGCTCCCTTTATGTCTGACTCGGAAATGGGTCCGATGCCTTTTCCAACGATTCTGAATTCGGCGTTTTCACTTTTTATTTTAGCGATTTCTTTTTCAATGGCTTCGATTGAACCGGAGACGTCGGCTTTTAATATTATCGGTATTATTTTTTTATCTGAGGGCGGAGAAGGGTCGGGCCTTAAAGGACGGTCCTTAAGAGAGTTTCCCCAAGGACCATCCTTGATATATTTTTCGGCGTCCGATTTTTTTTGAAAAGATCTAAATGGCGCCCCTACCTTCGGCATCTTATTAAAGCCCATGATGCGGACGGGGGAAGAAAAACTTGCTTCATCTATCATCTGCCCCAAGAAATTTTCAATTATGCGGGTGGAGCACAAACTGTTCTCAACGACAACCGTCATTCCTTTTTTAATTGTTCCGTTTTTTATAATCAATGTTGCCAATATACCGCGCCGGGAGTCCAAATTCACTTCAATCACAAAGCCGGAAGCATCTTCGTTGACATTGCCGGCCAGATTTTCCATTTCGGCCAAAATCAGGATAAGCGACAGCAAATTATCCACTCCGGTGCCGGCCTTGGCGGAAATCTCCGCAAATGGTATTTTCCCTCCGTAATTTTCCAAGTAAATTTCATTTTCCGCCAATTCCTTTTTTGTTTTTTCCACCTTGGCGCCGATTTTATCTATTTTGTTTATGGCGACAATGCATAAAATTTTATTTTCCGCGATAGTTTTCCAGGCCTCAATTGTCTGCATTTTTACTCCGTCCTCAGCCGAGACGACCAAAATGGCAATATCGGCAATCTCGGCGCCGCGCTCGCGCATTTTTGAAAAGGCCTCATGTCCGGGAGTGTCCAAAAAAGTTATTTTTCCCGACGCCCAAAGATGTTGGGATACCGGCCCGGATTTATCCGGCGTTGGGATTTTCACTTCATAAGCGGAAATGCACTGGGTAATGCCCCCGGCTTCGCACTCAGCCACATTTGTCTTTCTTATATAGTCCAATAAGGTTGATTTTCCGTGATCAATGTGGCCCATGACCGCTACCACCGGCGGTCGTGGAATTATATTTATTTTTTCGCTTTTTTTATCCATTTATTTTACCCTCGCTTTTTCCAAGGCCTCTTTTTCTTCAGCCGAGAGTTCGTATTCGGATCTGCCGTTTTTTACAGGTTTGGCAAAAACACTCATTCGTTCGCGGGAATACAAACTTGAAATCACCAAACCATCACCATCTTCATCCAGCATTCCAATAGCAAAACTTTGATTGCTGCCCTGGTCGGGAAAAGGATTGAAGCGTATTGTCTCAAGCCCCCGGATGCTTTTTTTAAGTTTCGCGTTTATTACAGTGATATCTTTTTCGGCATTGTCTTTTGCCTTATTTAATTTGGCTATCTCATTCTCTAAGGTGATGATGGTATCTTCCAAGTCCTTCGCTTTTTTGCCGAGAAAAAATCTCTTTAGGCGTTTTTCAGTAACGATAGCCCAGATGACACCGACCAAAACGGCGATTCCGGCTAAAACAAAAAAAGCCAAGAAAAACATATTGTCGAGCTTTGTATTCATACATTTTCAATATATACTATTTTTATGCCCAAATCAAACTTGTCCCGCCGTGGCGGTGATACAAATAAAAAGAAAATATACCTGGATTATGCGTCCAGCGCTCTCTTTCAGTCCGCCAATCCGGGAACAATCCATGAATTGGGAGTGCAGGAAAAAAATAAGCTTAAAAACGCAAGGGCGATTGTCGCCAAAATTTTAAAAGCGCAGAATGATGAAATTATTTTCACATCCGGAGCCACGGAAAGCAATAATCTGGCTATTTTAGGGCTGGTCCAAAATTTTAAAAGGCCGCACATTGTAACGACAAACATCGAGCATGCATCGGTTTTGGAAGTTTGCCGGCATCTGGGGAAAAATAAGCGGGCGGAAGTGACTTATATAGCGGTGGAAAAAAATGGTATCGTCGATCCGAAGAAAATTAAAAAAGTTCTCAGACCGAATACCATTTTGGTTTCAGTTATGTACGCGAACAATGAAATCGGCACGATCCAACCGATACAAGAAATTGCGAGAGAAATCAGGCATTTCAAAAAAAGGTCGCAAGGACGGTCCTTAAGAGAGTTTCCCCAAGGACCGTCCTTTAGGTCCGACCTTAGTGCCTTTCCATTTTTTCATACTGACGCCACCCAGGCGGTGAATTATCTTCCTGTTAATGTTGAAAAATTGGGCGTAGATTTGCTGTCTTTTAATGCGGCGAAAATTTATGGGCCGAAAGGCATAGGCGTTTTATATGTTAAAAAAAATACGCCGGTTAGTAAAATTATGTTCGGCGGAGAGCAGGAATTTAATTTTAGGCCCGGAACAGAAAATGTTGCCCTGGCTCTGGAACTTGCGAAAGCGCTTCAAATTGCCGAAAAAATTAAAGCAAAAGAAACAAAACGCCTAACAAAACTTCGCGATTATTTTATAACGAAGCTGCTTTCTGCGGAGTTAATAATAAACGGTGATTTACGAAATCGCTTGCCGAATAATGTCAATATAACAGTTCCAAAAATCCCAAGCGACCTTTTGGTGATCGAGCTTTCAGCCAAGGGCATCATGGCTTCAGCAAAGAGTGCCTGCAAAACCGGAGCCGGAGGTTCATATGTCATCAAAGCAATTCGCCCAATACAAGGTTCCACCTTGTATGACATAGATTCTGAAATCGGCGGCCTGCGTTTTTCTTTGGGCCGCCGGACAACCAAAAAAGATATTGATTACACCGTCAAATCTTTATCCGAAATTTTGCAAAAATTAAAAAAGTGGTATTGACATAAATACCTATTGGGTGTATAATATAGAAGTGTAAGTTCTTCAAACTAAATTCCCAAAAGGAGATGACGCCAATGTCTGAAAACATTGCCCCCATCGTAGAAGTAGAAGTAATAACGGCAGGACAAATCGGCAGAGCATCGGACCGTTTCTCGGAGCGTTGCCGCGTCAACGCATCGTCTCTCCCCAAGGACACTGTTCAGGTGGTCTTGGAAGACGAGGGCGATGCTCTCGCTCAGGAGATGTTCGAGGTGTTTCGCACTCGCATTGAGCGGCGTGCGAACACCATCGTGCGTCGCGTGAAGGTTAACCGCAACCGCACCCCGCAACAGGCACTCGACGCAACGGGCTGGAAGCAGTACACCGACGCGGCTGTTGTCGCCGGGATGCCGCGTGGCGCCGGCGAGGAAGCGGAAGTTTTCTTCTTCAAAGTCGGTCGCTATGTCAGCGATGTCGACCTGGAGAAGGAGTACACGCTTTGTGGTCTCGTTCCTGCTGACCCATACTCGTTGGCGGCGGTGAACGAGGCCGATCCGGCGTTCGGGGACACTCACCCGAACGGCACGCACTGGAAGAACGCCGACGACAAGTGGTGCTTCGCCATGTTCTTCCACTGGAGCGTCGAGCGCCTGGTGTTCGTCAGTCGCCGCGGCCTCGACTGGGACGCCGATTGGTGGTTCGCGGGGCTTTGCAGGTAGGTTCTAAGGACTAAGTTTATTGTGTCCTCTTTGACACTTTGACCTTTGTCCTGCATTCGTTTTTTAAAACTTGTGGGTGTTTTTGTATAACCCTCAAAAAGGTCTCATGCATTCACTTCGGTGATGCGCGAGACCTTTTTCATTTATGTTTATATTTTGATGATATAATAAAAAAGGTAATAGGCGAGTATGAAAGAGATCAAGGTTTCTTTCTGCCAAAACCAGTATCCATACATTGAGAGTATTTATGACTAAGGTTATAAATAGAGTGATGTATGTAGAACTTCATTAAAAAATGAAAATACTTGGTATAGAATGCTGGCGCATTATAATGCGGAATAATATTCAACTCTGAGCTTTTCTAAAAGAAATTCGAGGGGTGGTGGCACAGATGGCATTTTATACAATTCGCCATGTTCAACCACTGGAACGACGAGCGCAAGGTGAACGTCAATCGCAACGACAACGACTGGAACGACAATTGGTGGTTCGCGGGGCTTTGCAACTCTTTTCATTTCTCTCCCGACTTTTTGTCTGGAGAGTTTTGTTTTATAAGTTGTCCATGCCAACCGCCGAGTTGTTTACCGGCTCCCGCGAGTGGCTCAGACAGGGCAACGTATTTTTTAGTATCCAAAGCTTTAATCTCCCAAAGTATATATAAAAGAAATTTCAATGTATCAAGCGAAATAATGGCTTTTCGGACAAAAGGTTGCTTTTCTTGTTTTTCCAAAAAACTGGCGACTAAAATGCTTTCTATTGTTTGGATAAAATATTTATCTATGATTTCAGTTAGAGTATAGCGTGAAGTTTTGGGGATGAATGGAATATAACCTTGCCACAGAATATATGACTTTTTCATTATCTCCAAGACTGGCAAAAATTTTGCGTGGGGGGGGGTCCTATTTGTCATTTTTTTTATTTTTATATTTTAATCTGATAAAGTAGAATCATAGCATGAATACAGTGAATTTTGAAAAAATGATTTCAATTGACAATTTACTCCTAGCCTGGAAAGAATTTACGCGCGGAAAAAGAAATAAAAAAGATGTTCAGGAATTTCAACTGCATCTCATGGATAATATTCTATTTCTTCATCAAGAACTGAAAGATAAAACATATATACATGGCAAATATTATGCTTTTAATATCTCCGATCCGAAACCGAGAAATATTCATAAAGCAACTGTGCGAGACAGACTTCTTCATCATGCCATTTACCGAGTGCTTTATTCGTATTTTGACAAAAAATTTATCTGCAATTCATATTCTTGCAGAATAAACAAAGGAACGCATAAAGCGATGAACAGATTTCGTGAATATGCTCGCAAGGTTTCTAAAAACAATACAAAAACTTGCTTTGTCTTAAAATGCGACATTAAAAAATTCTTTGCGAACATCGACCACAAGATATTAAAGAAAATTTTAGAAAAACATATAAAAGACAAAAATATTATGTGGTTATTTTCACAAGTGATAGATAGCTTTAATTCAATATACGCTATAGCTGATATATGCATGGGTCTGCCACTGGGAAATTTAACTTCTCAACTTTTAGTAAATATCTATATGAATGAATTTGACCAGTTTATGAAACGAAAATTGAAAGTGGAATATTATATTCGTTATGCGGATGATTTTGTGATATTAAGCGATGACAAAAATTATCTTGAAGAACTGCTTCTCAAAATATCTGACTTTTTAAACAAAGAATTAAAACTGCAATTGCATCCGGATAAAGTTTTTATTAAAACTGTTGCTTCCGGTTTGGATTTTCTGGGTTGGGTGCATTTTCTAGAACATCAAGTTTTAAGGACAAGTACGAAAAGGAGAATGTTAAAACGACTAAAGGAAAATCCCAAAGAAGAATCACGGCGGTCATACTTGGGAATGCTGAAGCACGGAAATACATACAAAATTACGTGTTTGTTAAACTGATGAAATCAATTTTGCAAAAATTAAAAAAGTGGTATAATTGACGAATGGATATCAAGGACTTAAATAAATCACAGCTTATTTTGTTGGCGGTGCTCTTGAGCTTCGTCGTTTCCATTGCTACCGGAATAACAACCGTAACCCTGATGCAACAGGCGCCGCCGTCCATTACCACGCCGATTAATCGCGTAGTTCAACAGACCATTGAGAAAATCCAGCAAGTTGAAGGAAAAACAATTACTCAGACCGTTGTCGTGAAAGAAGAAGACTTGGTAGTTGACGCTATTGCTAAAAATCAATCAGCCTTATTTTCTATAACCAAAGAAGTGCAAGGTGCTGACTTCAGAACTACCGAAATTTCGGCCGGGCGGGGATTCGCAGTTTCTCTTAACGGGACTGTTGTTGCCGATGCTTCACTTGTTCCCGACAAAGAAGTTTATTATGTAAAAAACGACAGCGGAAAGTTCAAAGCCGATTTTGTAGCGACCGATAAAGCCGGATTTTCTTTTCTTAAAATAGGAGCTCCGGTGAATGGAACGGACAAGCTTACCTTTGCCGTGCCCGCTTTCGGGGATTTAAGCAAAATGAAAATAGGCCAGCAAGTTTTGGTCTTGGGAAACACCGTATCCTCTTCTATTTTTGAGGGATTGAATGCGAACAAAAGTATGGATATCAGTATTTCTCGGGCAAATGTGGGAGGTTTGGTTCTTAATTTGGACGGCGAAGCCTTGGGTATAGGGCTCTCCGGCGATGTCGCATCTTTTGCTTCGATCAAAACCATAAATGACGCCTTGAATCCGCCAACACCAGCAACACCAGCGACACCTTAAAAATATCTTATGCCACCATTAAATAAATTTACAACTAAAGCCAAAGATGCCATTAAAAAAGCCCACGAGCTGGCTATTGAAAGGGGAATGAACCATGTTTCTTCGCTTCATTTATTGGCGGCCTTATTGCTGGCCGAAGAATCCATGGTAAATTCTATTTTAGATAAATTGGAAATTGATACGATGCTTCTGACCGATTCCGTTTTGGAATTGATTGAATTGCCGGAGTCGCGCAGCACTCTTTCGCCGTCCTACCAGATTTATCTCAACCCCGATTTGGCCCAAGTCATTGAGCAATCCGTTAAATTGGCGGAATATATGAAAGATGATTTTGTTTCAACCGAGCATCTTTTTATCGCAATCCTGGAAGTCGCGAGTGAAGCGCGGGAAATTTTGGCGCGATTCAGAATCCACAAGGACCAAGTGCTGAAGGTCTTGGAGGAGCTTCGCAGCCAAAATATCACCGACATTTCCGAGCCAAAGAAGTTTAAATTACTGCTTAAATACACCCGTAATTTAACCAAACTGGCCAAAGAAGACAAATTGGATCCGGTCATCGGTCGGGACAATGAAATTACCCGCATTATGCAGATACTGTCGCGCCGGACCAAAAATAATCCGATTTTAATAGGTGAAGCGGGAACAGGCAAGACCGCTGTCGTTGAAGGTCTGGCTCAGATGATTGCCAAAAATAATGTTCCCGAATCCTTAAAAGAAAAAGAGCTTGTCTCGCTTGATTTGGGATCACTAGTGGCGGGCACAAAATATCGCGGAGAGTTTGAAGAGCGCCTGAAAGGCATTATGAAAGAAATTGAACGGGCGGACGGAAAAATAATTCTTTTCATTGACGAGATTCACACGATTGTCGGGGCGGGAGGGGCCGAAGGCACAATGGATGCCTCCAATATGCTGAAGCCGGCCTTGTCCCGCGGCGAACTTCGGGCCATCGGCGCTACAACGCTCCGGGAATATCAAAAACACATTGAAAAAGACCCCGCTCTGGCTCGCCGTTTTCAGCCTGTTTATATTGACGAGCCCAGTATGGAAGATACGGTTGCAATACTCCGTGGACTCAAGGAAAAATATGAACTTTTTCATGGTATTCGCATTACTGACGACAGTATAATTGCCGCTGTCAATCTTTCTTCCCGCTACATTACCAACAGATTCTTGCCGGATAAAGCGGTGGACTTGGTTGATGAGGCCTCTTCATCGCTTAAGATAATGCTGGAAAACAAACCGCCTATTTTAGAAGATGCGCACCGGAAAACAATGCGTCTGGAAATTGAAAAAGAAGCGCTCAAAAAAGAAATTAGTTCTGTAAATGGGGAAAGAAGCCAAGATAAACAAAAGGAGAAAGAAATAAAAAATAGAATTAAAGAAATAGACAAGGAAATAGGCAATTTGTCCGAGAAAACCAAAGAGCTTGAATTAAAGTGGCAGAATGAAAAGTCAACCGTGGCGGAAATTCGCTCTATTAAGAAAGAACTTGAGGGCATCCGTTTAGAAGCCGAAGATGCTGAAATGAAAGCCGATCTTTCCCGGGCGGCCGAAATACGTTATGGAAAAATACCGGCGTTGAAGAAAGAACTCGAAATAAAATTGGCGCGCTTGAAGAAATTGCAAAAATCGCGCAGAATTCTGAAGGAAGAAATTACGGCTGAAGATATCGCCGAGGTTGTCGCCCGCTGGACCGGCATACCGCTTACCAAGATGTTGGAAGAGGAACGCGAAAAACTAGAAAAAATGGAAAACGAATTAAAGAAAAGAGTTGTCGGCCAAGATGAAGCGATCAAAAGAGTGGCCGATGTCATTCGCCGTTCCCGGGCCGGTATCGGTGACCCAAATCGGCCGATCGGTTCTTTTATCTTTTTGGGTCCGACCGGAGTCGGCAAAACCGAGCTCACTAAAGCGCTCGGGCAATTTATGTTCAATGACGACAAGGCGATTATTCGGGTTGATATGTCCGAATATATGGAAAGGCATTCAATGTCCAAGCTTATCGGTTCTCCGCCGGGCTATGTCGGTTATGATGAGGCGGGCCAATTGACTGAGGCCGTCCGGCATAGGCCTTATGCCGTAGTGCTTTTTGACGAGATTGAAAAAGCTCATCCGGAAGTTTTCAATATTCTTCTGCAGGTTATTGACGAAGGCAGATTGACGGACGGAAAAGGGCGGGTTGTCAATTTCAAAAACGCCATTATCATTCTCACTTCCAATATCGGTTCGCAATTCGTTGAAAAAATGGAATCAATCGGATTTTCCAACAATTCCAAAAAGCAGGACTACAGCAATATGAAGGAAAAAGTTATGGAAGCGCTGAAAGATAATTTCCGCCCGGAATTTTTGAATCGCCTTGATGAAATTATTGTTTTTGATGTTTTGTCCGAGAAAGCTCTCAAAGATATAGTCGATTTGCGGATTAAAGTGGTGGCCGACCGCCTGGCCGGCAAAGGTATAAATTTTGAAATTTCCGACGAAGCGCTTTTCTACTTGGCGAAAGCCGGCTATGACCCGCATTTTGGCGCTCGTCCCTTGAACCGGCTTATTCAAAATAAGATTTTGAATCCAATTGCCTCATACATAATTTCCAACGGAGTGAAGAAAGGGGATGCCGTTTCTGTTTCCGTCAGAAATAACGAATTGCTGATTGAAACTAAAAAAGCTAAAATTCACCACCGCCTCTGGCGGGGTCCCGCAGAAAGCGGGAAAAGCCCGATTCACATACGAGCCCGCTCAGCGGCTTAGATGTGTAAAAGTAATTAGATTTAGGTATATATTATCTTGACTTAAAATATATAATAGTATATTATTTTAATGTGGCTAATAATGAATTTAAGTCAATAAAAGCTCTTTATTGCGATAAAAAATTGTCAATGCGCGAAATTGCCGAAAAATTAGATGTTAGTATTGATGCGATTGTGTATTTTATGAGAAAAAATAGAATTCCCCGTCGATCTTTTAAGGAAACCAGTGCTCTCCTTTTTGAAAATAAAAAACTATCTTTTCGAGAAAATAATAAATTATCTTCGGCCGAAGAAAAATTAAAACTTATTGGTTTGATATTGTATTGGAGTGAAGGATATAAAACTGTTAGGAGTTCTGGTATCGATTTTGCAAATAGTGATGCAGATATGATTGCCATATTTGTAAAATTTTTGCGAGTAATTTACAGAGTTGACGAAAAGCGTTTCAGGGTCTTGCTTTATTGCTATACAAACCAAGATATCATATCTCTAGTAAAATTTTGGAGTAAATTGACAGGCATTTCTAAAAAACAATTTACAAAACCATATATCAGAAAAGATTTTCGGAAGGATGGTAGAAAAATGGAATACGGCATGGTGCATATTAGATATGCTGACAAAAAGTTATTTTTGAGTATAATGGAATCTATAGAAAAAATAAAGAAGAAATTGCGCCGATCGGATAGCGGCTATTCCAGCGGACTGTAAATCCGCGGCCCATAGGGCATCGGGGGTTCGAGTCCCTCTCGGCGCACAACTTTTGACTTATGGAATTGAAAGTTCTATAATATTCTCATGAATATGGAATCTGTAAAAAATAGCGGCTATAAGGAATATCAAGCGCTCGGTGGCATAATCAACGAGAAGGATTATGCAAGCGCGCTTGCAAAAATGAAAGAAAATAGGACCGTGGATGAAGTTCGGACAGATGAAGCCAAAGTAATGGCGCGAGCGGCGGGGGTTGAGCTTGGGGCTGAAGTCGCGCGGGATCCGAGGGTTGTGCTTTACGATATATTGCAGAGCGATGTAAATACATCCGACCCAGAATATCGCGACATTCGGCTGAGCGACCAGAATTTTTTTGCCGAGGCGTTGCGAATGTTGGGAGATAAAGAGTCCCTCCTCAACCTCAGAAAGTTTATTGATGCACATCCGTATATCTCTTTTGATAATAAAAAAGATAAACGAGAGGATAATACATATGGGAGGATAATACATAGAGGTAGCAGGTGAGAGGTTATCCACTTTTACGCTTGACATATTGTAATATAGAACTACGATTAAAAACGGACCAGTACATTCTAGTTTGTTCCAGCACAGTAGGGGATGGCTGGTCCACCTCCTAGTTAGTGTCTGTGTTGGGTTTCTCCGTGGTAGGGGACCACATTCATTTATGTTTGTGGCCCCCATCTTTTTTTATTCAAGAAAATATGTTATGATGAAACAAAGCTCCAATCGGTTTGGGGTTTTTTGTTTAGAAAATTAATCATGGAAATACGAAACATAGCAATTATCGCTCACGTTGACCACGGCAAGACAACTTTGACCGATGCTCTGATGAAGCAGAATGGCGGACTTCAGGATGAGGGAGTATCCATGGATTCAAACGCTCTAGAAAAAGAGCGGGGTATCACTATTTATTCCAAAAATACTTCTATCTACTATAAGGGAACGAAGATCAACATTGTGGACACTCCCGGCCACGCTGATTTCGGCTCGGAAGTGGAGCGCATCCTTCGGGCTATTGACTCGGTGCTCTTGCTGGTGGATGCGGCAGAGGGACCGATGCCGCAAACCAGATTTGTTCTGAAAAAGTCCCTGGAATTGGGGTTGAAGCCGATAGTTGTGATAAATAAAATTGACCGTCCCAGTGCCGATTTTGACAGGATTAAAACAACCCTTGCCGAAGTTTTGGAATTGTTTTTTGAATTAGGCGCCAATGAAGAACAGGCAAATTTTGAAACAGTTTATGCTATAGGCCGAGAAGGATTGGCATTTAGAAACCTTCCGGATCAGAAAAATTCGCCCGCTTTACCCGCAAGCGGGCTCCGACACGGATCGAATTTTTCTGATCCGTCCGGTCTCTCTCTGCTTCTTGATGTAATTTTGGAAAAAGTCTTGCCCGCCTCTGGCGGGGCCGACAAAAAAATGTCGGCCCAAGTTTTTAATCTCGCTTACGATAACTTTTTGGGCCGGATGGCAATAGCCCGGATTTATTCCGGAAAAATTTCATCCGGAAGCCAAATTTTTATAAAAGGGGAAAATGGAACACGTAAAGGAAAAATCACTAAACTCTTTTCTTTTGAGGGTATAAAAAGGATTGAAGTGAACTCTGCCGACTCCGGCGATATTGTTCTTTTGGCCGGTATTCCGGACATCTATATCGGGGAAACATTATGTGAAGACGAAAATGTGAAACCATTGCCCCAGATTGCTATTGATGAGCCAACACTCTCTTTAAATTTTTTAGTGAACGATTCTCCGTTTGCCGGCCGGGAAGGGAAATTTGTCACCGGAAGGCAACTTAAAGAGAGGTTGAAAAAAGAACTGGAAGTGAATGTCGGTTTGAAAGTTGACTTTTCCTCTTCTTTTTTTAAAGTTTATGGCCGGGGAGAATTACATATTGCCATTCTGCTTGAAAATATGCGCCGAGAAGGTTTTGAAATGCAAGTGTCCCAGCCGGAAGTCATTCTCAAAGAGAATGACGGTGAGCTTGTCGAACCGTATGAAGAATTAGTGATAGATGTTCCGATGATATATTCCGGTCAGGTGGTTGAAAAAATCAGCCAGCGGCGCGGCCTGATGAAAAATATGGTGGAAAAAGAAGGCATAGCCAGAATTATTTTTGATATACCAACGCGGGGTTTTTTGGGCTACGGCGGTGAATTCATCATTGATACAAAAGGAAAAGGCGTAATGTCTTCGCGGGTCACAGGCTTTGGAGAATATGCCGGAGAGATAAAAAAACGGGATTATGGTTCCATGGTTTCCATGACTTCCGGCAAGGCAGTGGCCTTTTCGCTTGCAAATTTGCAGGAACGTGGTATATTGTATATAGAACACGGAACAGAGGTTTATAAAGGGATGGTTATCGGCAATGTTCTCAAAGGGGATGATCTATCGGTAAATCCCACCAAAGGAAAACAACTTACCAATATGCGGGCTTCCGGCACCGACGAAGCCATAACCTTAAATCCTGTTTTTGTTTTAAATATTGAACGGGGCCTGGAAGTTATGAATAGGGATGATTATTTGGAAATCACCCCGAAATCCGTCCGGCTTCGCAAAAAAGAAAAGAATTAATGATATAATATAAATATGCCAACAATATCTTTCAAACCAAAAAAAGTCACCAGGAAAATAACTTCCCATCTCCAAAATCGCACATCCGATGTGATTATGAACCGTTTCGGTTTGACGGCTGACGGCCGGAGAAAAACTCTCGAGGAAATTGGCAAGAAATATAATATTACAAGAGAGCGCGTCCGCCAAGTTGAAGAGGCGGCTCTAGCTTTCATTAAAAAGTCCGAGGCCTATAAAAGCGAACAAGCGGTCTTTGATGAGATCAAACAATTAATGCATAAACTGGGGTCAATTGTCGCCGAACATGAATTCCTGCCTTATATTTCCAAAGACCGAGCCATTCAGAACCATATTAATTTTTTCTTGGTGCTGGGCGATGCTTTCAAAAAACACCGCGAAGATGAGCATTTTCACACCCGCTGGAGCGTGGATGACGCTATGGCTGACAAAGTCCATGATTCTCTGAAAAAACTTTACGCGACTCTGAAAGATGAAGATCTCATTCCGGAGACGGAAATGATTAAAAAATTTTTTGACCAAATGAAGGATATTTCCGAGCAGTACCGGGATGAAGAAATGGCCCGCCGCTGGCTTTCTATGTCCAAGACCATAGCGAAAAATCCGCTCGGTGAATGGGGCAAGGCCTCTTCGCCCAATATCCGCACCCGCGGTGTCAAAGATTATGCTTTTCTGGTGATGAGGCGCCACGGCTCGCCGATGCATTTCAAGGAAGTGGCCGATGCAATTTCAAAAACTTTCGGCAAGAAAACGCACTATGCCACTTGCCACAACGAGCTTATTAAAGATCCCCGATTCGTTCTGGTGGGCCGGGGCATGTATGCCCTGGCTGAATGGGGTTATAAAAAGGGTATTGCCCGCGAAGTTATCCAAGATATCCTAAAAAAGGAAGGGCAATTATCCAAAGACGACGTCGTTAAAAAAGTGATGAAAGAAAGATATTTCAAGAAAAATACCATTTTAGTGAATCTGGCCAACCCGAAATATTTCAAGAAAAACAAAAACGGGCTTTACACCCTGGTCTAGACATATTAAAATATAAGTATGACGGATGACTTTGCTGATGTAATCGTTAAGTTCATAAAAGAATTTTTGCCTGCTCTGGTAATTATACTCCTGGTTTATTTCGTTTGGGAGTTTAATCTGATAAAAGGGGTTTTGGCTTTAATTGGGACAATATTTCTTGGTTGGGTCACTTGGAAAGTGTGGGTTCATTATGTCCAGCAGGATTTTATTTCCGGTATTGACTTTGTTTTGCTGGAAATAGTCCCCCCCCGCGATGTCTTGCGCTCTCCGAAAGCGATGGAACTTTTTATAACCAACGCTCTTTATCATTTTAGTTATAAGGGAGGCAAAGAAGAGTATTGGCAAGGAGCCGTTTGGTTTTGGTTTTCTCTGGAAATTGCCTCAATTGACGGACAGGTGCATTTTTACATCCGGACGCCGACGCGTGTCCGAGAGTTGATTGAAACGCAAATGTATGCTCAATACCCTCAGGCGCAAGTGAAAGCAGTGGAGGATTATACTCTGGGAGTTGATGAAATAACATCAAAGAGCGCCTGGAATGCTTGGGGGTGCGAATTCAGATTGCTCAAGCCCGAAGCATATCCGATTAAAACTTATATTGATTATGGTTTGGACGAAGACCCGAAAGAAGAATTTAAAGTCGACCCTGTTTCTCCGGTCGTTGAGCTTTTTGGCTCGCTCCAAAAAGGAGAACAGATGTGGATGCAGATTGTCATAACCCCTTCAAAGAAAACGTATCATACCAAGGGGACTTGGTTCGGCAAGCATAATTGGGTAGTGGAAGCCAGAAATCAGACATTAAAATTGTTGTGGCCTTATACTTCTAGAAGGGAAGACCCAGGCTCGGGACTTGTTAAATTGGCCCGAATAGAAGTTCGTGTTCCTAAGTTTTTAGATAATGTTACAACGGCGTTGAGCGCCAAAACCGGCAAAGCCGGTTTTGATACCGGTGTCCGAATCATGTATGTGGCGAAAAAAGAAATATATCCCGTTGGTTCCAGAACCAACAACTCCAGAAATATCCGTCTTATTTTCCGCCAATATGCGAAGCCCGATTGCAACGAATTTGACCGTATAAATGCATCTCAGGCGGACCGTTATGGCGGCGTCCTCACGGCTTCTCCCAAGACGGTTATGCTTTTGGCCAATAGAATGCTTCATGAATACCGGGAGCGGGCTTTTTTCCACCTGCCTCTTCGGCACCATATTTTTTCTCAGCATTATTGGAAGAATTTTCCTATTCCTAGAGTTATTACAGCAGATTCCTGGATTAGGGCATATGTCCATCACGAAACTTTTGTTTTAAATGTTGAAGAGCTGGCGACGATGTGGCACTTCCCGGGCCAGATTTTGAAAGTTCCTACTCTTGAGCGCATTGAGTCAAAAGAAGCCGCTCCGCCCCCCAATCTCCCGATCTAATACTATGAAGATTATTTTTTATCTGTTTTGCGCAGTTTTATTTTTGGCTCTTTTTTGGCAAGCGATTCTACATATTAGAATAGTCGAGCGCCACGTGGCGCCGGTACCGATAGTGATAACGATTCCGGAAGGTTTTGACATAAATCAAATTGCGGCCACTGCCGCTCCGCAATTGGCAAATTTTAACGAAAATCAGTTTTTACTGGAAGCCAAAAACAAAGAAGGATATCTTTTCCCCGATACTTATTTTTTCTTCAGTAAGGCCAATGAAACGGACGTGATAAAATCCATGAGCGACAACTTCGGGAAAAAAATCGCTCCTCTTCTTCCGGAAATTATTTCGTCCGGCAAAAATGAAAAAGACATTATAATAATGGCTTCAATCATTGAAAGGGAAGCCAAGGGGAATACGGACAGGGGAATCATTTCCGGAATCCTGTGGAAAAGAATATCTATCAATATGCCCCTGCAAGTGGATTCTGCGCCAAAGACCTATAAAATAAAAGGATTTCCCAAAAATCCAATTTCGAACCCCGGATTGGAAGCCCTAAAAGCTGCTATTTACCCGCAAAATTCACCTTATCTTTATTATTTGCACGACAAAAACGGCAATATTCATTACGCTAAAAATTTTACTGAACATCAGTCCAACGAGCAAAAATATTTAAGATGAGAAAACACAATCTTGCTTTTATAGATATAGAAACAACCGGCCTTAATTTGCTTCAGCATGAGATTATTGAAATTGGCTGTGTCTTGACAAAGCCGGATTTGGAAGTGATTGAAGAATTTGAATTAAAAATAAAACCGGAACATATAGAAGGAGCCAATCCGACATCTCTGAAAATAAGTCATTACGATGAAGAGAAATGGAAATCTGCCGTTGATCTGAAAAAAGCAATGAAAATTTTTGCCGGAAAAGTGAAGGATTGCATCATGATCGGGCACAATGTCGCTTTTGATTTCGGATTTTTGGAATATGCTTTCAATAAAATACAGATGGCAAATACCATGCATTATCATAAATTGGATACCATATCTATCGCTTGGGCCAAGCTTCATAATGACGAAGATTTTGAACATTTTTCTTTGCGCGAGATGTGCCTGCGTTTTGGCATAAAAAATGAAAGCCCGCATACAGCGCTTTCGGACGCGCGCGCGACTTTTGAACTTTACAAAAAATTGATGGAGCGATAAGATAAAATTATCAGTCTCTTTTCAAAATAATTTTATCTATGCTAAAACAAACAGTATTTGTTGGACTTTCGGGGGGTGTTGACTCTGCAGTCAGCGCGGCTTTGCTGAAGAAACAGTGTTATGAAGTCGTCGGAGTTTTTATAAAAACCTGGCACCCGGATTTTTTGTTTTGCAATGAAGAAGAAGAGCGTCGCGACGCTATGCGCGTCGCGGCCTGTTTGGATATCCCATTTCTCACTTTTGATTTTAAAAATGTCTATAAGAAAGAGGTTGCGGATTATATGATTCATGAATACAAAATGGGCCGGACGCCGAACCCGGATGTAATGTGTAATAAAAAAGTGAAATTCGGCGCTTTTCTCAAAAAAGCTCTTGCTCTTGGAGCCGACTTTGTGGCAACTGGGCATTATGCAAAAATTATGAAGCCAGTAAAGGAAAATTTTGTCCGTGTCGGAGCCCGCTTGCGGGTAAAGCGGCAAAATTTTCCTTTACTGGCGGAATTGCACAAAAATAAAGATCTCTCCAAAGACCAGAGTTATTTTTTGTGGACGCTCCAGCAAGAACAATTGAAGAAAATTTTGTTTCCAGTCGGCCATCTAAAAAAAACCGAAGTCCGCAAGTTGGCAAAAAAATTCAATCTGCCGGTGGCCGAAAAAAAAGATAGTCAAGGCATATGTTTTTTGGGTGCTGTAGATTTGAAAGAATTTCTGAAGCATTATATTAAGGAAAAAAGGGGAAAAGTTTATAATGTCAGAGGGGAAGAAATAGGATATCATGACGGAGTATTTTTTCATACTTTGGGAGAACGGCATGGTTTTACAATTACTCAGAAAAGTCCGAACGACGGTCCATATTACATAGTGGGCAAAGATGTAAAAAGAAATATTCTGATAGTGTCGCAAGACGAAAATTGTCTTGCAAAGAGCACGGATATTTTTTTGCTAAAAAATTCCTCGTGCTCGCGCCAGTCGCGCTCGCAAGTCTCTTTGCAAGACAATTTTTGTCTTTGTTTAAAAGATACTAATTGGATTTCCAAAATTCCAGAAAAAAGTAAAGCTTACACAGCGCAAATCCGCTATCACGGCGAACTTTTACCCTGCCAGATAAAATGTCAAACACCGGGTGTTGGACAAGTAATTTTCAAAAAGCCGGTTTTAGTGGCGGCGGGCCAATCTTGCGTCATTTACGACGGCGATATTTGCCTTGGTGGCGGGGTGGTTGTATGATATATGGATGGAACAATTTTTAACGCAAAATAGTGAAATTATTTTAAGATTGGTAGTAGCAGTGGGGCTTGGATTATTGGTGGGTGCGGAGAGGCTTATAGTGCATAAAGATGCCGGCATGAAAACACATGCCTTGGTCGCCATGGGTGCGGCTGTTTTCGTATTAATATCTGAAGGATTGGTGCAAGAATACATAAATCTTCCAGGTCTTAATCCAACCATGATTCCTGCTCAAATAATATTGGGTATTGGGTTTTTGGGTGCTGGGTCAATAATGCTTTATGGCTCGCGCCTCCGGGGTCTGACTACAGCTGGCGGGCTTTGGGTAACGGCTGGCATCGGTATGGCCGCCGGGTCTGGATTTTATAGTTTAGCTTTAATTGCCACTGTGTTGGTTCTTCTAATATTGATCTTGGTAAATATGTTTGAAAGACCTATTAAAAGAATTTCTGAAGACATTGAAGAGCCGAAAAGTGGTTAAGAAATACTATGGAGTCAAGTGAGATTAGATCAAGGTTTCTAAAATTTTTTGAAAATCGGGGACATAAAATAATTCCCTCGTCTTCTCTTGTTCCGGGAAATGACCCTTCGGTTCTTTTTACGACGGCTGGAATGCAACAATTTAAACCGTATTATACGGGAGAGAGAAATCCTGAAAAAGATTTTGGAACAAAAAACGTCGTTACAATACAAAAATGCATAAGAACATCAGATATTGACGAAGTGGGAGATGATATACATCTGACGTTTTTTGAAATGTTGGGCAATTTTTCTTTTGGTGGGTATCGGAAAAAGGAGGCGATACAATATGCCTATGATTTTATTACCAAAGATTTGAAATTAAATATTGATTATGTCTCTGTTTTTGAGGGAGACAATGAGACCCCGGCTGATATTGAATCGCGAGAAATTTGGGCAAAAATAGATTCCGATTTAAACATAAAAAATCATAGTCGGGCTGATAATTTTTGGGGGCCGACGGGGGACGAAGGTCCCTGCGGCCCGACAACGGAAATTTATATTAACGGTGTTGAGATTTGGAATATAGTTTTTAACGAATATTATAAAAATAAAGATGGAAAGTATAGACCGCTCGAAATCAAAGGTATTGATACAGGAATGGGACTGGAAAGGCTTTTAGTCCAGATCCAGAGCAAAAACAATGTTTATGAAACTGATGTTTTTAATAACGAAAAAACAAAAGAAGAAAGAATCGTTGCTGACCATGTGAAAGCCTCTCTTTTTCTGATTTCTGATGGTGTAGTTCCTTCAAATGTTGGAGCCGGATATGTTCTCCGAAGATTAATCAGGAGGGCAGTCAGGTTTTCTAAACAACCCTTGGCGCAAAAAATTCAGAAAATAAAGGAAATTTATAAGGGAGTATATATCCTTGATGATAAAGGAGAAATGGAGAAAGAAGAAGATAAATTTAGAGAAACATTAGCCAAAGGCATGAAAGAATTTGAAAAAAACATCGATCCTTTCGTTCTTTTTACAACTTATGGCTTTCCGATTGAATTAACTCTGGAATTGGCAAAAGAAAAAGGGAGAATCCTTGACCTTAAAGATTTTTCTAAGAAAATGACTGAGCATCGGAAACTTTCTCAAACATCTTCTGCCGGAATGTTCAAGGGCGGTCTGGCAGATGCCGGTGAAGAAAGTAAAAAATTACATACAGCCACCCATTTATTAAATGCTGCTCTTCGGCAAGTTCTAGGTAATCATATTACTCAAAAGGGAAGTAATATTACCGCTGAACGATTGCGCTTTGATTTTACTCATCAGCAAAAAATGACCGAAGAAGAAAAGAAAAAAGTTGAAGAAATTGTAAATGATAAAATTGCTGAGAAATTGCCAGTTAGTTTTGTAGAAATGCCCAAAATTGAAGCAGAAAAAATTACCCTGCATTCTTTTGGTAAAAAATATGGTGATATTGTAAAGGTTTATTCGATAGGAGATGAAAAAGCAGGATATTTCAGCCGAGAATTCTGCGGCGGTCCGCACGTGAAAAATACTTCCGAATTGGGTCATTTTAAAATTCAAAAAGAAGAAGCGGTGGCGCAGGGAATCAGGCGCATTAAAGCCGTACTTATGCTATAATTGTTTCATGGGTATTTTCCCCGGCTCTAAAGGAAAAGATGAGTTGGTGTTGGTTTTTAATATCGAATCTTCATCGGTGGGAGGAGCTCTTTTTTGGGCGCAGGGCTCCGGAATTCCGAAAATAATTTTTTCTGTCCAAGAGCTCATCGCCGTCGAGGATAAAATTGATATTGACCGATTTTTATTTCTAACATTGCAATCATTGGAAATTGTCGTTAAGAAAATTTATAAGGTTGGCCTGGGCGCGCCGGCGCGGATTTTTTGTGTTCTTTCTTCGCCTTGGTATGTATCGCAAACGCGGATAATTAATCTTAAAAAAAATGCGCCCTTTATATTTACCGCCAAGTTGGCTGATAGCTTGGTTCAAAAAGAGATAAATCTTTTCGAAGAGGAATACTTGGCAAAGTATATAAATGTTGGCAATTCTGTTCGCGCGATTGAAATCAAGAATATTAAGACGATATTAAATGGTTATGAAACATCAAAGCCATTAAATCAAAAAGCCAGAGAATTGGAAATGGTCCTCTTTATTTCTCTGAGCGGGGAACAGGTATTGAAAAATATAGAAGAGGCAATAACTCGACACTACCGTTTTAAGCAAATACAATTTTCTTCTTTCGCACTCGCATCTTTTACCGCATTGCGCGATATGTATTCACAACAGGAAAATTTTCTTTTAGTTGATATCGGCGGGGAAGTGACAGATATTTATATGGTAAAGAAAAACATACTGCATAGTTCGGTTTCCTTTCCTCTGGGTTGTAATCTTTTGACCCGCGGTATTGCCTCCAGCTTAGGTTGCACTCTTGATGAAGCCGATTCTCTATTTTCTCTTTTTAAAGACGGACATGCTGAAGAAACACTAGCCAAAAAACTTGCGCCAATTATCAGCCAACTAAAAACAGAATGGCTCAAAAAGTTTCAAGAGTCCTTGTCCAATCTTTCCAATGATATTTCTATCCCAGCGACTATTTATATGGCGACGGATAAAGATTTGGCAGATTTTTTTTCAGAAACGATCAAGACCGAACAATTCAATCAATATACTTTGACAGAATCAAAGTTTAAAGTTGTTTTTTTAAGCACGGAATTGCTTCACGGTCTTGCAGTCTTTGAAGAAAATGTGATTCGTGAGCCATTTCTTATTATTGACTCTATTTACATTAATCGTTTTTTGGCTAAAATATAATTATGTCTAAACATTTACTGGAAGATATGGTAAAAGCCAAGCATGCTAGTAAGGGAAAAAGCGCAGAAGTGCCGAAAATAAAGGAGATTGGAACAAATTACGCTAAAAACGGGTCCCGATATATGCTTTGGCTAGTGGCCTTTATTTCGGTGGCGTTTTGTCTTTTTGCCCTTTCTTTTTTGTTCTCAAAAGCGGAAATCAGGGTGGAGCCAAAAATGGAAGATGTGGTTTTAAATGAAAATTTGTCCGCTGGTAAAGATTTGAATACCGACAATTTATCTTTTAATTTGGTGGTCATTTCCGATGAAGAGAATAAAAACATCCAGGCAAATGGGGAAAAAGATGTTTCGGAAAAAGCCACAGGTACCATTGTGATTTATAACGCTTTCAGTTCTTCTTCTCAATTACTCAGCGTAGACACAAGATTAGAAGGTTCAAATGGGAAAATTTATAAAACACAGGCCAAAACGGTTGTGCCGGGAATGAATAAAGATGGCACTCCGGGATCAGTTGAAGTAAAGATTTATGGAGCGGAAGCCGGACAAGAATACAACAGTGTACCGCTAGATTTTAAAATTCTTGGTTTCAAGGGAAATCCCAAATACTCCAAATTTTATGGAAGGTCTAAAGGAGCAATTACCGGGGGTTTTGTGGGCAAGGCCCCGGCTGTTCCTGATGCCGAAAAAACGGCCGCCGTTACCGACCTGAAAACCGCTCTCCAGGCAAAACTCTTAAAGAAAGTAAATGATCAGATTCCGAGTGGTTTTATTTTATTTAAGAATGCGATCTTTCTCAATATAGATGATTCGAATATTTCCTCAACTTATAATAAAGATAACAGCCTGACGCTAACGCTTAGCGGCATCTTATCAGGATTTCTCTTTAATGAACAAAAACTGACAAAAAAAATTGCCGAGGACAATATTGAAAAATATGATGGGAGTGATGTTTATATGCCCAATATCAAAGATCTAACCTTCACGCTTACCAATAAAGATAACATTTCCCTGGGAAATGCAAAAAATATTAATTTTAATTTATCCGGTACGGTAAAAATTGTCTGGAAACCCGATGTAAATAAATTCACGGCCGATTTATTGGGTAAATCAAAAAATGATTTTAATCAAATACTATCCCAATATCCAAACATTAATTCTGCTACTTTGTCGCTCTTTCCTATCTGGAAAATGTCCATTCCCGATAAGGCGAAAAACATAAAAGTTATCGTGAATTATCCGAAATAATATATAATTAAAATTATGAAATTCGCAATAGGTAATCCAAATCTGGATAATTCCCAAAAAGAAACAACACCAATAAGTGTCGATATAAGTGCGGGGGGGGGGCAATAAGAATGAATATATAGATACTAAATCTTTGCAAGGCGAAGCGAGAGACAAGTTTATATTGGACCACATGGACAAGGTTAAAACAATTGCTTCTATTATTGCAAGAAAGTTGCCGTCTAATATTGAAATTGAAGATTTAATCCAAAATGGAGTTTTGGGATTATTAAACGCAATGGATATATATAATCCAAATAAGGGAGCTTCTTTTAATACTTATGCGGAAGATAGGATAAGAGGAACCATTCTTGAATTTTTGAGGGGTAGGAGTGTGGACAATCTCTCAAGAACTATGAGACAAAAAAGCAAAAAAATTCAAAAAATTTTAGAAGAAAATAATCAAAGAATAGAAGATGGATTAAAATCGTTAGATGATGAAGAAATAGCGAAAAAGTTGAATATGAATATAAAAAAATATCGGGACTATTTAATTTTAGCAAAATCAAATGGTGCTTATGAACCATTAGATGATGAGCACAAGACAAATATTTTTATTAGTAAAGCAAAAAGACCAGATCAATTAACCCATGAAGGAGAATCCAAGAAAATAATCCAAACCGCTATGGAACAGTTTCTTTTGAGGATAAAATCGGAAAAATACAGAGCGCGATTTAGAGACCTGTATGAGCAATATTATGTAAAAAAAAGAACTATGAAGGAAATTAGCAAGGACCACGGTATAAATGAAGCCAGGGTTTCCCAGCTCTTAGCTGAAATGAGAAATGGAATAAAGAAAATCTTAGAAGCTCAAGGATTTAAAACTGGACATATTAATTGGTAAAGTTTGTTAAAAAAGCTTGACCTTTCTTTCCGATTCCATTATGGTTATATCCTATACATGGCTGACTTAAAAAATGAAAAAATGCTGATGGCCAGGGGAGTTGTCACTGAAGCTCTGCCGAGTACTTTATTTAGGGTCAGGACAGAAGACAACGGAGAATTTTTCCCAAGTGTGCTGGAAAAGAATCAGATAATGGTGTTTACCAAAATGTAGTAATACATCATCTTCATAATAAAGAACATTGCCCGAATGAATTTGAAACGGCATATTCTCCCGACCGGCCGGAAATAGTATATTGCGAGCATTGTTATCAACAAGAAGTATACTGATTACATATATCAGCTATAGCATAAATGTGAATTTTAAATAAAATCATGTTGCCTGAAAATATTATTTTTATAGGAGTGCTCCTGAATATTATCGGGTATTATTTCTATTTCAAAAATATGTTTTTCGGGCAAACCAAGCCGAATTTAATTTCTTGGTTTATTTGGATGCTGGCGCCCTTTCTTGGAGTATTTTTCCAGCTCCAAGCTGGCGCGCGCTTCTCTGTTATACCCATATTTATAGCGGGCTTCGGTCCTTTTCTCGTTCTGCTTGTTTCTATTTTGAAAAAGAACGGTTACTGGAAAATAACTTTATTGGATATGGTTTGTGGAGCACTTTCTATTATTGCTCTGGTGCTTTATATATTCACCAAAAATTTAGCGATATCAGTCATATTTGTAATGTTAAGCGACGGACTGGCCGCTGTGCCGACTCTGGTCAAATCTTGGCATTTTCCGGAGAGTGAAACATCCTCCATTTATCTGACGGGCATCCTTGGCCAAATTATCGGTTTACTTATTATCAAAAATTGGATATTTCCCATATACTCGCTGGGTATTTATTTTGTCATAATAAATATAGCGATAGTATTTTGCATCTATCGTAAAAAGATTTTAAGAAATTAATTTCTTCTTAAATTTGTGAGTTATTATTTTATAACAAATAAAAGCTGCGCCATATTCGGTGAGCACGGAATCACGCATCGGAGAAACCTCCATAATATCTGCACCGACTAATTCTCTGCCATTTATCGCTTTTTCAATAAGATCAAGGCCATAATACCATTCCATACCGCCCTGGACAGGCGTGCCGGTTCCTGGCATATAAGCAGGATCAAATCCATCCACATCGATAGTGATATAGATTTTTTTTGTCTTAATTGATTTTAATATTTTACTTATTGGGATTTTTTTATTACTCCATTCAAAAACGGTAATTGTTTTTTTGTTTTTTTGCCAATATTCATACTCATATTTTGAATATGTTCTGATGCCTACTTGTACAATAGGAAAACCAAGTTCGTGTATTCTGCGCATCACGCATGAATGCGCAAATTTTTCCTTCTTTTTACTATAATCACTATTGTCATTACGAAGATCTTGGTGAGCGTCTAGTTGCAAAATTGTTATGTCTTTCGGGTTTTCTTTTTTTGAAATGGCTTCAAGCACTCCAAACGATACAGTATGTTCTCCACCTAGCATAATTATTAATTTCCCATTATTAAATAATTTCTGGTATTCAGAACTTATTTTTTTTACTGCCTTTTCTCCGGTAAGTTTTTTTAGGCCGGATATTTCTTGGTGGGCGGTTTTTATTTTTTTTGCCGGCGTGCGACACAATTCAACGTCAAAGAGCTCCAAATTGCTATTTAGACAACTTAATATTTTCTTAGGAGCTTTAGCTGTACCTCCCATAAAGGAAACGCCTCTTTCATAGGGGGCGCTTAATATTACGACATCAGCCCTTTTTATATCTTTTGTATTTACAACGGTATCTATCATAAAATACATGCTATCATCTTTTAATTTTTCTGCAATTTAAATTTTGGAAATTTTTTGTCTTTCGGATGTATCTTTTATTTCATAACCGAGCGAATTAATTTCTTTTCGGAGTTCATCGGATTTTTTGAAATCCTTGTTTTTGCGGGCCTGCCCGCGCTCTTCGGCAAGTTTTTTTATTTTTTCCGGTATTTTTTCTTCCTTCAATTTCTCAAAACCAAGTCCCAATACTTTATCAAAATCAAGAATGGTTGCTTTTTTATCGCCAGCCGAAATATTCTCATCCTTAAAAACATCCCACAATAAAGACAAGGCTCGCGGAGTGTCCAAATCATTTTCTATGTATTCTTTGAATTTATTCTGATATTCCTTATGCACGTGTCCAATGTCGTCTCCAAGCTCTGAATATAGCCCATAAAGGCGTTTTAAGGCATTTTCTGCCCCCTCCAGGGCTTCCCAGACGAAGTTTACTTTTGTGCGGTAATTGGCCATTAAAAGCCAAAATCTGTAGGTTAGAGGGCTTATATTCTTGGCAGCCAAACTTTCTAGTTTCAAAAAATTATTTTCCGATTTTGACATTTTTGTACCGCTGGTATCGACAAATTCATTATGCATCCAAAACTTGACGAAAGGTTTTTTGCCGGTTGCGCATTCCGATTGGGCTATTTCATTTGTGTGATGGATAGGAATGTGATCAATCCCTCCCGTATGAATATCAAATTGCTCGCCTAAAAATTTCATGCCCATAGCCGAACATTCTATATGCCAGCCGGGAAAACCTCTGCCCCAGGGGGACTCAAAACCGATTTTTGAATTGAATTTCCAAAGAGCAAAGTCCTCCGGATTTTTTTTCTCGGAATTTTCAACAATTCTTGCTCCTTTTTTATTCCAGTCTCTTTTCCCGCCCCAGAGAACTCCATAATCGGGCATTTTAGAAATATCAAAATAAATTCCATCGCTTGTTTCGTATGTATATCCTTTTTTCTCTAATTTTTTTACCAAATTTATATCTTCTTTTACATAATCGCTGGCAAAATACATTCCGTTAGGCATTTCAATATTGAGGGCCTTCAAATCTTCCTTAAATCTTTCCGTGTAAAATTCAGCCAGTTCCCGCATATTTTTGAGCGTCAGTTCTTTGCCTTTGCGTAAAAGCCCTTTTGTCATTTTGTCCTCACCCGAGTCCGCATCACTGGAAAGATGCCCCATGTCGGTTATATTCATTATTTGTTTTACTTTCAAACCGCTATATTCAAGAGTCCGGCGCAATATATCGGCGAAAACATAAGCGCGCAGATTGCCAATATGAGCATAATCATAGACCGTCGGTCCGCAGGTATAAAAACCGACCTTGGGGGGATTAATCGGGGCGAAGATTTCTTTTTCTCGCGTCAAGGTGTTGTAAAATTTTAGAGCCATTTTATTTATTGAAATTCGTTTTGATATATCTCAGTCAAAGTATAAAGCATGCTCACCGTCAGCGGTCCGATCAAAATGCCGATAGGACCCAGAAGAGCAATGCCGCCCAAAACGGAAAAAAGAATCAGGAATGGGGGAATATTTATTTTATGTCCGACGACATATGGAGTTAAAAAATTATCACAGGTTCCCACTATAAGTGTTGCCCAAATCAAAAGACCTACTGATAAACCGGTGTGTCCGGTGGCAAAAAGAAAAATTACTGCCGGAACGGAAACAATTGCCGTGCCGAAAGGTGGTATCATTGAAGCTATTCCGGCTATGACTCCCCAAATTGCCGGATTGGGAACATGAAAAATAGCCAGACCGATACCCATTAATGTGCCCTGAACGAAAGCGATAAAAAGATATCCTTTTATCACACCGTTGATAGTTTGAGCGAGCCGATGAAGTATTTTTTGGTCGTCAATATTCGAAAGAGGGCTTAATTGAAGCAGGGCTTTTTTCCATTCTTCTCCGTCTTTTAAAAAATAGAAAATGGCCAAGAGCAGTAAGATGAATGAAAACAAAGCAGAAACAGTGGCGCTGAATATATTGGCTACATTGTTTGTTAGAAAGGAAATAAAACTTGAAACCTTTTCATTTATATCGAAAAATACACCCTGGGGCAATATTTGATTAATTTTATTTCCAATTAAACCCAGAAATGGGCCGGCGTTTCCGTTGTTATTGACAACAGAATGATAAAGATTTTGCGATTGGTTAAAGACGACGGAACCAATGCCAAAGAGCGGAAGGCAAAGCACAACGATGAAAAAAAATAAAGTTAAAAGTGCAGCCAGCCAATTGGGAAATTTTCTTTTGTTAAGCCATGCATATATAGGATAAAGAACAATGGAAAAGGAAGCTCCCAGTACAAGAACGATCCAGAAAGGGCGAAAAATTAAAAAAGCGAAAATAAGGGTGGCCAATAAGAGTCCGAAGAAAAAATACTTTTCTATAATTTTTGCTTGCATATAGGTAGGTAGAATTATAGCATATCCTTGCTTTTTTATGAAATTTTTTATAATATAAACCTTATGGAATTTGCTGTAATCCAAACAGGCGGGAAACAATACAAGGTCTCCAAGGGGGGTTTTGTTTCTATTGAGAAAATAAAAGGGGAATATAAAAAGGGGGATAAAATTTCTTTTGATAAAGTTTTGCTCGTTGATGACGGCAAAGATACCACTATCGGCACCCCTTATATCAAAGGCGCGAAAGTAGATGCGGAAATTGTAGAAATCGGCCGAGCTCGAAAAATTTTAGTCGTAAAATACAAGCAAAAGTCCCGTTATCTCCGCCGCCACGGCCACCGCCAGCCATTCTTTAAAGTAAAAATTGTTTCTATAAAATAAATTATTCAAGGGGTCGAGTTTATTAATTGTAAATTTTTTAATTAGTTAAATATATGTTAGAAACAACACCTCAAAAGAAAAAATTTGAAAACACCTCAAATTTTTAGTCTTCAAGACATAGAAGGTTTTCAAGGACCATACGGTTCAAATCTAAATAGAAAGGAGTAAATACAAGAATATTAAAGCTACGGAGGAAACTCCTCCGTATGTTTTGTTGTCTATTCTTTAACGCATTTTTGAGCGTGTCGTTATTTTCTGTATATGCTATACTCAAATTAAGCTATCGCGGAATATGAGTATTGAAGATAAAATTTTAAAGCTTTTGTTTGAACCAACGCATCGTTATAGAGGTATGCGAATCAGTATGTTTGGCATACCTGCCATATTTCCATATAAAAAGCAGTCTATAAATAATGCAGTTTACAGATTAAATAAAAACAGCTATATTTCAAAAGACAACGATTATATATCCCTACTCCCAAAAGGCAGAAAATATGTTGAAAATAAAAAAGTTAGATTTTTGACATTTGCTTCGCCGTATAAAAAAGAATCACCTAAGAATTTACTGGTGATGTTTGATATTCCAGAAGTCAAGAAAGCGGAAAGGGAATGGTTTCGTTTCCACTTGCGACAATTTGGCTATGAAATGATTCAAAAAAGCGTTTGGGTCGGACCATCACCGCTTCCGAAAGATTTTTTAGATTATGTTGAAGAGATTAAACTTCGGGAATGTATCAAAACATTCAAACTAGCTAGACCTTATAATACTCAAACTTAGCGATAGCAGAATATGAGTATCGTGATTTTGTTGTGTCAAATTTTTTTTACCCGTGTTTTACTTATTGTCTGTTTTTTAACGCATTTTTGATGGTGTCGTTGTCGGAGTACTCAAGTTCAGTGCCGGTGGAGAGGCCCTTGCCGAGAGAGGAGATTTTTATATTTAATTTTTCCGCGATATCTTTTAATTGTTCCCGCACATAAGAATCAGTATGGTCGCCTTGGGGACTGATAGAAAAAGCGAGAATTATTTCTTTCAAGACACCTTTCCCGCCGAGAGGCGCGCCTTTGGCGGAGATTTTTTCTTTTAATTCTTCAATCCGAACTCGGCTTTTGGTATTTTTTTCAACGATGGGCACCAGCCCGCCCAAAATAAAATATTTGCCGTGATAAACTCTGCTTTTTTTGACGCTTTCCAAATCGGAATCTTTTTCCACAATCATCAGGGTAGAAGAATCCGTGTTTGGACTAATACAGATATCGCAGATTTTATCTTTATTGTTTTTTATTATAAAGAACCTGAAACATTCCTTGCATTGGGCTATTTCTTTTTTTAAATCCAAAATCAAACTGGATAAATTTTCATTATAAGAAGAATTCCGGGACATTAAAAAATAAACAAAACGCCGCGCCTGCCGTTCCCCGATACCGGGAAATTCTTTAAAAATTTCGGTCAATTTTTCTATGATGTCCATATATTAAAATTCGTCCAAATCTCCTTTTACTTTTGCCGAGGCGAATTCGCTGACGCTGCTTTTTTCCAAATTCAGGAAGGTGGTTGTCTTTTCATCGAAATAAAGCTCAATTTTTCCGGTTGGGCCATTGCGGTGTTTGGCAATCAAAATTTCAGCGATATTTGTTTTTTCCGATTCATCCTTGTTTTTATCTTCCCGGTGAATAAACATAACGACATCGGCATCCTGCTCGATGGAACCTGAATCGCGGAGGTCGGAAAGCCGCGGCTTGCCGCCGCGCGATTCCACGGCGCGAGAAAGCTGGGAAAGAGCCAAAACCGGCACATCCAATTCTTTGGCTAGGCTCTTTAATGATCTGGAAATTTCCGTCACTTGATTGACCATTGAATCGTAATTTTTTGAAGTGGTCATCAACTGCAAATAATCGACGATAATAAGATCCAACCCTTTTTCGGCTTTTAGACGGCGGGCGAGGGCTTTCATTCGGATGATTGAATTTCCGGGCTGGTCGTCGATATAAATTTGGGCCTTCGCCAATTTATCCAATGAATCCCGAAGTTGGGAGAATTCCCGGTCGGAAGAAAGGCGTCCTGTGCGCAAATTCCAGGCATTAACCCGGCTTTCGGCCGAGAGCATCCTATCTACTAATTGTTGAGAAGACATTTCCAGAGAAAAGATTATCACTGATTTTTCGTACAAGACGCCGGACATGCGGGCTATATCCAGAGCCAGTGTTGTTTTGCCCATACTTGGCCGGGCCGCAATAATAACTAAATCTGATTTCTGCAAACCGGAAAGAGCAGTATCCAAATCCCTAAATCCGGTTGCCAATCCGCGAAGCATTCCTTTGTTTTCGTGTAATTTTTCCAGACGTTCATAGGCCTCAGGCAGAGCATCTTTTAAGTTTATATATTTTTGGTTCCTCGGAGAGGAAACAACGCTAAAAATTTTTTTCTCCGCCATGTCCAGGATATCCTCCATATGGTCGTCGCCTTCTTCAAAAGCAAGTTCCGATACATAATCCGCCGCTTCAATCAAACTTCGGAGAACATATTTTTTTTGCACGATATCGGCATAATATTTGACATTGGCTGAAGAGGGAACGACATTTACAATCTCAGCGAGGTATTGATTGCCGCCAATAGCTTCGAGGAATTTTTGTTCGCTTAATTTTGTTGAAAGCGAAAGCATGTCGATCGGTTCATTTTTTACGGACAAATCGAGCATTGCCCGAAAAATTATTTTATGCTTTTCAACATAAAAAGAATCCGGGCTGAGCATGTCTTCAACCTCATGCATAGCGTTCTGGCGGAGCATTATGGAACCGAGAACAGCTTGTTCGGACGGAATGCTCTGGGGCGGAATGCGTAAATTATTGTTTTTTGTTGTCCTAACCATTTCGTTATTCTCTACTACCCAAGAATAATTGTCAAAGTAAAAAATGCGCAAAGTGTTATTAATATGTGGACAAAAATATGCTATTATATTTATATGGTCAAAAAGATATTATTATCGGGCGTTAAGCCGACAGGCAGAGTGCATCTTGCCAATTATTTTGGCGCAATGAAGCAATTTGTTGATTTAGCCAATGAATATGAAAGCTATATTTTTATAGCCGATTATCACGCTCTTAATTTTATTCAGAATAGGGAAGAAATGCATCAAAATATAATTGATGTTCTGTTGGATTATTTAGCAATTGGCCTTGACCCTAAAAAAGTTACATTATTTAAGCAATCTGATGTTCTAGAACACACAGAACTTGCCTGGATTTTTGACACTATTACCACCATGCCATATTTAGAGCGTGCCCACGCTTATAAAGATGCCAGGGTAAAAGATAAAGAAGTAAATGTGGGGACCTTTAATTATCCTATGCTCATGGCTGCCGACATTTTACTTTATGATCCAGAAGTGGTACCGGTTGGCCAAGATCAAAAACAGCATGTAGAATATGCTCGAGACACAGCGCAAAAGTTTAATAGAATATTTGGAGAAACTTTTAAATTACCGAAGGAAATTATTATGAAAGATCTGGAAAATATTCCCGGCACTGATGGGCGTAAAATGTCCAAGAGTTACGGCAATACCATTCCGCTTTTCGCCGAATATGAAGAAATAAAAAAATGCGTGATGGGCATTGTGACCGATTCCAGCGGGGGAATACCCCAGAATGTTTATGCTATACACAAACTTTTGCGTCCGGCTTCGGAGCTTCTACCAATTTATGAAAGTAAAAAGGGAAAATATAAAGAGCTAAAAGAAATGCTGATTGAAGATCTGGAGAAATTTATCGCTCCGCTTCGCGAGAGGAGAAAGGTGTTTGAAAAAGATATTCCAAAAGCGCTCGCGATTTTAAAAGTTGGCGGTGAGAAGGCCAAAAAAATCGCTGCAAAAAAAATGGAAGAAGTGCGAGAAAAAATCGGTGTGAAAGTTTACTAAGGAATTAAGTAAAAATATGAAACACATTAATAATAAAATTTCGGAATATAAGAAAGAATTGGTAGAAGTTTTTTCCAAGATTTACGGAGATAAAAAGTTAATGGCTGAGTTCTTAATAGATATTCTGACGCCAGCGGAATTTGAAGGTTTAGCATTAAGATGGCAAATAGTTAAGAAACTTAATAAAGGAGAGACCCACAGGTCCGTAGCAGGGGATTTAGGCCTTGGCATAAGTACCGTAACCCGGGGATCCCGTGAACTTCGCAATAAAAATGGCGGTTTCCATTTAATGTTTAAAAGACTAGGCAAATAAAAGATTAAAAGCCTGCCCCGTACTGAGCTTTGCTCTAGTTCGGGGTTATCCACAGGTGCCGTTTGCACTATTTTTTTATTATAGTACTATGTACTAGTACATAGATACAAGAGGATTATATGAAAAATAATTTTAAAATAAGTAAATTATATAAGTTATCAGCCAAATCTTGGTGGGGCGCAAAAGTGCTCGCTTTTGCGTCTATTTATTGATTTCTTTTTTCTACCAAAATAAACAAGGAATCCATTAATCGGCGCAATCAAGCGCCGATTTTGTTCTTTGGAAAGGAGCTACAATCACCATGACCAATTGCGTTCATAATTTCTGTGTAGAGTGGTTGAAAAGTGGCCTCGGAGAGTTGAATAAAAGTAGCCATTGGCAATCCTCTTATGAGACCGGCTGTCCCATATACCGGTTACGTTGCCAGGTTTGTGGCTTAATTGTAAAGGAAGGGAGGTCAAATTCTGTAGAAGTATTACCCAACATTGCGGTTTTGATTGCAATTCAGCAGTCGAAGTTGGCATTAGTGGAAGCAGAACGTCGTTTAATTGAAGTAATCGAAAAAACTCCATAGAGGCAGGTGTTAACGGAGTTTTTGAAAGGAGGTGATTTCCATGGGTTGGAGTGATGACTGGTGGTTTTAAGGGCTAATTGAATTGCGGACTGGCCCACCGCATAATTGGCGACCGCGTTCTCTGTACGAGACCGGTCGCCAATATTTTTTATTTATGCTAAAATATTTTTATATGAAAAATAGGATATATATAAAAGATTTGAAAGACAATATCGGCAAAAAAATTACTATTGCCGGATGGGTAGATGTCCGGCGCGACCAGGGAAAAATGGTTTTTTTTGATATGCGCGATATGACGGGGAATGTGCAATGTGTGGCCTTGCCAAGTCGAGTAGAAACAATGGAAAAAGCGAAAGAAATTAGGCCTGAATGGGTTCTGAAAATTACCGGCATCGTCAACAAACGACCAGATAAAAATATAAAAGCCGGAGTCGTAAATGGCGAAGTGGAGCTTGAAGCGATAAGTATTGAAATTTTAAATAAAGCGGAAACTACACCTTTCCAAATAAATGAAAATAGTATTGGAATAAATGAAGATATAAGAATGAAATATAAATATCTTGATTTGCGTACTGAGAGAATGCAAAAAAATATCCGTATGCGGGATAAAATAATTTCTTTCTTTCGCAAATATATGCGCGACAACGGTTTTATCGAAATTGAAACGCCGATTCTCACGAAAGGCACTCCTGAAGGTTCTAGAGAATACGTAGTGCCATCTCGACTTTTCAACGGCCAATTTTACGTTTTACCGCAATCTCCGCAACAGTTCAAACAGCTCTGTATGGTTGCCGGTTTTGAGAAATATTTTCAAGTTGCGCGCTGTATGCGTGATGAAGACACAAGGGGGGACAGGCAGCCGGAATTTACCCAGCTTGACTACGAGATGTCTTTTGTAACCCAGGAAGAAGTATTGGAATATACAGAAGCAATGTTTATTGAATTGGTAAGAAATGTATACCCAGATAAAAAAATTACTAAAATTCCTTTCCCTCGGATGTCCTATGCACAGTCGATGGAGAAATGCGGATCTGACAAACCAGATATGCGGATTAATAAAAATGATCCCAATGAACTTGCTTTTGCCTGGATTTTAGATTTTCCCATGTTTGAAAAAACTGATGAAGGCGAAATGCAAACCGTCCATCACCCTTTTTGTTCTATAAAAGAAGAAGATAAAGAAAAATTTATGAGGGGAGAAGATTTGTTCTCCATCCGGGCGAATGCATATGACTTGGTATTAAACGGTTATGAACTCTCTTCTGGCAGTATTCGTATTCATGAACGCGAAGTGCAAAAACAAGTTTTCAAGCTTTTAAATATTGGAGAAGAAGAACAACAAAAGAAATTCGGGCATATGCTTGAAGCTTTTACTTACGGTGCGCCTCCGCATGGCGGTTTTGCTCCTGGTATTGACCGCATTGTTATGATTTTGCAAAATGAGCCGAATATTCGCGAAGTAATAGCATTTCCAAAGACAGGAGAAGGAAGAGATTTAATGATGGGTTCTCCCGCGCCAATAACCGAAAAGCAATTGAAAGAATTGGGAATAAAATTAAATAAGTAAATTAAGTAAATTTTTTACTCACTGAACGATTGGGACAGATCTTTTTTTATCTGCTCGCTTAATTCTTCTACGCTTTTGAATTTTTTTGGGAAACGCAGATACCTTTCTGTGCTGGCTGTGATGTTTTTGCCGTAAAGATTTCCATCAAAACCGAGAATATGGATTTCCAGACAATCTTTATTGGTTAGTGAATTAATCCCGTAGTACATTAATCCTCTGTAAAAAGCGCCATTCAGATCCACCTTACATGAATAAAGCCCTTTAGGAAGGTCTTTTGCCAAACTGATATCTAAATTTGCCGTTCTGGCGCCCGTTTTTTCGCCATTATTATTCCCAGTTAAAACTGTTCCACTAATAATTTTTGTTTTGTTCAGGCGAGTGGCTAAAGCGACAGCGATAATTAAAAGAGCAGCGCCGAAAATCTGAGTTGCCGAGAGTATATTATGATTAAATAAATAATCAAAAATAACAGCCGAAAATGGCCAGGCCAATTCGCATAAGGTTGCAAGAGAAGCTGGAATTTTTTTTAAACCATAATAATAAAGATACATGGCGACAGCTCCGGAAGTAAAGACGATAATTGCCAGAGTTTTCCAAACGCTGGATTCTATTGAAGATAATGTTGAAAAATATTTTAGAGCCGGAATCAACATAATAATTATGGTAAAACCGAACCGCAGGACGGAGAGCAGCCCGTAATTGATATTTTTCAGGGAATATTTTCCAAAAGTGGTGGAAGAGCCCCAGGAGAAAGCGGCCAATAAAGAAAAAACAGCCATCATGGTTGTGGCGCTGCCGAAATTTATTGAACTTGGGTCTTTAAAGGTTACAAAATATCCGCCGATTAGCGCTAGAGTAGCATAAATATAAAATTTGGCAGGAAAACGTTCTCTTAAGATGATTGCCGATAATAAAATAGCAAAAATTGGCTGGAATTTTTGCAAAAGAATAACCACTGAGACATCAACAAAACCAGTCAAAAACAATGCTTTGGTAAAAAATGTAGTACCCAGGGCGCCCCCAAATAAAGCCACCCAGAAAATCGTTCCCCATTGCTTTTTAGTGATTTTTTTCAGTTCGGATTTGTAGATAAACAAAAACGGCAAAAGAATAACAAAACCAAAACTATGCTCCAGAAATACCACGAGGGTAGGGGATACAGATACCAAGCGAGGACGCAGGAAAATCCCATCCAAGCTCCAGAGCAGGGCCGCCACAACGACTGCCAAGGCGCCAATAAAAATTTTATTTTTTGATTGCATACTGGCTCTCATTGTATAAAATAATAAAAAAATACACAAATAAAATATAGAAAATGCTATCCACTTTAGTTGAATAAAGTAGCTGTTGGGAGTTATCTTTTTAAAACAAACATTATTAATTCAAAAATGATTTCTTCCCAATTTTGGAAGGATTGTGATGGTTTAAACGAGAAAGAATTAAACGATATCCGCCGAGGGAGCCGTTGAGCCATTTGGCTATCCGGGCGATGGTTGTGGATGAAAGGCCGGTATTTTCAATGATTGCATTATATTGGACATCTTTGGAAAGCAGGGAAGCGGCTTCAAGGCGATTGGCGAATTCATTAATCTCTGCCGGAGTCATTAAGTCGCGCAGAAAACGCTTGGCCTCATCGGCATTTTGAAGCTCTAAAACAGCCGCCAGAAACTGCTTCTTTTCTTTAGTGTCCCAGTCCATATCAGAGCCGATTTCCTTGATTAGCCGGACTGTTTTTATTGATGTGTTTTTATTCATACCTTTGCTCATGCGCCTACTTTAGCAAACTAAAGTACTTTAGTCAAGTAAAGTAGATAAGGAGGTGTGAATAACTCTGATGATTCAAAATTGCCGAAAATACCTTTATATTTTGCAATTTAAATAAAAAGTGTATAATGAAATTATGAAAATAATATTTAAAGATAACACAAAAACAGTGAAAGGGGGTGTTCTTTTTGTGTCTGTCGGTCCCAAAAATAAAGACGAGGTCGTGAAGGAAAAAGGAGTAAAAACGCTTTATTTGAAATGCGACGAAGCGGGAAAAATGAATCTGAGAAAGCTTTTTGTTCTTGCGCGCAAAATGGTCATAATGGCAAAAAGCGCAAAAATGGGAAAACTAGCTTTCAATTTTAATGATTTTTCCGCCAAAGGCGGACCAGCCTCTGGCTGGAAGTTAACAGATATTGAACTCGCCGAAATAATCGGCTCCCAGCTTGATTTTGCCAACTATGAATTTGTTGAATATAAAACACCGCCCAAAGAAGGCTTTTCTTTTATTAAAGAAGTGATTATTTCCGGAGCGGACAAAGAAACAGAAAAAGCAATTTTAAAAGGCCGCCTTATAGCCGAAGAGGTAAATAAAACCAGAACACTGGCAAATACTCCGGGTGGAGATATGACACCGCAAATCTTGGCGAAAAAAGCCAAAGAAGCGGTAAAAAATTTACCGGTAAAAGTTTTGGTTCTGGGCGAAAAAGAAATGGAAAAACAGAATATGCGGGCTATACTTTCCGTCGGGCGGGGATCGGACGAAAAATCAAAATTTATTATTATGGAATATAGGGGCGGACCTAAAAAAGAAAAGCCCATCGTTCTTGTTGGCAAAGGGGTGACTTTTGACGCTGGCGGAATAAATTTAAAGTCCTCAGCATCGCTTCTCGGAATGAATATGGATATGTCGGGTGGGGCTGCGGTAATTCACGTTATTGCTCTCGTTGCCAAAATGAAATTAAAAAAGAATATAATCGGATTGATTCCTTCGGTTGAAAATATGACATCCGGAAAAAGTTATCGGCCCGGAGACATTATCCGTTCAATGTCTGGCAAAACAATTGAAATTTTAAATACCGATGCCGAGGGCAGGGTAATTTTAGCCGATGCTTTGACTTATGCCCAAAAATATAAACCGGAAATTGTAATAGATGTCGCGACTTTAACAGGGGCAGCGGCAGTTGCTCTTGGAGAAAGAGCTTCGGCACTTTTTACTGAGGACGATAAATTGGCTAAGAAGATTGAAGAAGCGGGAGAAAAAACCGGAGATTATGTCTGGCGCTTGCCCTTGTGGGAAGAATATGAAAATGAGATAAAGGGGAATTTGGGCGACTGGACAAATGTGCACAATAAAGATTCCCGCTATGGCGGAGCAATTTATGGTGCAATTTTCCTGCATCAATTCATAAAAGGCAAAACGGAGGGCGGAGAAACTCCGAAATGGGCGCATATAGACATGGCTCCTCGGATAACAGCAATGGCCGGTGAAAATCTCGCCCCCGGTGCTCTGGGTGTCCCCGTCAGGCTTTTATATAAGTTTATTGAAGAATACAAATAAAAATGGAAAGGGATACTTTTCAAATAAAAACTGTCGGTTTTGAGGGGCCTTTTGGGCTGCTTTTGAATTTGGTGGAAAAGCGAAAGCTTTTTATTAATGACGTATCCTTGGCGCAGGTAACCGAAGACTACTTGAATTATATGGATAAATTAGGGGGCCTTCACCCAGCGGAAATTTCGAGTTTTATTCTTGTGGCCTCCACACTCCTTTTGATTAAATCGAAATCACTTCTGCCTAATCTGGATCTTACCTCCGAAGAAAAAGGGGATATACGCAATTTGGAAGAAAGATTGCGCCTGTACGAGCTTTTTACCAAACTTTCCGGAAACATAAAAAATAATTTTGGCAGGAAAATAATTTTCGCGCCGCTGGAAAGAAAAAATGATTTTTTGGTATTCTTGCCTGATGACCGGATTACCAAAGATTCCATGATGACTTTTGCCCGCAATGCATTGGGCGCTATGCCGAAAAAAGTATTTTTGCCGGAAGTGGAAGTCAGGCGAGTCATCAGTATTGAAGAAATGATAGACAGATTGACCCAAAGAATAAAAAATTCGCTGAAAATGAATTTCAAAGATTTTAGCGGGAAAGCGACCACTCGCGAAGAAAAAATAGTCGTCATTATAGGATTTCTCGCCATGCTGGAACTTGTCCGGCAGGGAATAATAAAAGCCAGGCAGGAAAATAATTCCGGCGATATTATAATGGAAAGAACGGAGATAATTATTGAAAACAATGAGTAATAATTTAGAAAATAAAATAGAAGCAATATTGTTTTGGAAAGGAGAACCGATGTCGCGAAAAAAACTTTCGGAAATTTTGAAAGTCGGCCAGATTGAAATAAATGAAAATATTGAAAAACTAAAAGAAAATTTAAAAGAAAGGGGAATTGTTTTTATTGAAAAAGAGAACGAAGTTATGCTTGGCACGGCGCCGGAATTAAGCAAACTCATTGAAAATTTGCAAAAAGAAGAGCTGAATAGGGAACTCTCCAAAGCCAGTTTGGAAACATTGTCCATTATTCTTTATAAAAATAGCGTGAGCCGGGCCGGTATTGATTATATCCGGGGAGTAAATTCCAGCTTTATCCTGCGCGCCTTGTCTATCCGCGGATTAATAGAAAGAATAATCGATAGTAAAGATAATCGGCGCTATATTTATAAGCCAAGTTTTGAACTGATGTCCTATCTGGGCATAAAATCTATGGAAGAATTGCCGGATTATCAGGAAATAAACAATTCAATAGCAGTTGCGGCGCGAAATTTGGCGGAGGAGTTAAAAAATGAAAATGAAAGTTAGCGATATAGTATTCTAATATTCTATAGAATTATAGAACAGGTTTTTAGAAATTCTGCGCGTACTAACAAAAATTTCTTTAATTTGTTATACTACTAAATTATGCACGAAAGGATTGAAAACTCTGGCAAGTTGCCACAACAATCTGACCAAAAAAGCTCTAAACGAGATGGAGGTGGATTGAGGCGTAGAGATTTTTTGAAAGCAGTTGGCGTTGTTGCCCTTGCTGTAGGAGAAACTGCCAAAAGGGACAAATTGCCGGAAAAAGGGGAAAGAAAAGAAACAAAGGAGCATATGCTGCGCATTAAAGTGGTCAAAACTAAAGAAACCGATTTTGGTGGGGACGACCCTAAAGACATTAAAGCTGTGTTGCAGTCGGTGGGCAATACGATTTTGGAGCATTGTCCGCACACGAATCTGGATCCAATAGAAGTGAAATATCAAGAGGGTGAACCAATCACGTTTTTTAAGCGAGGTGCCGATGGACAGATTAAGGTTGCGCTCTCGGCGGGTGGTAAATATTGGTCACAATATGCCCTTCAGTTTGCTCATGAGTTTGCGCATATCCTGATTTCTCATAGTCATGGCCATGATTCGCAGACGGAAACGGAAAATGTGCAGTTGAAGGAAAACTTATGCTACACCGCCTCAATATTCGTCCTGCGGCGCATGGCGGAAACATGGGCAACGCACCCCCCATTTCCAAACTGGAAAGAATACGCCCCACATCTGCGCGAGTATGCTGATAACTTATTGTCCGATCCGAAATACGCAGTAGCTAAACAACTGCTGCCAATTTTTGAACAACATCCGGAAAGATGGGAGCATATCACTTTCCTCAATATGACACCGTTTGAGCGGCGCGTGATTGAGTCGAGGCATTTTATTGACAGAATAGCCAAGACAATTAGAGAACAACCGCCGGCGCCTAAGTAAAATTTAATTAAACTTGTCAACGTGGCAGGTTGACAAGTTTTTACGTTTTGTGTTTTCAAATAAAGCGTGTAAGATAAGATTATGGCGCTTAGAATTTTGGCTTCGGTTATTCTTCTAGTTTCGATAATTTTTATGCCCTTTTGGGTATCTATCGTCTTGGCTTTGGCGGGGATGATTTATTTTGCCGTTTTTTGGGAAGCGGCTGTTTTATTCCTTTTGTCCGATTTGCTTTTTGGAGTAAAAGAGGCCAAATTTTCTGGCCTGATTTTTATTTCTTTTGTTGCGGCAGCAATGGTTTTGATAATGGTAGAAATTGTAAAAAAGAGACTTAAATTTTATTCCTAAATAAAAATGATAAAAAGAATAATTAAAAAAAATAAAATAAAACAGGAAAACTCCTTCGTGGAACCGGATGAAATTTTTCTTGATTCAAAAAATCTGCAGAATTTCGACCGCCAGCAATTTGAAGGACGGATAGAAAAACCGATTCCCAAAAGAACCATTTTGTTTCTTGGCGCTCTATTTGTAATCTTTGCCGGAATTTTCGGAATCCGCCTTATTTATCTTCAAATACAAAAAGGGGATGCGTATTTTGAGCGAAGCCAAAATAATATTTTGGAAAAAGCCATTATTTTCACCGACCGGGGAACAATTTATGACCGTAATAAAATAGCCCTGGCTTGGAATAAAAAAAATGATGAAAGTCCTATTCCTATTCGCGCCTATTTATTACCCGGTTTTTCGCATTTATTGGGCTATGTCAGCTATCCGACGCAAGATAGTTCGGGCAATTATTGGCAGGGTGATTTTATCGGCAAAGACGGTCTGGAAAAAGAATATAATGGCGGGCTGAAGGGCGAAAACGGGTCAAAAATAATAGAAATTGATGCCTTAGGAAAAATATATTCGGAAAATATTGTAAATATTCCGAAGCCGGGCACTGATTTAATGACAACAGTCGATTCGCGAATCCAAAAGGAATTATTCACCCTGATTAAAAATCTGTCGGAAAGCAGGATTTTTACCGGCGGAGCGGGAGTGATAATTGACGTTCGGAACGGAGAAATCATAACCACTACAAGTTTTCCGGAGTATAATTCCGAGATTCTCTCCTTCGGAAAAGATGCGGCCAAAATCAATAATTATCTGACCGACAAAAGAAAAGTTTTTCTGGACAGGGACATTTCGGGACTTTATGCCCCGGGATCGATTGTCAAGCCATTTTTCGCCTTAGGCGCTTTGGCTGAAGGTGTTATCGATCCGGCTAAAAAAATTCTTTCAACAGGTTCTATTTCAATTCCGAATCCTTATTTTCCGGATCAAAAGACCGTTTTTAAGGACTGGAGAGTCAACGGCTGGACAAATATGACGGAAGCGATAGCATTTTCTTCCGACGTTTATTTTTATGAAATCGGAGGGGGATTTGAAAATCAAAAAGGATTGGGTATCGTAAATATCGGGAAATACGCGAAACTTTTCGGTTTGGGAAGCAAAACAGGAGTCGATTTGCCGGACGAAAAAGAAGGAATAATTCCGAGTCCGGAATGGAAAATGACGAATTTTAAAGGGGACCCTTGGCGGATCGGGGACACTTATCATACAGCTATCGGACAATACGGCTTTCAGGTGACTCCGATGGAAATGGCTTGTGCTATCGGAGCCATTGCCAATAATGGAAAATTATTAACTCCGCATCTGGTCTTAAGTGATGCTGAAAAAGAAAATAAATTTTCTGTAATAAATCTGAAAAAAGAATATTTTGATGTTGTCCGGGAGGGGATGAAAGGTGCCGTGACTTTCGGAACGGCGACGGCCCTCAATGTGCCATATGTGCAAATTGCCGCCAAAACCGGTACAGCCCAGATTGGTATTACAAAAAATAAAGTGAACTCCTGGGTCATCGGTTTTTTCCCGTATGAAAATCCCAAATATGCTTTTGCAATATTGATGGAAGCCGGGCCTTCAGCCAACAGCGGCGGCGCGTCTTCCATTGCGCGCCAACTTTTAGACTGGATGTCTATAAACACTCCGGAATATTTCAAATAAAAACATTTGCATTTTGTGCGCCGATGAAATACAATATCTTTATGCGCAAAGCACGAATACTTTTGGTTTTAGGAATTTGGGTGGCTGTATTGCCATACCTGGGTTTTCCTTATTCCTGGAAAGATACCTTGTCTACTCTGACCGGATTGGGACTTATTTATTTGAGCTACGTTTTATATAAGGATTATAAAATTGAAGAAAAAGAAAAAACTTTTGATAATTTTTCAGAGAACAGCTTCGACCAAAAAGAAATATAGATATCATGACAGAATCTTTTAAAATAAAACGCATTATTGCTACCATTTTGCTTATAGCTCTGTTTTTTGTTTTCGGTATTTACATCGGAGCTCACAGCCACCCGGAGATAGAAAAAGTGGAGGGTGTGTCCGGAAAAGAAATTCAGGTTACAACTCAAACCGACTTTTCTCCATTTTGGAAGGTCTGGAATACCATCAATGAAAAATACCCGATGGCGGCTAAAATACCCGACCAGGACAGGGTTTATGGGGCGATTTCAGGCCTTATGGGCTCGTTAAATGACCCATACAGCGTATTCTTCACTCCTGAAGAAACAAAGTCATTTGAAGACGAAATAGCCGGTAATTTTAGCGGTATTGGCATGGAAGTTGGCATGAAGGATAAAGTGCTCACTGTTATCGCTCCGCTTAAAGATACCCCCGCTTATCGAGCCAATATTAAGTCCGGTGATAAAATTCTCAAAATTGAGAATACTGTCACGACCGGTTTGAATATTGATGAGGCAATTAAATTGATCCGGGGGGAAAAGGGGACAACCGTTACTCTGACGATTTTTCGCGAAGGAAATCAACAGCCGAAAGAAATAAAAATCGTCCGGGACATTATTAATATACCGACCCTGGATACGGAATTAAGAAAGGACGGAATTTTTGTAGTTAAACTTTATAGTTTTTCCGCCAATTCCACCAATCTTTTCCGCCAGGCAATGAAACAGTTTGCGGAGTCCGGAAGTGATAAACTGCTTCTTGATTTGCGGGGAAATCCGGGCGGCTATTTGGACGCGGCTGTAGATATGGCAAGTTGGTTCTTACCCGGGGGAAAAATTATTGTAACCGAGGACTACGGCAATAACAAAATGCCGGAAATATTCAGGAGCAAGGGTTATGATATCTTCAACGATAAATTGAAATTTGTAATTTTAATAGACAACGGTTCCGCTTCCGCTTCGGAAATACTCGCCGGCGCAATGCAGGACAATAAGTGCGCAAAACTTGTCGGAAGTCAGAGCTTTGGCAAGGGCTCAGTCCAAGAAGTCGTCGATATCACTTCGGACACTATTCTAAAAATTACCGTCGCCAAATGGCTAACACCGAATGGGACTTCCATTTCCGAAAAGGGATTGGCGCCCGATTATCCAGTGGAAATTGCCCAAAAGGACTTGGATGCCAAAAAGGATCCACAGATGGACAAAGCGGTGGAGCTATTGCTTAAGTAAAAAGTTTTAAAGTTTATAAAGTTGTAAAGTGAAAACAAAATGCGAGTGATATTTTTACAAGATGTGCCGAGGGTAGGGAAGAGGCACGACATAAAAGAAGCAAACGGCGGCTACGCGATGAATTTTCTTTTTCCCAGAAAATTGGCCGAACTTGCGACTCCGAAAGCGATTATTTTGCTGGAAAAAAGGAAGAAGAATATAGAAATAGAAAGGGAAGTGCAGGAAGACCTTTTACTGAAAAATTTGGAGGAAATAAAGGGCAAAGCTATTACCATAAAAGGCAAAGCCAATGAGCAGGGCCACCTTTTTTCCGCAATTCATAAAAAGGAAATTATAGAAGAAATGAAAAAACAGCAGCACGCCGACATAGCGGAAGAATTTATCGTCCTAGAAAAACCAATTAAAGAAGTAGGGGAGTTTGAAATCCCGATTGAGATAAAGGGCAAAAAATCTTCGTTTAAACTTGTGGTGGAGAAAAGTGATTAATTATGATATAGTATACAAATATGGAACAGATAGTTAATTTTTGGGAAATATTTAAACAGAATCCAGACGGTGGTATTCAGCCGATTAAAGTTGTAAAAATAGGAGGTGTACAAATGGGTCCAGGAGTTGTTTTTGGACCAGGAGTATCTTTTGGTGGAGTAAATTTAGCACAATATGCAGGGAAAAGACTCCGAATACAAGAAACAGGAGGGGTGACAAATATTTTGAGTATTTTAGAAAACTAAATGGATAACGATAATAAGGTAAAAGAAATAAAGATAGGGGAAGGGTTAGAATTTTACGAAGGATATTTAGGGTTTAAAGCGAAAGTTGAGAAGAAATTTGAAAACATAAATTTTTTAATCATTTCTGTAGTAATTGTTTTGTTAATTATGGTTGCCGGACTCGTTTTTGCTTATTGGGAGTTTACATATAAAGAAAGCAAGTTAAGTGAAGAAAAATTTTTAGAAAATAAATTTAAAATACTAGAACTAGAAAAAAATTCTGAAATGTTTAAACTTTGCTTAAAATCTGGAAACTGGAATAAGTGCTTTTAGTTAAATATTAGCTACTTTACTTAACTAAAGTAGCTAATATTATTAACCAGAACCAAAAAATCTTCGTTTAAATTAGTGGTGGAGAAAATTTAAATTACATTCACTACTTTTTTTACCACCACATTGCCGTTGAAAGATGTTCTGCGCTTGGAGCCGAATTTGACCAGGCCGTCTTTGAGAGCGAATAGGGTATGGTCTCTGCCTAAACCGACATTATTGCCAGCCATAATGACTGTACCGCGCTGGCGGACGATAATAGAGCCGGATTGGGCTTTTTCCCCGTCAGCCAGCTTAATGCCGAGGTATTTCGGTTGTGAATCTCTTAAGTTTTTGGCTGTTCCGCCGGCTTTTCTATGGGCCATATAAATTAGTTGTTAGGTTCTAGGTTCTAGTTTATAATAAAAACAATTAAGAGTATAACTAAGTTTATGGAAAAAATCAAGCAATTTGTAGAAAGCGATAAAGGAAAAGATATTTTGATAGTTATTATCGTTATTTTGGTTGGCCTGGGATGTTTTGAGCTGGGCAGATTATCTAAGGAGAATAGCAATTCAGGCATAAAAATCCTGAATCAGGGAGCAAGTGCTATCCTGTCTGCGCAGGCAGGTTTGTCTGAAAATTCTTTGCCAGTAAATTCTTCTATCGGGAAAACTTTTTTCGCCTCAAGCAAGGGAAGCAAGTATTACACAATCAGTTGTTCGGCCGGCAAAACTATTAAAAAAGAGAACAGGGTTTATTTTGCGACAGGGGAGGAAGCGCAAGCGGCTGGATACAAGCTTTCCAGCTCTTGTAATTAGATGTCCTACCCGAAACATATATTGTGCGACACGCCTATTTAATATAAAAAGGATATAAAAGCACTTCCCTAGCCATTACTAGCTACTACTGCTGAATTTTAAGATTATCAGCGGCTTTGTCTAAATCCGTTGGTTGGCCTTTGCCAATTTTTTCCATATTGGAAATAAAAGGCCGCCAAAAAATTTTTACCCAAACATCATTCCAGATATATGAAGCCGGTTCCGCCAAATAAGTGGTCCATAAGTTTTTAGCGCCCCCGCCGACATAATTTATATTCTCTTGTCCCGTCGGGCTCTCAACAACAGCTTTGATGCTTATATGAAAATAACTGAGCGCCAAGACGATAATAATTCCCAAAACAATAATGCCCAATATGCTTATTCCCCCCTCTTTGCCGCTAAATTTTTTCATTATAAAAATTTATTTAAAAATGGTATGGAATGTATTTACACACCAATTAAAAACTTGCGATATGGAGACATGGAAATAACTTAGCAAAAGAAGAGCCACGACAATAGCGATAATTAATGTTAAAAATCCCCTTTCTTGATTATTTTTCATAACTATATTTTACCACAAGTTATTAAAATAAGGCAAATTTATATTTACAAAGATGGTAAATAATACGCAGGGTTAAGATAGCCATTTATTGGAGATATAGGTTGAGTCAAAATTTTTCCAGGACACGATTTACTCGGTATGGTTTTTACATCAACGGCATCTCGGGCGTAAACTGAAACATGCAAATGGGGCCCCGTAGAATAGCCGGTATTGCCAGTATAACCCACCAACTCTCCCGTTTTTACTCTTTGACCATTTGAAACTTTTATAAGCGATAAATGACCAAAGGTGCTGGCTAAGCCATCATCATATTTAATTAAAATAAAACGGCCAAAAGAAACTCCGGCGCACTCGATATCCGTGTCCCCAACGCCCGCTATTACTCCATTAGCCATCGCATAAACCGGCAATGGTGTTCTGGCTCGAAAATCAACTCCATAATGGAATCCATCGTTTCTTGGACCATAAGACGAAGTTATTAAAATAGAATCAAGGGGCCAGCTCAATACTCTCCCACTAGGAAGTTTGGAAGGGTCAAGAATGTATTTTAATTGTGATTCGTATTCTTCTAATTCTTTTTCAAAAGCATCTTTTTTAGCCAGCCGGTCTTTTAATAATTTTTGATAATTGGCTTCGCTGTTTTTTGTCTGTTTTAAAAGTTTATTCTTTTCATTGGTATTTTGCACCACTATTTTCTGCTGATCCGAAAGCTGAGACCGGAGCTTGGTAAGCTCATTTTTCGCGTCAATCGTCGTTTTCTTGGTATCTTCCAAGGCACTTTTTATTTGTCTTAAGCTAACGATGTCGGCTCTGATTCTTTCGCGGACCGTGATTATATTATCTATATCATTCCAGATGACCGTAAAATCATTATAAGATAATATGTTTTCCACCAGGCTGCTTTGTTCAAATTCGTTGATGTTTCTAATTTCCAGCTTGATGGAGTCGATATTGTTTTTTATGGAATTTTCTTTATTATTTATATCCGAACTCAAGTTTTGTATTTTGAGATTCGTTTTGTCAATTTTATTCTGGGTAACGGCAATATCAGCATTTAACTTTTTTCTGGTCAAATCAAGCTCTTTTAACGATTTGCTCAGGGAACTTTTTTGTTGCCCCAAACTGTCAAGCTCGGTCTGATAAATGCTTATTTCCTGCTCCAGCTTCCGGATGTCGGAATCTTTTTGATTTATTTTATTTTGAATATCGACAGCACTTTGCGCAGAAGAAAAAGCGAAAGGCATCAAGAGTAAAATTATTACCAGTGAGAGCTTTAGGCTCTCACTAGAGCCTAAAGCTCTCACTGGAGTATTAAATAGCTTTTTGTAATCTGGATAGAGTTTCATTTTTACCTAAAATTTCAGCGATGATAAATGGATCCGGGGATTTATCCAATCCCGACAAGGCAAAACGTACCGGATGAAGTATCTCTCCCCTGCTGTCTAATTTATCGGCTATAGCCATCAATGCTGTTTTGATATTTTCCCGATTAAAATCATTTTCCCCCAAGGTTTTTAAAACATTTATCGCTTGTTCCAAGTTGGCGGAAATTTTTTCGGATGAAGTGTTTTTAAACAAAAGTTTTTCTTTGGGAAATTCCGGCTGCTTAAAAAAGAAGTCCAACTCCCCTCTTTGCGCCATCTCTCTCACATCTCCCCATTTGGAAATCCTCTCCAGAATTATAGGAATAATTTTTGGAGCAAGTTGCATATTTTCCCTGATACCTGCCTGTGCAGGTATCAGCCATTCCAAAATATTTTTTTGAATCTCTTCCGCCGGCATCATTTTTATATGCTCTTTATTCAGCCATTCCAATTTTTCCGGATTAAAAATCCCGCCGCCTTTTTGTATTTTTAATATATTGAATTTTTTTATTAATTCAGCCAAGGTAAAAACTTCCTGTTCTCCTCCCGGATTCCATCCATTAAGCGCCATAAAATTAAGCAGTGCTTCCGGCAGATAACCCCTTCTTTTGTATTCAATTGCCGGGGGAACCGATTCATCGCGCTTGGACAATTTTCCTCTTTCTTTATTCAAGATAAGCGGTAAATGAGCATATATTGGCCTTGGGGCTCCGATGACCTCTTGAATAAGGATTTGGCGCGGTGTATTGGGGGCATGTTCTTGTCCACGGATTACATGGCTTACCCCCATTTCAAAGTCATCAATTACCGCCGCCAGATGATAAAGCGGTTCATTCATATCCCGGGCTATAATAAAATCTCCTAAGTCAGTAGTATCCACTGTTATATCGCCCAGCACCAAATCGCTGAAGGTAATTTTTTTATTTGGATTCTTAAAGCGTATTACTTCATCCCTCTCCCCTTCTTTCGTCGGTGTTTCTTTGGATAAATAAGCAGAGCCGTCATTTATCATTTTTTGCAAATATTTTTGATAAAGATCTAATCTGTCGGATTGCCTGAAAAACATATCGTGTTTCAATCCAAGCCAATCGAAAAGTTCCAAAAACTCGTCTTCATATTCTCTTTTAGATCGTTCTTTATCCGTATCTTCGCTTCGTAAAATATATGTTCCGTTATTTTGCCTGGCAAATAAAAAATTAAACAAAGCGGAACGAATACCGCCGACATGAAAATGCCCTGTTGGCGACGGCGCGAATCTTGTTACAACTTTACTATCTGGCATATCCTAATAATAACACGAAAATTATTTTTTTTCGTGGCTCAAAGCGATATCTATCAATTCACGGGCGATTTTTTCAGCCGCACCCGGCTTGCCGAAGGCCTTTGCGTTTCGCGCCATTAGCTCATATCCCGCTTTGTCTCCCATTATTCTTTCAATTTCCGAACTTAGAATATTAGCGGTCATATTCATTTCTTCAATGACACTGCAGGCCCCGGCTCGGGCGTAACTAAAAGCATTTTTTCTCGAATGGTCTGCATTTGAATTGGCAAAAGGAATTAAAATTGATGGCACGCCCCAGGAAGCTATCTCAAACAAAGTTGACCCGGCGCGAGAAATGATAATCGTTGCCGCGCCAGCCGCCATTTTCATCTGTAAAGGATTTAAAAAGGCAATGGGCAGATATCTTAATTTGTGTTTATCATCAATTAGAACGACTTTGGCTTGCATGGAAACGATCTTAAAATTTTTTATGCCGGTCTGATGAATAATTTGATAATTTTTAGTTAACCTTGGCAAGGCATCCAAAACGGTATTATTTATGAGTTCAGCTCCCTGGGAGCCCCCCAGAACCAAAATCACCGGCATGCCCGATTCCATTTTAAAATATTCCAGAGCTTCTTTTCTGCCGGCCGGATGTTCTATTTCGGTCATTATCGGCTGGCCTGTCCAGGCGACAGTTTTTTTAGGAAAATAATCTGCCGTTTCCAGGAAAGAGACAGCTACCCCTTTGGCGAAACGTCCGGCCCATTTATTTACCCGTCCGGGAGCGGAATCCGATTCGTGGATTAGAACGGGAATATGTAAAATTCTGGCCGCGAAAAGCGTTGGAAACGACGCATATCCCCCTTTGCCGAAAACGATATCCGGATAAATTGAAAACATTTTAAAAATCGCATTCAGGATGCCGAAAAAAATCTTGAAAATATCAGAAAAATTCTTCAGAGAAAAATAAGTGCGCATCTTTCCGGTATTTATTTCTTCATATAAAAGCCCGTTTTCAACAAGCATTTCCTTATCATAAGGATTGTCGGAAATATAATAGAGCTCGGCTTCTATTATATGTTCGGCATCTATTATTTGATTGACTTTTTGGGCAACGGCGATGATTGGATAAAAATGTCCGCCTGTCCCCCCGCCTGTAAAAACTATTTTCATCCCGTGATTATAGCAATTTTTATATAATTAAGAAAGAGTAAACAATAACTATCTATTTTTTCTCATTTTTGATATAATATTGATATTGTAAATTTATATGGGGGTATCATTTAATACAATTATAGAAAATGAAATTATGCTAAATCCCAGAATCAGGAAAAGTGGTTTTCCTTTTCCCATAAATAAAATTATTTGCGGTGATTGTGTTGAAGTAATGAAAAAATTCCCTGATAATTCTATTGACATGATTGTAACGTCGCCGCCATACGATAATGTTAGAAATTATAATGGTTTTAATTTTAATCTTCATGAAACAGGAAAGGAAATTTTTAGAGTGCTTAAAGATGGGGGTATCGCCGTAATGGTAATACAAGATCAAACAAAAAATTTTGGTAAATCACTTACATCTTTTAAAACAATTGTGGACTGGGTTGAAAATGTTGGCTTTAAACTTTTTGAAACAGTAATTTATAAAAAACATGGAGCAGAGGGTGCATGGTGGACAAAAAGATTTAGAGTTGACCATGAGTATATTCCAATTTTTCTTAAGGGTGAAAGACCAGCATATTTTAATAAGGATTCGCTTAAAATCCCATCTAAACATGGTGGTAAAACAATGACTGGTTGTGCTACACGATTAACTAATGGAAAAACATTAAAGTCCAAAAGGGTCTTTATTAACCCTATGAAATGCAGGGGGACTTTATGGGATTATACAACATGTGGAGATGGGACTCGTCTTAAACATGAACATCCGGCAACATTTCCAGATAAATTACCAGTTGATTTTATTCAATGTTTTTGTCCTGAAGGCGGAGTTGTACTAGACCCTTTTATTGGAAGCGGAACAACAGCATTAGCCGCGATTAATTTAAAAAGAAATTATATCGGGATTGATATTTCACAAGAATATTGTAAATTGTCTGAAAAACGATTAAAAGAAGAAACAAACAATCAAGAATCTCTTTTTTAAGGAAGAAGGTCTGGTTTTTCTAAGGTGTATTCAATTACTAATGTACTTGTCATAGCCCAAGATAAAGGATTCTTCTCCATTAATTCGTTAAACCTTTGATTGCTTGGTTTTATATTACCTTTTTTGAATTTATAGACAGAAAAGTTGTTAAATATCCAATTTTTAGGAATAAATTTCCAACCGGTTAATTCTGCTAATATATCTAAAAATTTTATTGCATTTCCCTTCGATTCATTTGATAAAGAGAAGGAATTATTTTGTTTGATTAAGTTTATTGGCTCTCCTTTAGAATTAGATATTTTTATTTTGTCTCCACCTCTACTGCAATTAGTTATAGTTTTAAGTCGTTCAAAAAAGTCCCTTAACGCAATCATTAAAGAAGATGTTGAATAGTGGTCATTAAAGAAAATTGCATTAAGTGGATTATTTTTTTCTTCGGCATATAAAAAGTTTAACCAATTTAAACAATTATCGGGATAATTAAATAAATTCTTAAAAGTTCCATCCGTATACAAAAGTGGGCAAATAGCAGTTTTCTTTATTTCTATTTTTCTGTTATGTCCAACTATTCCCAAAATAAGATGAATTGCGCCAAGAGGATATTTTAATTTAAATAATGTTTTTCCATCATAGCCCCTAATATTGTTTGGTTGTATACAATTTGAAAAATTAAACCAATTTTCCGGTTTATGTCTTTTGTTGTATAAAACCATATGATGCCCTAAACTTTTTACATATTCCCTAAAAATTTCCATATCAAGAAATATGCAATTTTTAACACTCTCTCCTTTTTTTAATATTAAGACCTTCCCATCATAGAAACCAACGATGCTCCAATTTAATGCATTTGACATAAATAATCCGCAAAGCAAACCATCGCTGTCTGGACTTAAAATACACTTTTGATTTTTTTTAAGAATCCAAGGATATTTTTTAATAATTTCTTTATAATTTATTTTTTCATTCATATATTTATATAAATAAAATATCCGCTAAATTCCTAAACATTTTTTCGCTGGAATTTTGATACATTAAGCACAACACCTATAGCCATAAGGCAGACCATCAGTGATGTACCTCCCTGGCTCATAAAAACCAAAGGCACTCCGGTCAGCGGGAAGACACCGGTTACCGAAGCAATGTGCATAAATGATTGCACTGTAATGAGTATAACAATTCCGGAGACCAAAAGTCCACTAAAAAGGTCAGGAGAATTATTGGCAATTCGGAAACCGCGCAGAAGAAAAAGCAGATAAAGGAAAATGGTGCCCAAGGAACCAGCAAAGCCCAATTCTTCACCTAAAACGGCAAAAAGGGAATCTCCCTCGGGTTCAGGAAGATAACCGAATTTTTGAACACTTTGGCCAAATCCTCGTCCGAAGACATTGCCGGAACCAAGAGCGATAAGCGATTGCTGGATTTGATAAGAAGAACCCTGGGAATCCTGCGCCGGATTGATAAATGTCTTCAGCCGTTCTTGCAGATAGGGCGTAAAATAAACAAGAGTTCCGAGTAAAAATACCAGCCCCAAACCGACGCCTAAAATATATTTAAGGGGAACGCCGGAAATGAAAAGCATTGATATGCCGGTGATGGTAATTAAAATAAAACTTTTTGTGTCCGGTTGTTTGAATAGAATGAAAGCGATAATCGCCAGCATCAGGCCGAAAGGCAGAATTCCGAATCTAAAATCCCGCACTCTGTTTTTCACCCAGGACAGCCAGGCCGCAAAATAAACTACAAAACCGAATTTCAAAAATTCTACCGGCTGGAAAGAAAACGCTCCCAGCCGTATCCACCTTTCCGCTCCACCATGGCTCCATCCCAAAGAAGGAATAAAAACCGCTGCCGTCAGGAGTATCGATCCCAAAAAAATTAAAAAAGAATATTTGCGCCAAAACTTGTAATTTATTTTCGAACAAAAATACATAATCACCAGCCCTAGAATTAAGCCAAGAATTAATTGGCTGAAAAGCACCGAGTAAAAAGTTTTTTCGTTTTTAACTAAAATTCCCAAAGAGGCTGAAACAAACATGGCCACCCCAACGGAAAGCAAAAGGAATGTAACTGTTAAGAAAAATCTATCTACTTTTTTCATTTTTATCGGCTGATAATTGCCAAAATTACACCAATAATAGCGAAGATGATTGAGAAAATCCAAAAGCGCATTGTAACTTTGTAAGATGGCCAGCCAATCGCCTCAAAGTGATGATGGATGGGCGCGAGCCTGAACAGTCTTTTACCCTGGCGTAATTTTTTTGAAAGAGTTTGTAAAATAACCGATAAAGATGTGATGACCAGCGGCAAGGCGACAATGGGAAGAACAAAAACCGAATCGGTCAAGAATGCGGTGGTTGCCAAAGTAATAGTCAGCCCCATAATGCCTGTCTCCCCCATATAAAATCTGGCCGGTGGAATATTAAACCAGAGAAAAGCGAGTATTGCTCCGGTAACAACGCCGGAAAAAGCGGCCAGGTCTATCTGGTTATTGGCGAAAGCGATCACCGAGTAGGCGGCGAAAATGGAAGCCAAAACCCCTCCCGAAAGTCCGTCTAGACCGTCAATCACACCCCCGGAAAAAGTTGCCAGCGCCACGATCATGAAAAATGGAACAATTAAAATGCCCAAATAAATTTCTCCGCCGAATGGGATGTGAAAAGAAGTCATGCCCAGTTTATAAAAAAACCAAAGACCAATCAACAAAGAAATGAGCGTCACGAGAAAAGCTTTCCATTTGCGCCAAGATTTATCGTCGCGAGCAAATTTCCCCACCCCATAAATTTGGATGAGGTCGTCCCAAAACCCGATTAAAGAGCCGAGAAGAAGGGTAAAAAAAGGTATCAGGGTTTGATTCCGGCTCAAAAAATTCATTTTTTCCGTGCCGATGGAGGGAAATAAAATTGATACCAAGTAGAAAATAAAAGTTGTTAACAGGGCGGAAAACCAGATTATTATTCCGCCCACCCGCGGTGTTTTCAATTCTTCCTGTTCATTATGTATTTTATGAAAAGCGGTTGCTGTCGTGTCCATGCTCCTGGAATATTTCTTCCACATTTTATATTTATAGAAAAAATGCGTCGCAATCGGAGTAAGTAAAAGGGCTAAAAAAAAGGCGAAAGCCGTCGGGATAGAAATTTTAACCAGATTTAAAAGCATAGATAGATTATAGCATTAATACACCTCTGCCTGATAACACTTTTCACAATAAACAATTTCCGGCCGGTCAGGGGCATAATTCGTTGTAATTTCCTTTTTGCATTTCGCGCAATTGCGGTTCCAGAATTTATATGGCCCTCGGCGAATGACGCGGTCCTGGTGCCGGCAATAAAAGCATTTCCTCGGTATTGGTAGGGTCATTTTTTTATAAAACAAAAGCTCCTGATTTGTGATTTTATAATTCCGATTGCAATTTATACATCTTAGGATTTCTTCCGTTATGGAATCTTTTACATCTTGGATGTGGTCTGGAATATTTTCCGGCCTTAGAGTTTCTTTCCCTTCTGTTTTCTGAAGATTGTCCTGCCAGCGAAAACCTTGCGAGATAGTTTCTTCTCTAGTCAGCGGAAAATTGTCTTGGGCTATACTTTCATTGTAGGCAAATGGCGCAAGTTCCGGCGGAATCATTAAGCCATATAAATCTTGTCCTTTTAATTCCTCAAATTTTTTACGCATTTCCCCCATCTTTTTATAACTTCCCACTATTTCAGCGACTTTTTTCTTATATTCATCACGCGGGAGCATTTCGTTAAAAAAATAATGCGATTTGTTTCTTAGATTCACACAGCCAAAACAATCCGTGAGTCCGCTTCCGTTTAAAATAAAAGTGGAGTCCACGCAACTCACAATGTTCTGTCCGAAAATAACGCCGGCCGATTGCTGAATATTTATAGATTCATACACCCGTTCCACGGACACTCCAAAATAAAGATCGGAAGAATCCCTCCCATACCTAATTCCCCGAGAATAAAGAAAGTCTTCCACCGGTCCGGTATTAAAAACAAGATAACAATTCTTACAACCGCCGGACATATTCACATATTCGCTATTTACATTTCGGCCGGAGTCAGAAGTGAGATAAAGCGTAATTTTGGGAACCTGAATTAAAAAATCTTTCATCTGTTCTAAGAATGAATGTGAAAAATCATAATCCATGGCATAGTCTTTCGGATCCCATTTATCAGAATAAAAACAATCGTAGCAATAGATAGTATAAGGTGATTTCGGATTATACATGGAAATGACACTTTTGCCGCAGAGTCCGCATTTGCGGCCGGAGTAGAGGGTCATTTCATTCCGAAACATTGCGCGCATTTTGAAACGACAATCGGGGCAGATTTTAGGAACCGGTACTTTCATTTTTTCATAAAAGCTAAAATCATCGGAATCTAAAATAAACTCCTTTTTGCATTTCTTACACTCTTGCTTTACATTTTGCATACTATTCCAAAATTTTTCGGAGGACATCTTCGGGCACTTCTTTTGCCTTAGAAGTCGGGATTTTTTCCGTGATCAAATTTTTCAATTTATTCATATCTTCCGAACTGGCAGCGCGGTCTTTAGAAGGAATCACGTCCTTTTTGATTTCTTTAACTTTATCTTTCAAAGAATCGAGCGGTATAGGCTCTGCTCCGACCCCTACCCCGACCCGGGTCGGGGCTGTCGGGAGAGCTGGTTCATTTATTTTATTTAAAATTTCTCTTAATGCTGAATTTTCCTTCTTGGCGACCGAACCGCCAAGCATGCTTGGCGGTTCGGTCGCTGTTTTACTAAAAACTTTCTTGATAGCGCTCAGTATTCCGGGTTTGCCGACCGAAGGCTTATTTACTCTTTCGGTATATCTCTCTCCTTCTTCAACTTTTCCGTCCTTTGGCTTAAATTCTATTCCCAAATCGGCTAGCGGCTTGAAAAATTTTGACTCATCGTATTTAATCTGGTCCTCTCCGCTTTTTTGCACTTTGACTTCCCCGGATTTTATTCTGGCTATGCAATCTTTGCAATAAACAGCCCGGCCCGGCTCCGGCTTGAAAGGCACCGTCGTTTCTTTTTTGCAAAGTGAACAGACAACGGGAAATCTTTCCATATTTCCACTTCCGGTATCGGTATCATTGCCGAGCGACATTCCGCTCCAGTCATTAATTTCCCTTTCCACCACTTCTTTGGTCCGGCAATAAAGAGCCCGGGATGACTTGATAACTTCTTCTTCTATTTTTTTATCACCCGACTTTACCATCGGCGGCAATGTCTTTGCGGAAAATGGCCTGGAGGTCACGCCGTCTATCATTAATTTCATATAAACTTTATAGTTCGGTAAATTTACTATGTCCTGCGGAGTAAATTCCGGATCAAATTCTGACTCCAAGAATTCCGCATCGTCAGAACCGACTCGGAAAACCACCATTGTGCCGACATTGCCGAAAACGGCATCGCGCACGGCGGAACTTTTATCGGAAACAAGCTGGGCTGTGTATTGGTGGGCGACAGTGAGATTAAGACGGTATTTTCTGGCCTCGGACAAAATACCGGCGAAAGCATCGGTCACGAAATTCTGGAATTCGTCAACATAAAGATAAAAGTCCTTGCGGTGTTCTTCGGGAATGCGAACCCGCTCCATGGCCGCCAGCTGGATTTTGGTGATAATCATACCCCCCAAGAGCCCGGAATTGTCTTCACCGATGCGTCCTTTAGCAACATTCACCAGAAAAATTTTGCTATCGTTCATTATATCGAAAATGTTGATGGTACTGATGGATTGGCCGACGACATTCCGGATAATTGAAGTGGCCAGAAATTGCCCGACTTTATTCTGAATCGGCGCAATGGCTTCATTGCGGAATTTATCTTGCCAGGCCTCATATTCGTGAATCCAGAAGGCCTTAATCACCGGGTCTTTTAAATTGGAAATTATTTTCTGGCGATAATCTTTGTCCACCAGCATTCGGGGAATTCCCAAGAGTGTCGTTCCCGGAGTGTCAAGCAAAGCCAAAATGCAATTATTCAAAATATATTCCATTCGGGCGCTCCAGGCATTCGCCCAAATCTTGGTAAAAATACCCATCAGGCCGGAGGCCACCAAATGCTTGTATTGCGGGTCAATCAGCTCCAGAACATTGAAGCCGACATGATATTCGGTATCGGCCGGATTGAAATAAACAACGTCTTTCAGGCGATGGGGCGGGATAGCGGAGAGAACTCCCTCGACGAGCTCCCCGTGCGGGTCCACGACGCAAACACCTTCGCCGTTCCGCATATTCTGGATAATCATGTTGAAAAGAAGGACAGATTTGCCGGTACCGGATTTTCCGAGTATATAAACATGCTGGCGCCTGTCTTTGCGCTTGATGCCAAAAAGAGTATTCTTGTCCCGGTAAGTCGTCAGGCCAAGATAAGTAATGTCTTTATTTATGGGTATTTCCGGAAGTTCCATTCCAAAATTATAGCACTTGGTTATGATTTTGTCTTGTCTTCATCGCCTTTCTCCTTGAACTCTGCATCTTTGACTTCCGGATTTTGCTCTTCGGGAGTTTTAGTTTCTGTTGTGGCGCCAGCCTTACTCATCGCTTCGCCTATTTTGGACATTTCGGCTGAAAGTTCTTCGGTCGCTTTTTTGATTGCTTCTCCGTCAGCGCCGTCTTTCACGCCTCGGAGTGCTGTGATTTTCGCATTCACGCTGTCTTTCAATTCCGCCGGAATTTTGGTTTCATTGTCTTTTAAAGCTTTCTCGGCCGTATAAATAATCATCTCCGCTGTATTTTTTATTTCAGCGTTATCTTTCTTTTTCTTGTCTTCTTCGGCATGCGCTTCAGCATCGGCCTGCATCTTCTTGATATCTTCGTCTTTTAGTCCGGAACTTGCTTCTATCCTGATGGACTGGGTCTTGCCGGAGGCCTTATCTTTCGCCGCCACATTCAAAATTCCATTCACATCAACATCAAATGTAACTTCAATCTGCGGCATGCCCCGGGGTGCCGGCGGAACTCCGTCCAGAATAAATCGCCCCAGGGACTTGTTATCGGAAGCCATCGGACGCTCCCCTTGAACGATATGGATTTCCACCGATGTTTGGTTATCGGCAGCGGTGGAAAATACTTGGGACTTGGAAGATGGAATAGTCGTATTCCGGTCAATTAATTTTGTCGCCACTCCGCCTAATGTCTCAATGCCAAGAGAAAGAGGTATGACATCGAGCAGCAAAACATCGCGCACATCGCCCTGAAGAACACCAGCCTGGACAGCGGCGCCAAGAGCAACGACTTCATCAGGATTAATGGACATATTCGGGTCTTTGCCGAAAAGATTTTTGACAGCTTCCACCATCTTCGGCATGCGGGTCTGTCCGCCGACCATGATAATTTCATTGATTTCATTCATCTTGAACGGCGAAGCGGCCAGAGCTCTTTTAGTAATTTCAATCGAACGGTCAATATATTCTTTGGCGAGCGACTCCAGCGTAGCCCGGGTCATCTTCATAAGCAAGTGCTTCGGTCCGGAGGCATCGGAAGTAATAAAAGGAATATTGATCTCGGTTTCTATGGTTGTGGAAAGTTCGTGCTTGGCTTTTTCGACTGCTTCTCTTAATCTCTGGTGAGCAAGCGGGTCCTTGATTATATCAATACCGGACTCTTTCTTGTATTCATCGGCAACCCAGTGGATCATTTTTCTGTCAATATCGCCACCCCCCATATGGCTGTCGCCGTCTGTCGATTTCACTTCGACGACATCATCGCCTATTTCCAATACCGATATATCAAAAGTCCCTCCGCCGAAATCGTAGACAACAATCTTCTCATTTTTCTTTTTATTAAATCCATAAGCCAGAGCGGCGGCTGTCGGTTCGTTGATAATTCTTTTCACATCCAGTCCGGCAATAGCGCCGGCGTCCTTGGTCGCTTTTCTCTGCGCATCGTTGAAATAAGCCGGCGTAGTGATGACAGCTTCGGTAATTTTCTCCCCCAACTTTGTCTCCACATCCGATTTTATTTTCTGCAATATCATCGCGGAAATTTCTTCCGGCCGGTAAAACTTGTCAGCCATTTTCATTTTTACCCCGCCGTCTTCCCCTTTCTCAATTTTAAATGATGCCATAACCCGGTCTTTCTGCACGCCCGGGTCGTCAAAATGATGCCCCATATAGCGCTTAATTTCGGAAATCGTATTTTCCGGATTGGTCACCGCTTGTCTTTTGGCCAGAAGACCGACAATCCGGTCGCCATTTTTTGCAATCGCAACCACCGAAGGCGTCGTGCGATTCCCTTCAACATTTTCAATAATTTTCGGCGCGCCTCCTTCAATGATAGCGACAGCCGAATTTGTTGTACCCAAATCTATACCTATTGTTTTTGCCATATATTTTTTTAATAAGTTGTGAGAGAATAATAAACTTTTCCAGAGCATTATCTTTACGACCTAACGCAGAAAAGTTTGATTATTCTTGAACAACACTAATCTAATAATTAATAAGCTTATTATATACCCATCCATAATTTTTAGCAAGTTTTTCGTGGTCGCGAAATACTTGTCAAAAGGTAATATATATTATAGTATATAGATATGTCAAGTAAAAAAGATTATTCCAATAAAATACTCAAGATTTTGGGCGAAAAAACCGCTATTTCCCTGCCCGCCTTAATGAAAAGTATAAATAATGAGGAAAACTCTCAACCCGCCGATGCTAAAGCTGTGGCGGGCAGGTACGCCATTACCCGCTCTTTAAAAGGGCTTAGAGACACCGGACTAATAGAGGAAATTTCCTCTCCGCAGAATGAATACGCCCGCCTGACCAAAGAAGGGAGAAAAAAAATGCATTGTTTAAAACTGGATAGCGACACAACTCTCCTTAATACTTCTTGGGATGGATTTTGGAGGATTATTTTGCTGGACCTGCCGGAAAACAGAAAAAGTGAACGCGAGTCCTTGCGCTATCTTCTGAAAAAAGCCGGCTTCGTCTGCCTGAAAAATTCCGCCTGGATTTCCCCCTTCCCTTTCGAACATTTGTTTACGAATATAAAAAAAGATCTCGGCCTGACAACAGAAATGATGATTATCGTCACCGAGTTCATAGATGAAGAAAGCAAAAAAGTTTTATTTGAAACATTTGGAAAATAAAATTCTTTATTCTCCTATTCGCGCGAATTAGAGATATCAATACACTTCTTTGTTATAACAACTTTCGCAATAAACTTTTTCCGGACGTTCGGGCGCATAGGGGGTCTCAAATTCATTTGGACAATGAATATTCAAATGGTTGGTGTGTTCTTTTTTGTCGCACATACATTGCCTGTGCCAAAGTTTTCGCAACGGGCGCAAATTGAACCTTATTTTATAACGACAATTCGGGCATTTTCTCGGAAACGGAATTTTCTCTTTTCTGTAAAAAAGTAGTTCATTGCGGGTAATATTGTAATTTTTTGAACAATTCGTGCAAATAAAAATTTCATTCAGAAAAGAATCCGGCACATCTTCAATTTTGTCGGGAATGGATGCGCTCTTTATCGTTTCCTGGCCGAAAGTCCCGGGAACATTGTCTTCCCATTGCCAGCCCTTGGCTAAAACTTCTTCTTTGGTCATTGGCATATAAAGAGCGCCTTGCGTTTCATTGTAATAAACCGGCGCGATGCTCGGCGGAAAAAATTCTCCGTATTCTCCAGTTTTTTTCATATGTTCAATGATTTTTTCTTTCAATGCTTGGTAATCTGCTTTGGAATATTTTTTATTGAAAATCATATATTCCCCTTTTTTAATACTTACGCAGCCAAAAAGATTCTGGCAATTTTGGCAAGTGTCACAGTAAGTTATACTGGCATTGTCATAGCAAAGATGGCAAAATTGGCAATCATAGGTGCGTGCACAACCCTGAAGTTCATAGCAAAGTTCTGTGTTATAGCCAACATGATATAAATCCATAGAATCTTTAATCTCTTCGCCTCCGTAAAAATATTTGCAATTTTCCCCTTTATTAACCTCAAAAGATTGAGTTACATTTCTGCAGTCAAAGATTAAAGAGCCAACAGAGTTAACGTTTCGTTCACTTACGACATAACGATGGATTGCTTCTTGCTTCACTAAATCTTGAAATTCTTTATTTAATCCTTCGCGAACAACGAAAGAAGATAATTCATAGTCCTTCATTTTTTCTAAATATGCTTCTCTGCTATATTGCTGATTCTTGAAGATATAACTTTTATTGCGTAAATTCACGGACATAAAACAGTCATTGCAACCATGGCAATCATAACAATATAGGCAATTTGAGCAGTCCTTCAAGAAAATGCTATATTGGCACTCGTAAGATTTGCGTGAATCAAGGCATTCATATAGTCGTTCTCCTTTTTCGTAAATAAAACTGCAATCTGTACAGTCGCGCGACTTCATAACCCAAGTGCCATACATAATATTTTCACTATATAAAGTAGAAAAAGAAAGATAGGCATTTTTGTTGTCGCTGGAATGATTGGTATAATCAGAATTTACGCTATTTTTATTTAAGAGCGCCATGCGCGGAACATCAAGTTGCAATTCTTTGTATTGTTCAAAAAACGGCCTAGAAAAATCAAAATCCCGCCCATATGACGACGCATCCCAGCCATCGCCCCACCAGCACGATAGGCAATAAACTTTGTATGGTTTATTGGGGGAGTAAATTGTCACCGTGCTCTTCCCACAAAGGTCGCAATTCCGCCCGTATAAAGTTCTTTCATTTCGCCAAGCATAACGCCTTTGTTGACGGCATTCCGGACACCAAGTCGGCGGCGGCACTTTTATTTTTTCGTAAAAAGAAAAATCTTCCTCGTCTATTATGAAGTCCTTTTTACAATTTTTACAATTTTTGGTTTGTGGTTTCATTTACATATATACGCTATAGCTGATATGTGTATCAGGCTATATTTTGTCTATAGCATTCTTCGCAGGCGATTTTTTGATAATTCCATTCCGGTAAATAATACACTTCAGTGTCTTTTTTGCAATAAAAACATTTATAAGGATAAGATTGCAAAATAGTTAAATCTTTCAAACGATTTTTTGTCCGCACATCAAAATGATAATGCGGAAGGGGTATATTGTTTGCTCTGTAAAAAGTGAGCTCATTCTGGGCAATATTGAAACGCCAGCCACTTTTTGGGCAGATAAGCGCTTGATTTGTAATCGTATCCGGAACATTTTTTATATCGTCAGGCAGTTCGCTCGTCGGCATTCTTTCTATCTGGCTTTCGTCAATATCTTCCCAATAACCGCCCTGTCTTAAAATATCTTCTTTTTTTGTCTCAGGAAAATAAAGAAAACTGGTGGAAAAATTAAAAGGCCCGGCGCCCATAGAATAAGGCAGAAATTTTCCATATTCTCCCCTCTTTTTCATGTCACCAACAATCCTTGTCCTGAGCTCGTCGAAGGATTCTTTCGTATATTGCTTATTCAGAATGCAATATTTCTTTTTCCTAAGACCGACGCAGCCGAAACAATATTCGCATTCAATGCATAAATCCAGGTATTCAGAATACCGCGCAGAAGACCAGTTGGAATATTTAAGACAATAAGAATCAATACAACAATTGCAATTCCCTATCAACTCAGAATACCAACAACCATTGGCATCTATTTCTGATTTATGTTTTAAACCCCTTATGCAATTATAACAATCTTCGGAATCATTGATTGTATTGCAATTATGGCAATTTTTACAATCCAATAAATAATCCCCATCAGAATTGTATATTTTAAAATTAAAATTCTGCCTATGAACAGCTTCATTTTGGATAATTTCAGCAAAATGTCTTTTCAGGGACTGGATTGATTTATATGAGCCGAGTTTGAATGACTTTAACCTCTTTTCATACTCTTCTTTCGTGTATTGTATATTTTCCAGGCAATGTGATTTGCTGCGGAGATTCCAGCACATAAAGCAATTCTGGCAATTGCGGCAATCGTATAAAAAGTAAGAATCCAGGCAATCGCGGGAATGCTTGGAATAAAAAAGCCGAGCGTTCCATTTATCGCTGTGCCATTCTGTCAGGGTGTAAATCGGATACCTATTTTTCTCCGGCAGAACCGTAATTAAATTCTTTCCCGAAAGGTCCGATTTGATTTTACGAAATTTTCCAAACATCCAAAAAGATAAATGCAGTTTTATCCGGCAGAAGAAACAGATGGTCGGCAATTCAATGCCAACTTTTTCGTATAGGGTTAATTCTTCTTCTTTAATTGTGAAGTTTTGTTTGCAATGCTCGCAGATTTTACTTTTCTGGTTCTTTGTATTCATATACGTTCACTCTGGCCGGACGCATTATACGTTCGCCCAATTTGTACCCTTTTTGAACTATGCTTGCCACTTTGTGGTCATTTTCTTTTTTGTCCGTCTCAACCGTATCTATGGACTGGTGGATGTTCGGGTCAAAGGCCTCGCCCACATCCCCTATTGTTTTGACTCCATATTCATCAAATATCGTATTCATCTGCGTATAAATGTATTCCACTCCTTTGCGCCAGTTTTCATCCGCTTTCTCCCAATTTTCTTTATTGGCGAAAGCCATATTGAAACTGTCAAGAACGGAAAGAAAACGGGTCAAAATCCGCTCGCGCACGCTTTCCGAAAAATTGATTTTTCTCTCATCTTCTTGTTTCCGGTAATTGGCAAATTCCGCCCGCTCTTTTTGCCAGCCGGTCAAATACTCTCCTTTTTCGGCTTCGCATGCTTTTAAAGAATTCCTGAATTTCTTTAATGTCTTCTTTATGTCTTCTTCCCCGTCATCATTAAATTCAAACTCCAAAACCTCAGAATTATCCGGTTCGGAAGGAATTTCTGGTATTTTTTTTTCTTCCCCGCCTGCGCGGGCAGGTTCGTCTGCCATATAATTATATTAGCACAAATTTTCCGATTTTTTATCGCTTAGACCATTGCGGCGCTTTTCTGGCTTTTTTCAATCCGAATTTTCTGCGTTCTTTTGCCCTGGGGTCGCGCTTAAGATAACCCAGCGTTTTTAAATTTCCACGGAATCTTGCATCCGTTGCCGCCAGGGCTCGGGAAAGTCCGTGACGAATTGCCTCCGCCTGGGAATGGATACCACCGCCGGACACATGCACATCCACACCCCATTTTATATCCGACTTGGCTTCGCCGGCCTGTATTCCTTTTATTATCGGATCCAAAATTAAACGGCGTTCCACTTCTGTTTTAAAATATTCTTTCGCATCTTTGCCATTTACGACAAAATGAGCCTTATTGGACTTCAAAATACGCACCCGGGCAGTCGAAGTTTTGCGTCTGCCTATGGCTTCGACGTATGCCTCTTTTGATTTTTCTTTTGGAGTGTCGTTTTTCATATATTTACTAGTCTTCAATCTTCAAATTTTTCATCATAATTCTGCGCAATTTATTTTTCGGAAGCATTTGATATGTCGCCAGCCGGATTAATTCTTTTAATCCTTTCTTCTCCGCCGTCTGGGCACCTTTTAAAATGCGGAGTCCACCGGGAATGCCGGAGTATCTGAGATGGTAAATTTCGTCCAGTTTTTTGGCTGTGATGCGAAGTTTGGAAGCATTGACCACTCTGACGGGAAAACCGGAGTAAATATTCCGCTCAAAAGTTGCCTTGGTCTTGCCCATTAATGACATCGCCACTTCGCTGGCTACCCTCCCGAGCGTTCTTCCTGTCGCATCTATTGTTTTCATTGTGTTTTTCATACTAGACCATTTTCCCCAATTAGACAAATTCTATAATCGCCATCCGGGCGCCGTCCGATTTTCTGGCTCCCAATTTCAAAATTCTTGTATATCCCCCTTTTCTATCCGCATATCTCGGAGCTAAAATTTCAAAAAGCTTTTTCACTTCGGGACGGCGGTTAGAAAGTCTGGAAACGATTAACCGGCGGGTCGCTAAATTGCCTTTCTTGGCGCGAGTTATAAGTTTTTCTATAAAAGGTCTTAATTCCTTGGCTTTCATTTCTGTCGTTTTTATTTTTTCGCGCACAATCAAATTAAGCGCCAAGGAGCTGAGCAAGGCCCGTTTCCCCATTTTATCCCGACCGAATTTTCTTTGGCTATTGTGATGTCGCATATAAATTATTCTTTCAAATTCAGACCGAATTTATTTAAGACCTTTTTAATTTCCGTAATCCCTTTCTCGCCGATGCCTTCAACTTCCAGCAAATCCTCTCTTTTCTTTCGGGCCAGGCCTCCGAGTGTTCGGATGTTCGCTGAAGTCAGCGCATTTAATGTTCTGGTGGAAAGATCCAGGCTATCAGTCCGGGTTTTCAAAATATCGGCAAAGTCGCTCCCCTTTTTTTCGTCTTTTTCTTTCCCGACGTCCCGACCTTCAGCGTCGGGAATCGGGACTCCGGCCCCTTCGGGCGTCGGAGCTTCCGGCTCTTTGAAATCAATGATGGCCTTCAATTGATTTATCATAATTTCAATGGAACGGGAAAGAGCATCCCGAGCGGTCAAAGTGCCGTCTGTTTCAATGGAAATTCTCAGGCGATTATGGTTGGTCTTGTCCCCCACCCGCATATTTTCAACTTCATAAGCAACCCGGCGAATCGGAGTAAAAATTGCGTCAACGGCGATAGTCCCGACATCGACTTTTTCTTTTTGGAAAATTTCTTTTGGAATAAAACCCAAGCCTTTTTCAATTTTCATTTCTATATTCAAATTTACCTTACCGGTAACTTCGGCTATATGAAGTTCGGGGTTTAAAATTTCCACCTGTCCGCCGGTTTTTATATCCCCCGCCAGAATTTCCTTGGGGCCTTTTATAGAAAGCGTTACTGTCTGCGGCTCATCCGAAAGCATCTTAAAACGAGTCTTTTTCAAATTTAAAATCAATACAATTACGTCTTCTTTAATTCCGTCTATTGTCTGAAACTCGTGCGTTATATCGTTGATTTTGACGGAAACAACGCTTGCTCCCGGAAGTGAAGAAAGAATTATTCTCCTTAAGCTGTTGCCCAAAGTATGGCCGTATCCGGGGTATAAACCGTCAATTTCAAACACTCCCTTATTGCCTTCTTCCAAAACAACCCGAGGCTTGGAAGGCATAATTATTTTATATTCAGGCATAATTATTTTCCTAATTAATAATAATTTAACGACTGTAAAACTCCAACACGGCGTTAAGGTCAAGAAAGGTTCCGGTATTTTTCGGTTTAGATAAAATTTTTCCTTCCAGACCGCCTAAATCAAACGAGACCCAGGCCGGACTATTATAATCTTTTAGCCGGTCCGCCAAGTTTTCAAAAATTTTCTTGTTTTTGCTTCCTTCCCGAATTTTTACAATATCTCCCGTTTTGACTTCATAAGATGGAATGGTTATTTTATGATTATTAACAATAAAATGCCCATGAGAAATCATTTGCCTGGCGGCCCGCCGGCTAACTCCAAGACCCATTCTATAAATTATATTGTCAAGACGTGATTCAAGACTTTCATAAAGCTTCTCGGCTGTGCCGGCGCCTTTAAGATGGGAAGCCTTATGAACATAATTGGAAAGCTGGCGTTCGGATAGGCCATAGGAAAAGCGTATTTTTTGCTTTTCCAGAAGTTGCGCCCCGTACTCGGTCGGAGCTTTTGGGCGGCGTCCGAAGGGCAAACTTTTCGCCGATGAGGCAAATTTAGAGGTTTGACATTTATCATAAACCCCCGGACCTAGCCTTCTGCAAATTTTGAATTTTGGTTTAGATATCATTTTTGTTTAGTTTATCAAGTTCATAATGTTTATAAAGTTTTTAAAGTATTTTTCTTTTTTCTTTATGAACTTTATAACTTTCAACTTTACACTCGTCTGGGTTTCTTGGCTTTTGGCCCGTTGTGAGGCACCGGTGTCGCATCCAATATGGAAGTGACATCAATACCATGGGCCATAAAAGATCTAATCGCCGGTTCGCGTCCGGATCCGACTCCCAAAACAATTATGTCGGCGTCTTTTACTCCAAGCATGGCCGCTTTGCTGCCGATAACATCACCAACTTTAGAAGCCGCAAATGGAGTCCCTTTTTTCGCTCCCCTAAAACCCAAAGACCCGGCGCTGGACCAAAATAACGTATTACCCAATTTATCAGCCAGAAGCACCTTTGTATTATTGAATGTAGCTTCAACGTGCAGAACACCGGAAGTCACTTTCTTTTTCGGCGTTTTCGCTGGAGCTTTTTTTATCCCGCCTTCGGCGGGACGGATTTCTTCTCCTTCTGGTTTTGCTTCTTTAGTTGTAATTTTGGTTTTTCCCATTATGTTTTACTCTCTTTTCTCCTGCCTGAGGCCATTGTTTTGCGGACATTGCCCCGGATGGTTCGAGAATTTGTTTTAGTGCGTTGTCCCCGAACCGGCAATCTTTTCAGATGACGAATGCCCCGGTAGCTTTTTATATCTTTCAATCTTTTGATATTTGCCGCTATCTCTCTTTTCAAATTTCCTTCAATCAAAATCTTCTCCACAACGAGACGAATTTTATTTTCTTCGTCCGGGGTCAAATCCTTGGCTTTCTTCCCGCTATCAATGCCAACTTGGTCCAAAATTTTGCGAGCGGATGAAACGCCAACACCAAAAAGACAAGTTAAACCGAACTCAAGCCTTTTTTCATTTGGCACCGTAATTCCAAGAATTCTCATAAATTATTGTTTTTGTTTATGCTTTGGATTGGAACAAATTATCCTTAAATGCCTGGCCCGTCTGACCATTTTGCAATTATCACAAATTTTTTTTACGGATGATTTTATTTTCATAAATGCTCTCTTACACAGAACAAAAACAAGGAAAAAACCCTTATTTTTCAATGCTATAACTTTTTAAAAAATGCACCTATTATAATACACCATTATTAAAAAAATTACAACCTTTTAACTATCCTGCCTTTCCCGCCATAAGAATCAAGAACGACTTCCACCGAGTCCCCAATTAAAACCTTAATTCTATGCATTCGCATTTTTCCCCCAAGATAAGCGAGAATTTCTTTCTCGCCCTCTCCATTGTCTTCTATTTTGACTCTGAATAAAGTGCTCGGCAGAGCCTCAGTGACAACTCCCCTAGCCATTAACATTTTTTCATTTTTTAAGTCAGCCATGTATAGGATATAACTATAATGGAATCAAAAGGAAAGGTCAAGCTTTTTTAACAAACTTTACCAATTAATATGTCCAGTTTTAAATCCTTGAGCTTCTAAGATTTTCTTTATTCCATTTCTCATTTCAGCTAAGAGCTGGGAAACCCTGGCTTCATTTATACCGTGGTCCTTGCTAATTTCCTTCATAGTTCTTTTTTTTACATAATATTGCTCATATAAATCTCTGAATCGCGCTCTGTATTTTTCCGATTTTATTTTTGAAAGAAACTGTTCCATGGCGGTTTTAACTGCTTCGTCCGACTCTTTTTCATGAATTAACTGATCTGGATTTTTTTCCTTACTGACAAAAATATAGGAATTATTTATTTAATCTTCATCTCTAAACGTTCAACTCGAACTTGCAGATCTTCAATAGTCCTTTCTTGTTTTATATCCGTATGCATTAAGCTAGACATGGTTTGTCTATATTCTCTCGCCTCTTCTCTAAATGCCTGTATTTCTTTCAGCGTAATTATAAAAGCTCTTTCGTGCCGACTGAGAATTTTTTCAAATTTATTTAGCCTTTCGTCTATTTTAGAATTTGCTTTTTTAATTTTTTTCTTCATATTCCTATTGTATCACAGCCCAAGTGAAACGCAAATGGATTATTTCGGATAATTCACGATTACTTTTATGTTTTTAGCCTTATCGGGGATGGACATTATTTTTTTTGCAATTTTGGCAGGTTTTTGTTTGTAGATTCATTTTTATTTTTACTTATATTTCTGCGATAGCAGAGTTTTAAGTATTTAATTCTTCAAGGCAAGACCTTGCCTCCCTTAAGGTCTTGCCTTTTCCCGCTAACTATATCCCCTCTTTTTTGAGTTGTTCTATCAACTCGCGAGATTGGCGGGAGAGTTTTGCCGGAAGTTTGATATTAAGCTTGATCAAGAGATCGCCGCGTTTGTTTTTAGAAAAAGGCACCCCTTTGCCCCGGACGCGCAGAATTTCATTTATCGTGACACCTTCCGGAATTGTGACTTCAATTTCTCCATCCAGGGTCTGGATGGGATATTTAGTTCCCAGAAGAGCTTCGGAAAGTTTTAAATTCAAATTCATCACCAAGTTATTGCCTTCCCGCTTAAATACCGGATGCGGCGTCACGTTTATTTTTATATAAAGATCTCCGGCACTTCCTCTGGAAATCGCTTCGCCAAAACCGGCCATCCGAACCATTTCGCCATTACGGATACCTGGAGGAATAACAATCGAAACTTCCGCCTCCTGACGAAGTACTCCCTTGCCTTTGCATTTATCACAAATTTCTCCGGGTACTTCTCCCGTGCCCCAACAAACCTCGCAAATTTTTGTATTGGCAATAGTCCCAAAAATTGTTCTCTTCTGCTCGCGAATACTCCCCTGGCCATTACAGTGCTTGCAGGTCTCCATTTTGGAGCCGGGCCTTGTGCCGGAACCGTTGCAGGCGGAACAATTTGATGTCTTAGTAATTAAAATTTTTCGATTCGTGCCAAAAATAGAGTCGGAAAAAGAAATTTGAACTTCGGTAGATATGTCCCGGCCGCGACGCGCCTCTTTCTTTGTTCCGCCCATTCCGCCTCCGAAAAAATCACTAAAAATGTCATTAAGATTTCCGAAATCCCCGCCAAAAGGCGCGCCTTGGGCGGAAAAATCGCCGCCAAAACCGGAAAAATCAAAACCTCCAAAACCGCCCGGCTGACCTCCGCCATACCCCGCCCCAGCGTTTTCAAATCCGGACCCAAATTGGTCATATTTTGAACGTTTTGCATCATCCGAAAGCACCTGATAGGCTTCATTTACCTGCTTGAACTTCGCTTCGTTGCCGCCTTTTTTATCAGGATGGTATTTGTGCGCCAATTTATAAAAGGCCTTTTTAATTTCCTCTTTGGAAGCACCTTTATCAACGCCTAAAACATTGTAATAGTCTTTATTCATAACGTTATTCGGCTATTATATCATAGGTTCGGCTTCTTGTGAAGTCCCGACGCCCTTCTGTCGGGATCCCGACTTTACATCGGGACTTTGATTTTCTTTTTTTCCTTTCTTCTCTTCTTCCTTTTCTTTTTCTCTTTCTTTTCTTTTAGCTCTGCCTTCAATAATCGCTTTTTCTTCAGCGCTTCGAATGATTGTCGCCTCTTCTTCAGCAATAAGTTTCGCCGCATCATCTTTCGGTATTGAATATTTCCGGCGGGACGCTTCAATGATTTCCTTTCTATAAGACGGATGAGTTGGCGGAAGAACTTTGAGTGTTTCGGCGGAAAAAGGGTCGTAGGATTCCCCATCAATAGTCATTTTTATATAAAATTCCGTTACGGCCAAATTGATCATGTCCTTTACGTCAAAGATAGGCGCGAATTCCGGTTTTAATTTTACAGCATCCTCACCCCCAACTCTGAAGCAAATTAAGTTCCCTGTATTTCCGAGCACAGAATGCTGGGCTTGCTGAGTGAGCTGACCGATAAATTGATGAGCAATAGTAAGATTAAGAGCGTACTTTCTGGCTTCAGAGAGAATATTTTCAAATGTCTGGGTAACAATATTGTGAAACTCGTCGACGTACAAATAAAAATCTTTACGCTCTTCTTCCGGAATACTCGCCCGTTCCATTCCCGCTTGTTTTATTTTTGTCAGGAACATTGAACCGAAGAAAGATGAATTTTCTTCCCCGATGCGGCCCTTGGAAAGATTAATAAAAATTATTTTCTCTTGGTCCATAAGTTCGCTTATATCTATTTTATTTTGCTTTTGTCCGAAGATATTCCGGAGCAGCGGGTCGGAGAGAAATTGTCCAAGCTTGTTGACAAGGGGTATAATAGCATCCGTATCAAATTTTTCCGACCAATCGGCGAATTCAATAGCGAAGAATCTTTTGACCATGTCGTCCGTAATATATTCCACAACTTTCTGCCTGTAATTTCTGTCCGTCAGCATGGAAATCATACCCCGCATGGTGGCATGGGGATAATCAAGCAAAGCCAGACAGGTAAAGCGAAAAACGTGCTCCAGACGGGGTGTCCAGTTGGCTCCAAACTGTTTCTGCAGAACTTCAATTAATCCTTGAGTCAATTGGAATTTGAATAGCGGGTCAACGTTAGCCAGAGGATTAAAAGAGGCTGGAAAATCAACATCAGAGGGGTCAATAACACAAACATCTTCTATTCGTTCTTTTGGTATATAGTTTAGCATCGCTTCTATTTCATCACCGTGCGGGTCAATAAAACAGAGGCCGTGATTATAAGTTACGTCCTGACGCATAAAGAGTTCAAGCAATTTGCTTTTGCCGACACCGGATTTCCCGACAATATAAAGGTGTCTTCGGCGGTCCATGCGCTTGATGCCGAAAATAAATTTCTTCTCCTCCAGAGAAGCCACATAATTCGTCCGCCCGATAAAAGAGACATCTTCCGGTTTGACTTTCCCAAAGACAGGCAGTTCCGGCGGAGGCGGGCCGTATTTAATTATTTGCACTCGGTTCGGCCTTGGCATATATCGGTTATTTTACTACAATTTCACTTATTTTTCAATATACTTCGGTAATGTGTCTTGACTTGAGCGTCCATTTTGGGCATTATAGCATATAGAATGGAAAAAAATACTTTAAAACTCGCATTATCTTTAATTTTGCTATTTTTTGTATCCGTACCGATGCTCACTTCATCGCTTCTGGACTCGGAACAAGAAAGAAAAAATGAGGAAAATTATCAAAGAATTTTAGAAGAACAATCAGCCCAAAAAGAGGCCGAAGAGAAAATTTATCTGATGGGTAAATTTGACCCGGCGCAGAGAGATGATTTTATTTTAATCCCCGCCCAGTATATCGTTGACGGAAGTAAAATGTATTTGCGGAAAGAAACTTTGGGCGCTTTTTTAAAAATGCAGGAGGCGGCGGAGAATGACGAAATAGGAATAAAAATTGCCTCAGCGACAAGAAGCTTTGATTATCAAAAAGGCATTTGGAATAATAAATGGTCCGGAATTACGATTGTTGACGGACAGAATTTAGCAAAAAGTGTTCCTGACCAATCAGAGAGATTTAAAAAAATACTGGAATATAGCGCAGCTCCGGGCACATCGAGGCATCACTGGGGCACTGATATAGATATCAACGACGCAACTCCTGAATATTTTGAGGGAGAAAAAGGCGGAGAAATATATGAATGGCTGGCAAAAAATGCCTGGGCATACGGCTTTTGCCAGCCCTATAATCAAAAAGGAAATGAAAGGCAAACGGGCTATAACGAGGAAAAATGGCATTGGTCTTATTTGCCGATTGCCGGAACTCTCACGGAAGATTATAAAAGTTTGGTGAAAGATGAAGATATAAACGGCTTTTTGGGAGATGAATACGCTGTCGGGCAAAATCTAATTAATAATTATGTATTGGCCATCAACTCCGCTTGCTTTAGTCAATAATATAGAGAGAATTAAAGACAAATAAATTTTTTTATGATATAAATGTTTGATAATGGAAACACAAAATAATTTGGAAAAAGCTACCTTAAAACCTTTGTTCAAAAAAGATCTGTTGGCTTTGGCTGGTATTTATCCCAAGGAGGCCTTGGTTTTGGTTGAAAGTAATCTAGATGCATTGCTTGGAGATTATCTTGCTTGGCAAAAGGCCCTGATTGTTATGGCTAAAAATTTGGGTGTTGAAAATAATAATTCAGAAGGTTGGCGGTGATTTTGGAGCGGCTGTTGCCTCAACTTTAAACACTAGACAATTGGATGAATTTAAATCTATGTCAAATCCTATAGGCAGAAATATAAATATCGTTTTTGTAATTAATGATAATATTGAGCGGGCTGTTAAAAAAATAAGGGATTTAGTGGAAACAACATAATTCTCTATATTCTTTTTTATGTTTTCGCAGTGTTTTTCCGATTAAATGCTCTTTATTCTTCGGTTGCCCGGCTTTTGTCACAAATTCATTCCACCACCACTCGTTGGGGTTGCTGTCTTTGAGCTCAAGAGCCAGTTGTTTTCCCGATTCGGTGTAAAAATAAGGAAGGCGCGCTGAAAGCTGAAAAATCCCCCTCGAACCACTGCTGGGCCAGTTTATTGCCCCGCCACATTAAAACCCACTCGTGGTACATCTGCGATATATGAATATTATATAGAAGCAATTTTGGAAGCAAGGCCAATATAGTTTTCCGGAGTGATTTTTAATAATTCTTTTTTTATTTTATCACTAATTTCTAGAGATTTTATAAAATTGTGTATATCCTTTAGCGTAACCTGTTTGCCACGGGTGAGTTCTTTTAACTTCTCATACGGCATTTTTACTCCTTCGCGCCGCAAAATGGTCTGGATAGCTTCAGTGATTACTTCCGGATAATTATTTAAATCTTGTTTCACCTTATTTTCATCAACACTAATTCTGGCTAATCCTTTCAATAAGTATTCATATGCCACTAAGCAATACGCCAAAGCAGATCCGAAGTTCCGTTCTACAGTAGAATCGGAAAGATCACGCTGAAGTCTGGAAATCGGTAATTTACGGGCAAAAAATTCAAAAAACGAATTTGCCATCCCTAAATTCCCTTCGCTATTTTCAAATTTTATGGGGTTGATTTTATGAGGCATGGTTGAAGAGCCGACAGTGCCATCCGCTGGCTTTTGCACAATCCATTCATCACTAATATAACGCCAGATATCCTGGTTGAAATCTATCAAAATAGTATTAATTCTTCGTAAAGTATCGAAAATTTCCACCTCGCTGTCGTGCGGGTCAATTTGGGTTGTTGGGAAATTTAATTCAAGTTTGATAATTCTTTTTACATTCAATTTTTCAATAAAATTTTTAGCAAATTTAATCCAGTCAATTTTTGGAAAAGCGACTAAATGGGCATTAAAATTACCCGTGGCGCCGCTGAATTTGACAGAAATTTTTTGTTCCTTTAATTTATCAAGTTGTTTTTTTAGCCTTTCGCTGAAAACTTTAAATTCTTTACCGAAGGTAGTGGGTGAAGCGGGCTGGCCGTGGGTTCTCGCGAGCATAGGCAGTTTATTGTATTTTTTTGCAAGATAATCTATTTCTTTTATAATTTGATTAATCTTGGGTATAATTACTTCCGCCAATTCTTTTGCTAAATGATTTTTGAATTTATTGGCGTAGGCCTTTCCGCTACCGGTGTCATCGCCATAAGAAAATCCTCCCGGAAAAACCAGAATCTGATATTCCAAAAGCATCTTCGGTTTTTTAATCAGGTCATTAATGTGCACAATATCCGCGCATACATTTTTTTTTGCTCCCGCCCATTCAAAAGCGAATTTTGTTTCTTCCTCGCAATTGAGTCCGTATCCGGAAAGAATTATTACTTTTATTTTTTTATTTTTCATATTTCCAATCTACGCTATAGCTGAGATGCATTTATTTTCCGCCCGAGGCGGATCCGCCTCGGGCTGACATTTTATTTGAAAAGCTATGATAAATAGTATGTAATTTTTTCACATTTGTTTCAATTATCTTGTTCCCGCCACGGCGGGCAGGTTTGTCTGTAATTATGAATTTTCCGTCTTTTGCAATCTTGCCCAATTTGGCGTGAGGGATATTTTTCATTATTTTTTCAAAAGTGATTAGGTTTTTAGGAGACACAGAAATCAGAATTCTTCCCTGGCTTTCCGAAAAAAGTTTTACATCTACCCCATAGGTCTTGCCTATGGGGTTCAGGGAAACATTACAGCCGAGCATACCGCCGACGCAGGCCTTGGCTAAAGCAATGCCCAGTCCACCGGAAGTCACAGATAGTGAAGAAGCAACAAGCTCTTTCTTGATCGCTTTTTCTAGCGCTAAATAAATTTTTAAATTTTTTTCTAAATTAACTTTCGGCACATTATTGCCGACGAAACCTAACATTTTCATATATTCTCCCCCACCGAGTTCATCATTGGTTTCTCCTAATAAATAAATAACATCGTCAGCATTTTTAAATTCCGGTGAAACAGTTTTATAAATATTTGGAATTACTCCTATGGCCGAAATAAGAAGCGTCGGCGGTATAGAAATGGTTATAGGATTGCCCTTTTCATCATAACCCTTAAAATCATTAAACATACTATCCTTGCCGGAAATAAAAGGCGTACCGTAGCCCACAGCATATTCATAACAAGCTTTTACGGCATCTACAAGTTCTGCTAAACGTGTTTTGTCTTGCGATGAACACCAACAGAAATTGTCCAATATGGCGAGATGCGAAATGTTTCCGCCGGCGGAAATTATATTTCTAATCGCAGTATCTATGGCGCAAGCGGCCATATGATAACAGCTCACATCTCCATAGGAAGGATAAACACTGGAAGACAAGACGACGCCTTTATTTGAATTTAAAACCGGGCGGAAAACTTGCGCGTCAGTATTTATGCGGCCTCGCCCAGAGAGCGGTTTAAGCACAGAGGATGCTTGCACTTCATGGTCATATTGCTCTGAAATAAAAGAAAAACCCCCAATATTTTTTTCACTTTTTTTTCGGTACGGCAAGCGTCATGCGTTCTTGTGATTCTGAAATCCAAATTTCCCAAGGTCGCAGGCCGGGATATTTCAGCGGTACTTTTGTCAAGTCTACAAATGCTCCGCCGCATTCTTTAGCCATTTCTGCTACGGAACAAGAAAGACCTCCGGCTCCATTGTCCGTAATACTATTATATAAATTCAGGTCCCGCGCCTCTTTGATTATAGCATCGCTTAATTTCTTTTGAGTTATCGGATCGCCTATTTGCACGGCCGTGGCCGGAGAAGAAGCATCCATCGTGACAGAAGAAAATGTCGCGCCATGAATGCCATCAGCGCCCACTCTCCCTCCCACCATTATGATATAGTCTCCCGCTCGGGCTCTTTTTTCATAAGATAATTTATTCTTTATTTTTCTTGGAATAATTCCAACGGTACCAACAAAAACCAAAGGTTTTCCCCTGAATCTGTCGTCGTAATGCACAAAACCGGAAATAGTGGGTATTCCCGAACAATTTCCGCCTACGTTCACGCCTTTGATAATTCCTTCCATGATGCGTTTTGGGGGAAACATTTTTTGTTTTTTGTCTTGGTCGCGAAAAAGCGGTTTTGTATCATCCGGTTCACCAAAACAAAATCCGTAGGTATTTGCTACTGGTTTGGCGCCCAGTCCAAAGCCAATTGTGTCGCGATTGACCCCAACAATACCGGTAATAGCTCCCCCAAAAGGATCTAAGGCAGAAGGACTGTTATGTGTTTCAACTTTATGCGTTATAACGTAATTATTGTCAAAAATTATTCCTCCGGAATTATCTTTAAAAACTGAAACACAAAAATCTTTTTTCCCTTTTTGAGCTCGGATTTTATTTGTTGCTCCTTTTATGTATGTTTTATATAAACCGTCTTTTATATCATCTATGGGATTTGCAAAAATAGTATGTTTGCAATGTTCAGACCAAGTTTGGGCAAGCGACTCCAGTTCAATATCTGTCGGCTCTCTTTTTAATTTTGTAAGGGGTCTTTAAAGGTAAATTTATTGTCCCAGTTTTTTTAGGCTCTGAAATATAAGCTCTTTCAATCAGCGGATTGTAGAGAGATAAAGAAATTTTTTTTATCTCATTCAAGTCCACTGAGCCAGAAATTAAAAAAACTTTAGACGTATAAATTGCTAAATCAGAATCGTCTTTTAAATGCAAGAGGTCAATGACTGTTTCTTTGGCTGTAGAGCCGGCATTGTCCGTTACTCCGGGTTTGAATCCTATTTCAATCGCATAAGTAAAGTTTTTCGTTTTGGGAAATTTGTTTATGGAAAATTCTTCCAGAATCGGATTGGTCAAGGCGCGAGCTATACCAAGGATTTTAGCTCTTCCTAATTTATGTGAAATGAGGTAAGAATTGATGAAGCTAGCCTTCCCTTTAGGCACTACATATATCCGTGAAATCATATACAGGTATGATATATTATAAGCAATTCAAAGACAAATCAGACGCGGCTTTTTGCCACCGTTAATACATTATCAAGAAGCATTGCGACCGTTACCGGACCGACTCCGCCAGGAACAGGAGAAACATATCCTGTTATATTTTTTGTAGAATCCCAATCAACATCGCCGACAATACCAGAACCGGATTCTGATGTGCCAGCATCTATTAAAACCACTCCTTTCTTAATCATATCACCTGTAATATATTTTCCTTTTCCTATTCCTGACACAATAATATCCGCTTGTTTTATAAGCCCTTCTTTATTTTCTGTTTTACTCCTAATTATTGCGGGAGATAAGCCAAGAAAATGAAAAAGCGCCGTGACTGGCTTTCCCACTAAATTACCCTGTCCCAGAACAACGATTTTTTTATCTTTTAAATTCAAATTAAGCGACTTAATAAGCTTCATACAGGCAAGGGCTGTTGGAAAACCTATGGCTGTTTTACCGCTGTAAAATTTTTCACTCGCAATCGTTCCAAGACAATCAACATCAATACTCGGATCAACGGCGTCAAGAGCTAGCTGAGTATCAATATGGGGCGGCAATGGAAGCTGTAAGATAACTCCGCATATGTTTTTGATTTTATTCAAAACTTTTATTTCTTTTATCAATTCGGCTGTGGTTATGGATGCGGGGAAATTCGCTTTATGAAATAGAATGCCAACCGAGGCAGCTGCCCGCTCTTTCATTTCTACATATTGCCTAGACACCTTATTGTTCCCCACCAGCACATCGCAAAAAACCGGCTGGAAAGGAAGAGTTGCCACTTCATTTTTTACTTTGGCCAAAATTTGCTCGCTTAATTTTTTTCCATCAATTATTATCATGTTCGGTATTGCTTGATTCCAATTTTAAGACCAAAATCATTATAAGTTATTTGAGTCATAGGAATTCATTATATCAATAATATAGTTTTTTACAAAAATTTATGGTATAAATTAAGTGTTTTCTGAAACTATTGGGAGATCGTCTAACGGTAGGACACGTCCCTTTGGAGGACGGTATCTTGGTTCGATTCCAAGTCTCCCAGCAGAGTTTTATATTTTTTCCAAATTAGTAAATTGTTAGGTAGAGGATACTGCAAACAGCGCCGTTGTTTTGACAAAAAGTAATTAAATCCGAACCAGCGGAAACGCCAAGAATGTCTATCGAACTGCTGCCCATCTGGCCATTGTTGTAGCCATTGTTGTAACAGTATTGCCCCGTAGTGATGCTATATTGCGAATTACCATAACATCCCGGAATAGAAGAGTTGTAAGCTGAATTGTTATATGGAATTCCGTTATTATAGCAAGATTGTCCGGTGGTAATACTCGTAGAGCGAATTAGCTAGGATTAAATCAAGTGCATTTAGAATTTTATTTTTCGCTCAAGATTTTTATAAGTGCAAGTTCTAAAGGCAATTCGGCGATGAAGGCATTATCCATATTTTGGTATGCTTCAAGTAATATAGCCAATGTGGAAGAATTAAGCATGCCGGCTTTACCTGCTTTCACTAAATCCTGCAAAAATTTCAAATCTCCTTCTCCAAAATCCCCAGCCATTGTGTCTTTTAATTTCGGAGCATAACGCAAAATTATAGCCATCCGGAACTTTTGGATTATAAGCTTGAAATACAATTTCATATCCAGATTCGCTTCGGATGCTTTTCGGACTGCCGATATTCCCTTCTCTAAATTTTTCTCGGCCAGAGCGGAAATAAAATCGTTTACCAAAATTGTTTTCGGCGCGCCGGTTATTTTTTCAACGTCTTCCCTTTTTATTTTCTTATTTTTGGAAAAATTCAAAACTTTCTGCAGTTCGCCCAAACCATCGCGATATGACCCGTCGGCCAGAATAGCCAAAAGTTCCGCCGAACCGGCATCCAATTCGAAACCCTCTTTTTTGGCAATATCAATCAGCATTTTTTTGCACACCAGGTCGGAGGCCTTTTTAAAAGTGAAAACCTGGCAGCGGGAAATGATTGTCTCCGGCACTTTCTGAAGCTCGGTTGTAGCTAAAATAAAAATTACATGTTTCGGCGGCTCTTCCAGGGTTTTCAGGAGAGCGCCCCAAGCATCCTTGGAAAGCATATGCACTTCATCGATGATATAAACTTTGTATTTTGAATCAAAAGGCAAGACCCGCACGCCGTCCCGCAGTTCTTTTATATCTTCAATTCCCCTGTTGGAAGCGGCATCTATTTCATAAAGGTCATTGACCGATACGCCAATGCCGGCGGCAAAAATTCTGGCGACCGTTGTCTTGCCTGTGCCCCGCGAGCCGACAAAAAGATAAGCATGAGAAACCTTATTGGTCTCCACGGAACTTTCCAGGACTTTTACAATATGGTCCTGTCCCAGAACTTCTTTGAAGCTTTTCGGCCTGTATTTGCGATATAGAGCCAAATCGTGCATAAAGACATTCTACCCCAAAGCAAAATTTTTTCAAAATTTGTAATAAACTTTATTTCCAAATCGCAAATCAATATATTGGAGCGAGGAATATTTATTTTTGAATTTTGACTGGAGTGGTTCGGTGGTCAGGGCCGTTTCCAGATTCTCCGCCACGTTCTGAAAATCGGAATCCTCCCGAAGAATTATCTTCGGCCCAGTCGTTGGTGATGTTCCGCCGGAAAGAAATATTTGAATATCCCCGTCATCGGTGATGTATAAAGCGACGGGCTTTAATCCGATACTTACAAGAATATCTTTAAATGAAATTAATTGTTTGAAATTATAAATTTCGCCATAAAATTTAAAATAAACTTCACCGGAGAAATACGGCGCTTCGTCAAAAATATAACCGTCTTCGTCCATAAAATAGCATTTTTGATTGGCGATATCTGTTTCTGGAAGGCCTGCTCCGCACCATGTATATTTTGCCGCCCGTTCGGAAAGGGATATTTCCAGAACTTTATTATTCTGAATCGATAAATTTATATCTTTGAGCCTTTTAAAACTCTCCTGCAGTTCGTTTTTAATATCATTTTGGGGATAAAATAATATATTTGTCTTGGGGAAAAGCCATAAATATTTTCCCGCAACTTGTTGTTTTACCACGGTTTTAATTGCTTCAGTATCCACAATTTTGTTACCGACAATTTGCACTTCGGCAATGTTCAAACTACTCAGGCGGGAAAGATAAGCCGATAAAACAAAAATTGCCGAAAGTCCCAGCAAGGAGATTAAAATTTTATTTAAAACAGCCCGATGCCTATGCTTTTTTAATTCCAAAAGACGCGGAGAATTTAAAACATCTCTTTTCATGGTCTTATTTAATATATTCTTTTCCACCCATATATTTGCGCAGAACTTCCGGAATCATAATGCTGCCATCTTCCTGCTGATAGTTTTCTATTATTTGACAAATTATACGGGGCACAGCAAGCGCTGTATTATTTAAAGAATGAACAAAACGTAGTTTACCATTTTCGTCTTTGTATCTGATACCCAATCGACGGGTTTGGAAATCATGGAAATACGATGAAGAGTGTGTTTCCCTATATTTATTTTCGCTTGGCATCCATACTTCTATATCGTACTTTTTTACCTGACCAAGACCCAAATCCCCGCCGCAATTTATAATCACATGGTATGGAAGTTTCAATTCTTGTAAAAGAGCCTCGGAATTCGCAGTAAGCTCTTCGTGAAAGCGTACGGACTCTTCATGGGAAGCTTCACACAGAACCACTTGTTCGTATTTCATAAACTCATGAATTCTAAATATTCCTTTTGTATCCTTTCCGTGACTTCCGGCCTCACGGCGAAAACACGGAGAGAAAGAGAAAAATTTAATGGGGAGATTTTTTTTATCAATTATTTCATTCATGTAGTAGCCCATTGTGGGCACTTCCGCCGTCCCGGCAAGATAATTATCGTCTTGGTTTTTATATAAATCCTCTTCACTTTGGGGCAGGTATCCTGTGCCTATGAAAGGCTCGCGGCGAAGGAGCGAAGGCGCAATTATCGGCGTAAATCCTTCACGGTTCATAAAACGATCCTCAACGAAATGCATAAGCGCCCATTCCAAACGGGCTCCGTCATTTTTCATAAAATATCCGCGAAAGCCGGCAACTTTGGAACCGCGTTCATAATCTGCCATGTCATGCATAAGCATAAGCTCCACGTGGTTTTTGGGAGTGAAAGAAAATTGCGGTTTATCTCCCCAAGCACGAACCTCAACATTTTCTTCATCTGAATTCCCTTCCGGCACAGAAATATCCGGTACATTTGGCACATAGAGCATTAATTTTTGCCACTCATCAATAGTCGCTTTTAATTTTTCTTCTTTGGTCTTGATTTCCTCTTTGACAGAACGCATTTCTTCAATGAGCTGGATTTTAAGAGCCGAGTCCTGGTTGCGGGCTATGTCACTAGAGACCCTATTGACTTCACTGCGGAGCTCTTCCACTTCCTTTAATTCTTTTAAACGTACATCATCGAGAGCGATAAGCTTTTCAACATCAACATCTAGGCGCTTTTTTTTCGCGCCCGCCTGCACTATCTCTTTATTTTCACGAATGAATTTTATATCCAGCATATTTTATATTGTACACTATTATTGATATAATGAAAAGAATGGAAATCAAAAAATTGCCGAAAGAAAAATTCCCGAAAGCGCTTTTGGAAATTCCCCAACCCCCGGAAAATCTTTGGATAATGGGGGTTTTACCCCCGGAGGATTTAATCTATCTCTGCATCGTCGGCTCGCGCAAATTCACTTCCTATGGGCGCGAGGCCTGTGAAAAAATAATCGCTGGACTGAAAGGTTACCCAATAGTAATAGTTTCCGGTTTGGCCATGGGTATTGACGCTATCGCTCATAAAAAAGCATTATCGGTGGGATTAAAGGTGTTAGTATTTCCCGGTTCAGGATTATCACGAGAAGCAATGTACCCGAAAACAAACGCAAAATTAGCGGAAGAAATTATTGAAAAAGGCGGATGCCTGATATCGGAATTCGAACCTGACTTTAAAGCGACACTGTGGGGTTTCCCGATGCGCAACAGATTAATGGCGGGAATTTCCAAGGCCGTTCTGATTATAGAGGCGGAAGAAAGGTCGGGCACTCTTATTACTGCCCGCCTGACAACGGAATATAACAGGGATTTATTGGTTGTCCCCGGTTCAATTTTCTCTCCCAATTCAAAAGGCACAAATAGACTACTCCACCAAGGGGCGACGCCGATTACTTGCGCCGAAGATGTTTTGGAGGCATTGGGTTTTGAACAGGAAAAAGACGAAGAAAAACAGGCAAAATTATTTTTGGATTTATCGCCAGAAGAAAAAATAGTGGCTGATTTGTTGCGCGAGCCTTTTCCCCGAGACGATTTAATCCGGGCTATGAAAATGCCAACACCGACGGCGAATGCTCTTCTGTCGGTAATGGAAATCAAAGGTTTAATCAAAGAAGAGCTCGGAGAAATTCGCCTGAATTTTTAGATTTAAATTTATCCATAATTTGCATTAAAAAACTATTTCGTGTAATACTTAGCACTGTTATGAAATTATTAATTGTTGAATCGCCGGCAAAAGCAAAAACGATTGAAAGATACTTAGAGGGTGCGTATACTGTGCGCGCGTCAGTCGGGCACATTCGCGATTTGCCAAAATCAAATAAGAAAGCGATAGACATAGAAGGAGGCTTTATTCCGCATTATGAAATTTCAAAAGGCAAAGAAAAAATTGTGCAGGGACTCCGGGAATTAGCGGAAAAAGCAAATGAGATACTTTTGGCGACAGACCCAGACCGCGAGGGAGAAGCTATAGCCTGGCATATTGAAACACTCTTAAATCAGGACCCCGAAGGAAAGGGTACTTCCTACGGGGCAGGTAAAAAAGTAAAAGCTCCTATCAGAAGAATAGTTTTTCACGAGATAACAAAAGAAGCGGTGGAGGAAGCATTGAAGCATCCGCGTCAAATTGATACGAATTTGCGCAAAGCGCAGGAAGCCCGCCGGGTCCTGGATCGGCTTGTTGGTTACGATTTATCAGGGCTTATTTGGAAAAAAGTAAGATACGGTCTTTCAGCCGGCCGTGTCCAATCCCCCGCTCTTCGCATAATTATGGAGCGCGAAAGGGAAATTCGAGCTTTCGTTCCGGAAAAATTTTGGAAAATACTGGGACTGTTTGAGACGGAGAAAAAAGACAAAATTACTTTGGAATGTTCGGAAGAGCCACGGGATGAAAAATTAGTTCAAAAAATACTGGAGACAGAAAAATCTGGCAAATGGGTTGTTAGTGGAGTAAAAGAAAGTGAACAAAAACGTTCTCCGCGGGCCCCTTTTACCACTTCTACACTCCAGCAGACGGCCAGTTCGCGTTTAGGATATTCTCCTTCGCGCACGATGCAAATAGCCCAGAAACTTTACGAAGCCGGATATATCACTTACATGCGAACAGACAGTACGAATCTTTCCAGCACCGCTCAAGGCCAAATTCTTTCCTTCATAAAAAAAGAATATGGAAATAATTATGCGCAAATGAGAATCTATAAAACCAAATCAAAAAATGCCCAAGAGGCGCACGAGGCTATTCGTCCGACCCATATCGAAAAGCTTCACACCAGCAATAGTGTGGAAGATAAACTTTATCGTCTTATTTGGGAACGTGCCATATCATCGCAAATGGCGGATGCAAAACTGCTCAAAACAAAAATTACAGCGAATGTTGACTTGGCGGTTTCGTCGCCAAATGGCGACGAAACCGCCAAGTGGATACCGGACTTTACAGCGACCGGTTCTCGGCTACTTTTCCCCGGCTGGTTCAAAGTAGACAGCGCGGCGCGGGGCGAAGATGTGGAATTACCCTTATGCACGGTAGGAGAAAAATTAAAACTATTGAACTTGACCAGTGAAGAAAAATTTACCGAACCACCAAGCAGGTACTCTGAAGCGGGCCTCATTAAAGAACTCGAAAATAGAGGGATTGGCAGACCTTCCACTTATGCGTCCATTATGAAAACAATAGAAGATCGGGGATATGTGAATAAAGAAGGCAAAACATTGTTCCCGACCGATGTCGGCGAAGTGGTATCGGATTTTTTGGAAAAATATTTTGCCAATTATATTTCCGATACATTTACGGCTGAAATGGAAGATGAATTGGACGAAATTTCTCGGGGCGAACGGGGTTATGAAAAGACATTAAAAGATTTTTATGGGCCTTTTTCCAAAGATGTTAAATCAAAAGAGAAAATGGAAAAAGTGACAAATCTGGGCGAAGCGCCGGAAAATATGAAGTGCCCGAAATGCGGAAGGAGTATGATTATCAAACTCTCCCGCGGGGGTAAATTTTATTCTTGTTCAAGATACCCGGACTGCGATGGGGCGAGACATATTGAAGAAAAAAAGGAGAAAATAATAACCGATGTTATGTGCCCTGTTTGCAAAAACGGTAAAATGGCCGAAAGGCGGGGAAAATTCGGAATTTTTTATTCCTGTTCAAATTATCCAAAATGCAAATTCGCCATCAAAGCAAAACCGACCGGCAATATTTGCAAACTTTGCGGAGGCCTGATGATGGAAGGAACTAAGACCATTCCGGAACGCTGCAGTGATAATAAATGTCCTAATTACAGACCAGACAGATTAAACAAAATGCAATAAATTGCTATAATTATGCTATGGCAAATGTTAAGGAAATAATTGACCTGATTGAAGGCGGCGTAAATAAAAAAGAGCAAGAGCTTTTAGGAAAGGCCTATAATTTTGCCGAAAGGGCGCATGAGGGGCAAAAAAGAATGAGCGGAGAGCCGTATTTTATTCATGTTTTTGAAACAGCTAAAATTCTCGCTCAACTTGGAATGGATGCTAAAACTATCGCTGCCGGATTATTGCATGACGTACTGGAAGATACTCCGATAACAGAAGAAGAAATCAGGAAAGAATTTTGCGAAGAAATAGTCTTTATGGTTAAAGGAGTTACGAAACTCGGAACTTTGAAATACCGCGGTCATGAAAGGCACGTGGAAAGTTTGCGGAAATTTTTTGTTGCTATGGCCAATGATTTGCGGGTTGTTATTATAAAATTTGCCGACCGGCTCCATAATTTAAGAACTCTGGAATTTGTGCCGGAAGAAAAAAGGCGAAGGATAGCCATTGAATCAATCGATGTTTATGCTCCGCTCGCCAACCGTCTCGGAATTGGAAAATTGAAGGGCGAACTGGAAGATGCCGCTTTTCCTTACGCTTATCCAGAAGAATATAAACAAACAGAAGAATTAATCAAAGAAAAAAAGGGATTGTACAAGAAATATCTTGATGAAGTAGGCGGAGAGCTAAGAAAAGAATTAAAGAAAAATAAAATAAAACTGGTTGAAATTAATTATCGGATCAAGCATAAATACAGCTTATATAAAAAGTTGCTGAGATATGATATGGATATAGAAAAAATTTATGATGTCGTGGCTCTTCGGGTTGTCGTTGATACGGTGGAAGAATGTTACAGGGTTTTGGGATTGGTGCATTCTATCTGGAATCCACTCCCGGGCAGAATCAAAGATTATATTGCCGTCCCGAAACCGAACGGTTATCGGTCTATCCACACGACTATTTTCACCGGCTCCGGCGGAGTGGCGGAAATTCAAATAAGAACAAAAGAAATGCACGCCGAAGCGGCTTATGGCGTCGCCGCGCATTTTGCCTACAAAGAGCAGAAGGGCAATAAGAAAAATCAAAACGATAAAAATAAATTCAACTGGGTTGAAGAATTAAAAGAATTAAAATATGCGCCGGATGATCCGAAAAAATTTATTGACCACCTGAAAATGGATTTTTTTAATGATCGCATTTTCATTTTTACCCCCAAGGGAGACGTCATCGATCTGCCGGAGGACTCAACACCCCTTGATTTCGCTTATGCCATACATTCCGATATCGGAGATCACACGTTCGGAGCCAAAATAAACAATAAAATGTTGCCGATTTTTTCAAAGTTAAAAAACGGTGACATTGTGGAAATAATAACTAAAAAGGACTCAAAACCGTCCAGTAAATGGCTGGAATATGTCAAAACATCCATTGCTAAAAAACATATAAAATCATACTTGGAAAAAAACAGCCTGCTGGCGAGACTTAAATCCTTCGGCCGTTCTTAAATATTGAAATTAGAAATATTGTATAAATCGGCATCGTCTTCTTTTTTTTCTTCTTCGTTTCTGTCATCAATCGGCGCGTCATTGGCGACCGAGTCGCCAAGCATTCTTGGCGACTCGGTCGCCTTATTCACAATGTGATTTTCAAGCATTTCGTCCGGTTTTTTTTCAATTTCCGATTTATGAATCAAATCCAGAATCGTGCGCAAATCTTCCGTGGAAAAGAAATCAATTTTGATTTGTCCGCCCAGTTCTTTTCTGTCGATGTGGACACGGGTACCCAACTTTTCTTGGAATTCCTCTTCCAATTCGGTAATTTCCGGATCCGGCATAAATTCTTTCTTGCGGACGCGGTCATAGGCTATTTTCCTCGCCAATTTTTCCGCTTCCCGGACTGTGATTTTCTTATATAAAATTTCCTTGAACAAAACCAGCTGTTCTTCATGATGGTCCACCAGCATTAAAATCGGCCGGGTGTGCCCCTCGGTGATTTTTCCCTCGGATAAAGCGTTCAAAATTTCTTCCGGCAGAGTTAAAATGCGCAGGGAATTGGAAACGTATTCCCGGCTCCGGCCGATTTTCTTGGCAATTTCATTATGGGTAAATTTAAATTCGTTAACCAAGCGAAAAAAAGCCCGGGCCCGGTCAACTGCATTCAAGTCCTCGCGCTGTAAATTCTCAATGATGGCAAGTTCAAGCTTCATTATCGCCGTGTCTCCGGTGCGGATGATGACCGGCACTTGCGAAACCAGGGCAAGCTTGGCGGCCCGCAGCCGCCTTTCTCCGGCAATCAATTCATATTCCGTCACCAATCCCCCGTCTTCCTTTTCCACTTCTACCCGGGAAACTATAAGCGGCTGGAGAACTCCGTATTGTTTTATGGAGTCGGCCAAGTCCTGCAAGCGCGCCTCGTCAAAATCCCGCCTGGGCTGAAGAGGGTTTGGTTTTATTTTATCGGTGTCAATCCAGAAAATTGAACTGGAATACAAATTGGGCATAGATTGATTTTAACACAAAATTTTTATTTTCAATAATTGATTTTGAGTATAAATATGTGTAGAATATGTGAATTGCCGGAGTGGCGGAATTGGTCTACGCGCACGACTCAAAATCGTGTGAGGGCAACCTCTTGTGGGTTCAAGTCCCACCTCCGGCACCATTAGGGAACTCATCGGTTTTTTGGAAGCCAAAATGCGGGACGCGCGAAGCGCGTCCCAAGGATTCCCGCCGAATTTCCCAAACGAATTCAGAATTTTTGGCGCGCGTGCGCGCACTA
>Ga0315279_10000267_pt1 | contig 112142 bp, 91 predicted proteins | sample YL17G06_20_MG_FD_203694 | JGI IMG/M metagenome (GOLD analysis project Ga0315279, IMG submission 203694) | Sediment microbial communities from Yellowstone Lake, YNP, Wyoming, USA - YL17G06_20 | ecosystem: Environmental > Aquatic > Freshwater > Lake > Sediment | place: USA: Wyoming | collected... | reverse complement strand
GCCTGTCAGTAGTGAAGCCATGATTGAATTGGCGATGATTAACTTGATGATCCATCGACTCAAACCTGGTTGATCGGGCTTTTAATACACTTTCTTAGACATCGTTTCGCTCAGGGGCCAAAGCAACATCCCCATGCTTCTGGATTCGAGCATGTCTTATGGTCGGCCTCGCGAAGATCATCAACCCCCACGCGATGAGTTCTATTTTGGAAGTTCTTTTGGGGGCTTCTGCATCAACCGTCACGATGGTTATGTAAACGGCCTGTTCCTGGATTGGTCGGTGAGAAAGATCGGCCTGAAAGAGCTCTGGACATTGAAATGGTACGCGGAGTTCGACAGGGCCGGTCCCTGGACCAAAGCCGGCAGCGTCCAGCCAGAAGACTGGCCTCAGTGGATGAGAAGGTTTAAGGATTACTGAAAGACTCCCTTGAATCAGTTATTTCAGTGGGATAAAGAATCTATTGAATCTTGGCTGCCATTTGTCCGTGATATTGACAGATCCAATAACGCCCTTGGCCTGTCCCAGGATGCACTTTCTTTCCACGAAGCCAAAGAACCTGGAATCCTGACTGACATCACGATTATCGCCCATCACAAAGTACTTATCTTGCGGCACTACAACCGGCCCGAAACTGCGAATCGCCCGGACTGAAGGGATGTGCATCACCGGATGGATAGCGCCATCCAAATCTTCCATGGCGAATACACTGATTTCTTTACGCTCCAGACAAAGAGATTCTACCCATTTCGGGTCTATTTTCGTATAAGTGAGCGGCTCTCCATTCAAAATGAGCATATTGTTTCTCATTTCGATTGTGTCGCCGGGCAGCCCTACTATTCTCTTAACCAGCCGCATGCCATCAGCCGGAGAAAGACAAACTACTACGTCGCCCCTTTGAGGATCGGACCACTTTGCCAGCCAATATGAACTGAGTGGAAATCTCAGCCCATAGGCCAGCTTCTGCACGTAAACGAGGTCCCCCTCAAGTATAGTTGGATTCATAGAGCCGGTGGGAACCCAGTTCCAATCCGCAAGGCTTGACTTGACGGGGATTACCACGAAGACTAAGAAAAAAATGGTCATTCGCCATTCTTTCCAGAGCCTCCAGATGAATTTCGCCGCTTTCCGTCTAATCATTTTTGCCTCCATCAGTATCCCCGCAGACGCAGGGACCAACAAGACGGCCTTTTATACGTAAATAATGGCGATATGTTCATTTCGGCATCAAAAAACCCTAGAAAGTCTTTAGACTGTGCCGGAGACCAGAGTAAAATGGCACGTTGAAAGCTGAATCACCGAGTCCACAAGGCCAGCTAAGATTTACAATTGTCAATAAGGAGACCTGTCAATGTCACCATATAGAAGAATTACGCGGCGTAGTTTGTTGAAAAAAGCCAGCGAAATAGCCGCCGGTGCGGTAGCTCTGCCGTACATTGTGCCATCATCATCTTTGGGCAAAGATAAAAGTACTGCCCCGAGCGAGCGTATTGTGATGGGCTGCATCGGAGCCGGTGGTCAGGGCACACAGAATACCAAAGCGTTCCTGAATAACACCGGCGTTCGCATGGTTGCCGTTTGCGATGTCGTTGAAGCCCGGCGGCAAACGGCTAAGAAACTGATTGACCAACATTACGGCGATAAAGGATGTGCCGCGTACAACGACTTCCGCGAGCTGCTGGCACGTGAAGATATCGATGCGGTAGTGATTGCCACTCAGGACCATTGGCACGCGATAATTGCGGTCGCCGCCGCTCAAGCCGGCAAAGATATGTATTGTGAAAAGCCTACGGGCGTGGCGGTAGCCGAAGGCCAAGCAATGCGTGACGCGGTACGAAGGTATGGACGAGTGTTCCAGACCGGCACTCAGCAGCGCTGCGACCGGAACTTCCAGTTGGCGTGCGAACTGGCCAGGAACGGATACCTCGGCAAAGTCCACACCGTCAGGGTGGGTGCTCCTGGCCCGGAGTACAAGCGAACCTATCGCAAGCCTCCCACGGAAGAGCCGATCCCGCCGGGACTGGATTACGATATGTACATAGGTCCCGCCCCTATGAAACCGTACAACGGGGGCCGATTGGCCTGGCCGGACTGGTACTTGATCTGGGACTACTGCGCCGGCTTCATCGTCAACTGGGGCGTCCATCACCTTGACATCGCCAATTGGGGCTGCCCGACGCTCAGCAGTGAACTCGTTGAAATCCAGTGCAGAGGCAGCTACCGCGACGACGGTTTGACCGACAACATCAATGACTGGCAGGCCGAGTTCACTTACATAAGCGGCCTGCGTATGACATACACCGACAGCGGCAATCCCAATAAGCACGGCTGCCGATTCGAGGGCGACAAAGGCTGGGTACATGTCAACCGCGAAGGTATCTGGGCTGAACCAGCCTCATTGCTGCAAGTTAAAGCCAAGCCGGACGAGATTCACCTGGATCAGTCGACCAGCCATCACGCTGACTTCCTCAATGCTGTGCGGACGCGGAAAGACCCCATAGCTCCGGTAGAAGCCGGCCACAAGGCCTCCTACCTGGGCTTGATCCCGGAAATCGCCTGCCGGCTGCGGCGCAAACTCAAATGGGACCCGGCCAAAGAGCAGTTTGTGGACGACCGGGATGCCAACAACATGCTGGCCCGGCCTATGAGAAGTCCGTGGCGGCTATGAGAATCGCGCTTGTCATCCGAGTCGCGTACAGAAATAACCGGGGCCTATTCACCTCTGGCGAATAGGCCCCGAAGTTCATAGTTCATAGTTAATTGTTCGTTGTTCATCGACGAACTACGAACGCTGAACAATGAACGATCCGATTACGGCCACAACTTCATCTCAAGCCAGGAATCCATTAATACAGCAAAGTCCTTGAAGTCAACCACATCATCCTTATACAGATCAGCCACAAGATAACCCTTGGATTCTGCCGCACGTATAATGTCCGCGACAATAGGACGCCCTCCTCGGTCCCACAGGCGAACAAATCCTCGGGCCGAATCGCCCGGCAGATAATGTTTCACCCACGCCGCAGCATATCCTTGACTATCCATAGCCAAGACAGTAAGACCGGTAGGATCATTCGCCCTAGCGGAGGCCCACGTTTGTGTCAATCCCCAATGGGCCCCGGTATCGGTAATAGTAACTGTTTCCCCGCTGTCCCAACGGTCAACGTTACCAATTCCCAATATATTCGCCTGGCCGTCAGCAGCCGGGTTATCCCAGGTACCATCCGCGTGGGAAATATCCCAGAAAGGAATATCGGCGTAGAGGACAATCTTGCCGCCTGCATCGAGATACTTTCGAAGCGTGCAATTAGGATCTATCGATTCTACAACGGTGTCCGGCGCGTTATCCCGACAGAACACTACCACGCTCAACTTTTTATCAGCGATACGAGCATTCATCCACGTCTTGAGCTGGTCAGCGTTGAGAACCGTATAGCCGGCAGCAACCAGACCGTCTCGCACGGCTATGGAATCGGCATCACTGGCCCAATTCGTTCGATATCGGCTGTCCCAGTAGGCAGCGCGCTCCTGCCAATTCTGCGACAGTATCTTAGACAACCACTCGTATGCGAGTATTCCAAGGTCTTCATAGCCAACCTTGCAGTCGTACGGCTCAGCGATATCGGCAGTAGGCTTACTCATCGAAGGAACACATCTGCCCGCATACACCAGGATGTCATCAACGTATATCTTGCCCGTACCGCCAACGATGGGACTGGTGCGGTTGCCCAGGCCGATATACATCTTCTTGACAGCCTTGAGGTTCACACCGGCAGCGCTGAAGTCGCTCAGCGGAATGTTCCACTCCTGCCAGCTCGGGTCTACTGATGCAAGTGGATTAGCGTTGTTGACCACCTTGATCTTGCCAGCGCTATCTTCCACCGCCACATACAATGGCTCATCATCATTAGTACCGGTAACAGTCTCAGAGATGTCCGCGACCGTCCAAGAGCCTGTAACTGACCCCTTGGTCGATACGTTGCTGAATTGAGCCATACGCAATACATCATTCTGATGGCTTGTAAAAGCTAAGCCAATCAAAACATTTGTGGCCATGTTGATAGTCTGCGGGTTGGGCGTTTCAGTACTCAAAGGTTGAAGCTCCCAATCAACGCCGTCGAAGGAATGGTAACCCGAGAACTGGTTGCCTTGGCGCACCACCTTAACCCAGTAAGGCGCCACATAGCCTCCGGTGTTGGAGTTATATGATGTGCTGTCCACCACCGTTCGGTTCTGGAAGGACTTACCATTTCCTGACGTCATGCAGCAGAACGCATGCGTGGATCCGCCAGCGACTGTTTCACGAATCATCACGCCGGCTTTGGCCCATGTGTCGGTGCCTGGTCCAGCTATGCGGTCGACGCGAGCGACGATCTCACCGTCGCCTGAGAGCTGCTTATACATATAGCGGAACTCATCTGCCGTGCCCCAGATATCCGTGCCCTCGGCACTCATTGTGAACGTGCCGGCTGGGCTCTCCAGAAAGTCCAGCGGAATGCCCTGGACGTAGAGCGTCAAGGCCTTAAGGTTGTTCACCGTCCAATCTTGCGGCGTGGTCCACTCTCGGAACGTCTCTGAGTAACGGGCTTTGCCGCCAGTTCCGCTGTTGTCATAACCTAATGGCATCGACTGGCTGCTACCATTATGAGTAATATTCTTCTCAGCAAATGGAGCTTGAGCGCCACCTACAGTCGAGCCGGTGCCGTTGCCAGGATAACCAGGTGCCGGCTCTGTGAAGCCCCAGCCGTCCTTCCAGGTCTGGAAGATTCTGCTGCCAACATCGTCCGTGTAATCTTCAAAATCATCAACCACGAGGGAGTTGGCGGTAGTGAAACTCCAGACGTTGCCTCTCCAGGTATCGGCGGCGTTCACCTCATCTATTCGCCAGTAGTATGTGCTGTTCCACGCCAGTGGTGCTTCGCTGGGCACGTAGCTGTTAGCAGCAAGGGGCTGCTGACCTCGATAGATGCCTGCCGAAGCGGTAGTAGCATTTGTCACCACCGCAGCGTCAGTGCCGAAATACACGTTGTGCTTAACAGCCTTCTCACCCACCGACCATCTCAGAGTGGGTGTCTGCTTGACATCTACAGCACCGTTAGGCGGAATCGGGTTACCGGCTGCCAGCGGAAGCTGCAACGCGCCTGCGGGAACTATCTGCCTGGGTGTGGAAGTACTCTGCCAGTACAGTTGCGCCACCGCATCGCCGCCGTTTTCATAGTATTCCACTCGAACGGCATATCGCTGCCCGGCAACAAGGTTAATGGGCGAACTGGGATGCATTGTTGCCCCCTGATCTATCCAACTATCAATGATCAGCACATCATTCAGCCACATCCGGATTCCGTCGTCACTATTGGTGGTAAATATGTAAGGCTCAGAGTATTGCGCCTCCACCACGCCAACCCATCTAACCGAGAATAGGTCGACGGGGATGGTACCGCCCGGAGTGCCAGCGCCCCAGCTGAAGCCGATTGTAGGGTCTATACGGACAAGTGCCGGAGCACCAGTCAAATTCATATTACTGAAGTACTGCCCTCTGATACCGGCGTTGGCACTGAGAGTCGCAAAGCTCCAAACTGTGCCCGGAAATTTAGTTCCGCCTGAGTTGTACTCATCTATCCGCCAGTAGTAAGTTGTATCCAGTGCAAGGGTTCCAGGCTCGTAGGTTTTCGTTGTCTGCTGGGGGCTTTTCAATGTGCCGCCCGTACCATTAGCCACCGCAGTCTGGTCGGTGCCAAAGTACACATCGTGCTTAATGCCGGTGGCGCCAGCAGTCCAGCTAAGGTCAGCCTCGGTATCGACCCACTTGGCACCGTCAGCCGGGATCGGACCATAGGCGCTCAATGGCGCAGCGGTAAAGCTCCAGACATTGCCTGTGTGGATGGTGACGCCGTCAGCCTCGACCTCATCGATACGCCAGTAGTAAGTTGCCCCTGGCGTGATGCCGGCGCCGTGCCAATAGACGAGCCACTGCTGCCGGCCTCTGAACTCAGCCGGACCAGGCGTAGGATTGGTGCCAAAGTATACGTCATGGAACGCAGCGGTATCCCCCGCTTTCCATTGAACCAGCGGTGAGGTCGCGCCGGTAGCCCCATCTTTCGGATTCGGGCTCCGGGCGTACGGGTTGGCGGCGGCAATGAACTTGAGCCAGTAGTTGTTAATCCACTCACTTATAACGTCGCCGCGTAAGTCAGTGTCTGTATCGGCTATCTGGAAGAAAGTCCCCAACCGACCACCGGTAACTGTATTGACAATTATCGCCGGATCAGCACTTGTTCCAGCAGAGTCTTGAGCAATAATCAGTTCGGGTTCCCAATTGTTTGTAAGCTCGTCGAGATGCCATGGGCGCGTAGGTGAGAAACCATACATAGATGGAGTGTATTGGTGACCTTCCGCCGTAACAGTAACAGATATAGTTCGGTCCCACATGGTAATGCCGGAGATGTCCATCATATTCTGTAATCCACCCGCTTCATTATTTCCAGCACTCCCGACGTAAAACATGTAGTCGCCGGTGTTAATAATGGTATTACCATCATCCAAGAATAATTCGGCTAATGAACCGTCAGGCTGTGTATTACCCGCTGGATAAATGGTGGAGGGGAAATTCCCGCACATGATTAAAAGGTCTGATGTACCGTCACCTGTGTGGTCTTTCACCCAAGTTGCAAGGGCATCCAGTTGACCTGATGTGAACACTTGAATATTAACCCCCTTTACGTTGTTGACAATTTCTTGCATTTCGCGGTCGGCCGCAGCTTGCGTCCACCAGCCTGCTTGCGTTGAAATGGCTATGTCAGAAGCCATAGCCGTCGTGCAAAATACAAAAAAGAAGGTTAGATAAATAAACTTTTTGCACATAATAGTCCTCCGTCAAAAAAGTTATCCCGACACATCACGATGCTTTGGCCACGCGCCAAAGCAAAATCGAGAATGAAGAGTCGAGAATTGGGAATTCTTCATTCTAAATTCAAAATTCTGGGTTCTTTTCACCTCCTTTTTCAAAAGCTCCGGTATGAGCGGTTATATGAAATGTACGGACAATAACCGGCAGGCGCAAAGCTAACCTCAGACCTCTGCGCCTCACACAATACGTCATTTTCGCTCAAAGTCGTAACAATCCTGCAAATCACGAATTATGAAATCGCGGATTCGGGCAATCCTATTTATACCAAATTAGCTACCTTCACTTCAAGAAAAATCTTGCGGGATTTTCCGGACCTATAGGGGCATAAGTCCTTGCACAGAATCGCTCGCATACGTGTAACCTTCCTCTGTACAAGAGGTTATGCGCAATCAAGGATAGACCTTGTCAACGGCTGGTTCTCCGGGAACTACTTACTATCTTGCCAACAGTATCTCTGTGAAATCTGGCCAAGACGCTGTTTTTGCCCAGCTACCGGCGCGATTTCATTGCTGAAGGATTAGAACTCATACGTGATGCTCAGGCTTGTCCAGTATTCATCCTGGGTATTGACTGAATCATCCCACGATGATTGAAAGTAAAAGCCAGGAGTGAAAGTAAGGTTTTTGCGCAGGTTGAAACTTGTCGAGATGCCAAAGACAGCGTGCGACCAATCACGGTCTGCCCCATAAGCGCCATCGTTGTAAATCGTCTCAGCAGACAGGTGAATGACTTGCTCTTTTGCGTGAAGGCAAGAACTCGGCATAGTTAAGTCATAACAAACCTGGAATATATGGAACCAGCCGCCATAGTCTCTGACCTCGGAGTTATGTTTAGACGGCCACGTGCACACAATAGTGTAGCTTGGAACCAAGCCGCCTGGATGGATATTTTGCCAGGAAAGGTTCAAAGAGATTTCCTGCATATCCCCAGCTTCTCGTGGTTCATCGGGGTAGTAGTAATAGGTCCAGCCGATTGTGTAGTCCGTCGCGTAAGTTTTGCCTTCGAAAAGACTTTTATTGTAATATAAGGTGTAATCTATCTCCTCATTATTCTCAAAACCGCTTGTATTGGCTCTTGACCACCAGACATTAAGGCCGCAGCCCGTTCCGGGCATAGCAAGATCAACGCTTGGTTGAATTGCACTGTGATTATTTGAGTAAACATCGAAGCCTCGCCATATATACCTGCTGACGTAGGTGACATCGACAGTAGCGTCCAACTTGCGATCCTGAGCTTGAGCGCGCTCGAGCATCGTGCCCAAAGCCAGAACAGTGGCTAAAAAAGCTGTTTTTGCCTTCATTCCTGAAACCGCGAGAATTCGACTATTGAAAGACGCCCCCAATTTTTGAAAAGTCCCGCAATTCCGTTCACCTATTCAATTGTCCTTGGAAACTATATCGGCCTGCACGGCTTCAAAGCTGAAAAAATAGGTGAAGAACCTTCAAAATATTGCCGAAAAATCCATAAGAATCAATCTTTGGGGGCAACTTGTAATTGTAGATTTTCAATTGCCGATTTTCGATTGTCAATACCGTTATTGGCAGATGAAGCACCTCAGCAGGCTCTGGATGCTCAAAAACAGGGAGATTGAAACAAATGCAAATGAGTGAGGACAAAACGAATACCGATGAAAAAACACATAGATACATCAGATTGCAAACAAAACTGGCTATCAGCTTTTCACTCGTGGCAATAATTGCCTCAGCACTACTCACGTTTGCCCTCTATCTAACCGTTAAAACCCGATTACGGCAAGATATTCGCCAGCGCCTCTATGATATTGTAAACATCGCAGCTTTGCAGGTGGATGCCGATGCACATGCGACCCTTGTTGATCCTGTTCAGGAAGGCAGCGAGACCTATATCCGTATTAAACGCGTCCTGCAAAACATCCGCGATAGGGCAACCGATATTCGCTTTGTCTACACGTGGCGTCGAAATGCCAATGGGCAACTTATCTTTGTCGTGGATGCCGAGACGGATCCCAATGAGATATCTCATTTAGGTGACATCTACGATAGTGCAGACCCATCTATACTAGCGCAGCTTGCAACGCTTGACCATACTGCGGTGGATGAGGAGCTTAATGCAGACCGGTGGGGCGTATGGCTTTCAGGGTATGCGCCATTCTACAGATCCGATGGAGGTATGGAGGGAATATTAGGCATCGATATTTCCGCTTCGAAGGTGCTGTCATACGAGCGGCGATTCCTATGGGTTGCGCTGGGCGTTTTTTGCGCTACCATCCCATTGGTGATGGCGTTAGGATGGTCCTTCGGTCATAAACTGGCCGCACCGATTGTCGGATTAACGACTGGCAGCAAACATATTGCTGAGGGTGATCTGAACCATAGGGTGCCTATTCAAAGCAGTGATGAAGTCGGCACATTGGCTAAAACCTTCAATAATATGACCCGAACATTACAAGAGTCGATTGCTCGCCGCGACGAAGAGATCGTGAACCGAAAGAAAGCTGAGAATGGTTTGCAAGCCTCAAATAGGGAATTGGAATTGACTGTTCAAGAACTGACTGAGATGAACCGCCAGCTTCAGGAGTTCGCTTCAATAGCGTCGCACGAGTTAAAAGAGCCGTTGCGGGCAATAGGAACTTTAGCCAGCATGATGGCACAGGATTACCGCGATAGGTTAGATGCGGAGGGGGAAAGAAATCTCGAAATACTTGTCAGCAGGGCTGAGCGAATGAGCAGTTTCATAGATGGTCTGGTAGTGTACTCTAAGCTTGGACGGGCTACCGGGAGAAACGAAGTGGTTAACCTGAACCATGTTCTAAGGGAATTGCTCGCAGAGCTGCATACGCCGGAGAAAAATATCGAGGTAACTATAGAAAACGAACTGCCCGTTGTGATGGGCGACGAAACACATATCATGCAAGTATTTCGCAATCTGCTGGATAATGCTATCAAATATATGGATAAACCCAAAGGCCGAGTCAACATCGACTGTGCAGAAGACGACGGTTTCTGGAAATTCAGTGTTGCCGATAATGGGCCAGGTATCGAGGAACGGTATTTTGAAAAGATCTTCAAAATCTTCCAAATATTGAGCAGCCGTGACGTTCGCGAAAGTACAGGTATGGGGCTGGCAGTAGTGAGAAAAATTGTTGAGATGTATGGTGGTAGAGTCTGGCTACAATCAAAAACCGGAATTGGAAGCACTTTCTTTTTCACTTTGCCAAAGGATACACCAAGGCACATCCAGAATCGAGAATCAAGTAGTCAAGATGCGTCCTTGACCACATAGGCAGCAGCTATTAGACTATCACGTTAAAGGAGTCTTTGCCGATGGAGCGGTACATTTGTATTCACGGTCACTTTTATCAGCCGCCAAGAGAAAATCCGTGGCTGGAGGACGTTGAAGTCCAGGACTCGGCGTATCCGTATCACGACTGGAACGAGAAAATAACGCACGAGTGCTACAGACAGAATGCGGCATCAAGAATACTGGGCCCGGACAAAAAGATTATCGATATAGTCAACAACTACCTCAAGATAAGTTTCGACTTCGGCCCTACTCTGCTTTCCTGGCTCCAAAGGCACGCCCCGGATGTCTATGAAAGCGTGATCGAGGCCGACAAGAAGAGCCGAGAGATGTTTTCGGGCCACGGCCCAGCAATCGCCCAGGCATATAACCACATTATCATGCCCCTTGCCAACATCCGGGACAGGCACACGCAGGTGATCTGGGGCATACGTGACTTCGAGCATCGTTTTGGCCGAAAGCCGGAAGGTATGTGGCTGCCTGAAACCGCTGTAGATATGGAAACTCTCGAAGTCCTCGCCGAGCACGGGATCAAATTTACAATTCTGGCGCCGCATCAGGCCCGGCGCGTACGCCCAATCGGGGCGAACCAGTGGACGGACATCGATAGGAATGGCATAGACACCACGAGACCTTACCTGTGTCGGCTTGCCTCCGGGCGAACGATAAACCTTTTTTTCTATCACGGTCCTACTGCCGGAGATGTCGCTGACGGGCGGATTTTGCAAAATGGCGAAGTCTTTGCCAAAAAACTGGCTTCGATCTTTACTCAGAGCAATGAACAAGCTCAACTTGCCCACATCGCAACGGACGGCGAAACCTACGGTCATCACCATCGCCACACTGATATGGCGCTTGCCTATTGCCTTCACTACATCCAATCCAATAACCTGGCTAAGGTTACAGTGTATGGTGAGTATTTAGACAAATTTCCGCCCACCTATGAAGTCCAGATCAATGAGAATACCTCCTGGAGCTGTAGTCACGGCATCGAAAGATGGAGGAGCAACTGCGGCTGCTATTACGGCAGGTATCCTTCAGGAAAACAACAGTGGCGGCAGCCTCTTCGAGAAGCAATGGACCGGCTGCGCGACCAGCTCGCCTCAGTTTATGAAAGTAGAGCTGCTCAGTACGTAGGCGACCCCTGGCAGCTAAGAAATACGTACATCGCGGTTATAAATGACAGGTCGATTGAAAACACCGAAAATTACCTGTCGAACTCCACAGGCCGAGAACTTGCCTATGACGAAAAAGTGACCATCTTGAAGCTGCTCGAGATGCAGAGAAACGCAATGCTGATGTATACAAGCTGCGGCTGGTTCTTCGACGATATATCCGGAATAGAAACGGTTCAGATAATGCAATATGCCTCTCGGGCAATCCAATTGGCTAAAGAAGTAGCTGGGCAGGACTTCGAGCCGGGATTCAAGGACATCCTGGAGAAAGCACCGACCAATCTTAAAGAATTTGCCAATGGTAGGCAAGTCTACGACGCCTTTGTGAAGTCCAGCAGCATCGACCTGAACCGCGTGGGCGCACACCTGGCGCTCAGCTCTATTTTCGAGGAGTACACCGACAGAATAGACATCTACTGCTATTCGAGCGACATCGAGTCATACGACCGCGTCGATGCCGGCATTCAAACACTCGCTGTCGGAAGAGCTACTGTTCAATCGAACATTGTTCTGGAGAGACATCCGGTCGATTTTGCCGTGCTGCATCTTGGCGACCATAATTTGATCAGCGGTGTAACCGCAAGAATGCCGGATGAGGCATTTTCGAATATGCAGGAAGGTCTAAAGAACGCATTCGGCAGAGGTGATACCACCGAGGTTATGCGCCTTATGAGCATCTCCTTCGGAGGTAATAATTATTCGCTCTGGCACTTGTTCAAAGACCAACAACGACGCATTCTCTACGAGCTGCTGGAAACAATATGGCAGGAGATCGAGGCTTCTTTCAGACAGATTTACGAGCACAATTACAGAATAATGAACATAATGCGAGGGATGAATATGCCTTTACCGGAGGCCCTTTCTGCTCCGGCTGAGTTCATCCTCAATCACGACCTGCGCAGGGTGATAGAGAATGATAAACCCGACCTCAAGAAGCTGAGGAATCTCGCGGACCAGGCCTCCCGATTGTCACTACAGCTTGACCATGCTATGCTAAGGTACGAAGCAAGTCGTAAGATTAATGAACTTATGATGAGGCTGAAGAATTCACCCGAAGACACCGCCCTGCTTGAGTCAATAGAAGCAACCATACGGACTTTGCTCACGGTAGTCTCAGAACTCGATTTGCAAACTGCTCAAAACGCCTTATTTGCCATCAGCGAGCAAACATATCCGCAGGTGAGAGATAAAGCTAATTCAGGAGAAAAAGACGCGAAAAAATGGATTGATAACTTTCGGAAACTGGCAGAATACCTGGGCATAAAAGTTGATTGATGCCCGCAATTGACAATTGTAAATTGAAAATTGCTATTCCGCCCATCTGACCAGCCAAGGGTGCAGGTCTTGCACGACCTGATTAGCTGGCTTTATGCGGACATTTATGTTTTGCAGTCCAGAGCCCTGCGTCACAAAGGAGCAGCCATAATGCGCCAATGTTCTTTCTCTGGCCTGAAGCTGCATGGGAATGATTTTGAAGGCGTTTTGGTTATTAAGCATATAGAATAGCTCGACGCTGAAAAGCCTCGGCTGAGCTTGACCTAAATCGACGGTGCAGCTCACATCGAGCTTGTCCCCTTCCACGAGCCGATCTTTCTTGTCCGCGTTGATGGCAACGGCTGTAAACTTGACAACGCCCCATGACGCCAGGATTTCTTGAGCCTGCTCTGCGGCTTCTTTAAGACATCGGGAATTGTCCTGCAACAGCCTTTCAGACTCTCTTTTCGATGGCACATAAAGCTTGTCCACATAGCTCATCAGCACACGATTCATGTTAAACTGCTGACAGACACTGCTGATGCTCTGCTTCATCATCCCGACCCACCGCCGCGGTATGCCAAACTCGTCACGATCATAAAACATCTGGGTTATTTCTTCTTCCAATAAATCGTATATCTGATTAGCCTCGGCCATTTCCTGCAGCTCTAAGTGCCGGTAAAACGCCCCAGCAGTTATTGCCCAGCCGTTCCTACCGTTGTAGCCCTCGGGCCACCAGCCGTCCAATACGCTGAGATTGAGCACGCCGTTGATTGCCGCCTTCATACCCGAAGTTCCGCTTGCCTCGTTTTCCCTCAGCGGAGTATTCAGCCAGACATCCGCTCCCCAAACCAGATGCCTGGCGACGTTCATATCGTAATTTTCGAGGAAGAGCACCTTATCCTGAAGCTGGTAATCTTTGGCGAAATCCAGAATCTCTTTTATCATATCCTTGCCGACATCATCGGCCGGATGTGCCTTGCCGGCAAAAATAAGCTGCACGGGCCTGGTGCTACTAGTGAGAATCTTTTTCAGCCTCTCCTTGTCGTTAAGAATGAGCGTGGCGCGCTTATAGCGGGCAAAACGCCTGGCAAAAACAACGGTCAGATACTCAGGGTTTAATAATCGCGTGAGATTTGCGATCTTGGGCTGGGCGTATCCTTTGGCGGCAAGGTCATCGGCAAGTTTCCGGCGTATGAAGGTGGCCAAACTTTGCTTGTTTTTTCGATGCGCCTCCCAGATTTCCTCATCCGGAATATCCGCAACCTTATTCCAGAAACGATCATCCTGCGCACAGTGTATGTAATCGGGGCCAATATGGCGGTTGAACATGTCGGTGAAAGGCTCGCTCAGCCACGACCTGTGCACGCCGTTAGTTACGTAGTCCATCGGGATTTCTATAGTCGGCAACTCCGGGAATAGACTGGCCCACATCTTACGCGATACGTCCCTGTGCAGCCTCGAAACACAATTTACATACTTGGCAAACCTTATGGCAAAGGCAGGAAGCCAGAAGTGCTCCTTGTTATCTTCGATAAATCCGTGGGCCGCAAGTTCATCAAAGGAAAGTCCCAACTGTCTCACGGTCGGCTCAAGGTATTTCTTGACCATTTCGGTTTTGAAGTGCTCATTTCCAGCTATAACAGGTGTGTGCGTAGTGAAAACGGTCGAAGCGCGTATTAACAATTTGGCGTCTTGGAAAGAGAGTCTTTGCCCTATCATCAGCTCCTGCAGCCGGGCTATTATTAGAAATGCAGAATGTCCCTCATTTATGTGGAATATCTTTGGCTTTATGTTTAGCCAGGCGAGCGCCTTTATTCCTCCGAATCCGAGCACGAGCTCCTGCTGCAGGCGTTTATCTCTGTCTGCGACATATAGCTCGTGCGTGATGTCTCGCAGGTCCGGAGGGTTATCCTCTATATCGGTGTCCAGCAGGATGAGCCTTGTTTTGCCCACGTCGATCTGCCACAGCTTAATCTTGAACTCCCGGCCGAGTATCTGCATCTTCACGCACGCCTTATCATCGCCGGGGCACTTCAGTTCACGAATAGGAAGAAGATGATTCTCAAACTCAACGAATAGCTCTTCCTGCTGCCTATCCAGGTTGATTCGCTGCGTAAAGTACCCGAATTTGTAGATCAAGCCCACGCCCACCATTGGCAGATCCAGGTCCGATGCTGCCTTTAGGAAGTCTCCGGATAGGATGCCCAAGCCGCCCCCATATATGGGTATACACTCGTGCAGGCCAAATTCCATCGCGAAGTAGGCGACTATGTCAGTTTCGCCCAGTTCGCTGCTGCCTGCCTGCTCGGCACGGTCGTACCTGATATAGTCCTGGAATTTCTCCCAGACTCTTTCCAGGTCGAACAAGAACCCTTTGTCCCTAGAAAGTTCGCCGATTCGCTCTTCGGGCAGGCTGAGCAGGAGTCTCAAAGGATTGTGGTTAACCATCCTGAATAGTTGTGCATCGACCCTATAGAACAAGTTTATTGCCTCGTAATTCCACGTACACCAAAGATTGCCGGCCAGTGCATATAACTTGCTCAGGTTTTCAGGGTACTTGGGATAGACAAAGATATTTTTGAAAATCATCTCTTATTTTCTCCCATCTTCTGCGACTATTGCCGCTCCATTATCAGGTCGAGCGTACCACAGAAGCGCATGACACACAATACAAAACTCTACAGAAATTCTCTGCTCCTTGTCTTAATGAAAATTCGTAGCCCTTTACTGCTCTGAGGCCGGCTTGAATCCTATAACTATTTCGGTCCTGGCTTGGTAAGGGACACGACGGGACAGGAGTCTCGCCCGTCACCAAATCTTCATCAAATTCCCTTGACTGTGAACAAGCTATATGTTATCCTAATTATACTTTAGCCGGGAGCACCGAAGCAATTACCTAGGGGGTGTTGACGACCTAAGTCATCGGTTGATCCAAGATTTGAAGTCATAAACAGTGTGTTGAATCAAATGGGGGGCGGCCATGGCAATCCAAACTTCGTCTGAAGGTTTCATTCTTGTCACCTTGTCGCAGCGGCCACATCTGGGCCATGAATTGGAAAGGATCAATGAGATCGCTTGTGACGGATGCAACTATGACGTGCTTATTGATTTCTCCAGCGTCCAGATACTGACTTCTGCGAGCATCTGCAATCTTCTGCTATTGAGGGAGTTTCTCATCGCGGTTGGCCATCAGGTCTTCCTGTGTAGTGTTTCTCTGCCGGTTAAATGTATCTTCATTCGACTTGGTCTGGAAACGCTTTTTGAGTTTGCCGATGACAGATTTGGGGTCTTGGAAACCGTTGCGCAGCATCGCCATAAGAAGTGACCTTTTGGCCGGGTTCCGCTTCAGCCGACAGGCTGTATTTGGGTCGCTACTGTCATGCCATCCATCGACGTTTGCGATTCTTTGATTTTGTTACGGCTCTGCTGGCAAGTTCCGCATCCAGTTCCACTTGGAAGTCAAACATACCCGCACAAACGAAGTCCGCACCGCTGTCAAAGGCAAAATCGAATCCGTCCCCCGGCGGGATAGCGCCGGCAGCCAAAACCTTGAAGGCCATCCACGGGACTTTCACGTCCTGCATAAACGTCATATAGAAGTCGGGCACGAGTCCTTCTTTCTCGCAAAACATGATGGGCTCCAGCCGATGCGCGCAGATACCAACGGGAATATTGTATTTCTTCATGATCTCAAAGGCCTTTACGATATTACTCTGCTTTTTCTGATAGTACCAGATGTCGCTGGCGCCTCCCCATAGATACGCCGCCGAGGCTCCGAGCTGCAAATGCTCCACCAGCAGCTCTTCATACTTGTTGATGTGTCATGAAGACCCTTTCTTGGGTGTTGTAATGGACTGCAAGGCTGCGCACATAATCCAGGTCTCTAGCGTGCATGTTCATGCTAATGAGATTGCTGCCACTGATGAGACGACCGACGGTGAGCTTGCCAATCTTGGCAACGGGCATCTTCTTCTGCCTGGCAACAACTTTCGGATCATCTAAATCCAGAGTCTTGAGCCTGGCATATTCCTGGTTGTCAGATCTGGTAATGAAGCCAGGGCCGGTTACAGCCCCGATTGCATCGGGGTCTGCCGGTGCTTTTCTTTTGGAAAATGCGTCTGATGCTATGCCAAGAAAGGGCAAGGTGCTCAGAGTTCCGAGTATTTCTCTGCGGTTTGTAGATTTCATTCGACAGCTCCTGTGTGAGTCTGCTCAACTACGCTGCTGAGGCAATCTTCTTTTATTGTACTTATGCGGGTCTTTTTGTACGATGAAAATCGCAAGGATGTTGTTTGCGATTGTGAGAAAGGCCTATATGAAAAGCCCGGAGCAAAAACTACGGCGTAAATGCGCTCCTGGTCCGCCGAGTGTGCGGGCCAAGGGAGTGATCTTCGTTGTTCTGTACCTCTACAGCCTGGCACAAGCTGAGCCACTGACTCTGCCGGCAGATCAGCGTCCGAGTTGGCTGCGCCGTGACGGGATTGTAATGGCAGGTAGCTGGGAACCTCTACAATTCCGAGTTCGCCGCGATGGACACGATGGCTACACACCTGACGCCCTACAATCGGCTGCCTACGTGCAAGAGCACACCCCACAGATGATCGAGAGACTAAAGGGCCTTGGCGTCAACTTTGTCATGATGCACTGCTATAAGGGCGCAGGCTTCGCCGCTGAGCAGCAGAGCATGGCAGACGCAGTTAATTTCGCCAGACTCTGCCATGACGCCGGCCTAAATGTAGGCGTCTATACCTACAGCGGCGCGTTTCTATGGGAACCGCTGTTCAAGGAAGTTCCGCAGGCGAGCGATTGGGTTCTGCTGGATGAGAATGGCAGGCCACGGACATACGGCAGCGCAGCCTACCGCTACTACTGGAACAGAAGCCACCCTGATGCTCAGGCTTTTTACCGAAAGATCGTTTCTTACGCCGTCAATGAGATTGACGCAGACCTCCTTCATTTTGACAACTACGTCTCTGGTCCCGGCTGCGACCTCAACTCTGTTGGCCGATTCCGTCAATACCTGCGTGACACGTTCACAGACAGCCAGATGAAGGACGCCGGCATCGGCGATGTGAATGCCGTGCAGCCGGCAATGGCCGGGCCGCCGGATAATCTGTTGCGCCGGGCATGGCTTGACTTTTCCTGCCAGTCGCTTGCAGATTCCTATCATCAGATGAGCCGCTACGCCCGAACGCTTCGCAGCGATATTCTCATTGAATGTAACCCTGGAGGTCCAGGCAGCCACATCAGACCGCCCATAGACCACGGCAGGCTGCTGCAAGGGGGCGAGGCCTTCTGGGACGAGGGTGAGCAGCCCGGCTACCATAATGGCCAGCTATACACGCGCATCCGTACCTACAAGATTGCACGATGCATGAGCAACGCGGCGTTCACCTATACCACCACCCCGCTTGAGATGGCTGAATCCATGGCATTCAATAGTGACTGTCTCGGATGCGTCTGCTGGTTCGAGTATGGCAAGATTGTCGCTATCCCTGGGTCAAAAGACCCTATTTCCGGTGCAATTGCCCCATTTATCCGGTTCTTTCATACCCGCCGCGACCTGTTCCGGGAGGCCAAGGTACTCGCTGACGTGGCAGTTCTGCGCAGCTTCCCGTCGCAGGTTTTTGCCGACCCGAAATACGCCAGGCTTACTTATCAAGTCGAACAGGCCCTCATTGATAATCACGTCTGCTTCCAGATAATTTACAATCAACAGCTTGGTGATCTACATCGTTACCGTGCCCTTATTCTTGCTGGTTGTGTCGCCTTTTCCGACCAGCATATCAAACAGATTGAACAGTATGTGAAATCCGGCGGGCGGGTGTGTGTGATAGGGCCATTGGCCACGCATGATGAGTGGATGTTTCCGCGGGCTAAACCACCTGGTGGTGATTTGTCAGGTTCTCAGGTAGTCCGTATCGACGAGAATGACGATATTATGGCCGCAATCCGCCGGGCCTGCGATAACAAGCTCACGCTGTCCATTCCAGCATGTCCCGGACTCTGCTGCGAGCTGACCGAGCAGGCTGGTGCCCGGCTGGTGCATCTGGTTAACTACCGCCCGGATTCCATAAAGGATGTCAGAGTGGCTGTGCGTTTGCCAGTCGGGCGTAGCGCTAAGACTGTAACGCTTGTAAGCCCACAGCGGCAAAACGATATTCCGCTGCCGTTTGAAGTTCAAGACGCCTGCGTGAAATTCACTGTGCCTGAAGTCAGCGTATACGAAATTGCCACTGTAATAGTGAAGTAGTGCGTCATCTCTAAGAATTGACATCAAGATACTCGGCTGCGATCTTATCACCGGTTTTTTCAACCCATCCGCGCAGAAGCTTACGATGTGTGTCCAGGACATCTTTGTAATGTGCGAGCCCGGCGAGATTCCTCATTTCGCCTGCATCATGTTCCAGGTCGGTAAGTTGTTCGCGGGACCTGCCGGAGTCATAAATGCAGTACTTGAAGCGGTCCGTGCGCAACATTCTGCCGTTCTGACTCTCGCAGACAACGAAGTCACGCCATTGTGCCTTGTCTTTCCCGTCTGCCAGGGGCCGCAAGCTCCTGCCCTGAAGTCCTTCAGGTATTTCTATGCCTGCGTAATCGCAAAGGGTGGGAAGAAGATCCAGACCATTGGAAACCAGATGTGTATTATCGACTATGCCCTTGGGAATCATTCCCGTGTAACTCATTATGAATGGAACGCGCACGGATTCCTCGTAGAGCACCGACTTATGCTCCAATCTGTGGGCGGAATCCATGTCACCGTGGTCGCTGGTAAAGACTATCAGCGTGTTATCTCCCAGCCCGGCTTCACGCAGGGAATCAAGCACCGTCCCGATCTCCCTGTCAACCATCTCTGTCAGCCGGCAGTACGCCCAGCGATGTAAGCGCCATTGTTCCGCCGTCCAGTTCTTGCGCACATACGCGCGGAAAGGTGCTGCATTGACGTACTTCTGTGTTATACATTCCGGCTCAGCGTCCGGCACTTCGTAATTTGCAGGCACTGGAGGGCAACTCTTTTCCACAAAAGCACTGATATCGCCGGCTTCTCGCGCACGAGCCAGCACAGCCTCGCAAGTTCTGGAATCTATATTGTCCGCCGGGGCTTCCCCGATCGCGCGCCTAAAATCATTGATAGCCATGTAGCAGATATCGTGCGGATTGATGAACGAGGCAAACAGCAAGAACGGCCTTGTGTGCTGTCCCTTGATGAATGTCGCGCAGGCATCCGCCAATCCCTGGCGTGCATCGGCGGTCAGCTTTCGATATCCAATTTCCTGCACATCGTTCATCTTTTTGGGCAGATGCACTTTGCCGCCATAAACTGTTTCGTAGCCGGCCTTTTGGAAAAGCCGGCCAAGCGACTGTTGCAGCACAGCGTCGGTCACGGTAGCTCGTCCGGAGTCACTGTTTTCGCCCATGCCGATCGCGCTTGGCATAAGACCTGTCTGAAGACTGAATCGGCTCGGTACACACACGGGGTTGCAGGCATAGGCTCTTTCAAACCTGACGCCGGAGGCAGCCAATCCGTCCATCGCAGAGGTTCTAAGCCACTTGTTTGCCGTGCAACTCATCATGCCGGCATGTTGCTGGTCGGTCATAATGAAAAGGATGTTGGGCTTACTTTGCGGCCTTGCACTACTCGTGGCCGACCTTGCTCGCCCCAGCATCAGGCCGATTGCAGCACCTGCCGTCGCGGTGATGAATTCCCGTCTTTTCATTTTTTCTCCAGAGGTAAACTACTTCAGCGGCATTGCTTCGTTTATCATCTCTATTTGTTTGAACCTGCAAAAATGCCGCAGCTCCTTCGTTATATCTCCATAACATGTTACGCGGTGTATTCCATTTGACCAGTTCTTCCAGAGCTGCTCTGCGTCGCCATCCACCTTGACCGTAATCTTGCTCCGGCAGCCTCTGTCTGTCTCAGGGGTGTCAACTATTTGGCCTGTGAAGTAGACCAAACTTGATGTTCCTTCTAGTACCGCCTGAGTGACTCTCTGCCCGACGCGCATCTTTACCTGCGGGACGGCGCCTTCGCGGCGCTCCATGACGCTTCGCAGTTTATATGGAGCGGCCGGCCCATCTGGACCATCCATCTTTCGTGTGCCCATACAATGAATGAGAATCGCGCTATTGGTGGAAAAATCAAATCCGGGATTGTTGACAAAGCCGGGCCTTCCGACCAGACCCTGGAATATTATGTGTGTCATGGCACACGGCAAATCCGACTGGCAAATGCCGCCTAATCCCGCATCATTCAGCCTGGTGAATCCAATGCAGGGGAAGGCATAAGCCTGGCACAGCGGACCGTACATGCTGCCGTAGCAGTCAACCGTCATCACGGTCGCATCCTCTTCATCAAGCAGCTTTTCAAAAGCCAGCGCAAGTTTGCACGACTTGACGATTTGTTGTCTTGATGGCTCCACAACCTGCACAGCTCCTTTTATCCAAAGATCAGCTTCTGCCTCCGCCGCACCGTCGCTAACAGCATTGTAAGCATCGAGCATCCGCGGTAGTCCAACCTGCTTGATCTCTGTCCCAAATCTTTTTCTTATTTCTTGTGCATATTCGTCGAACGACTGCGTGGTCAGATTGAGAATCTTGGCTTCTCTCAAATGGTGGATAGCCCTGAACGGCCTTATCGCAGCAGCCAGTTGTCGGGAGTCGCTGGTAAGAAGGCATTCCAGATTCTGCCCTTCCTTTTGCTTATAGATGGCGCTCAGTGTGTGCCATTCATGCCCGGAGTATGGAGCCGAGAAGACTATTGTGGGGCGGCCAAGGCGTAGGATTTCGTTTAGAATCGGCATAATCCAGAGTGTTAGATGAATGGCAAGGATGCCGTCAACATCTTTCAGTGTATCTTGCCACCTCTTAAGCTGATCCACGGAGCTAATCAGCTCATCCACAACGAACTGCACATCGGCTAATTCGGCTTTCAGTTTCGCAAACTCGGATTCGTAGAACTGCACCTCTTTTTTCAAATCTAAGTCAGGATTAGGGTAGTGGCTTTGTGGAATGCCCATGTAGATTTTGGCGACTTTTACTTTTGACCGCCTGCACCCCGGGCTTATCAGCTTACTTCTGTCTGGCCGTGCAGCAAACGTCACAATGCTGTTACCTCCAAGGCAGGCGGCGCCGCCCGCCGCTACGAGCTTCAGCAGTTCTCTTCTATCCATATCTGGTTGCATAGGTGGTTCCTTTCTTCGGGCTAACGATGCTAATTATGCGTATCCACTGAAATTTTGCCATTCGATTTTGCCCAGCTTCTTGAGTGCATAGCCGACCTCGCGGAGATAATCACCGTAGCACACCTGTACGTGGAATCCCTGCATCTCGGTAAGCAGCTTGCGAAAATCACCGTCAACCGCTATGTCGATTTGCGAACGGCAGGCCGGATGAGAAGGCGAGTCGAGAATTCTGCCTCGGAAGCCTTGCCACTTCGTACACCGTAGATTCGGGAGGATGACCGTAACGATCTGCCCCTTGGTGTACTGGACCTTGGTTGCAGCACCATAGTCCGACTCGAAATGGGTCATAATCTTGGTCGGCTCATAATCCTTGCCGTTCATTTTCCTCGGGGCGGAACAATGGGCCACAGTGAAGATGCCATCGTGTGGAAAATGCGAATTGCACACGAAGGTTGGCTTGCCCGCGATCCAACGCAGCAATACGCCAGGCAAAGTGTGCGTCAGATCAGTGTGGCAGTACGCTGTATATCCTTCGTCATTTGCCAGGCTTAATACCAGGCAAGGCGGCGTGTCGAGCATCTCAATGACCGACCTTCCCATGCAGTTGGCAAAGCCGAAGTTTGTCGCGCCCGATTCTTTCATCAGCTCCTTGCAAACACCCAGCGCCAGGATTGAATTGACGACGAATTTACGTTCGGTCTGGAGGGTGATATTGGGCAGAGCGAGTAATTCGTTCGTTTGCCGTTCTACGTCTTTTATGGTGCTTTCATCCGCACGGGCCTTTTCTAATCGCTGGGCGAATTCCGCCTCGGAGATGATTTTCAACTCGTAGTTCCAGACTTCCTTTGCGTGCGCGGGCCCGAGCTTTTGCCCGGGTTCACTATAGGCCGCCAGCCCTCCGATGGCGAGCATTTTGGTGCCTTTGGCATTTTTGAGCCCATACAGTGCCCGTAACCGCCAGAGAATCTCGTCGTAATCGTCGACAACGATGTCGTCGACATCCATATTCGGCTCTTCGAATGTGTCGCCATTCCTTCGCAGCAACCGCCAATGGGCGATTTCGTACCACAAATAGTGATGGTCAGACCTGTGCCGCAGAAACATTATGTTCGGCGTCTTGGAGGTAGCAAGCCTATATACCTGCCGGCCGCCCGCCGGGTACGCCAAGAGTACGTCGCAGTCAGTGCCAGCCGCCTCTTCGGCTTTCTGATCACTATCGACCGGGGCGACAGGCAAGACCTCCAAAGGAAACTCCGCTTGCAATGCCAGTTTTTTCAATTCGCCCTTGATCCTCCTGGCCTCTTCGTCTACATTCTCCTGGGTTTGCAGCCCTCCATAGCTGCGCCAACTGGTCCTGTCCTGCCGTTTTTCAATCTGATAGAGAAGAACGGGTTTAACTCGCAGGGCAGCGCCGCTCGGCAAAGCTTTCCCGGCAGAACCAGGTTCCGTCGAGACGATTTTGGCTTTCGACGTCGCCAGTAACGTCAGGCCGCCCAGCACAGCCGTGCCGGCAAGGCCGCCAAGAAATCCCCGCCTGCTCATGCCTGTTGCGGATATCCCGGACCGACCGCCTGTCGGGTGCGCTTGAGATTTGAAGTTGTGCCCATATTTACCGTGTCGCATGCTTGAACCTCCTATCAAAAGGTCAAGATTTTCTATTGATAAAGCAGACCGATTGTCCATCGGTGCCGAGCTTCGTCATTTCATTATGTTACCAACTTACACCCACGCATCACACCACAAATTAGGTTGATTTGCGTTGCTTTTTTGCCGATTAGAGGTAAGGCACTTTTATTGAGGATTTCCAATTGCCAATTCAAGATCGTAAATCGAAAATCACTTGTTGCATCATTACTGAGAGACAGAGAACGTAGACATGACCACAAAGATCCTGGGGCGGGGATCAGAAAACACGGCAGGTTATCGGTCTGGTTTCTGGGTATAAATGAGAACAATAGCAATAGCAAACTCAAAGGGTGGTTGTGGGAAAACAACTACAGCGGTGAACCTGGCCGCTGCCCTTGCCCAAAAGGGCAGGAACGTCTTGATAGTTGATCTTGACCCGCAAGCACACGCGACTCTGGGACTGGGCCACGACCCTGAGACCTTGAAAAAAACTGTTTATCATTGTCTGGTTGATAAACGAATTTCAATCTCCGCAGTAGTCGTAGGCACGCCTATCGAAGGACTCAAGTTGGCGCCAAGCAACATTCTGCTGGCAAATGCCGAGTCTGAACTGCCTGCCACACCCGGCAAAGGATTTGTCTTGGCTGAGCAACTCGAACGAGTAGAGGACGAATATGAGATTTGTGTTATCGACTGTCCGCCGTCGCTGGGTCTATTAGCACTCAATGCACTTGTCGCCAGCACGGAGGTTATCGCGCCAGTCCAACTGCATTACTATGGATTGGAAAGCCTGAAACAGTTACTTGAGACAGTGGAGGTTATCAGAGAGCGTTTCAGCGATTGCCGCATACAGGCATTGGGCCTATTGCTAACCTTTGTTGAAAGCATCTCGCCGCTAAACCGGGAGATGGAACAGCAGATAAGACAGTATTTCGGCGATTTTGTGTTCCAAACAGTCATTCACAGGAGCATAGATTTAGCTGAATCGCCGAGTGCCGGTCAATCCATTCTGCCTCGCGTCCCTGAAAGCGCTTGGGCAGCAAATTACAGGGCGTTGGCCGAGGAGTTGTGTGATCCAGAAAGCCAAAAAAAGCACAGGCTAACCGAGGAAGCTCCCCTGTCGCTGTCGGATTCAGCTCGACCTAAAAGGTCTAAAGCAACTGCTGTAATAGCGAGTCTCGCAAAAATCCCACACCGAGTCTTTCGTCTAAGAACCGTGACCAGGAAGGTCGGGGTCTTCTCAGGATTGGCAATTCTTGCCGCCATTATGGTTTCGATGATTGCGCCAACGATGGTCAGCCGCCCGCGTGTAGCTGACGGTCTCAGCGTGACCACACAGAAAGGCACGCCGCTGTCAATTACCGCGATGGCTGCCGACTCGGACGAGATTGAGCCTAACTATAACGTAGTTGAGGGCCCACCAACAGTATCCGTCAATGTTGCCGCCAACCTTCCCCCCAGGGCGGAACCTCAATCGGTGACTACCGCCGAGGATAAGCCGCTGCCGATGACTCCGGTGGAAAATGACAGTGGCCCGGCGACCGCGTCCACCGCGGCGACCTCAGTCAGTACGCCTCCGGTCGCCGAACGTCACGACGCGACTACACAGCAAAACAAGCCTGTAACGATTGATGCAGCGGTGATCACCTCGACGCCTCTCAGCAAAGCGGAACGGCCCCTGCAACCTCAGACAACTACACTAACCATAACGGATGGGTACGATGAAAAAAATAAGAGGATGTTATCAGCAGAAGACAAAACTTCTGTTGTCCAGTCCAGAGACGACAACTGCTGCGAAACAGACGCCGGCTTATACACATCATATCACTTTTCAGATGTGTCTATTCCAGCAGACTCCGTAATAACATCGGTCAGCATTTATGTGCAACACTTTGAGGAAGAACAATTTCCTTCCGGGAAACTACAATGGAGCATAGGGACAGGCTGGCCAAGCAACCCCGTGGTTTGGGAGTCAATAGATGCTCCTATCCGTGAGGGCAACCAGAATAAGGCCGTTGAGGGATGGAATGTTACCAGTCTTGTCAACACAGTTGAAAAAGTAAACTCACTTCAGTTGCGAGTGAAAAATAATGATGCTATCGGTAAGAGAAAAACGCGGGTAGATTACATCTATGCGGAAGTTGCCTGGCAATAAGAGGACGCAGATACAGGGAGTTGCCTTGGTGCGCCCGAATTCGCACAGGAAATGAACGATGGCAGAACAGCAAACAAATGGGAACACCCTATACAAGGAAATCTCAGCGATCTTTGCCGGTGTATCCTTCATAAAGCGAGCCAGGTTGGGCGTGGCCACAGAGAACACAAAGTCCACAGAGATAAAAAAATGCAGTAATTCCTCTGAGTCCTCTGTGCCCTCTGTGGCAAAAAGTGCCACTGTGGCTCAACTGGTTGCCTTGCAAGCTGTACTTGTACCCCAGGACAAGCCAAAGCACAAAACTATCCGATCTAAACAGATTGGACTTGCTCCCCTGGTAAGTGTTTTCAGCCTGGTCTTTCGGCGGATGCCTTCTTCCAGGTCAAGGCGCGAGAAGAAAAGAATGCAATCTATATCTGAACACCTACTAATTAACATTCGGCCCTGAGTTATTCTAATGAAGAGGTTTATTAACAGAAGTCTGTCACGTCGGCACTTTCTGCGTGATAGCTTACATTTTGCTGCCTCAGTTGCATCGTGCCTCAACATACCGGCATTTGCACAGGATCGTCGGGAAGGTCGTGAGCCGTTTTTCAAAACGCGAGGGGTGGTTCTAACGACTCCCGACCTATCGACTTTGGACTGGCCTCAGCGAGCTGCTAAGGCCGGACTGACGACGATTGCCACGCACGTAACGCCAGGTGAGGTATCGAAATTCATTCAATCCGATAAGGGTCGGGAGTTCCTTGCTCAGTGCACAGAAGCAGGGATTGCGGTGGAGCATGAACTGCACGCCATGAGCGATCTGCTTCCGCGCGAGCTGTTCGAGAAAGAGCCCTCCATGTTTCCAATGAACGAGAAAGGCGAGCGATGTCCGGACTTCAACTGCTGTGTTCATTCCTCCAAAGCAATAGACATTATTTGCAGAAACGCCGTCAAATATGCCGACATCCTTAAATCTACGACCAGCCGTTACTTCTACTGGATCGACGATGGAAAGCCCATGTGTAAATGCTCCCGTTGTCGCGTCTATTCAGACAGCGAGCAGGCATTGATACTCGAGAACGAGATGCTGAAGGCTCTGCGAAAGACCGACAAGCGGGCTACGCTTGCGCACCTGGCGTATGCCGAGACTTTGGAGCCGCCTGTTCAGGTCAAGCCAATGCCCGGCGTATTCTTGGAATTCGCGCCTATTGGTCGTACTTGGAGTGAACCAATCACCCGTCGCGAGGCTAAGGAAGGCCAGCACGGCCGGTATCTGGATTTACTAGACGCCAATCTTGAGGTATTTGGCAAAGAGAACGCACAGGTTCTGGAGTATTGGCTGGATGTATCGCTGTTCAGTTCATGGAATCGAAATGCGAAAAAGAAGCTGCCCTGGCGGAGAGATGTGTTTCTCCAAGATGTAGCCGCCTATGCTAAACGTGGGATTCGGCACGTCACCTCATTCGCTGTATATATCGACGCCGACTATGTCAGACAATACGGCCAGCCACCGCTTGATGAGTATGGAAAAGAACTCAGAGACTATGTCCCGTAGGCCAGGCCTGCTAGGGTTTAGCGACATCTATGATGCCTACGTCGATGCATTGCCCACCGTTGGTCTGGTGGCAATGAACGGCGATGAGGTTCTTGCCCGGCTTGAGCGTCTCGGCAGCCCGCTGGCCGATCGGCACCAACTCGTACTCGGTGACGTAGCCGCTGACGCTGGCGGCCCGCTGGCCGTTAATGTAGACCTGGGCATCCTCGTCGTGGTATAGCACAAGCTGCAACTCGTTCCACATCCCTTCGGGTACGATGATTTCACGACGCAGCCAGATGTCGAGGGTGTTCCATTCGGTCCGAATCGTCGAGCCAGGAGGGTCTCCTGCGCCAAAGCCGGCCTTACCCTCTTTCCAGGAAGAATCATTAAATCCCGGCTTGAACCAGTCTCCGCCGGGCTGCTCAGTCGTGTAACGCCAGGTCGCTGGTTCCTTCTCGGAGGTCGGCACGACCACGACTGTCTTCGGCGGCTTGGGCAGTGGCGCCCACGGGCCGTTTGCTCTGGTCCTGTCGCGATCAGCCCATTTCTTCCAGATTTCCTTATTGTAGAGCATCTTGATGAATAGGCCCCCGATCACCGGGCGTGAGTGCATCAGGGCAGCGTCAGGCTGGTCGGTGAAGTAAAGGTCGGTCAGCCCCACACGGACGGTCGCCTCGTTGAAGAAGCTGTAAACCGGCGAGATGATCGCCTCAAAGTCCTCCTGGTTATTCGTCAGGCATGCGGTCCAGAAGGCCCAATCCGTCTTGCTCCAGAAGGCCATTCTCTGATTGGGCGTATTACGGCCGGCCACCTGCTTGCGGCCATCCAGCGGCAGACCGTACTTGTCGAGGTTCTTGCGGTAGAACGCCATTTCCTTCTTGATAGCATCTTCGGGGAACAGGTTCATCTCCAGAATCTTGTCCCAGACCAAGTTGTACTTGGAGCTCCAGGTCCCTGGCTTATCGAAGGCCAGGCGGAAGTGGTCGCCGTCATCTGCTTCCTTGACCCAGCGCAGCGCAAACTCCTTGGCCATCTTGGTGTATTCCTCTGCCGTCGCCTTGTCGCCGCGCATCGCGCAGAGCTTGCCGAACGCACCCAGAGCACAGATGGCCTTGGCCGACAGGTTGACGTTGTGTGCCAGGCGGCCCGCGAAATCGTCTGTGCAGAGCTGGTTCTCAGGATCAAAGCCCTTGCCCTTGAGGTACTCGGCCCACTTGGTCAGCGTCGGCCAGTACTTGGCGGCGAAATCGGCATTGCCTTCGACCTGGGCCACCGCCGCCACCAGCAGGAGCATGTTGCCAGTTTCCTCGACCGGCATGCCACCATCGCTCTTCGCCCCACCGTAGACTTGGCCGTTGGCCAGTGGCCAGGTGCCGACGTCGTGCGGGGCGTTGGGCCAGTTCCACGGCGGGGAGCTGGCGTATTCAAGCACAGGGATCAGCATGGCCTTGGAGAGAGAGGGGCTCACCAGCAGTGGCAGCGGAGACTGCGGATAGAAGACATCCACGGTGCCCATGCAACCGTTGCTGGTATTCTCCTTGCAGAAGAACAGCGGTTGGCCGTTGTCGTCGGCTACGACCTTGCTGGCCGCCAAAGACTGCCGATAGGCCAGCGCGCAAAGCTGGGCATATTTGGGGCCGCCGACCTCGTTCAGGTCGGCCATCAGCTCGCGGTTAAACTGCCGGCAGCGATTTCGCAGGTCGTCATACTCGGCGGCTGATTTCTTCAGCAAGTCCGCGATATCAGCGCCGTCTTTTTTCCAGTAGGCCTTCAGATTTTTGTGGAAGAACTGGGCCGAATAGATGTCGTCGTAGGCCAGGATGAGCCAGCGCGAGATGGGCTGCTCTGCCACCTTGTCCAGCTTGAACGTGACCGACAGCACGGGCGCGTCCCTGGCTGGCTTCGGCGACTCAATCGCTGCCGGCACAACTTCATTCTCAATTGCCTGGCGGGCTGTCTCAGCCGGTGCAATCAGGGTCTTGCCGCCCTGCGACTGTGGAACAGCAACGTACTCGTAGCCCCAGTCGATCCGGACCTCATCGCCCTTGCGGCGCAAGACCGGCTGTTCGACCGTGCCCACCTTCATCACATCCAGATCGCCGATCTTCTCGCTGACCCAGGTCACCTCCTGCGAAGGAGTATTGACTACCAGCTCGGCGGCATTGTCGTAATAGACCGTCACATCGTGGTCTTTGCCGTCAATGGAGTTAAGCCGCCAGGTCAGATAGGTTACCGGCCTGGAGAAGACCATCAGGTCATCGGGGAGAAAGGGCGTCATAAAAGAAAGGCTCACACGCACCCCTTTGCCTTCAAAGATGTATATCGTGGTGGTGGGCATGACAATCAGACGGATTTGCTCAAGCGCCGGAATGTCCTTGGGCTCGTCGCCCATGATGCGGTAGGTCTCCCCGTCGATCCGCACCATGCTGGTCAGCCGCTGGGGCACCCGCGTCCAGTGGTTGGTTGGCGCGTCGGTCAACCTGTCAGCCGGCGACCAGATACTGAAGTATGGGTCGCACGCTACCAGCGGCACAGAGGGAGGACGAAACGGGCTTTCCACCGAAGCAGTCAACGAATGGCAGAACACGCTGACGCTTGCCAAAACAACGCCAACAACTAAGGATTTTATGTGACCGTCCATACCAGAGCCCATCCTAATGTTTGTCTTAACTGAAAGAATCTCAAAACGCTCTTCTGTCCCTTATATCTCGACTTTTCTACTCTTCCTTTGGCAGCTTCTTGCTGACGGCTGCAATGTGCTTGGGTCCCGTGCTACAACAGCCGCTTGAATCAACTCTGTCGTGGAATTCATTTCAAGCCACGGATAATATTCTCTGCATGATTAACAAATTTTTGCGTCGAATCCAGCCAACCTTTAACAGCTTCGACCTGAAATTTGACAAAATCTCCATAGTCGCCTTTCATACGATTGTTAAACAACAGATCAAAATGTTTGCCCAATTCTTTTGGTATCAATCCCGGCTTAACAAACTCACGATGCATCAACGAACGCAAATAACTGTGTTTGCTTGAAGATAAATTTTTAGTTAATAAAAGTGCTGAAATCGCATAGAAGCAGGCATAGTAAAGACGATTAACATACGCGTTGAGCAGTCCCGCATCAAACAATGTTTTGGCCTCAATAATGGCTTCCTTCGCCCGTTCCATACGGTACGCAATCAAGGCTTTTTCCTCATTTGTCACAAAAGCACTCCTTCTCTATCGACATTTTTATGTAATGGCATAGCACGATAAAGGGGTGAATTCCATTCCTGCTCGCTGTAAACGATAAATGTAAGCACCTGGCAAGTTTCTAGCTCCAACGGGTATATATTATCGAGGATTTTCTCCTCAAGGGCCATATCGACAGAAACATCTACTATTATCAGGATGTCGTAGTCGGAATACTCGTTCGCGTCGCCGCGAGCACGAGAGCCATAGAGGATGACGTCGGCATCAGGAACAACCTGCCTGATAGCCTGCTTGCAGCGTTTAAGTAGCTCGACATCCGCACTTACCGGTTTCCAGTCATCGACAGTTATCATTCTTAGCTACACTCCTGATAATCTGTTCTGTCGAGAGTATTCTAACAGGGCGTGCTAAAAACGAGACGGCTTGTCGCGTAGTCTTTTGGACACGGCTGCAATGTGCTTGGGTCCTGTGCCGCAGCAGCCGCCGATTATGTTCACGCCTGCTGAATATATTCTCTCTGCCGCTGCTGCAAAATCTTCCGGCGAAACCTTATAGACTGCCCTGCCGTCAACCAATTCAGGCTTGCCAGCATTGGGCTCAGCGAAAATCGTGACTCGTCGTTCGTCGCTCGTCGCTCGGTTCTTCTCTAAAGTCTTTACCGTAGAGACAAATTTCCCTGCGATTTCCACGTATTGGTTGAGTGACACTGTGCCGCAATTAAATCCTACCGCGTCAACCGCCAGTGACACGGCTTTTGAGATAGCAGACTCGACATCAACGCCCATCATAGTTTTGAAATCGCTGCCGGCCTCATCGAAACTAAATGAGACTAACACGGCAAGCTCACAAATCGATCTTACCGCCTCAACAGCAATCTCCGCTTCATCAAGGGCGGTCATCGTCTCGATGATAAAGCCATCCACACCGCCGGCCAACAGTGCGCTCGCCTGTTCGGCGAAAGCTGCTTTTAACTGTTCCGGCTCCAAGTTTCCTAAAGGCTGCAAAAAATCTCCGCTGGGGCCAATATCACCCAGGACATATCCTTCGACTCCGCTCAGGACATGCTTTTGCTCACCTGCCGCACGCCGGGCTATCCGGGCGCCAGCGTTATTTATTTTTTCGGTCTGCTCGGCTAGACCATGCCGGGCCAGTGCGTACTTATTGGCGCCAAAGGTATTGGTGAGAACCGCATCGCTACCTGCGCGAAGATAGGCGCGATGAATATCAAAGACAATGTCAGGCGACTCGACGTTTAGAAAATCATTGCACGTGCCCGGCTCGATGCCGCGGGCAATAAGTTCAGTGCCCATCGCCCCATCCAACAAGAATAGCTTTTCTTTGAGCCTATCCTTGAGGTTGATCCTACTCATGTTAAACTCCATGTTGCGCATTAGGGCGCTAAGGCACCGGCTGCTCCTCTATGACTTTGCCGCCGAGCAGCCGATATATGTGCTTGAAGCCCTTCGGTTCGGGGCGAGTAAAAAGATAGCTCCTTAATTTGTCGCTAAAATCAGCCGGCTTTACAGAGGTTAAAGCAACCGTAATAGTAACGGACTCTGCTGCACTTGGGCCGCGCTGGGTAATCTTGACAATAGTAGGCACAAAAAAATTCTCACGAACCTGCTCGCATTTATCAAGCTCCGCAACGACCGCGGCCTGGCCACGCATATCGAGATACTCAATCTTACGAACCAGGTAGTCACAAGTATATATGTGTATTCTCCTGCCCGCTATTGTGGGGTCGCTGCGCCGTGTGAGCACGTCAAAGGCACCCTCTTTGGCAAAAGACCAATCCTCGCTCCTATCGCCGTCCAGAGCCGGAATTCCCAGACCTTCGAGCATCATTTTCGGATCGATCACAAGTCGGTTGAACTGGCCGGCTTCTTCCCATCTGCCCCACCAGTAGCTGCTGACCTCTTTTAGTCGTATTGCCAGCCAGAATCCATCCTGATTCGCGCCGAGGACAACGCCCTGCGGATCGAAAGCCACGTCACCCTGCAGGAAAAGCTCTTGCGGTGGATTCACCCACACCTTCACTGGAAATCTTTCCGCCCGCTGTTTTCCTTCGGCATAATACTGCAAAACGCACGAGCCGTTGGCTTTCAGCGCCGAGGCATTCTGCAGGTGCGACTGCAGAACGGATAGCGCCTCGGCGGCGGATTCCTTGCCCGGACAAATGGGCAAAGGTTTCTGAACCTGCTGCCCACAGCCAGAAACGACAAACGCTACGGCAAGAATGTAAAAATGCAATTTGCCCAACATATCATACAACCCCCTAAAAATCGGTCTGGAGTATTTGCCCTATTTGCGCTGATAATTGCTCGATCTGCTCATCGTCAAGATGCGGATTTATCACGTCAACCGTCTGCTTATCGCCGGCAAATCTTAAACGCCAAATCTCCTTATCAGCCTCCATTATGGATGAATCGTATTTTAGCCGTCTTTTTCGCATAAGTATTAGTGCCAGCACAAACCGAAAATTTATTTTTTCCTGCTCGGTTTCACTTGCCAGCCGATCAAAAAAAGCCATCAGCATCTCGTCATCGACAAATAGTTGCCTTTTCTGGTCCGGATGCGGCAGCGTGGTTTTCCAATAGCAAAAGACGTTCGGCTTTTCCTTCTCCCAGTATTCGGTGCAGAAGTCGCGTCTTTGCAGCCCCTCTTGGGCTTCCACAAGAGCGCCGAAGTATTCTTCGCCGTACTGTATTTTCTTGCCCGTGCCGTAGCATTGACCGAGCGGCTTGTCAATTTCCCATTCGTTCATCCTTTTTCCTCATCCGCTAATCAAACCTGAGCCATTCGCCGAGACCTTCAACTGTTTTGGGGCCTATGCCACGCACCTGCCTCAAATCGTTGGCGTCTCGAAAGGCGGGCCCCCTACGCTCTTTTTCACCGAAATTCTCACGGCAGGCTACTATCGCCTCGGCTCGTGATAAACCTACGCCCTGCAATCTCATCAAACTCACTGCCGGTGCATTATTTGGATTTATTCTGTCATCTAACTGAATCTGGCGCGACCGACCCTGAACTGCAACACCCCGAAGCAAAAAGCCACCTGCGAGCGCCGCGCACATCATTATGCTGATAACAAATGCGAACGATTGAATCCTTTCTTGCGTGACTTTTGCCATAAGCCAGCTACTTATTTGCTGAAAATCGCGGCACGGAACTTTCTTAGAATTCGGAATGACTCTTTGGGTTCGAGCTGCTCGGTCAGTAAGCCGCTATGAGCGATAGCACTATCCTGTGTGTCAGCCAGGTTGGAATATGTTACCGAATCAACAAAGGGCTTGCTCAGTGCTATTGTGTAGAACTGGTCGAGCCACTGGGCCTGCTGTGGTTCGTCCCATTCCTTGTGCCAGGTGCCGGCGACCTTGCCGTTATACAGCCCGTCAGCACTTTGGCTGGGAATCTCCACGTCAGCGATATACAGCGGCTTGGCAACAGGGCCAAGGTAATCCAGGATCGCCGATATCTGCATCATATCTCTAATGTGCATTCCGGATTGATTTTTACCGAACCGCATCTGCAAGCCGAATGCGTCAAAATTTATCCCGCTCTGCACAACCATATCCATGTACACCAGCGGCGGAATGCTGTTAGGCGTCGTCGCGTAATATTCGCCCCAGGGATTACTGATTTCTATGATCTTTACGGCCCTTGGACTGGCTGCTTTTACCGCCATATTAGCCGCCCGCGTCATTTCCAGAACCTGCTCGAAGCTGAAGCCAAAATGGTTGCACGAGTTCAGGCCGCTCACAATGAACCATCTATGAATGGCCCCTGCGTAACGCGCGACTACACTGGAAACGAACTGATAAGCGGTGTCGCGTATCTTTTCGAAGCCCATCCCGCCGCGCAGCAGCCATTTCGGCAGATACCCTTTTGAAAATCGAAGCAACGGTCCTGCGCCGAGCACCAGCTTCTTTTGGCAGAGCAGTTCAACACAAGCGTCGAGCGTAGAAAAATCGAACGCGCCTTTTTGAGTTTCTATCTGAGCCCAGTTTATGGGCACTATTACAGAACCGAACACATCAAGCAGTTTCTCAATATATTTGGGATTACGAATCTGGGCAGGATTTACTCTGCATCCGAGACAGCCCCGACCGAAGGCGCGGTTCTTGACCCGCACGGCAAAAAGCGATTCAGCTTGTTCCATCGCCAGCTTTTCTGAGAAAACCAGGGCCTTCTTGAGAGATTCGTCCGCCAGTTGGGACGCCAGTAAGACATTTGAGCCATTTTGGACGGCCTGAATAAACAGATTCTGTGCCTCATTAGAAAGGTCATCCAGGTCCTCGACGGGGCTAAAATACGACCAATCCTCACGCTTATTAATGATTTGCATCAGGCGGGCACGGGCCATCTCCAGGTTAAGATTGTACTGGCGCTGCCTTTCGGGCAGACACGTTGTGGGCAGAAGCACTCTTCCAAAGCCGTCTACAGGCCACAGTAAAGCCAAGCCCGCGGTTTCCAGATTCGGCTTTCCGCACTCAAGCAAGCCGTCCTTAAAGGCGATCTTGGTGCGTCGGACGCCAATACCGTCTGTCCCAAAAAGAAACGCGCCACACAATCTGAATTTTTCAGCCACCTGGCCGTTTTTGAAAATCTGGAATTTCACCTCTGTCTCTTGCCCATTTCATTTGTCGATTGTCGCCGACACACACACGCCCCTTCGGCAGCAAGGGCAGCCCACTACCCCTTTTACGCAACGGATTATAGCAACGGCAGGTCTTAAGGCAAATTAAAAAGACAAAAAGCCACAGAGGTCAGAGGGCAAGAAACGAATATCGAATATTGAACACAGAAGAATCGGTCAGTTGGAAGGCGGCTTGTTGCTACTGTATGCACCGTAATGCTTCATTTGAATCTCATAAAGGAGAGTGTTTTTCTCGAGCAGCTTCGCAACCAGGGCAATTTGATTCAGCAATGCTTCAATAAGATCAATATTCACAAAAGTCGATTCGGGGCTGTATCGCGGCAGAGCAACCAGCACATACCCGCAGTCTGTCCGGTCGGTGGCCAACTGTCCCGCAACAATGCTGGCCTCATTTGCCTGGGTCACAACAGGCTCAACACCATCGTCGACCTTGGCGCAGAGCTCCTTCAGAAACGACTCGCTGATTCTTAACTTGGCGAATTCTTCTGAGTCGCTCGGCCAACAAGTGCCGTTCTTGTCTATAATCACCACGATAGGCCCCTGCTCTGGCAAGGTCTCAAAGACCTGGCGTGCAACCTGCTCGTTTAACAGACAGCTCTGGGAAAGCACCGAGTCATACATATCCATTTCACCGGTTCCTTTCTGCGTATCAGCCCCCGTGTCTTCTGTCGAAGGCAGAAAAACGGGCTGCCAGAGGAACTTCGGTATAATTGCTCGGCGACTTTCCTATCACACGCGACTAAGACGATGTTTTGGCTCAATCACGCCAAAAAGCGACTGGCGGCAAATTCGCCACTACGTTTATAGGACCCGCAAGCGGTGGCCCGAACCGCACTCGCCCGCCACACGTCCGGCCGGTAAATCTGGCAGACAAGCCCAAGCTCAGCCCTGGAGCATCGATTTCAGCCGGGCCATTGGAAACCTTTTGCCGGGACAGTCGGTCACCCTTGCCCCAGGTGTAGTGTTATGACCGTAAATACGGCTCTTGGAAATGCCATATCGATTCTGCAGAAAACTAACCAATTTCACGAGCGATTGCATCTGTCGAGACGAGGGTGCCATATTGTTGAAATCGCCCACCAGACAAATTCCGACAGCGCTTTCGTTGGCCCAATTGTCTGGCGTCTTACAGTGGGCGCCCGTTCGCTGCTCGCGCCAGCGAAACGTGACCTCAACCTCACCGTCGTCGCTGTCGCTGCCGTTACCTATGACAAAATCATAGCCGACACCGTCCCAGTTATTGCCTTGTCGGTGCCATTTGTCAAATATGGCTGCGTTTCCACTGCCGGTTGCCGAATGGTGTACGACTATAGCCGTCCATTGCCTTTCCGATCCGGAAGGCGGCAGCCAATCGCTCAGAATGTTTCTGTCGATGCGCGGTACGTCCGCTCTCGGCTCAACAACCCTGCCCCTCGGCTGAACGGGCGTAGGCACGGAAATCGTAGGGACTGACACAACCCTGGGCACCGGCTCTTCACGATATGCGCAACCGGCCAGAATAAGCAAACAAATGAATACAACAAAACTTCTGTCCAACATCCTGCAACCACTCCCCCCTCAATAGTTTTTAGTTTTGAGTTTTAAGTTTTAAGTTCCTCGTATTATGCCTGTGCTTGGTCTTGCCTGTTCGTCAGAGGGGGCTTCTCTTTGAATCGGACCAGACGTACTCGATTGCCACGTTCACTGAATGTGACTTCGTCCATGTAGGAGTTAATAAGGAATAGACCCCGTCCTCCGGGCTTGTAAAGATTCTCGGTGAGCCGGGGATCCGGCACAGCTTCAGGGTCAAAACCGTCACCTTGGTCAGTCACGAGAATCTCAACCTTCTCGGAGCCGACCAAATAGTCAACCTTGACTTTCTTAGTAGGATCCATCTTGTTGCCGTGCCTGATGGCATTGATGAACGCTTCCTCTAAGGCCAGATGCACTGCGAAAATGTCATCCTGGCTAAAACAGTTGCTCTGCAGATCAGAGAGAATCTTACCGCACACCTCTACAATGGCAGATGGTTTGCTCTCGACAACTATTGAACAGGTGATTGGCCATTCTGCCGTCATTGGCTCACACCTTTCGCTACCACAATGAACCACACGCCATTAGACCCCACGTAAAACGCGGGGTTAAATATTTAGCCCGCGGTTTTACCGCCGGTCGAAATTGCGCTTTCAAGGTCTTTATGGATGTCGAAGACCTTGTTCAGGCGCGTTATCCTAAATATTTCGTAGATTTTGGGATCTATGTTGCAGAGCCTTAGTCTGCCCTTGCGTTCGTAGACCTTTTTGCTGACTCGTATCAAAAGCCCTAAGACCGCCGAAGATAGGAACCGCACATTATGAAAGTCTAAGATCAGATTTATCTGCTCTGCCTGCTCGACAACAGACATGAGCGACTCGTGTAGGGCCTGAATATCCCTTTCTTCAAGAATCCTTTCATCAGTAAAAGTTATTATTGTCGCATTCTCGGCATATTCAACGCTAATTCTGGGCTTAATTGCCGCCATAACATTCTCCCTAAACAGCGTACAAACTGAAGCGAAATCCTAAGTTACAGTACCGAGGATGTCAAGCCCTTTACGGTCCTGGAAAAATTTTTAATTTGCGGCGCATCATTCAAAAAATCTTGAAATTCAGCGGTATCTGATGAAATCAACAAATTTTGTGTATTTCAGACAGAAAACACTTGCAATCGTAAGTCCGCGGCGCATAATACCACGTGTGAGTCGTCCGGAACCTTCAGGCTGGAGAATCAGCTAACGTAAAAGTTTTTAGTGGTCATTGGCCCATTAGGAAGGAGATTGAAATGAGAATCAGCAGGTCCACAGGATACGCACTACTGGCAGTCGGGTACATCGCCCAGAATCAGGACAAAGACATCATTTTATCGCAGAGCATATCGGAACAATATGACATACCGCTGGAATACTTGCTCAAGATATTGCAGCAGTTGGTCAAAGCAAACGTTTTGCGGAGCAAGAGAGGTCCTCGCGGCGGATTCTCCTTAGCTAGGCCGACAAAAAAAATCACTATGCTCGAGGTCATCGAGGCCGTTGATGGTCCTATGACCGGTCAGTTAAATCTGGCCGAGCAAACGGGCGGCGAAAAATTCAGCGTTCGAGCCGAGCAGATGTACGAAAAAGCAATCGGCCAGGCCAGAAACGTTTTCGAAAAAACAAAACTCTCAGACTTGGTGCAGGGGAGATAACGTCCGCGAAAATGCCCATACCATCGGCGCTCGCTCCGTGCAAGGGTTGAAGTGTGCGCCGATGTTCTTTTCGCGCGACGCTCATCAGATGCATATCAGCGAATTTCAACGATTGATCGCCCAGAAGTACAAGAAGCGAGACCAGGAAAGAGGTGTGCCAGGCACTTTCCTATGGTTCATCGAAGAGGTCGGAGAGCTGGCGACCGCGCTGGCGTCCAACGATGAAAAAAATAAGGCCGAGGAATTTGCCGATGTCTTTGCCTGGCTCTGCACGCTGGCAAACATAAGCGACGTGGATTTGGAAAAAGCCTGCGAAAAATACGTAGGAGACGGCGTCAAAGGCTTCAAGTGAGAAACTGAGACTTTGCAGCAAGTTGATTTGGCTGCTGTACGGTACTGTGCCTGCGAGTAAGCAGCTTCTATCTACCGCTTTTGTTTTTCTGCCGTAGAGTTCGTGCCAATGAAAATGAGAAGAGTAAAAGGATCGCAGACCAGCTTGCAATCATAAATATCCAGCCTCCAATGCGCATCTTACGTACTCCTGAGCCCTTTGCGGCGCCAGACTATCCAGACCAGAATCACCAGAACCGCAAAAAGTCCAACCAGCATAAGGCGGATGCCTATGATGTAAGGCACATTTTCCGCAGGTATGTTCCTAAGCAAAATCAAAGGCGTCCATTCCTGCCAGCACCAAAAACCCAAAATGAACAAGAGGAATGCCGGCGTGACATATTTAATAATAAAGCGGTAAATCCTCGGTATGGTGATATCCGAACCTACATGCATTTCCGTCCAGGCGTTCTCCATACCAAAAATCCAGCCGAAAAGTATCGTCTCCATAGTCCCAAATAGCACCAGGCAGAACGTTCCGCCCCAGAAATGCAACTCATCCACAGCGCCTTTACCGAGCAGGAAGATTACCGAATTGGTTAACACGAAGGTCGTTATAGCGAAAATGCCAGTTGCAGTCTTTTTTGACAAGTCAAATTCGTCCTGCAGAAAAGCAACCGCAGGCTGAGCCAGTGAAATTGAACTGGTTATGCCGGCAAGAAAAAGCAGCATAAACCACAAAAAACCAAAGACATTACCAAAAGCAACTTTCTGCAGGATAAGAGGCATAGTAACAAACGCCAGGTTGAAAACTCCACCCTGAGCTATCTTTGTGGTGGCCAGCGGACCAAAAAAGGCAAATGCAGCCGGTATTACGATACTGCCGCCCAAAATGACTTCTGCCACCTCGTTGGTTGCTGCCGCCGTCAACCCGGATAATGCCACATCGTCATTCTTGGTCAAGTAGCTGGCGTATGTCAGGATGACGCCGATGCCGCAGCTCAATGTGAAGAGTATCTGTCCCGCGGCTGCCAACCAAACCTTAGCACTTCTCAAGGCTGACCAATCCGGATTCCATAAGAAGCCCAGTCCGTTGACGATATTGTAATCTGGCCTGGCTGGGTCAGGGACGCCCAAACTGAGAACCCTCACCATCAGCACAATGCCAAACACAAATAGGATAGGCAGGCCATACTTACATACCTTTTCAATTCCCTTGCTGATGCCGAAACACACAATCAAAATATTCAACAGAAAGGTGATTACAAAGAAGCTGTAGCTGGGGCCTATGCTGCTAAAAAACTGATTTTGAACAACGCCTTGATATCCCTGCAAGAACGCCAGCATACTATGTTCTGTGGTGCACGAGTTATATTTACCCAGAAGGGCAAAAAAGCTATACCCCAGAAGCCAGGATTCAACATAGATGTAGTAAATGAAGATGACCAGCGGGCCAAAGATGCCGATCACGCCGAAATATTTAATGAACCTGTTTTTATCCCAGAGGGTGTGAAATATGCCAGGTGCAGTGCTATGGCCGAATCCGCCCCCAAATCTGCCAATTGTCCACTCGATCCACATCAGCGGCAGCCCAAGCAGCACCAGGGCCAGAAAATAGGGGATCATAAAAGCGCCGCCCCCGTTGCGTGCCGCCTGAGCAGGGAACACTAAGAAGTTGCCAAGCCCTACTGCGCTGCCCGCCACAGCCAGTATCACGCCGAGCTTGCTTGACCATCTCTCGCGTGCCATTTTTACAGCCGCTAATTTCCGGTCTTCTTGCTAGCTACTGTGCAGCGCAGCCTCTCATCAATCTTTATTCCGAGCAATGCCAACGCATCCCGCTCAATGACGTCTCGAATGCTGGATCGCGGCACGGTCGGCAAATTGGTATCAGCCAAACGCATATTAAAGCCGAGCAGTGTCTCGATGCATTCGCTTGCATTGGCGAACGGGAATCCGCTGCCAAACAAGAGCTTATCCATCACTCCGTGCTCGTACGCTGCCACCACCGTATTATAAGTCTGCCAGATGCTGCCCGGCCTTATGGTTAAATCCGCATATACGTTTTCGTGCTTGGCCACCATCGACAAGGTTTGCTCTACAAAGGGCACGCCCATTGTCCCAATGACCATTTTCAACGCCGGAAATGTCCTTGCCACCTCATCCAAAAGGTAAGGCTGGGCGTAGTCCAAGACTGCCTTTGAGCTAGGAAACGGGTCCCCATAGTGAAAGAAGACCGGCAATGCCAGCTCCTGCGCTGATTCATAGAATCGCATCACCCTGCTGTGGGCAGGATGAAAACCACTGGCGCAGCAGTAAAGAACCATCCCATTGAGTCGGAGCTCTTCGCGGATAGAAACCAGGTTTTTTGCATTGATTTTGTCTTTTGTGGGCTCTATCACGGCAAAGCCAACCAGCTTTTCTCTGTGCTTGTTGACATATTCAGCCAGCTTATTGTTGGCTTCTTCGGTCTGACCAGTTGCGGCCGCAAGCACTATACAGGCATCCACTGTTTCTGCCGCAGCCAGATGTTCGGACGCCTCAACGTCGTCGGCAGCGAAACTTATGTGTGTATGGCAGTCAACTATCATAATCTGCGGCATTAAGAGTTCTGGCCGCTACGATAATAAATAGCGGCTCATTGAATTCCGTTGATATTAGCCAAGCCCATTCCCAACGTCAAGAAGAAATATTTGAGACGGAAAGCTCCAAATTCTGCCGATGGGGCAAGAATAGGGCAAGTGACGGTCGCTCTTGGGGAAAGGAAGCTGTAAGTCGCGACAAACGTCCCATAATGAATTGTGAACAATTACCGACAAATTCGCGGAATCGCTCCTTGACCAGCCAGCCAACCTAATGTAGTATTTCACCCGCTGTCGGTGAGATTTACAATAAAGACGATTTTCTCCGCGACCTCTACGGACTCAGCGGTAAAAAGAAACATGGATTGTCCCGCTTGCAAAAATGCGATGATTACCCTCGAACTGGCCGAGGTCGAAATCGACCATTGCACAGACTGCGGCGGTATCTGGCTCGATGCCGGCGAACTGGAGATTTTGCTCGGCCAGGCTCAACAAGCCAGGCGACTTCTCGATTCATTCAAAGTCTCTGCCGGCGCCACCGAAAAACCGAGGAAGTGTCCTATCTGCGACAAGAAAATGCAGAAAATCATCATCGGCGCCGCGGAACCGGCCCTTCTGGTCGACAAATGCCGGCGAGGCGACGGCTTATGGTTTGACAAAGGCGAATTAGAGGATATTTTAGGCAGGGCGCAGTTAGACAGAGACAGTAAAATTCAGAAATTACTGGCCGCCATGTTCGGCCAAAATCAGCAATAGCAAAACTAAGGAATTCACGTGAAGGGATTCGTGCAGATAATATGGACTGTGCTGCTAACCGGCGTGACGCCGGTGGCTCAGCAGTCTGCGGTTGGTCAGCCCCAGCAATGCGATGTGTTTGTCAGCGGCACCAACGGCTACCACACCTACCGGATTCCTTCGCTGCTGGTGACCAGAAAGGGGACGCTGCTGGCCTTTTGCGAGGGGCGCAAGAACAGCCGCAGCGACTCCGGCGACATCGACCTACTGTGCAGACGCTCCGAAGACAGCGGCAGAACCTGGAGCAACCAGCAGGTTGCCTGGGACGACAAAGAAAATACCTGCGGCAATCCCTGCCCGGTCGTGGACGAGCCCAGCGGCACTATCTGGCTGCTTATGACCTGGAACCGCGCTGACGACACCGAGGCTCAAATCAAAGCAAACACCGGCAAAGATACCCGCCGTGTTTGGGTCGCCCGAAGCGATGACGACGGCATCACATGGTCAAAACCTATCGAGATAACCGACGCCGTTAAGCAGCCGGGTTGGTGCTGGTACGCCACCGGTCCGGGCGTCGGCATACAGTTGCAGAAAGGCGCATGCAAAGGACGGCTGGTAATTCCCTGCGACCATAGTGTCGAAGCCAGTGCAGATAATCCGGCTGGCTACAACTCACACGTAATCATCAGTGACGACCACGGAAAAACCTGGAAACTCGGCGGCTTTATCAGTCCGCAGGTCAACGAGTGCCAGGCAGTCGAATTGGCCAACGGAACGCTCATGATTAATATGCGCAACTACGACCGCTCGAAAACGGTCCGTGCCATCGCCACCAGCACCGACGGTGGAATCACCTGGTCAAAAGTGACGCACGACCTGAGCTTGGTTGAGCCAATTTGCCAGGCGAGTTTCATCCGATACAGTTGGCCCGAACCGGGCAGTAAGAGCCGATTGTTGTTTTCAAACCCCGCCAGCGCCAGTAATCGCATTGAGATGACGGTCCGGCTTAGCTATGACGAGGGCAAAACCTGGCCGGTCGGAAAATTGCTTCATCCCGGGCCGTCGGCGTACTCGTGCCTGGCAGCTTTGCCCGGTGGTGACATCGCGTGTCTGTACGAGATGGGCGAAAATCATGCCTACGAGAAAATCGCCTTTGTTCGCTTTACCCTTGGTTGGCTAACGGGCGATGAAAATGTGATCGCCAAAACCAGTTCGACGTGAACAACAACACACGTTTAAGAGAAGGAGATAACTATGGGCAGGTATAGTATAATACTAATTGTCGTCGCAGTGGTTGCTATCGTCGCCGCGTTACTTATCAAGAAGCGGTCATCGTAAAGACCGCCTAGCATCTTCGATAAATAGGAGCAAACATGATAACAGCACTGATAATTATTGCTGTTGCTGTTGTGCTGCTCATTCTCTTTGTGATCGGCATCTACAACGCTCTGGTTAGACTCCGCAACCAGGTGGGCAACGCCTGGTCGCAGATTGACGTCCAGTTGAAGCGCCGGCACGATCTGATTCCCAATCTGGTCGAGACCGCCAGGGGCTACATGAAGCACGAACGCGAGACCTTCGAATCCATAACCAAGGCCCGAAGCCAGGCTATGGGTGCAAGAACCGTCTCCGAGGCCTCAAAAGCTGAGGGTGCCCTCGGCGAGGCGCTGAGCAAGTTTATGCTGGTCGTGGAGAATTACCCTGAGCTTAAGGCCAATCAGAACTTTCTGGCACTACAGGAAGAGCTAAGCAGCACCGAGAACAGAATCGCTTTTGCCCGGCAGAACTACAACGACCAGGTCTTGTCCTTCAACAACAAGATTCAGATGTTTCCTTCTAACATCATCGCCGGAATGTTCGCCTTCGGCAAACGCGACTTCTTTGAGGTGCAGATCGCCGCCGAGCGCGAGGTGCCCAAGGTGAGCTTCACTTAGCACAAAAGCGACGCTGAAAAACAGCGATAGTGACTTTCCAAAGTCACGCAATCTGGAAACGATGCCTCGTTTGTCTGGGCTGCAAGGGCGGGCGGCATTGAACGGCTACTGATGTGGGAATTGATTAGAGCCAACAAGCGAAACTCCATCCTGCTGATGGTGTTGATGGCGGCGGTATTGCTGCTGCTGGGCTTTATCATCGGCCTGGGCTTTTCCGGCGACCCGGCGGGTGGATTCTTCGGCCTACTTGTTGCCGCGGCAATCTGGCTGGTGCTCGCACTGGTAAGCCTTTCATCCGGCGACCAAATTTTGTTAGCCGCCAGCAAAGCCAGGCCCGTCACGCACGATGTCCACCCGCAGCTTTTCAACATAGTCGAGGAAATGAAAATCGCGGCGGGTCTGCCCGCGATGCCCAAAATTTACATCATCAATGACCCTGCCCCCAACGCCTTTGCGACTGGCCGAAGCCCCGAATCCGCATCAGTAGCCGCAACAGCGGGCTTGCTGGGCCGCCTCAACCGCGATGAACTCCAGGGAGTCGTCGCCCACGAAATAAGTCACATCCTGCACCGTGACATCCTGTACGTTACGCTGGCCGGCATAATGCTCGGCGCGATTGTATTGCTATCGCGGGTTTTTCTGCGGGGCACGTTCTACGGTTCAATGGGAGGCTCGCGCCGCAGGTATTCATCCGGCGGCAGAGGCGGCGGCCAGGCACAGCTTGTCATTTTCGTGATCGCAATCGTTGCTGCAATCCTGGCGCCGATAATGGCGTACCTTTTGTATTTTGCGCTCTCCAGAAGGCGCGAATACCTGGCCGACGCCGGCGCCGCCAGATTGACTCGCTATCCGGAGGGTTTGGCCAGCGCTCTGGAGAAAATCGCCGGCGACCCTTCGCCGCAATTGGCCACCGCCAACCAGGTTACTGCCCCGATGTATATCGTCAATCCGTTTAAGAAAAAGGGGCAGATGCAATTAGCCAATCTGACCAGCACACATCCGCCGATCTCTGAAAGGATAAGGATTCTACGAAGCATGGCTGGCGGCGCATCTTTCAAAGACTACTCCGATGCCTATACCAGCGTCACGCGTCATAGGACAATCGTTCCACTTTCTGCGCAGCGTAAAGAGGTTGTCCCCTTGCGCGGGCCAAGTGCCGAAGCTGCGAAAGAAGAGCGTCTGGAAAAACAGCTTCGCCAGGTCGGCGACCTTATGCGAAAGGTGGAAGGCTTTCTGTTCCTGACCTGTGTCTGCGGCCTGAAATTGAAAATCCCACCCAATTATAAGCGTGACGAAGTTACCTGTCCGAAGTGCCAGAGAGTACTGACTTTGCCCGCAAGATAATCAGCCAGCGCCGAGCAAAGATGTTTAGCCCCCAGATTCATCTGGGGGTTATCTCAAAAAACGCTGCGCATCATCAGCAGAAACCCCAGGACAGCAACCGGAATGCCCACCGGTGCGCCAACCACTGTCATCGTCAGCGCGACCCCGACAGCCATCAATCCCAGCGCCAGTATTATGCCCAAAACCCGCCCCGTAATAACCAGAATCGTCGCCAGCAGTTTCCACACCGCCGCAAAAGGCCACAAAAGCCAAGCAGTTGCGCTGTTATCAGTTCTCGACATTGATTCACCCCTTTGTTTGTCCAACACAGCTCGCCACCAGCCAAAGCCCATCAGCAACTAATAAAAAAGTCCCGCCTATGTTGGCGGGACCCTCAGCTTTCACGTTCCGGCGAGCCGTGATCAGGCTTCGGCCGCATGCACATTGGTTGCCTGCGGTCCTTTTCGTCCCTCCCCAACCTCGTATTCGACACTTTGGCCTTCGCTAAGGGACCGAAACCCCTGCCCCATGATATTTGTGTGATGCACAAATAGATCCTTGCCGCCATCGTCCGGCGTGATAAAACCGAACCCCTTCCTTTCATCGAACCATTTTACCTTACCTTTTGCCACAATACACTCCTTAGGCCGACTAGCCCCGTAAAAAATTTCCCTCAACTCTTGCCAGGCGTATACTTCGAGGGATAAAAGAATACGCCCTTAACACTATCAACACAAATGCTACCGGAGCAAACCTTGACTGTCAACAGAAAAATACAGCATTTTATTCTATGCGCACGGTCTGGCCGGGCTTGAGCACTTTTACCTCGCAGCCCGCTGATTTGGCAAACTTCTCAGCGTCATCCTGCCGGCCAACGATGTCACCCCAGTGGTACGGGATAGCCATCCTGGGCTTTATCTGCTTGGCGGCATCAGCCGCTTCATCCGCATTCATCGTGTATGTCCCGCCCGCAGGTAATAACGCCAGGTCGATATTCTTTAGGGCCTTCATCTCGTCCGTCAGGTCGGTATCGCCGGCGTAGTAAACACGCTTGCCGCCCACCTCAATTACAAAGCCCAGCCAGTTATTCTCTCTGGGATGAAATCGCTTATTCGGATTGTAAGCCGGCACGCCGATTATCCGCGCATCGCCCGATTGAATCAATAGGCCTGGCGTAAGCGCTTCTCCCGACCCCTCTTTGGCAACGACATCAGCCGAGGCAATTAGCTTCGTATCCGGCCCGCGAACCTTGGCGATGTCCCCAGCCGAGTAATGGTCGCCGTGACTATGACTGACCAGCACTAACGTCGCATCGTGCGGCTCGTCCTTCAGTTTCCAGGGGTCGATGTATATAACTGTTTTTTCATAACAAAGCCTGAAGCTGGCGTGGCCCAGCCATTGTAGCGTCAAACCCATAGCAGCCTCCTTTGTAGTTTCACTAACTCTGGGCTTTTCCACTCGCTCGTTCGGCTTAGCCGGCTCGCCTATCGGCTCTTTCTTTGCGCAGCCGAGGATTACCAGCCCCAGCCCCGCCGCCAATACTAATAACCTCAAAACTCGCATCGCCGTGCTCCTTGAATATGCTCACAACGGGATACCTAATTTGAGATGACAGAATATACCTGAGCGATATTTCAGTCAAGGTGATCTGTCACGCGCCGCGGTCGCATCGCGGAAATGGGGGTTCGATTCCCCCCCCGTCTCCAGTCTTCGTCCGCCGATAGGGTCTACCCATCTTGACATTGGCTTTGGCTTTAATTGGCTTTGATTGGCTTTGTTTTTGCCGAGCCTGTAGACGCCTAAATTCTCATATCCCTTTGTATTGTAAGACATTACGCTCATTCGGCCTTTTCGCAAATTGGCTTTGTTTTGCATAATTTAGTAAAAATGATCGACACCTTCTTAGCATTAACCACGGATTCCACGGATGAACACGGATTGGGTGAATTCGTTTATGCGGTTTCTCATTTTACCCATCTTCTCATCCAGTCATCTTCTTAAATACCCTGTCTCTTCCTGGTTCCCGGTTCTGCTGATTCCCTACATCCTGATCCCCTGTTATCGTGGTTACCTGCACTCCGCTACCCCGGTTCCCTGGTTTTCCTATTCTGTCTTCCGTCTCCTGTCTTCTGTATTCTGTATTCTGCATTCTTTACACTATTTAGATTCTAATCCATCATTTCCGGCCATATTATACCCGAAAAGCAGTCTGCCCTCAAGCGAATTCTACGTAAGACTTCTGTGTGTGTGACCAGATTTTCTCGCAGGTCACTGTGGTTGCGAGCCCCAGTTGTGGGGGCGTGGCAATCCCCCCGTTGCCCAGTTCGCACCCCAAGAGTAAAAGAGCTCGCTTAGCCGCAGCGTCTCCCCCGTGCATATTGTAGGCAGGGGTCGTAGTCGGGGGTTGTCCAGCCCGTGCAATTTGTGCTAATGCCACGTATCTTCAAGGGCTTTGATTTGTGCCGCAGCATTACTGTTGTTGCGTTCCGCAAATAGTATGTTGTAGACTTGGTTGCTCTTAAAAGGCGGGTCTAAGTAAATCAGGTCAATCGTCTCATCCTTTATATGTCGGCGAAGGACGCCTAAATTATCCCCATAGTACAAGAGATTATCTCTCATCATTGCCCTCGGTACTCTGCTGCATTTCCATTACCTCTACTGCTTCGGCCCAACTATTGACACGTTTTATGGTTTTGGCTATCCTATTCCACGGGTAATCGAACAATAGGGTGCAGATTCCCATTCGTTGAACCATTCTTGCAACTTCCAAGTCGTCCTCAATTGCAACGTCGCACTCGCTCATCATTGCTATTTTCTCTTTTCTATTTTCCACCAAGTGCAATTCGTGAAAGGGTATCCCATTATCCCTAAGCCACTTCAGGGTCGTTTCTTTTAATGCCCGTTTCCTTGTGCTAATCAACAATATCTTGTGCTTTTCGGCGAGGTGTTCCAAAGCGACTTTTGCGCCTTCAACGGGCACGAGGACCTCATATATTCGCCCTTTAGTCACCTCCTCGCACCACAACTGCGCATATTCCGTCTCATCAACAGGAATATTCTCCTTGAAATCGTAGTGTATGATATCCTCGAATCCGCATCTGCATATTGTATTTAACTTCGGCAAAAATGCTCCTACGAAATCTGCAATCACTCCGTCAATGTCAATAGCAATCTTCACTAGTTCATCTCCACATCTATCGTAAACCGCTTTCAGTTACACAAGTCATCGCTTCCTGTGCCGCACTTCTTGGCCCCATGCACAAGACAATGAACAATATCAGGACTACTGCGAGGACCATGGGTATTATGTAGAACATTGCAAGAACCAATTTTGCTCTGGACCGCGAGACCGTCTTTACGATGGCGCTTGTCAGCCCCAGGCCACCTTTGTCCGCGTACCTCCTATCAAGCGCTTCGGTGAAATCAACCGCACCCAGTAACAGCCTGAAATAATAGAAGAAGTCTATGATAAACTGGCCAATCAGAAACACGAGACCCATCAACGGGATCACGACGCCGATATGGACTCTTCCCCAACAAAAATATACATTGAGCTCTCTCAAAGCTATAACAGTTGCGCCCATTACTCCCATCGCAATCGTTATTACCGTGGTTCTTGATCTTATCAATAGCTCATTGAAGTGCATCTGCGCTTCTATCCCGATCTTGTATAGTTCTAAATCGTTCTTCACGTCTCGCCCCTTCTCTTCTACATCGTTCATAATTGTCCCCTTCCTGTTTTTCCAGACGGAGGTTCATCCTATAATAATCCCCCCAATTTTACTCCAAAATCCGACAAATAAAAGGAAAAAAACGTCCCCTAACAACCTCGGACTATTCCCATCCACAATATTATTTATCGGCTGAAATTCAGGTTATTATAACCACCAATTCATACCCCATAAATAGTATTTGCCACCTTCACTACATCCAGCATTTCAGCGACATCGTGGACGCGGACGATTGAGACGCCAGCCGCAGGACGGCCTGTCAACTCGTGCCTTCCTCGCTCATCATTTGGGAAATTTTCTGCTTCAGTTCCGGCAGCTTGTTCTCTGCAACGTCCCAGACAATGCGGTAATCGACCCCGAAATAACCGTGAATAAGGCGATCCCTCATGCCGGCTACTCTTTTCCACTGTACGTCAGGATGCTTATCCTTAAAATCCGATGGTAACTTCTTTGCCGCCTCCCCAATTATCTCAATACTGCGCACGACAGATCGCTTCAAAGTCTCATCCGCAAGGAAGTCCGTTTGCGTAATATCACGAGTAACGCCTTGAACATAGGCTATTTCGTCAAGAATGTGACGCAAATACTCAAACGGACAACGGGACATATTCGACTTCCCTCAGAACATAAGGCTTGATGTACGGACTGATTGAATCCGCCGTGACAACTTCAACTTTTCGGTCGAACAATTCTTCAAGCAAAAAACAGGTCTCAATAAAATTATCGTAAGTCCTTTTTTCCGGATCAAGTTCCACCAAAACATCGATATCACTTTCGCAAGAAGCGTCCCCTCTTACAAACGACCCAAACAATCCTATAGATTTCACACCCAAAGAGCTTAACCTTGCCCTTGACTTCCGAAGCAAATCTATGATGTCCTTTTTTGTTAAATCACCACCAGCCATACACTATTTGCTCCTGTTCAAATGCTCTGAATAGAATCCAAGCAACCTATCTCACAAACCAGCAAATCATTCATATCCTACCTTGCAGAACTGGCGTATCAATAATAATGTAGTGTTTTTCCTTATATGTCGGCTTCATTCAGCGCTTGCACTACCTTTATCACATCCGCCATTTCAGCTACGTCGTGGACACGGACGATTGAAACGCCGGCCGATACGCACAACGCCACCGCTGCCGCCGTTCCAAATATCCGATCGGCTGGGTTTTCTTTGCCGGTTATCTTGCCGATGAAACTCTTGCGGCTTGGCCCAATAAGCACCCGGTAGCCGGTAGCGACAAATCTGTCAATGTTTCTCAAAAGTGAGAGATTGTGCTGCACGGTCTTGCCGAAGCCGATGCCAGGATCTATAAAAATTCTGTCCTTCAATATGCCGAGCTGCTGAGCCCGTTTAGCGCGGCTGAGCAGAAACTCCAGAACTTCGCCGACCACGTCACCATATTTCGGGTCAATCTGCATTGTTTTGGGTGTCCCTCGTATATGCATCAGAACGACCGGCACCTGCCACTTTGCCGCCAACTGGGCCATCCGCTGGTCACTCAAAGCGGTTATATCGTTTATGATTGCTGCCCCTGCCCGCAGAGCAGCTTCGGCAACTTGAACGTTATACGTATCAGTGCTCAGCGGCACACCCGCCTTTTTGGCGAGCGCTTCGATAACTGGAATTGCCCGCCTTATCTGCTCATCAGCCGGAACGCCCGCCGAGCCGGGTCTCGTGGATTCCGCGCCCACGTCGATTATAGCGGCGCCTTCAGCAACCATGCGCAGGCCGTGCTCAATTGCCTTATTGGTTGTAAAGAATTCGCCGCCGTCACTGAAGGAATCCGGCGTGACATTCAAGACGCCCATAATAATGCAGCCGACTGAAAAATCTAATCTGCCGCGTGGCCAATCAAGTACGTTTTCCTTGCTACTTTTGCTCATCCGCCACTTTGAACCCGATTCCCGCCAGCTTTAGCGCCAGCGACCTGGATGGAAGCTCCAACACTACTGACGTATTTTGGAATTCTCGCCGGACGGGATAATTCCTACGCAGGCTGTCAAAAAATTCGCCCCTTTCCCCCGGTGCCCGCCTGGCAATCTGCCTGAGTCTGCGGTCATCGTCACTAATGCTATATATCTTCTGCACAACGTTGTGCAACACTTCCTCCTCGGCACGGCCCTGCGGATTTATCCTCAGGTCGCCGAGAGCAGGCTCGGGCAAAAAATCTTCCAGGTCATACTTTGGTTGGAGGCCGAAGTATTCGCAGGCCGCTTTATAGATCATAATCATGCCGGCAATTTTGCCATCCAGTGAATAGCCGGCGATGTGCGGCGTGGCAATGTCAACCATCTCCAGAAGCTCCACATCGACGTTCGGCTCGTTCTCCCAGACGTCGAGAACAACGGCTCTCAACCGTCCCGCCCTTATGGCTGCTTTCAGCCCCACAGTATCAACCACGGCCCCGCGTGCAGCATTGGTAAAAACAGTGCCGGTCTTCAATGACTTGAAAAATCTTTCATCCGCCAGATGAAACGTCCGGTCGATTCCCTCAAAAGTCAGCGGCGTGTGAAGCGTTATAAAATCGCAATCGAAAAGTTCTTCGATCGGGCGATATTTCGGATCGCCGCTTTGCCTCCGCAAAGGCGGATCGTTGAGTTTGACCTTCATACCCAAAACGGCGCACTTTTTAGCCACTCTGCTGCCGACATTACCTACGCCTACGACTCCTAATGATTTTCCTTCCAGGGTGATTTTGTGCCTTTGTCCAATTTCAAGAAGAGCAGCAATTACGTATTCCGCTGCGGAGTTTGCGTTCGAGCCAGGTGCGGAGGCGAATCCGATATTTTTCTGCCGGAGAAAATCAACATCAACGTGGTCGTAACCGATGGTCGCAGTTGCCACAAATCTGACTTTGCTATCTGTCAGCAAATCCCGGCCGACCTGGGTGACGCTTCGAACCAGAAGAACGTCCGCATCCGCTACGACCTTCTGCGTTATCTTGCGTCCGGCTACCGCTTCAACCTGCCCAATCGAAGAAAAGCACTCTCGCACAAACGGAATATTCTGGTCAGCCACTATCTTCATTGTTGAGCTATGCATTTATCTCAAAGCCGGCGATTTCTGTGCCGCAATCCGGACAGCGAGAGTCTATAATACGATTGGCCGTTATATCGTAGCCCACACGTTCAATCAACGCCCGACCACACTTACAGCAAAAAGTGCTCTCTGACTTGGCGCCGGGTACGTTGCCAACATAAACATAATGCAGCCCAGCCGATTTGCCTATATCGTAAGCGAGTTCCAGAGTACGAATCGGAGTAGGCTGCGCATCGGTGTATTTGTATTGTGGGTGGAATCGGCTAACATGCCAGGGGACATCCGGCCCGGCTTGGGTGGCAAGGAAATTGGCAAGCTTTTTTAGCTCTTCCTCCGAGTCGTTTTCCCCCGGCACAACCAGGGTCGTAATCTCCATCCAGATATTCGTTTGCCTTGCGATGTAGCTAATCGTATCGAGCACCGGCTGCAAGTGCGCCTTGCACAGGTTTCTATAGTAATCCTCGCTGAAGGCTTTCAAGTCCACATTTATTCCGTCGAGCCAGTCGCGGACAAAATCAATCGCCTCGCGCGTCATATAACCGTTACTGACAAAAACGTTCGCCAGCCCTTTCTCTTTTGCCAGGCGCGCACAATCGTTACACAACTCCATAAAAACCGTTGGCTCCGTATATGTGTAAGCGATGCTCCTGCACCTATTTTGCACAGCGCCGGCGACAATCTGCTCCGCCGTTACGGGCTCTCCGTCGAGTCGCCCGCTTTCAATCGCCGCCTGGCTTATCTGCCAGTTCTGACAAAAAACGCAGCGAAGATTACAGCCCATCGTCGCGATAGAAAAACTCCGCGAGCCTGGCTGAAAATGATACAAGGGCTTCTTTTCAATCGGGTCAACATTGGCCGAACACACCTTATCGTAGTTCAGCGAGTACAATGTGCCGGCTATATTCTTACGGACGCAGCATCGGCCCAATTTACCGTCAGCAATCAAGCATCGCCAACTGCACAAATTGCAGCGGACCTTTTTCTGCCCGTCCGCAGGGTCCCATAGCACCGCTCGCTTAAGATTCGCCTGTTCGAGTTCCATCGTAAACTTCCCTCTAAACGATTTACTTGCCCCGACTCAATATATAGAATAACAGCAGTAAAAGCAATTCCTCAAACCAACACGTTCAGACGCAGTTATATGAGGTAGACTGTTATGAGTATATTGTCGGCCATCGGAAACACGCCATTGGTTGAGCTTACCAACCTCAACAGCAAAATCCCAACGGTGCGGATTCTCGGAAAATTGGAAGGGGCGAATCCGGGCGGCTCGGTAAAAGACCGCCCTGCATACTATATGATAAAAAAAGCCGAGCAATCAGGCCAGCTTACCAAGGGCAAAACAATCCTTGAGCCAACATCCGGAAACACGGGAATCGCCTTAGCCATGATCGGCGCGGCAAAAGGCTATCGCGTCAAACTTTTTATGCCGGAATGCGTCAGCACCGAGAGACAGCACATCCTTCAAGCCCTCGGCGCGGAGATCGTGCTTACTCCAGCAAAAGAAGGAACAGACGGCGCAATCAGAAGAGCACATCAACTCTTCGAGCAAGAACCGGACATGTATTATATGCCCAATCAGTTCGACAACGAAGCTAACGTGCAGGCTCATTACGAGACGACCGGCCCTGAAATTTTTGCCCAGACCCAAGGCCGGGTCGACGTATTTGTCGCCGGCATGGGCACCACCGGCACGCTGATGGGCGTTCGCAAATTCCTTAAAGAAAAAAAGCCAAACATCAAGATCGTGGGAGTCGAGCCTATAGAGGGACACACAATCCAGGGCCTCAAAAATATGAGAGAATCTATCGTCCCCAAGATTTATAATCCGCAGTTGCTGGATGAAAAAATCACCATCGAGGACGGCGAGGCCTTTGAGACTACGCGCCTACTTGCTGCAAAGGAAGGAATTTTTGTTGGGATGTCCAGCGGCGCAGCCGTAGCCGGAGCTTTGCGTATCGCACAGGATATGACCTCCGGCACGATTGTTGTAATTCTTCCCGACCGCGGCGACCGTTACTTGAGCACCACGCTGTTTCGCTCAATATGCGCAAAATGCCCGCCCTAGTCTTTATAAGACTCTTTACAAGTTACGATTGAAAATATAGAATAAATTTAACAAAATCAAAAAGCTTATTCAGACTGGAAAATGGTAATAAAACATTACAATTTGTCCCATCATGGAGAAACATGTCTAAATGCACCGATCGCAAAGTTTGTTGATTTGAGTTCACAAACAAAACAATTCTTCTACTTCTAGTTAATGGAGGCTTCTAATGGATGCCAAAAAAATTATTGAACTTCGAAAGCAAGCTGAAAAAGCAGTTGCGGACATGCAAGATGGAGATTACAAATTGAAAGCATTTGAGGTAATTCTTAATCATCTGCTTTCTCCAGGTATATCTGAGTCTACATCAGATTCGTCTGTGGTTCCACAGGTGAGATCGAAACAACCTCGAAAAAATGATAGCGAGGCAGAATCCACAGCGGGCAGAATCCTTGTTCTAAAAGATGAAGATTATCTGAAGTCGCCGAAGTCAATCGGTCAAATCCGTGACGAGCTTCAGGCCCATGGCTGGCATTACCCCGTTACTACCCTTAGCGGTGAGCTTATTAAGCTTGTGCAAAAGCGCCAACTCCGACGGCACAAAGAAAAAGTCGGCCGGAAAACTGTGTGGCTCTATACTAATCCCTAGGAGGTCTTACAATTGTCTACCGTCTCTTCTGAAGAATTTAAACGGAGCATTAACGAGACCATTAAATCTCTTAATGCAGCAAAGAAGAGGAAAATCAAGCTCTCATCCACTTCTTTCTACGCGAACAAGGTTCGCCTGGGATTAGCAAATCTTCGCAAGTCTTTTTTAGCAATCCAGCGAGACTATCCACCAGAACGTTACCCAAAAGTAGCTTTTCAACTTGCCACAATTGAACCCCTTTTACAGAGCATGATTACGACTTATCCTGGTAAGGCAAGCGATGAACTGCTTCAACTTGCAAATGAAATCGAATTTAAAATAAAGTCTGATTTGGCAGCAGAACTTGAAGCCACGGAGACAATGCTGACTCTGTCCTCTTCTCCCACATTCATACCAAATGACTTAATAGAGGAACGTCACCACATATTGAAAAAAGTGCTTTGGGAAATCAATCGTTCTTATGACAGCGCATGTTATAACTCCTGTGCCGTAATGATTCGTAGACTCACTGAAAGTCTAATCATAGAATCCTTCGAGCACCACCGGATTGAAAAGAAAATTAAAATAGGTGGAAACTATATTGAGTTCTCAGCACTTATAGGAGTTGCCGTCTCTGAACCAAAACTTGGACTCACTAGAAACACTAAACGTATTCTACCTGATTTGAAGTTTTTGGGAGACCTCGGATCTCATAATCGAAAAGCTCTTGTGCGCAAAGACGACCTTGACAAACTGCATCAAGCAACACGGTCGGCAATTGAAGAACTCGTACACAATATCTAAAAGGACAAATTGTTTATTCTTTCGTCTATCTATTTCTTATCTTTAATGTTTTGCTCTTTAAGTTATCACTTATTAACCCTTATCTGTGGGCTTTTTGGTTGTATTATATTTTGTTTCGGATTTCGTGCTTCGAATTTCGGATTTTCTGCCTTCTGTCTTCTGTCATCTGTCCTCATACATCTCGACAAGCACCTTGATCGGATGGCTGACTGCGCAATCGCTTATATGCTCGACTTGCATCTTGCAGGCGGCGCATTCTGTCAGTACATTTATGACTGGCGATTTTTCAAGGGCTTCTTTTAGGCCGGCGGCTATCTGCGAAGAGAGTTCGTAGTTTTTCTTCTGCATGCCGAACATGACGGCGGAGTGGGAGTGTGCGAGGTATCTCGGCTGGCATGTCTATAACCACAACGGTATAATCAGAATCACTGCAAAAATCAATCAGTTTGAGACGGCTTGATAGTAGATTGTTTATGGATATTGGCCCGCAACAAATCGGCAAATGGCTAATCTTGGCAGGGATCATCGTAGCGGTGATGGGTGCGCTTATGGTGCTGCTAAGTCGAGTCGGCCTCTTTAGATTGCCCGGCGATCTGCAGTTCGGTGGGAGAAACTGGCGGATATATTTCCCCATCGCCAGTTGCATAATAATCTCCATAATCCTGACGCTTATCCTGTGGCTTATCAATCATTTCCGCAGGTAAAACCGTCTCCGTTCCGGCGACGGCTAAACAGCGTTACTCAATCTTCTTGTAGAACTCGGCTTCGCGGTCGGAAAGTCTCTTCTGCTGAATCATTGTGCGAATCCGCTCCAGATCGACGTCTCTTGGCTGGCCGGCAGAAGCGGCTGCGGCAACCGGATGTTCGATGCCGGCAGGGAGAACTTGCATAAATCTTCTGACCGAGATTGCGGATAAAAGTGTCCCTACTGCCAGGACGCCAACTACAAAATAGAAAGACTGTCGCTCGTTGCTTGTCGCTCGTCGTTCGGCAACGAGAGACGGGGCACGAGTCACGGGCGACGGTTGTTCAAAGCGACATCGGTCACAATATATGCAGTCCAAGTGATCGCTCGGCATTAGGCCGAACTCGCAGAAGCCGAATCTCTTTGCGGGCAAATACCGCGCCAGGATTGCGAGTCTGTTAAACAGCGATAGGAAAGCTCCCGCCGGGCACAGATACCGGCACCAGAAGCGCGTGTAAAAAATGGAGCCTGCCAGGGCTATCACCGCCACTGCCAATATTGACAATTGCCAGAATTGAAAATTGAAAATTGAAATAAGTGGGTCTGTTCCAAGTGTAGTTCGGTTTCTCGAAAGAAAGAATACGATTATCAAGATAAAAAGGACCGCATATTTGATAAATCTCGCTATCCGCATATTTTCTATCGTTATAGTGGGCTTAAATCTCTGTGGAACTACGTGGCCGAGGAGTTCTTGGGCCGCACCGAAGGGACAGATATAGCCACAATAGACGTTGCCGAAAACCATTACTAACACCGGCACACCTACCACGAGCAGAAACGCGCCTGTGAGTGCAGTAGCCGGACTATGAAAAGACAGCAAGGTAGCGATTTGTTCGCTGGAAAATTGGGTGTTGAGCAGGATGCCGCCAGCGACAAGATTCAATAACAGCACCGCCAATCGGCTCCAGAATCCGCCACGGTAAATCACAATCAAGGCGAGCAGAAAAGCACCGATCAGATATAGAGCGTATTTGTCGGGCAGATATTTAGGTTGGTCAATCCGGCCCGTGGGTGCCACTTCAATAGTCTGGCCGAGAAATTGTGTAGCAAATCTGTAGCCTGACTTCTCAATCGCCGAGAGAACAGCTTCGGAACTTACGGTTGCCCCCGTTACGGCGTGTACGTCCGCGAACGTTTGAGGCTCAAAGAGGTTGTGTCCCTTCAGACCGTTCTGCCAATCGCCGAGCAGATCGAGATAGGTAGGAGTCTCGTTCGAACTCAGGATATGAAAATTGATTAGCGAGCCGTTTGGGTCCACATAAACAGCCAGATTCATCTTTCCACCGAAACCACGCACTTCCGGTGCGAGGTCTTCGGAGCTGAAGATATAGCCGATCAGTTTGTCGTTGGCATCGTGCACTCTGAAGTGACTAATTTTATGACCATTATCAGGAAGGACTGTTGACACCTGCTCAATGCGCGACTGGCCGGCAAGCGCCTGGGCCGCGTACAGCGGCAGCGCTGGCCGAAGTTTTGTGCCCGCCTCGGCAAGCAGATTTGAGCACAAGATAATGGATACAGCGATGCCAAATAAAATGTAGCCCAGCCGGGTCAATTGAAAATCGGAATTTACTCGCTTGCAGGTGCCCAGTGCGACAAGCGGCACATTGGCGAGCATAAGCACAATGAATACAAAGAGCGTTGCTTTTGTCCCCAGCACAGGGACAAGGGCAAGGCCGGTCAGCAGCCCGCCGACCGTGGCGCCGATGTGGTCGGCGGTTTCGAGTTTGCTACCGACTCGCCCCCTCTCGAAGCCGTAATCCGCGAGCTGTTTGGCGGCAAGTGGAAAATAGCAACCGGCAACCAGACCAAATAAAATAAATGCCGCCGCGAAGAATAAGTGTGTTTGCTGCTGGACCGGCCAGAAGCCGACCCCAGTCAATATCAGCGCATGGACAGCGATCACCACAAATAATAGCCAAAGTAGATGCGAGAACCGCTTTATGAGCGACGTGACAAAGCCTGCCCCAGCCGTCAAGCCCACCATAAATAAAGACGAGATAATCCCAACATGTAGGTACAACGAGCCGAAGCGGGTTTGGTACAGGTACATCAGGACAATAACTGCGCCGATTCCTATCAGGCCAGCTGAGAAAATCAGAAACATACTGTCGAAGCTGGACGTGCTGGGCTGTCGACCGGCTGTGGATTTGTGGCCTGCGGGCTGCGTCAAGATATAAATGCACCGCACAGCTATCAGAACCAGTATGGGCACAATATAGACCAGCGGTCCTGCCAGGGCTAAGTGTTTAACGAGTCTGGCAACCGGCGCCCCAGATTGTTTCGCTGCCAGCAGGAGACTGTATAGATGAGTCAAAGGCCGGGAGTCTTGGTTGACCAGCAAATTCTGGGGCAAATCCGCCTCTGCATAGTTCTTCATAGCAGCATCAGCACGGTCGGGCAGATAAACCGAAAGTAAAGCCTGGGCAGAAAAGACCCGGCTTGCGCTATCTATCCCGGCAAATCGGTCGCGTAAGGTACCTGGCTCACCGCTTATGTCCCCGGATTCCGATGCGATGAACCAGGTATCGTCGCCTGGCACCAAAACCAGGTGGGCAAAAACTTTCCCGAGTGTTATCTTTGTGGATGCACCAAGATTTATTAGCTCGGTGCCCATAATATTTTCGCCGCCCGCTATGCGGACAGCCAACAGTCCGTCAGGCCGCAATGTTTCTTTTACCTGGCGGTAGAATTCGAGCGTGTAATACCGATTCAAAACCGAACTGGTTGCCTCGGGCAGATTGATTACAACGATGTCATAATATTGTTTCTTGTCGGCAAGTGCCAAGCGGACGTCACCGATGGCGCGGTGAAATCGCGCATCGCTGATTCTAAGCTCGGCGGGTATGAAGGCCTCAACTTTCTGCACGTAGTCGCTGTCACAGTGTGCCCAGTGTATGGCCTGCATTTGCGGCAGTTGCAGAAATTGATAGCACAGTCCCAGCCCTGAGCCGACCACAAGAACCGTTTTCGCGGCAGGATTTTGCGATAGACAAATAGCTGCGATTCGTCCGGCTGCTTCCTGGTTCGGCAGAACTTCGCAGGTACTACCTTCACGAACGGCTATCCATTGGCCCTGGTAAATCCCATAAAGATACTCAGCCTGAGCGGTCTGGAATGAGCCTATTAGTGCATCTCTGGGCAGCAGCTTTGTCCATTTCATAATCCTGACGTGGCGCGTTAAAGTCTTGTCCACGCCTACGGCAAGACAAAGCAAGACAAGAACCGGCAGAAGAAGTATCCACCCACGTAGAGTATACAGATTTCTCCATACCATTTGTGGAATTAGGCGGTATGCGGAGCATACCCTACCGAACTGGACACAAAGCGCAGAGCAAGACAGGATAAATGCCAGCATAAAGAAAATTCTGGCCGAGCTTACGCCGAGTCCAAGAAGAATTGTTGTGCCCAAGCCGCCCAGAAAACTTCCTGCCGCTTCGAGAATATACACACGCGAAACAGCAAACGCCGCATCCCGTTGAATCCATCGGCAGGCAATAGGAAAAAGCATCCCTGTTATAATACTGACCGGTGCGCTAGCCAAAAATGCCAGAAGTAGAATGTCACGCATCGACCACAGCGTGTACGACGCAATGCCGGCAAGTTCGCGAGCCTGAACAATTAGTATCCACTCCAGGATAAAGGCCGGCAGAAACGCCAAAAGCAGAAATTCTATATTCTGGAGCAGTTTATCGGCAATGGTTTTTGCTCGATAGATTAGGGCCGCTCCCAAGGCGACCCAGCAAAACCAGCACCCGAAGAAAATGCCGACGCTTATGTCGTTGCCTTCGAAGGTGGTGACAAACTCGCGAAACAGTAGTGCCTGGGCAGCGATAGTAAAGAGGCCGTAACTGAATATCAAAAAGCCCCTGGCAAATCTCATTTATCTTCACCAAAAACGACGGCCTGAAACACTAAAAACTCCGTCCCTTCTTTCCAGGCATCGGCAGGTAGTCCAGCCTTAAGCGACAGACTCGTGAGCGTCTGATTGAGGTCCCAGCCTTGTTCGGGCGCAACCTGAGGAAGATACAAAGCCGACCGGCCATCCTTATTCAATACAATGCCGTCAACACCAAGCCGGATTTTATTCGGCGAATCAACCGGCTGCGGCGTAGTCAAGGCCGAGATTTCTATGGTAATATCCTTGCATTCCTCCTGTGTCAGCGGAGAAAAACGCGTATCGCTGAAGCCGGCGCGAATGGCGTTGGCAATGACCGACTTATACAAGGGCCGCTGCGGAAGAACATCGCCTATGCAGCCTCTAAGCTGGGAGTGTTTCTTGAGCGTCACAAATGCGGCTCTGGGCCGGCTCATTGCATCGCTTATTGTTGCGGTTAGTTCGGAGGGCTGCGGAAACCGTTGATTCTGGAGGGCGTACAATATTGACTGGCGGGCTAAAATCAAGAGCTGCTTCTTATCTTGTTCAGACAATTCAGGCGTGTTTTTGTCCGGCTCAACTTGCGGATGGTTTGCCCACTTTCCCGAAAAGGCAACGGCAAGGTAGCTGACCGAGTTGCCGAAATCGCTGGTAAGCTCGCCGGATGTTGTATATTTTACTAAGTGAGCCTGACTCGGCTGGCTCAGCATCGAAAGCAGCACCGCAATCGGCATAGCGCCGCAAATCGTGGCTTTGGTTTTCTGCCTGTATTCGAGAAAACCTTCCGCGTCCAGCTTGGCTATGTACTCGTACGCCCCCATATCGAGCTGTCTTAGACGTTCCGGAATGTTTTCCGTGAACGGCACATACTGATGCTGACTGCCATAATGCACAAAATCCGAGCTTGCGACAACCAGTGTGTTGTCGTCAACCAGGCTGCTTAGAATCTGGCCAGCCTTTTTAATTGCCTCCAATGAGCACTGGCCTGCCACAATCGGCACCAGTTTGAATTCTTTACAGCGGTGCTGCAACAGCGGCAGCTCCATCTCTATGCTGTTTTCGTACTCAAGTGCGTGCGGCAGATTCTGGAAGACTGGGAACTTCAATAACCTGTCGATAAATTCGACATCCAGCGGGATTTGCCCCAAAGGTGTCTCGTAATGGGTCGCTCGGGGGGCACTAAACACATCCTCCATATAGGTGTGATGGCTCGGGCCAATAACGATGATTCGCTTGTATCTCTTGTCGGTCGTTTTTAGGCACAAGGCCGCCGTCTGTCCCGACCACTGGTATCCGGCGTGCGGCAGGATAAGAGCAATAACATTGTCTATCGCGTTAGCATCAGCTTTCTTGAAGAGGTCGTCAAACTGCGCAGTAAGCACGTTTGGGTCCGCGGGATACCAACTGCCGGCAAGTAACGAACGCAGTACCAAATCTTTTGCCGGCTTAGCAGACTCTTGAGTTGTTTTTTCCGCCTGTCCCTCGGACGGCATCGGTGCTTTCTTTGCGCACGAACCCGCCAGAACAACTGCGAGGATGCACGGAAAGAACCCCGCAATGAATTGCGGGGCTAAATATTTGCCGTTCATATTAGCCGCTCCATTTGCTTTGTTTAGAGATATCGCCTAACGGCCTTAAAGGCCCCGGATACTCTCTGACTCGCACAGCCCACACAAATCTGTGGGAGCTCACTTTTTTCGTCAGCCACCAGATTCCAATAGGGACCGTCGAAAAGGCTGCGATCAATTTGTGAAGGAATTCTCTGCGCTTCATTTCCAGACTCCGTGAATCTCTTTTTTGCAGTCCGGGCAACAGCCATTCTTGAGCCGATTCTGAAGGATTGTATAGCCGCTGCGCTTAATCAGCGGGGTTTTGCAGCCCGGGCAAAATGTGGTTTGGCCGGCCTCGCTAAGAATATTGCCGATGTAGACGTAATCGAGCCCTTCGCTAATTCCGATTTCTCGGGCCATATCCAATGTTTTTGCCGATGTTGGCGGCAGATGTCGCATCTTATATCGTGGATAGAACTGAGAGAAATGAAGCGGCGTCTCGCGGCCCAGGTTTGTTCTGACCCAGCGAGCAAGCTGGCGTATGTCTTCAGCCTTGTCATTTAACGTGGGAATAACCAGGTTAGTCACCTCCACCCATACGCCGCTTGCCTTGGCTATGAGCAAGGCGTTCTGCACCGGCCGCAGCGTTGCCGAGCAAACGTCACGATAGAACTCTTCGGTGATTCCCTTCAAATCTATGTTTGCCGCGTCAACATATTTGAGCAGTTTCTTCCACGGCTCAGGATTTACATATCCGGCGGTTACAAGCACGGTGCGAATGTTGGCTTGTTTAGCCAGTTTTGCGCTGTCGTAAGTGTACTCGTAATAGATGATTGGCTCGGTGTAGGTATATGCCAGCGAAAGACAGCGATTTTCCTTTACGACATCCACCAGCTTTTGCGGTGGGCAGAATGCTGCCGGTGTATCTTCCGGATTGGCCTGCGATATTTCCCAGTTCTGACAAAACTGGCAGTGAAGGTTACAGCCGGCAGTTGCAGTCGAAAGGATTTTTGTGCCCGGCAGGAAATGGAAAAGAGGCTTTTTCTCAACAGGGTCAATAGCAATCGAGCATGGGTATCCGTAGACCACCGTGCGCAGAACGCCGTCTATATTTATTCTGGCCCGGCAGTCGCCGCTTTGGCCGTGCTCAATCAGGCACATCTTTGGGCATAATTCGCATTGAACTTTCAACTCAGTCCATACCTTTCATTGCCAGCCACTAAGCCTGGGCGAAGCAATCTCATAGTTCATTTCCCAGCCACATCCGGGATAATGCCTTTTTTTATGTATATCGGTCGAATTTTCTCGCGTAGCAACGGCACCTTTCTAACAAACACAAGTGCGCCTATAATACAGCATGTCCCGCCGAGCAATAAAGTATTCGGCGCACCTATTTTACTGGCCAAACTTCCGGCTAATAAATTCCCAAAAGGCACCATCCCCATAAACGACATCGCAAACAAGCCCATAATCCTGCCGCGTTTGTCTTCTTCGACAATGGTCTGTAACACCGTGTTACTGGCTGCCATCTGAACCATCATTGCAAAGCCAGCCACACAAATCACCGGCATTGAAAACCACAGTGTTTCGGATAATGCAAACGCAATAACTCCCAGCCCAAAAAGGCCGGAGGCCAACGGAATTATCTTACCCAAACCAATGACGCTTTTTCTGCCCGCAAGATAAATAGCGCCCGTTAAAGCGCCAACGCCGGACATCGCCGTCAGAAAGCCCAGGGTTATTGGCCCTCCATGAAAAATATCTTTTGCAAAGACAGGCATTAACACCTGATACGGCACGCCCATTAAGCTAACCAAAGCCAGAAGGATGAGAATAGATTTAATGGGCGTAGAGTTAAAGGCATAAACAAAACCTTCTTTTAGTTCATGTAGAACGTGGGTATCCGGTGGTTTCATTTTCCTTGGAGCAATTTTCATCGCCAATAAAACGCCGATAGCCGCAAGATAACTAACACCATTTAATAAAAAACATATACCCTCTCCGAGGGCGGCAATAAGGACGCCGGCAAGAGAAGGACCGATTAACCTCGCCGCGTTGACCATAGAAGAGTTTAATGCTATTGCGTTACCCAGGTCTTCTCGTTCTTCTATCATTTCCACAGTAAATGCCTGCCGAACAGGAATATCAAAAGAATTCACTAAACCAAGAAATATGCTTAACGCCACGATTTGCCCTACTGTTATACGATTGGTAAGGACAAGCGCCGATAGTATTAATGCCTGTAGCATTGCCAGCGTTTGGGTAACAATTAAAACACGATGGCGATTATACCTGTCAGCTATGACCCCGGCGAAAGGCGTTAAAAGAAAAGCGGGAATTTGCCCCGAGAATCCGACAATACCAAGCAAAAATGCGGAATTAGTGAGGCGATACACCAGCCAGCTCATCGCTATCTGCTGCATCCATGTGCCGACCAAAGATATACTCTGGCCACCAAAAAACAGACGATAATTTCTATGCCGCAACGCACGAAAAATATGCTGAACACCAATTACATTATTAGAATTATTGTTGTGCATCATTGTTTATATTATTCGCACAGCGATGCTCCGGTGAGGTTATTTCGAGCACATCTGCTGGCCCTGAGCGAAGTTGAGGGGAAGAAATCTCCCCTCTCAACCCAGACTCTTCGCTCAGGGCGACGTCTCCGGCAGCTTCTTATCGCCACATTATACACGATTGAACCTTATCGAAAATCGCAAATCGAAAATGTTTTGATTCTACCGGCGCACGGATATAATTGAGCCTATGAAAAATGCCATCCTGAGTGAGCTTTTCGACCAAATGGCCGACATCATGGAGATCCTGGGCGAAGACAAATTCCGCATAAACACTTACAGAAAAGTCGGACGCCTTATCAGCGATATGCCCACCGACATCGAGACCTTGTTGGCAACCGGCAAACTGGCTGAGACGCCGGGTATCGGAAAATCAAGCCTGGCTAAGATTGAAGAATTCGTAAAGACCGGCACGATAACCGCCCATAAGCAATTGCTCAGTAAAATCCCGCCCACGCTGTTAGAGCTGCTTACCATACCCGGGGTGGGCCCGAAAGGTACAAAAGCCGTCTACGAAAAGCTGAATGTCACGACCATCGCTGAGCTCAAAAAAGCTCTGGCGGATGGTTCCGTCGCGCAGTTGCCGGGCTTCGGCGAGAAAAAAGCTGCGGCCATTCAAAGGGGCATCGAGTTTCTGGAGAAATCGACGGGCCGCATCCGACTCGACCAGGCAATGAAAGCGGCAGAGCTGGTTTGTGCGTTTCTGGAGAATACAGCCGGGATAGAAAAAATTCAGCCTGCCGGCTCGCTACGCCGTCGAGCCGAGACCATCGGCGATGTTGACATCCTGGTCGCTGCCGAGAAGGGCGAGCAAATCGTCAAGGCATTTACTAGTGCGGACTTTGTTCAAGAAATTCTCGCGTCAGGACCAACTAAAGGCTCAGTGATAATCCAGACGCAAAGCACGCCCGTGCACGTTGACGTTCGTGTAGTGCCCGGCGAGAGCTTCGGCGCTGCGGCACAATACTTTACCGGCTCAAAACAGCACAATGTGCGCCTACGAGAAATCGCCGTCAAAACCAAATGGAAACTGAACGAATACGGACTATTCGAGGGCGATAAAATGATTGCCGGGCCCGTCGAAGAAGAAATCTACACTAAGCTCGGCCTGGATTACATCAATCCGCTTCTGCGCGAAGATCGTGGCGAAGTCGAAGCCGCAAAGTCACATTCTTTGCCCGAGCTGATTGAGCTTGGTGACATCAAGGGCGACTTCCACGCTCATACCGACGCCTCCGATGGTAGGGCAAGCATAGCCCAGATGGCTGAGGCGGCAAGAAATTTGGGCTACAAATTTATCTGCATCACCGACCACTCAAAATCGTCGGCTATTGCAAATGGCCTGTCGGCTAAGGAACTATCTGAGCAGATAAAGCAAATCCACAAGCTCAACGATAAGCTAAAGGGCATATCCATCCTATCAGGAGCAGAGGTAGACATCCTGGCTGATAGCACTCTAGATTTCGACGACAAGCTGCTGGCCGATCTGGATTTTGTGATAGCTTCGATACATTCGGGTATGGGCAGCCCGCGTGAAAAGGTAACAACTCGCACGCTCAAAGCGATGGACAATCCATACGTCAACTGCATCGCTCATCCAACCGCCAGGCTAATTGGTCAGCGTGAGCCGATGGATATCGACATTGCCGCTGTGATTAAGCACGCTGCTCAAACACACACTGCGCTAGAGGTAAATGCCCATCCGCAGCGTTTGGATCTCAAGGACGTCCACTGCAAAATGGCCATCGAGGCGGGCGTCAAATTGGCTCTTGGGACCGATGCTCACAGCGTTGAAGGCCTGGGCCTGATGGGCTTTGGTGTCGCGACTGCCGCTCGCGGCTGGGCAACAAAAGCTGACGTGCTGAACACACTCTCCCCCGCCAAGATAAAAAGCTGGGTCAAAAGTAAAAGACCGAAATAGCCTGCCCGACTACTTCGCGGGCTGTCTTGCGAAAGCGAAAGGCAGGAAAGAACGACCTCGCCTATTGCCAGTCGGGGTGACTGGACTTGAACCAGCGACCTCTTGGTCCCGAACCAAGCGCTCTAGCCAAACTGAGCTACACCCCGATAAACGAACACACGACTATAGCACAGCAGCCGGACGATTGCAAGCTACAATAAATTCACAGGGTCTACATCTATCGCAACCTTCACCGCCGGGCGAATCGGCTGCTGCGCTCGCAAGGCACTAAATAAATCCCGCAAAACCGTCGCCTGTGGAGTCTGGATAATTATCTGCATTCTGTGAAACCGCTGGATTCTGCTTATCACCGCCGGCATGGGACCACGGACGGCTGCCTTAAGTCTTTTTGTCTCAATGATACTATCGAGCATCTGGCGCATCCCGTTACACGCCAGCTCAAGTTTTTCAAAGTTTTGGTCGCGCATAATAATAGCCGCCAATCGCCAGAACGGCGGCAAATTGCAGGCCTTACGATGTTTTAATTCCTCTTCGACAAAGCCATCGAAGTCCGCCTTGAGAGCAAACTGGATGGCCGGCTGATCCGGCAAGAATGTTTGAACGAAAACTATGCCCTCTTTCAGCGACCGTCCTGCTCGGCCGGCAACCTGAGAAATCAATTGAAACGTCCGCTCGTTCGCCCGAAAATCCGGCAGATACAGACAAGTGTCGGCACTGATAACGCCCACCAGCGTTACATTTGGAAAATGCAGACCTTTGGCGAGCATTTGTGTCCCGACCAATATGTCTATTCTGCCTTGGCTAAAGTCGTTCAGCACGCGGTAATAGTCTCTGCCGGCCATTGAGTCGCTGTCAACCCTAGCCAAGCGAGCCTGCGGAAATTTTCTGGCGACCTCTTCTTCAAGCCGTTGTGAGCCAAGCCCTACCATAACCATACGTTTACCGCACAAGGGACATTTGTCCGGCACCAGCGTCTGCGCCAGGCAATAATGGCACATAGCGTAGCCATAATCAATATGCTTTCGCCCGGCAGTCAGCAAGCGGCTGGCAAGCGGTGATCCTTTGACCCGGCTCAGAGCCTGCCCCGAGCTTGCCGAGGGGACGCGCTTGTGAAAAGTCAAGGTGACATCGCAGTTGCGGCACTGCAAAGTATATTTACAGGATGGGCAAAATATCAAATTGCTGTAACCTCGCCTGTTCAGAAACAAAATTGCCTGCTCTTTTTTTGCCAGAATCTGCTCTAAGTGCGCAGCCAACGGCTCACTAATAAGATTAACGCCATCGCGCGTGAAACCGCCCTGCCGCAGATCGACTAATTTCATCTGCGGCATCGGCAAATCCATTACCCGTCTGGGCAAACGAACCACGCTATAACATTCCTTATGCCGGGAATTCCACAGCGTCTCTAATGATGGCGTGGCGCTTCCCAGGATGCAGTGCGCGTCAGCCAACTGGGCCAGCTTTATCGCCACGTCTCTGCCGTGATATCGCGGCACGGTATCCTGCTTGTAGCTCGGCTCGTGCTCTTCATCAACGACGACAAGTCCCAGGCGTGGAAGTGGGGCAAAAATTGCCGAGCGGGCGCCAATAACCACATCCGCGTCGCCGGACCTTATCTTATGCCATTGACCGTTACGCTGGGCAGCCGTCAACGCCGAGTGCATCACTGCGATTTTCTTAAACCTGGCGCTGAATCTCTGGACCGTCTGAGCAGTAAGAGCAATTTCAGGAAGAAGAACGATGGCGGTCTTACCCATTTGCAGAATAAGCTCGATGGCTCTTATATAAAGCTCGGTCTTGCCGCTATCGGTCACGCCATGCAGAAGTGTAACACCGAATTTGCCGGAGTCGATCTTGTCCTTTATGTGGGCTAGCGCCTTTTGCTGGTCTTCATTCAAAACTACGTTCTCTGCTTTTATTACCATTGCCTTCGGAATGGCGGGCAAAGACTTTAGGATCGTTTTCTCGGCTATTTTTATGATGCCCTTTTGAGCCAGTTTCTTTATTGAATCGTTCCCGCAGCCGATTTCTTGTAACACCGGTTGCAGCTCTAAAGCGGTTTCTGGATCAAACGCACCTTTTTCCTGCAAATAATTGGCAATCTGCTTCTGCTTACTGCCTCTAAGATGCGCGATGACTTCGTTTATGCTGTCGGCGTTGATTGCCAGATAAAGATATTTTGCTGTTTTGGCGCCGGCGCTTTTTTTCACAGCACCCGGTACCATCGCCGCCAAGACCTGGCCAAGTGGACACACATAATAGCTGCCAATCCACCGGGCCAATTCCATAAGCTCGGCTCCAACCAACGGCTCTTTATCAATAATCCTGGCAACTTGTTTCAGCTTGAACTGCTTGCCCCCTGCTTGCGTCATTGCGAGCGCAGCGAAGCAATCTCGATTTTCTACTGCAACACAGAAGCCAGTCTCAAGTTTGTTCTTTTTGCCGAGTGGAGCTTCGACTCGCTGGCCTGATTCTATCGGCCAGAGTTCATCCGGCAGGAGGTAATCAAATTCCGCATCCGCCGCCGACTCAAACGCCACGCGGATAGCATGATGACAGACTGTCTCCTCGCCCGCTTCTTCTAGCGAGAACAAACTTTCTGTCCCATATCTATTCATTAGACTTAGCCTGGGGTTTTACCGCAGATTAAAGTATTTTGTAGCGATTTCATTCACGTAATCGCCAATAGCCAGAGAAGCTGTTGCTGCTGGCGAAGGTGCATTCAAGACGTGGATAGAATTTGCCCGCCGCTCGATTCTAAAGTCGTCGATCAGATCGCCCTTCCGGCCAAGCGCCTGAGCGCGTATACCCGCGCCGCCGGGCTTTATGTCGTTGGGGCCGAGCGAGGGAATGAGCCTCTGTAACTGCGCAAGAAACAATTTCTTGCTGAATGCTCTGGCGTATTCGCCCAAGCCATACATCCAGTGCCGGCGGAAGAGCCGCCAGGTGCCCCAATAAGAAAGCGACGCCCAGGAATCCGACCAGCTAAAATCGGTTTTCCCGTAGCCTTCGCGCTTAAATGATAGAACGGCGTTCGGGCCGCATTCAACCGAGCCATCGATCTTGCGGGTAAAGTGCACGCCAAGAAAGGGAAACGCCGGGTCGGGCACAGGATATATCAGGCCCTTGACTTTTTCGCAGGCTTGTTCTGTCAACTGGTAATAGTCGCCGCGAAAAGGTACTATCCTCATCCCAGGATCGACCCCTGCCATCCGGGCAATTCTGTCGCACTGAAGACCCGCGCAGTTGATGATATATCGGACAGCAAAAGTCCCATTATTCGTCACGACATTTGTATAGAAATCGTGCCTGTCAAAACCCGTTACCTCGTGCGAAGTCAAAACTTTATTGCCGTCGCTTTTTGTTTGTATTAGCTGCACCAATTTCTTCGCAACTTCCGTAAAATCAATTACGCCTGTGCTCGGCACTCTGATACCTGCAATCCCAACGCAGAACGGCTCGATTTCTCTGATCTGCTCTGGCCCAATTTTCTCAATGCCTTCTATGTTGTTTTCTAAGCCGTTTTGGAAAATCTGCTCAAGTTTAGCCAGTTCTTTTTCTTTTGTGGCGACAATTATTTTGCCGGTAATTTTGCAGGGTATCTTGTGCTTCTTGGCGAAGGCTATAAGCTCTTTTCGCCCCTCAACACACGTTTTTGCTTTATTGCTGCCGGGCTTATAGTACAGGCCGGAATGGATGACGCCCGAATTATGGCCGGTCTGGTGCGCCGCCACCTGTTCTTCTTTATCCAGCACCGCGATGCGAATATCCGGATGGCTCAGCGTAATCTTGTACGCTGAGGCCAGGCCCACGATTCCGCCCCCTACTACAACAACATCGAAATCAACCTTCGTTTTCATTGCGCTAATCCCTTAGGCACCAAACCGGCTTTCAGCCATACGATAATCAACAAGGCTATCGCCGTCAATCCACAAACAGATTCGCTCTGTAACGACCGAATATCCAGGTAGGGATTTGGGTGAGCTACATTTCGGGGATGATTTCGGGATAAACCTGGCCGGTTGAGCTTATCTTGAAGACGTAAATAAGGCCTTTTTGCAGCCTCGAATAGACAACGTTGCCGTAGATGGCTTCAATGTCATATTCTTTGAGCCTGCCTGGGTCGTTTGCCAGGTCCCAGATGTTGGACCAGAAAAGCTCTCTCTGTTTTACAGGCAAGGCCTTGAGCAGGTCGCTGTACCTCTGCGGTTCGGCGCCCGGCTGTTCTATGGCAAAGCCGCTTTCTGGCGACATTTTCTCGCCGTAGACTCTTCGCCACAAATACAGGGCCTTTGCCTTGCCATCCATAACCATTTTGTCGCCGAACTTCACTATCAGGGCGTCAAAATGGACTACATCGCCCGCGATGGTGTATTCCTTCTCCAGAATCTTCTTCAGTTTGTCGTCTCTGGCGGTTTCAACGAATCTTATAGTGGTAAAAAGCTGCCCGTCTTTTGTTTCCAGGGCAATGACCTTGGCATAGCCTATTTGCTCTTCAGCGGTAAGATTCGTTATTGCCTGCTTCAGGCGTTTGTTTTCGGCTAAAAGCTCGTGTATCGTGACCGCACCGTAATACAGGCCTCGCGCAAGATACGCAAGGATAACAAGACATACGGCAACCACGATATATATAAAAAGCCTAGCTTTTTTCTGTCTGTCCGCCATTTGCCCATTTCTTTCTTAGTATCTGAGCTTCCACGAAAAAGCCCTCCTCCATAAACCTATCATCGGCTACGTGAGCCAAATTTCTGCACCAGAAACTGGGCACAAATTTCTACAGCAACGAGCAAATCCTGCCGACTAAATATAGATATGAAAGACAGACGCTTTATTGGTTTGGTGGCCTGCATCGTGTTCGGCCTTTTTGGTTTTGCCGGCTGCTACCAGCCGGTTAGCGCTCCTCAAATAGTTTCGGTGCCAGCCCATGTGCCAACCGAATTGGCCATTCAGCGCCAAACTGTGGGTAGGTCGGTCCAGAATCGGCCGATCGAAAGCATCGTGCTGGGTCAAAGTTATGATGTAACCCTCGTCCTGGCGGCCATCCACGGCAATGAGCCGGCCGGGGTACGACTTGCCGAACGGCTGGCAGAGCATCTGCAGAGACACGCAGAGCTGTTGCAGGGACGCAAAGTCGTTATTCTGCCGGTTGCCAATCCGGATGGAATAGCCCGTGGAACACGTTTCAACGCCAATGGCGTGGACTTGAACCGCAACTTCGCAGCTTCTAACCGGCAGAACAACGCTCAGAATGGATATAGCGCGCTTTCCGAGCCGGAAGCTCGCGTCATCCACCAACTGATCCGGCAGTACACGCCGGACCGCATCGTAAGTATTCACCAGCCGCTGACATGTATAGACTACGATGGTCCCGCCGGCACACTGGCCAGCAGCATGGCCCAAAATTGCGATCTGCCCATACGCAGGCTGGGCGCACAGCCAGGTTCACTTGGTTCCTACGCCGGCCTTACCCTACGCATACCCATCATAACCCTGGAGCTTCCCGCCAAAGCCGATCAACTCGACCAGGAGAGTCTTTGGCGGCGGTACGGCCCTGCACTTGTCGCAGCCGTCGTTTATCCCGACCGGGCGAAATAAGGGGGAAGTGAGAACCTCGCGTAAAACACAGAAAACGACCCCGCAATGAATTGCGGGGCTAAATATTTAGCCGCCAAATTTATTTGGCGGTTCTTGGCGGTTTCACCTCCGGTTTACGCTACGGTTTTGAAGTTGCCATCCCGCCGTGAACCCCTGCATGGAAAAACCGTGCACGCCACGAAAATCAAGGTTAAAATGTATAAATATGGGCATATTCAAACTGAACAACCAGTTTAATCCGGCGGGCGACCAGCCTAAAGCCATTGAACGGCTGGCGGAGAATCTGCACGCCGGCAAAAAGTTCCAGACCCTGATGGGCGTTACCGGCAGCGGTAAAACCTTCACTGCGGCTAACATCATCGCCAAATTCGACCTGCCCGTGCTGGTAATATCGCACAACAAAACTCTGGCGGCCCAGCTCTACGAGGAGTTCAAAGAACTGTTCCCGGAAAATGCCGTGGAGTATTTTGTCAGCTATTATGACTATTACCAGCCCGAAGCGTACATTCCGCAGCGCGACATATACATAGAAAAGGACGCCTCGAAAAATGCCGATCTTGACCGGCTTCGCCTTTCCACGACTACCAGCCTTTCCGCAAGAAGCGACTGCATCATTGTCGCATCTGTGTCGTGCATTTTCGGGCTTGGCTCGCCCGAAGACTACAAAGCCAGCGTGGTAGCCATCCGCACCGGGCAGCAGGTTGACCGAAATGAGCTCCTGGGGAGGTTGGCCGATATCCAGTACACAAGAAACGATATCGATTTCCAGAGAGCGACATTCAGGGTTCGCGGCGATGTGATCGAAGTTTATCCCTCCTACGAATCTTTCGCCGTTCGAATCGAGTTTTTCGGCGACGAAATAGAACAAATAAGCTACATAAATCCTGTATCCGGCGAGACGCTGGCCGCCGAAGACGAGGTCTTTATTTATCCTGCTGAGCACTACGTTATGCCCGCCGAGCGTGTCAGTTCGGCGATTACCGGCATAAAAGCGGAGCTACAAGAGCGGCTGGCCGAGTTCCGCAGCCAGGGTAAACTGCTGGAAGCGCAGCGACTGCAGGCTAGAACGATGTACGATATTGAGATGATTCAAGAGGTGGGCTACTGCAGCGGGATCGAAAATTACGCCCGGCATTTAGCTGGACTTCCGCCGGGAGCCAGGCCTTACACCCTGATTGACTACTTCCCAAAAGACTTTCTTCTGTTTATCGACGAATCACACGCCACGATACCGCAATTGCATGCGATGTGGGCCGGCGATAGAAGCAGAAAAGAGGTTCTGGTCGAGCACGGCTTTAGATTACCCAGCGCGCTGGACAATAGGCCGCTGCGATTTGAAGAGTTTCAACAGAACTGGTCTCACGTCATCTTTGTTTCTGCTACGCCGGGACCGTTCGAGATGGGAAAATGCGGCAACGAAGTTGTCGAGCAAGTCATAAGGCCCACCGGACTTTTGGACCCTGAAATATTTGTCTACCCGGCAAAAGATCAGGTCTCCCACCTTCTGGGTGAGATCGAAAAAAGAGTCAAAATCCACGAGCGAATGCTCGTTACCACGTTGACCAAGAGGATGGCTGAGAACCTGTCCGGCTACATCACGAAAAAAGGGGTTCGATGCCGGTACTTGCATAGCGAAATCGACACCCTGGAAAGAGTGGAAATACTGCGCGACCTGCGAAACGGTGACTTTGATGTGCTGGTGGGCGTCAACCTGCTGCGCGAAGGCCTGGATTTGCCCGAAGTTTCAGCCGTCGCTATTCTGGATGCCGACAAGGAGGGATTTCTGCGAAGCCAGACCTCGCTGATACAAACGATAGGCAGAACGGCAAGAAACGTCAACGCTACGGTCTTTTTGTACGCCGATACCATCACCGGCTCGATGCAGAAAGCTATTGACGAAACGAATAGACGGCGTAAAATTCAACTGCTGTACAATCAAGAGCATAACATTACGCCGGAAACGATTCGAAAGGAAATCCGGCGAACTCTGACTGACAGGATAAAAGCAAGACAAACCGCCCGCCAGGCAATTCGCTTTGACGAGCGGCAGTATGACAAGGCAGAACTGGCCAATCAGATTGAGCAAGAGATGCTGGAAGCGGCGCAGACCCTTGACTTCGAGCGGGCGGCTTTCCTGCGCGACCAACTGCGAGAGTTAAAAGAACTGCCGGAGCTGGTTCTGGCCGACTCTCGGAGGAGGAAAAGCAGCTATATAGCCTCCAAAAAGTTAGGCAGGCAAAAGAAAAAGGCTCCATGAGAAAGAAAAAGTAAACATGAGGAAGCTCCACATTGCAGACGTACGACCATTGATTCAGATGGCGATAGAAGAAGACCTCGGACAAGGTGACGTGACCAGCGAGCTTTTGTTTCCTGACGACACCATCGCTAAGGCAGACATTGTATCGCGGGAGGAGATAGTCGTATGTGGAATGAAGGTCGTCAGAGAAATTCTCAGACTTTACGATCGCAGGCTCAAGCTGAAGGTTCTCGTGAACGATGGTCACAGGGCTCATACCGGCCGTAAAATCGGAGCCGTTCACGGACCTCTGCGCGCGATGCTCAGCGCCGAGCGAGTCATGCTGAATTTTTTGCAGAGACTTAGTGGAATAGCTACCACCACCCGCAAATACGTCTGGGCCGTGCAGGGCACAAAAGCAAAAATCTACGATACCAGAAAGACTCTGCCCGGCTGGCGACTGCTGGAAAAATATGCAGTGCGGTGCGGCGGAGGTTGCAATCACCGCCTGGGACTTTACGACGGCATCCTGGTTAAAGATAACCACCTGGCCCAGCTCGGCAGAAACTTCCAGCCCAAACTGAGGAAGATCGTTACCGAGGCAAAAAAAGTAGATGGCGTCAAATTCGTGGCCGTAGAAGTCGACCACGTTGACGACCAGCTCAACTACGTGCTGGAGATTCCGGGAATTGATATAGTGCTTCTGGACAATATGGGCCAATGGCAGCTAAAACACGCCGTAGAAATGCGGGACAAAATGTGCCGCAGAAACAAAAAACCGCTGCTGGAGGCCTCGGGCAATATAACCTTGAGCAACGTCTCAGCCATTGCCCAGTCCGGCGTCGACCGAATCGCAGTCGGCGCCATAACTCATTCAGCCGCAGCCGTCGACATCGGGCTGGACAGGTACTGAAAGCTATGCCAAGCGACCTGCTGGACCCAGACAAGATAAAAGCAAATCTGAAAACCAGTCGCATCGGCAGAAAAATCCTCGTCTTTCGTTCTACATCCAGCACGAACGACATCGCTGCTGAATACGCAAAGAGCGATGCAAACGACGGCTTGGTCGTCTTCGCTGAAGAGCAATCTGCAGGCAGGGGCAGAGCTTGTGCTAAATGGCACGGCAACCACGCGGAAAGCATTCTCTGCTCAATCGTTTTGGCCGACTGCAATATGGGCGCGGAACTGCTCTGCCTTACCTGCGCAGTGGCGGTTGCAGAGGCCATCGGTAAAGCCCGCAGCGCACAAGCAAAAATCAAATGGCCAAACGATATAATGCTAAACAGCAAGAAAGTAGCCGGCATCCTAATCGAAAAATGCGAAATTGTCTCTGGCTATGTCGTCGGCATAGGCATAAACTGCCACCAAAAGAAGGACTCGTTTCCAGCGGAATTACAATCAATCGCAACAAGCCTGGACATAGAAAGCCAAACAGTTTGCGACCGCATCGGCCTGGCAAAAAGATTGCTTACATCAATAGACCACTGGCTCGAAGTGGCAATAAACGCAAGCCAAGAAGTAATAGACCAGTGGCGCAACCTTAGTGTCCAATTAGGACACAGAATAACGCTATCGTATAATGGCAGGAAATTTGCCGGCAACTGTATCGGAATTGACCCCGATAAAGGCCTGATCTTGCAACTCGACACCGGCGGCGTAAGAATTTTCTCCGCCGCACACACAACCATTGTAAAATAGGAACACATCAGATTAGGGCAATCTTACCCAATGGGAGGCTAAGAAACATGAGACAGAACAAATCGGTTGGTTGGCCGCTAGCAGTATTTACTGAACTGGTACTGTGCGTGCTCACAACCTGTCCGGGCAAGCAAATCGACAGAAAAAATCTGGAAGAACCCAGCGACTATCTCAAAGCCAGCGAGCAGGATGTGCAGGGCTGGCGAGAGATGAGATTCGGCTTGTTCATCCATTGGGGGCCGGTCAGCCTTAAAGGCACGGAGATCGGCTGGTCTCGCGGCGGCGAAAGAAGAGGCCAAGGCGGCACCGGCTCCATCCCCGTCGAAATCTACGACAACCTTTATAAGCAGTTCAATCCGGTCAAGTTTAACGCCGAGCAGTGGGTGCAAATCGCTAAAGAAGCCGGCATGAAATATCTGGTATTTACCAGCAAGCACCATGACGGCTTTTCTATGTTCGACAGCAAACTCACCGACTACAAAATCACTAACTCGCCTTTTAAGCGGGACGTCGTGAAGGAACTGGCCGACGCCTGTCACAAAGCCGGGCTGAAACTCGGCTTCTACTATTCGCCGGTCGATTGGCATCACCCGGATTACCGCACCGAAAACCACGCCCGCTATATCGAGTACCTGCACGGGCAACTGCGTGAGCTTTGCAGCAACTACGGCAAGGTCGACATCATCTGGTTCGATGGACTGGGCGGCACGGCAAAAGATTGGGACTCCGAAAATCTGCTCAAGATGATCCGGCAGCTTCAGCGCAATGTCATCATTAACAACCGTGCGGGTCTGCCCGCCGACCATGATACGCCCGAACAGGAAATTGGCAAATTTCAGACTGATCGACCCTGGGAAACCTGCATGACTTTGTGCCAGCAGTGGGCCTGGAAACCCGACGACCAGATGAAGTCACTCAAAGAGTGCATTGATACGCTCGTGCGAGTAACAGGCGGCGACGGAAGTTTCTTATTTAACGTTGGCCCTATGCCGGATGGGCAGATTGAGCCACGACAGGTCGACCGGCTGAAGGAGATGGGCGATTGGCTCAAAAAATATGGTGAGAGTATCTACGGTACTCGCGGCGGACCTTTCAAACCTACGTCCTGGCTTGCCAGCACCCACAAAGGCAATACCATTTATGTGCACATCCTGGCCTGGCCCGGCGACACTATTACCCTGCCATCCATTACCAGAAATATCCTTTCCACCTCTGTACTGACCGGCGGCTCAGTTACCTTTATACAAAGGAAAGACAGCATCGAAATTTCACTGCCGAAGGCCGACCGCCAGGAGATCGACACCATCATCAAACTCGAGCTGGACGGCCCTGCTGCTGAGATCGCCCCCATAGGCCTGCCCTCTGCATCTTTGACCTCTGGCAAAAAGGCCCGGGCATCAAACGTGTATCAGAGCAATCCTGCTCACGGCCCCGACAAGGCCGTCGACGACGATCCGTCCACTCGCTGGGCCACGGATTCCGGCACAAAGCAAGCCTGGCTGGAGGTCGACCTGGGCAGGCCGATGACGTTAGACCGTGTCCAGATTAGCGAGGCTTACCATCGCGTTCGCCAGTTTGAGTTGCAGATCAAAGATGGCGACCAATGGCAGACCTTTGCTCGCGGCACAAGGATCGGCGATGAATACGTCCAGCGGTTTTCGCCCATTACCGCTCAGATCGTTCGCCTCAATATCCTTGAGGCGACCGAAGGGCCAACAATTTGGGAGTTTCACCTTTTCGGGCCAAAAGGGTAATAAGCCCGGCACTTGCCTGCCTAACGTCAGGTTTGAAAGCCAGATCGAGGAGGCCTTCGGCGCGACCTTACACGGTCTCTAAAAACGCGTAACCGTTCACAGCGGTAGACCGGCGTTTTTATGTCATTGCGAGGCCCTTAGGCCGAAACAATCCTAACCTCTGGCAGTTCTGAGATTGCCGCGCTCGCCCCCCATGCTTTCTTAGGAAAGCAAGATCGGGGGCTCGCTCGCAATGACACCAACCATTTCACATATTGCAAAGTACTAGTGTATAACCTTGTTAAGTGGATACGTGATTATGCCTGATGCGCCGGCGCGTTTGAGGGCAGGGACAAGAGAACGCTCGATTTTATCGTCGATAATAACCTCCACCGCTACGTAGGTGGGATCAGCCAGGCTGGAGATGGTCGGGCTTTTTTCCGCAGGCAATACCCCCAGAATCGAATCGAGATCGGCCTTTTTCACATTCATTTTCAAGCCAACCTTGCTGCGGGCTTCAATCGCGGCATTAAGCAATATGGCGATATTTTCTATCTTTTCTCGCTTGAATTTATCCTGCCAGGCCTTCTTATTGGCGATAAACCTGGTCGTGGAGGTTATCACGGTATCAATAACACGTAGATTATTCGCCCGAAGTGATGTCCCGGTCTCGGTCAGCTCCACTATTGCGTCAACAAGCCGAGCCTTTACTTCAGTCGCCCCCCAGCTAAATTCCACCTTCGCGTCGACGTTTTTATCGGCGAAATACTTCTTTGTCACATTGACAAGCTCTGTGGCGATTATGCCGCCGGCCAAATCCTCCAGCTTAGTAGCCTTGGACTCATCGGGTACGGCCAACACCCATCTGGTAGCGCTGCTGCTGGATTTACTGTAAGCCAGTTCGCAGACGTCAACCACGTCGGATTTGTTCTCCATTATCCAGTCGTAGCCGGTGATGCCGGCGTCGAGAACGCCATCGGCGACGTATTTACTCATCTCCTGCGCCCGCAGCATCGTAAGGCTAATCTGCTCGTCGTCTATGCGCGGCAGATAACTCCTTTCGGAGTCCAAAATATGGAATCCGGCCTTGTCAAAAAGCTCAATCGTAGCCTTCTGCAGACTGCCTGCCGGAATGCCTAATTTTAACACCGCTTCTGGCATAGTTTTCGACTGATGGCTCGACTTTTTGCCGGAGCAATCTGTCAACTTCCCATTTTGTCGCCCGTTTTAGGTTTGCGAGCCGTTTTTCGCCTCGGCTGTAGCTTAAGCGACTCGCTCTCGGCCCGCAGCAGAGCATAAAACTCGTATGCGTCTTTGGCTGAAATCTGCCTGGTCAGAAAACCTTCGATTTCCTGCTCGTCGGCCTGCGGCCCGACCAATTCGTTGCTTCTGAGATATTCTACCATCTTTTGCGTGAGCGGCATAGCGTGGCCCTGCAAAGAGGTCAGCATACAATAATTGACTGCGAAATGACTAATGCCGTCCAGTTTCTCGAGCACTTGCTTGGCCGGTCGCTTGCCGGTTTTCTTTAGCGCCTGCAAGCTGACCGCACTGTACTGGTCAAATACGGCAAGTAGAACCCTTGCAAGTGCGGCAGCTACATCGCGGGCAGCAGGTGTATCTCCGCCCAGCACTTCGATAACCTCCTCAGGTCTGGCAACTCGCAAATCGTTCAAATCTACAAAATAGTCAGCAAACCTCTTGCTCGCAGACCTCGCCGCAGCCTCGGTCATCTTCTCGCTCAGGATAGCATAGACAACCGCCTCAACCGGCTCATCATAAGTGACGGTTTCGACCTTTGGATACTGCCGTTTTAGCACGCCATACAACTTTTGCACTTTCCGAGCATACTCTCTGCTGTTTTTCATAAAAGTTCTTCTTATATCTTGGCGTCAATTCCAGCGGAAACACAAAAGGCGAGATGGATACACAAGAATCTCGTGATCACCATTTACTTTTCGTAAATCACACGTCGGCATCGACTGAGTCCGTTTTTCTCAGCTCGCCGCCCGCCTGGTCTATCAGCTTCAGGGTTTCCAACGTTTTTTTGAATTGTTCATCCCTATAAAAATGCAAAACGGGACAGAATCTCACTTGAAGTTTGCCCGCCACCAGCGCCTGTATCCGCCTTTTTGCATGCCCTATGGCGATGTAAGTCTTATTTTGTGCAGCCTCACTCTTACCGAAAATGCTAACATACACATTCCCCTGCCGCAGGTCCGGAGCTATCTCGACTCTCGTGACGCTCACCAACCCCTCGATACGCGGATCACTAAGATGATTGGCAATAGCGTCACTGACCGCTTCCTTGATCGCGCGAGCTATTTTTTCCCGTCTTCGCGTCGGCATCTTACCATTTGCTATTTGCAATTGACTATTTACTATTGTTTGAGAAGCTCGAATTCCCGACTTTTGTTTCAATAGCCAACTGTCAATATTCAATTGTCAATTCAAAGGGTTCTGGCTATCTTAACGATCTCGTAGAATTCCAGGACATCATCTACCTTGACGTCATCGAACCCTGCTATCTTAATGCCGCACTCCAGACCAGCCTTGACCTCACGAGCGTCGTCTTTGAAGTGCTTCAATGACTCTATACCGAGGTCGCTTCTGAGCACGACGTTGTCACGGATCAACCGTACTTTTGCACTCTTAGCGGCGGTGCCGCTGGTGACATAGCAGCCCGCCACCGTCCCGATCCGCGAGACTTTAAATGTCTGCCTGACCACGGCTCTGCCCAGGCTCTCCTCTCGCTCCTCAGGCTCAAGCAGACCGACCATGGATTTATGCAAGTCTTCGGTTATGCGGTAGATTATATCATAGTGTCTTATCTCTATCCCATTGGCTTCGGCCAACTTTGTCACGTGCTCGTCGCCGGTGACGCTGAAGCCGATGATGATAGCATTCGATGCCGCGGCAAGCAGCACATCACCCTCGGTGATTCCGCCGGGTGCCGCGTGCAGAATCCGTATCTTCACTTCGTTAGTGCTCATCTCAGACAAATATTTGGTCAAAACGTCAACAGAGCCCTGGACGTCAGCCCGAATGATAAGGTTCAGCTCCTTAACGTTGCCCGCTTCGATCTGGGTGAACAAATTGTCCAGCGTCACCTGTACTCGCTGCGCCAGAGCGTTTTCTCTGGAACGTTGTTTGTTTTCCCCGGCGGCGGCTTTGGCGCGATTTATATCGTCCAGACAATAGAATCTGTCGCCCGCCTGTGGGACATCGCTCAGACCCGTTATCTCTACAGGCATAGCGCTGGTCGCGGTCTTAATACTCTTGCCGAGGCTGTTTTTGAGCATTTTCACCCTGCCATAAGCGCAGCCCGCCAGGACGACGTCACCCTTACTCAGCCGGCCTTCCTCTATCAGCAGCGTGGCCACAGGCCCCTGCTGAGCTGACATTCTGGCCTCGACGACCCATCCCGTGGCAGGAATAGTATCATCGGCCTTGAGCTCAAGCAATTCAGCCACATAATCCAGATGCTCGAGCAAATCCCGTATGCCCTCGCCGGTAATTGCGCTGGTTTTGACAACTTCGGTCTGGCCTCCCCACTCAGATGGTGATAAGCCGTGCTCAGCCAACTGCGAGTAGACACGATTGATGTCACAGCCCGGCAAATCTATTTTATTCAGTGCCACAATAATGGGCACGCCGGCTGCCCGGCTATGCGCCATTGCCTCGATGGTTTGAGGCATCACTCCGTCGTCGGCGGCAACCGTCAGCACGACAACGTCAGTCATATTTGCGCCTCTGGCGCGCATAGCCGTAAAAGCCTCGTGCCCCGGAGTGTCAAGGAACGTCACTGTCTTGCTGTCCCAGGTGACCTGAGATGCGCCGATATGCTGTGTGATGCCGCCGGCTTCTCCAGCAGTAACATTAGTTGACCGGATTTTATCCAGCAGGCTGGTTTTACCGTGGTCAACGTGCCCGAGCATAGCAGCAACCACCGACCTTTTCTTGAGATTGTTTCTCTCTCGCTTTTCAAACTCAGCGCGGATTTGTTCCTCCTGGGTAGTCTTGTGCTGGACCACAAGCTCGGCATCGAACTCAATAGCAATTAGCTCCGCCGCCTCGCTCCTTATAACTTGATTGGCGGTTGCCATAATTCCCTGTTGCACCAATCTAGCGATGATGTCGGCCGATTTGACCGCCAGAGCCGCGGATAAATCCTTCACTATAATCGGCTCACTGATCAGGACTTTTTTCGGCCTTATCGGCCCCGCAACCTCCCGCCTGGCTTTGGCAGCAATCTTGCGAGCAGGCCGGAGTCGCAGACCTTCGCCGGCGGCAGCCTCAAGTCTGGCTTGTCTTTCTTCAATATCTCTTTGTCGCCATTTACTCTTGAACTTCGGCTTCTCCGCGACCTCCACATCTCGCCCTGGCTGCCGGTGCCCGACTGTTCGCTCTTTGTGCCGCCGGGACGGATGCTTCTTCTCTCTGGTCGGGGCAAGACCCGGCCTCTCGTCATCATCTGCACCATGCATCAACGGCTCCGTCACAGGCATATCGTACCTGGGCCTTGGTCTTGGCCTGGGCCGCCGCAAAGGTTCCGGTGCTTCGACTCGAACAACCCGCGGCCCGCTTAGCCGAGCCGGCCCGGGCTTCTCCAGCATTGGCCCAGCAGGTAATATGAGCTCAGGCTCCGGCGGCAGCACCTCCACGACAGGCTGTGGCAGCGGTTGCGGTTTTTCTTCAGCTACCTGCGGCAACGGCTGGAGTTCTTTGGCCGGCAAGGGCACCTCCGCTATCACCTCTGCCTGTCTTTCCGGCTCAAGTTCAACCTCAACACCAGGCTCGGCAGCAACCTCGGGTATTTCAACGGTTGGCTCAACCTCCGCAGTTTCTGGAGCTTCAGCCGCTTCTGCGGGAGCTTTTCGCTTGGGCCTCTTTATGACGCGAACTTTCTGCAAATCCACCTTTTCCGCGGTCTCAACGGTGGTGATATTGTCTCCTTCGGTGAACCACTCTCGAATAGTAGCCGCCAGACCTGCCGAGATCGCCGACATGTGGTTCTTGACGTCCAGACCCTCATCCTGGCACTTCTTTACAATCGCAGTGCTTTTTACCCCAAGCTCCGTAGCCAGAATGTAGACCCTTGTAGCGGCCAGGAAAGCCTCCGGTCATTAACCTTGTTCTTCTTTGTCAGTCGTTTTTACCTGCTGAGCCAGTTCCTTTTCGGCCTGTTTTTGCTTGGACTCAGCCGCCAAATTCCGAGCTTCCTCGTGTGCCGCCGCAACCAGCCTCTCGGCAAGGTCCGGCTCAATCTTCAACTCGTTAGTTAGCGGTGCAGCCCCTACGTCATCCAGATCGAGAACGGATATGACTCCCAGCGCTATCAATTTGTCAACGACTATTTCATTGGCGCCTTCTACGCCTTTGACACAGTTTGTCAGGGTCTCAATGCTCTGATTGTATTCGTCCGGCGTCAGGATATCGATATCCCACCCGGTCAGCCTCGCAGCCAATCGAACATTCTGCCCGTGTTTGCCGATGGCCAGGCTCAGTTGGTCTTCTTCGACCACCACCGTCGCCCGGCCCAGCTCGAAACACAGGGCGATCTCGCTGATCTTGGCCGGCATTAGCGCATTAGCCACCAGCACCTGTGATGAGTCGTTCCAGCGGACAATGTCTATCTTTTCTCCGCCGAGCTCATCGACAATATTCTTTATTCTGCTGCCCCGCACGCCCACACACGCCCCGACAGGGTCAACCTTGTCATCGAGCGAGGCGACTGCAACCTTGCTGCGGTATCCTGCTTCTCTGGCGAGCGCGCGGATTTCGATAATGTTTTCGGTGATTTCCGGAACTTCCGACTCAAACAGTCGGCGAACAAAATCCGGATGCGTCCGCGATAGGATGATCTTAACCTGATTGGAGGTCTCTTTAACATCCAGAATCAGACATCGAATTCGCTCGCTGAGCCGATGCGTCTGACCCATTATCTGCTCTGCTTTGGGCATAAAGCCCTCCACCGCCTGGCTCAGACTGACAATCAGGGTTCCGCCCTCGTATCGCACGACTGAGCCGCTTATGATTTGCCCCCTTCGCTGGACGAAATCTGCGTAGATGCTGCCCCTTTCATCTGCCCTTATTTTCTGGATCATGACCTGCTTAGCTGTCTGGGCGGGGATTCGGCCGAGCTGCCTTACATCAATTTCCTGGTCGTCTTTGTAGGCGTTGACCTGCCCGGTAGTCCTATCAATGCGCACGACAATATTGCTCTGCAGATCACCGAAATGCTTTCTGATCGCAGAGACCATAGCCTCTTCCAGGTCGGCAAAGATGGACTCCTTGTCGATATTCTTGTCGCGGGCAATGTTATCGACAATTCTGAGCAGTTCCTGACTCATTTGGCCCTACTTTCTGCTCCGGCACCGCAAATTGGTGCTGGACAAAAAAAAGTGGAAACTTCGATAGTCTCCACTTCAAAGACACCGCGCCGAACCCAGGTTGTAGTCTACCCTTGGCTACATCAGTCAGCTCCGATAAGGGTTCCAGTCGCCGTTTCTGGACGAATATAGGAACCCGACTACAAACCCATTCGCTTCACGACACTGAAGCAGAAACATCGATTCCCAAGCCGCCATTGCCACGCAAGCACAGCAGCGTAAACGACCTCTTGGCCTACCGTGCCGCACTGGACACCCGCCCTGTCGAAAACATTTCAAGCACCTCTTAAGCAAAACTTAGCCTTGGCAGCCGTTAATCTTCATAGGCAAACTCAATATGCTAATCGTCAAAGACCCTAAGAGCAATAATTTTTTTGTAGAATCTGCACATTTTTCGGCACACATCGGGCAAAGGACGCATTCTCAGGCCAAAACCTGCCAAATGCCTAATAAAGTCCTATAATTCCCTTGACATTTTTCCTCATTCAAATGTATCCTGTACTCAGTTTCAGGAGGAAAAAGTGCGCGGGTAAGTTACTTCAGACAGGGCAGGGGTATGTGCGCAGATTGTACCGCGTATTGCTGGATTTGGCCCGGCCAGAGAACCTCGTGTTCTCGCGGCCGTTTTTTTTATGCGCTTTGGGCAGAAGGGATAGTGTCAAATGAAATGGTTAAATGGTTACAGAATCAGGTTAGTATTATCTGGATTTTTTGGCGCTATCGTGCTCGGCGGTGGGAGTACGAGGGCAGATTTTACCTTCGGCGAACCCACGAATCTCGGGCCGAACATCAACAGTTCGTCAATCGAGGTTGACCCAAGCATCTCGGCGGACGGTTTGGAACTATTCTTCGAGTCCCGCAGACCTGGCGGGCACGGACCCGCTGATATATACGTGTCAAGACGGGCAAGTAAAGATGACCCTTGGGGACCTTGTATGAATATCGGGGCCCCGGTCAACACAGCGTATTATACCCAATCCCCGAGTATCTCGGCTGACGGTCTCTCGCTGTACTTTTCCTCTTACATCAGGCCCGGTGGGTATGGCAGCGATGACCTTTGGGTAACCACGCGAACAAGCGTCTCGGATCCCTGGGGACCGCCTGTGAATCTCGGAGCGACCGTCAACACCTCGACTTACGACTGGATGCCGAGCATCTCAGCCGACGGCCTGGTGCTTTTCTTCATGTCCGGTCGCCCTGGCGGGTTCGGCGGTGACGATCTATGGTTTACAAGCCGGGCAACGAAAAATGACCCCTGGGGCAGTCCGGTGAATTTAGGGGCCACAATAAACAGCTCTCTTAATGAGGCTTGCCCGGACATCTCTGCCGACGGCCGTATGTTATTCTTCAGCGATCACATGCTTGGGCCATTTCGGCCCGGCGGTTATGGTGGGCAGGACATATGGCTTACGACAAGGGCAACAACAAACGATCCCTGGGGCGACCCGATGAATCTCGGACCAGTTATCAATAGCTCGGATTGGGAGTTTTCGCCGAACATCTCAGCCGATGGTTCCACCCTGTATTTCGCTTCCATGCCTCCCGGCGGAACTGGCAACGCGGACCTCTGGCAGGCACCGATCATTCCGGTCGTTGACTTCAACGGCGACGGAATTGTAGATATGAAAGATCTTTCCAAACTTGCCCAATACTGGGGCCAGAATGAATCATCAGTTGACATGGGTCCTATACCTCTGGGCGACGGCACTGTAGATATCCAGGATGTGGCTGTTTTAGCTCGATACTGGCTTAAAGAAATTGGCCTGATAGCCTACTGGAAGTTGGATGAAACAGAAGGGGCGATAGCCCACGACAGCGTGGGTGATAATGACGGCACGCTCAATGGCAATCCCGTCTGGCAACCTAACGCTGGTAAGGTAAACGGAGCGCTCGAGCTCGACGGCACCGATGATTATGTTAGCACGCCCTTTATCTTGGACCCGGCAGCCGGGGCGTTCAGCGTCTTTGCGTGGGTACAAGGAGGTGCTCCAGCGCAAGTTGTCATATCCCAAACACGCGGGGCGAATCGGCTTTCTGCAAGCCCTGCGGAAGGCAAATTAATGACGGAATTGAAGGCCACCGGCCGCTTTGGCACGCCATTATTCTCAGAGGCAGTGATCATAGACGGCGATTGGCACCGAGTGGGCCTCACGTGGGACGGCTCTACCAGAACTCTATTTGTGGACAACGTCGAGGTGGCTAAAGGCACGCAGGGTACTTTGGCCGGGTCAACCGGCGGCTTGTACATTGGTGCTGGCAAGAATCTTGAGCCCAGCAGTTTCTGGACCGGGCTGATTGATGATGTCCGGTTCTACGACCGAGCGATCAAACCATAAGTTACGGGCTTTTTCCCACACGTCTTTGGATGGAGGGTTACGGCCAGAGTCTGCTGTCAAGCCATTCGGTGGCCAAAAGGGCTAAGTCGCGGAGGTCTATCCGGTCATCAGGATATAAATCGGCAGGCGACAACAACGCCAAATCGAAAATGCCTGTGCCGTTGGTCACGATGTACGCAACCTCGGGCTGCGAAAGAGCGTAATCGTAAATGCGAAAATCATCAAGCAAGCCATCGTACCGGCCATACCAGCCGGAGCCAATCTCAAATGAGCTAATGCCGGTTATCGGGGAGCCCGCACCGATGCGGCTGTCGTAAAGAACGCCGTTAAGAAAGACCTTCATAGTGCCCGTGTTGGCGTCTTTGGTGAAGGCCCAATGGTTCCACCTGCCTGTCCATTCGGCCTTGGAGCGGTGGAATCCGCTGAGGCGGCTGTCAAACGACCAGGGGTAGCCACAGTCCCAATTATATTTGCCGGCCAGGGCAACGCCCTGGACTGGATCAAACCGGCCTTGAGACCGGTGCCAGCAGCCGAGGTTTATAGCTATGGTCGGATTCCGGACGCCATAAGTATAATTTGAACAGCACACCGTATCGGTATGGTGTGGTGAATCTTTGCCGTATTGCCAGAAGGCAATTGTTATCCTCTGGTTGACTTTGCTAAACAGCTCAGAGGCGCCATCTATGCTCACGGAATCATCGAATCCATCGAAGGTAATTGCCTGCCCAAAAACGCCGGGGGCATAGGTCGGGCTGCCATGAGGTATGCCGTGACTGCTGCCGATGCTGTCGTGGGCGTCGCCATCGAATTTGTACCAGGCCAGCGGCGGCTTGGGCGCCGCTACCGGATAAACGTTATACCCTCTATCCAACCAGCTATCGGTCATGTCCTGGACATCCTCAAAATCAACGGCACAGTCGCCGGTCAGATCGGCATGGGGCCTATTCTCAGGCAGGCATCTGGCCGGATGCAGAGTAATATCGTCGAAGTACACGGTGCCGACGCCGCTGCCTATCGGCTCATTCATCGCGGCGCGAAAACCAATGGCAATGGTCTCGACATTGGCAAGATTCAGCCCAGTTAATCCTTGCACGGGAATTCGCCAGGTCTGCCAGGTTTGCTTCTTGATGTTGTTTGCATCGCCGTCGTATGGCACCCTCACGGTGGTATTGCCGTCGCCAAAAGCGACGTACATCTGTCCGTTGGCCTCGTTACCCGGCCGACCGTAGAAAAATATCTCCAGAGATTTAACGCCGGCCGCGGCCCAATTCTGTGGATGGCTGAAGGTGCGAATAGCCTCAGAATAGAACTCACGGTCGTAGTAGTAGTCCAGCTTCATCGCCTGCCGACACGAGCAAACCGGATCGATCGAAATGTCTACGAACGCCTCGCCTATTTGTCTCCACGTCTCATATATCGGCTTATTTTGCCTGTTGTAAGACTCAAAATTGTCCAGCACGATGCGGTCAACGACCGTAAAGCTCCAGATGTTGCCCATCCAGGGACTATTTGGGTTGGCATCGTTGACCTCATCGACCCTCCAGTAATAAGTTTTGCCCAATTGCAGGCCGCCGGGATCGAAGCTATTGCCGTCCTGCGGCTGCACAGGGCTGCTGAGAGGGGCGGCGTTTGCGCCGACGTCGTCCAGACTGGTGCCGAGGTAAACTACATGCTTTGCGGCATGGCGTCCGGGCGACCAGCTAAGGACAACGCTGGTCGGCACATTTGCGGCGCCATCAGGCGGGACGGGGCTGCCAGCGGTGTCGCCGCGAGCAATGTAAATTCGCGCCATCACACTCGCTATATCGAAACCTGGTGAGCCGCCCTCGTTATCTACCGCGACAATACGCACGGCACAAGGTGCGAAGGGCAGCGACAGACCGGCGATATCCAGAGCAATCAGAGTCGATATATCCAGGCCGGTATCCAGACTGCGTACTGCGTCAAGCAAGTACTCTTGCTCCGCACCGTCTGTGAGGAAAATGAGGGCTTGTTCTCCGCACTGACCTTGCTCGATAAGGAATATGTCGTCGCCTGGCCCATCCACAATTGGGCCGCGGAACTGCAGCTCCACCCAATGGTCGGTCGGCAGGGTAACGCCTGAGACTTTTGACGGCGGAGGCCCGACCAACAACAACGCCGGCTCTACCGAAACGGGCCAGCGCCCATCGACATCCATACCCTTCCAGCAGTCTTGGTCAGAATTGTAGATATCGACCAGGTGGCACGGGTATTCGAACCTTTGTTCGTCGGCTAAAACATCACCGGCGAACAGAATGAGCAAGGAAATAACACCTAAGGTCAGTGCATCAACTTTTCTCATTGTTACCCTCCAGCTCAACTGCAGAGCTGAATTATGAGGTAGCAAGGCCCGAAAACTAAAGGAATTATACCAGCTTTGTCTTGGTATTACAAGGCAAATGCTGGTAGACTTGCGGCGGGTATTAAATAGCGGTAGGTGAAAGTAGCACGACAGAACCGTGCAAGAAAGGGCAACCATAATGACTGATTATTCAATAAGTCCGGCAGGTGAAAAACTTCTGCTTCCCCCACAAGACCAGTACCCCGCAGAGTTCGAGCGTATTCAATCACTGGTAAATCTGGCCCGCAGCGAGGGCAAGGAAATCGTGGTGGTGATGGGCGTCGGTTTTGTCGGCGTGGTTATGGCAGCCATTATCGCCGACACTTGCGACAGGCAAACCGGCAAGCCCGGCAAGTTTGTCATCGGCTGCCAGCGGCCAAGCCCTCGAAGTTACTGGAAGATTCCGCTGCTCAACCGAGGCCAGTCACCGGTAAAGGCCGAAGACCCTGAGGTTGAACCGATGATTGCCCGCTGCGTGCTAGAGAAAAAGACGCTCGTCGCCACGTACAACAGTGACTGCCTCAAGCTGGCTGACTGCGTGGTCGTGGATGTCCAGTGCGATTATGCCAAGCAGGACCTGGGCAACATGCGTACCGGCAGAGTCGAAATGGGTGCTCTGGAATCAACAATGAAGACCATCGGCGAAAAAATACCGCCGAAATGTCTGACACTGATAGAAACCACAGTCGCACCCGGCACAACGGAATTTGTTGCCTGGCCAATTATGAAAAAGGCTTTTGCCGCGCGGGGCATAGCGTCCGAGCCGCTGCTGGCACACAGCTTCGAGCGAGTTATGCCGGGCAGAAATTATGTCTCCTCGATTCGAGACTTTTGGCGGGTGTGCTCCGGATGCAACGCAGAAGCAAGGCAGCGAGTAGAGAAATTCTTGACAGAGGTCCTGAATACCGAAGAGTTCCCGCTGACCATTATGGACCGACCCATCGAATCAGAGACCACCAAAATTGTGGAGAACTCGTTCCGGGCGACGATGCTGGCGTTTCTTGACGAATGGAGTCTGTTCGCCGAGCGTAATGGCGTGGATTTAATTAAGGTCATCGAGGCGATTAAGGTTCGGCCCACACATAACAACATAATATTCCCGGGCCCAGGCGTAGGCGGATACTGTCTGCCGAAGGACGGGGGCCTGGGCTACTGGGCGTACAAGCACATACTTGGTTTTGACGATGAAATATTCAGGATAACCACAAGGGCTATCGACATTAACGACACTCGCGGTCTTCACGTGGCGGAACTAACAAGAGATGCCCTGCGAAATATGGGCCGGCAAATAGCGGGGATAACGGTGCTTTTGTGCGGCGCCAGTTATCGCCAGGATGTTGGTGACACCCGCTACAGCGGCTCGGAGGTAGTTGCTCGAAGACTGACGGAGATGGGTGCAGAGATGCGAGTCCACGATCCTTATGTTGAGCACTGGTACGAGCTGGAAAACCAGGATGTGTATCCGGCAATCGGCCAATCCTTGGCGAGATTCTTCCGCAACCAGGAGAATTTAATGAATATCAGGGTGCAACGCGACCTTCCAGGCGCCCTCAAAGATGTTCAGGCAATTATACTCGCTGTGCCGCACAGACCTTATTTGCACCTTGAGCCTGAGAAAATAGTCGAATGGGCAGGCGCACCGCTGGCAGTTATTGATTGCTACGGAATATTGGATGACAAAAAAATCCGCCGATATTTTGAACTTGGCTGCGAAGTAAAAGGCCTTGGCCGAGGACACATCCAGCGAATAAAAGAGCAGGTACGCAAAAAACCTTAAAACGAGCAAAATCCCAAAGGTTACTACCGCACGATCTGGGCGAAGAACCTCGACAAAAATGGTATGGTTGTGCGACAAAATGCATCATCCGACAGCGACAAATCCGGTCCTGGAGTACGGCAAAACTGTCGCACTACTATTATTAATACTATAACAGAGAACAATGAAAGAACCATTGCGTCGCCTACGCCTACGCCTGCTGTGGGGCAGGCTTCGGCGACGCTTGCGCATCGCAGGGGCGTTTCCGCTGAGGGGCTGGAAAAGTTCAAGGTACATTTTGGCCGAGCAACGGTGAGTTGGACTCCATTGACGCAAGAGCAGTTCGCCAATCGCCGAGTGGTTATCTTCGCCTGTTGTCCATCAGCAGCATCGTCCTGTCGTATTTGTCCGGCGACAAGGTCTTCTTCAGTATCTCGCGAATCTCCCGCATGGGCGTTCGCTGTGTGGTATGGGCAATAATGATATGTTCGTTTTGCAGCTTCTGAATTAGCTGGGCAAATTCGTTGACGTGCATATGCTTGCCGGCTTCGGCTCTTCCGGCGTGATCGAGTTCGTAGAACGTGCACTCGGCGATCAAAATCTTACTTTTGACGATGTAATCTAACTGCGAAAAGTCCACGTACTGCGTGTCGCTGATATAGGTGACAATCGGGACCTCAAGCGGGTAGTCAATTTGCACTGCCTGTTTCTTAAGCTCGACGATTTGCGGTGCGGTGAGTTTTGCATACTCAGGCCTAATCTTCTTGCGCTTTTCGATTATACTATAGCCTACAGAGCATTGGCCGTGCTTCGTGGGAAATACCCTGGCGAATAAATTCGGCTTTATCTGGTATTCGTCGCCGGGCTGGACGCCGACTAAGTTATTGGGCACCTTATTTCCATCAAGCCGACCCCACGCATCGATTATTTCTCTCATCGGGGCCAGCAGATCCCACGGAGCCAATATCGTTCCGGCGGGTAGGCCGCAAAAATTTCGCTGCGATAGATAATATGCAAAGCCCGCAGCATGGTCCATGTGCCCGTGGGAGAGCAAAACGTGGTTTATGGAGATTATCTGATCGGGGGCCTTGCCGACATCGAAGCAGACGTCCAACTGTGGTATGGCGACCACCGTTTCTTCGCCTGCAATCGAGTAACCGATGATTTCCAGCTCGTCTATCTTGACTTGTGCTAAATTGTGGCTCGCCATTTAACTTCGAATAACGTAAATACCCTTTGAGTACGTTGAAGAATGCCATCGCCGTGCCGGCGACCGCTAAACTAGATAGTAGACCGGTATTTCTGCTGTGTCAATTTGTTTTTGACCCGCTCGGTGCGGGCCAGTACACTCAGGTAGTATGTCATTCTGAGCGAAAAAAGCCTTTGCCCTGAGCGAAGTCGAAGGGGAAGAATCTGGCCTGTGTTACCCAGATGCTTCGCCTCTTGGGTCAGCATGACAGGTCCTCAAAACGAGAGTCTCAGGACTGCGAGGAAATGACGATGAAGATCTTTAGAACACTTCTTGCCGGTTTCTTGGTTGTTGTTTCAGTTCGAGCGGCAAGCACTGCCGCGCAACTTGACCGAGGCAAACTGCCCGGCAGACAGGTCAAGGTGGCTGCCATCTGCATCGGCTTCGGCGGCGAATACGACCTGAAGCTGAAGCAGGCCATCGAGCACCTGCATACAGCCGGACAGAATGGCGTGGATATTGCCTGTCTGCCGGAGGAATTCGCCGGCACTAAAGCCGAGTCCATTCCAGGCCCTACAACAGAAGCCGTGGCAGAACTGGCTAAGAAGTACAATATGTACGTTATCTGCCCGATACGCGAACAAGCGGGCGACAAGCAGTACAACACGGCGGTCTTGATTGACCGCAAGGGCAAGGTTGCCAGCTATTATCGCAAGGTTTTCGTGTTCTGGGACGAAGGGCTGCATTGCAGCACTGAGGGCGCCAAGGCTTTCGATACCGATTTTGGCAGAATCAGTATCCTGACGTGCTTTGATCTGAACTTTCCCGAACTATGGCAGCAGTGCGATAATCTGGATGTGGCTATTGTTTTTTGGCCGAGCGCTTATGGCGGAGGCTCGCCGCTGAACGCCTACGCGATACTTTATCATTACTACATTGTGCCCGTCGGAGCCGGCAACATCATTGACATCACCGGCAAGACCGTCGAGAACGTTGAGAAGCCCTGTCCGAAACAGTTCATAGCAACGCTCGACCTGGACCGTGCCTTTGCCCATCACGACTTCAATCGAGAAAAGGTCGAGAAAATGCTCGGTGAGCACAAGGACGAGATAAAGGTCGAGCGGAATCTAAGTGACGAGGACCTGGCGCCGTGGTGGCTGTTCAAGGCGGTCAAGCCTGGCGTCCGTGTGCGAGAGCTGCTAAAGCAATACGGGATCGAGACGCTTCGCCAGTATCAGCATCGCAGCCGAACGCAGATTAACGAAGCCCGCCAGCAGGGCAAAAAAATATAACCCGATTGAGGACTTTCCTGATGCCCGATAGGCGAACACATAGAGGGCCGCATCCGCAGGACGCGAAATTGTTTTCGCCGGATAAAATCGGCAATCTGCGGGTGGCGCTTGCCGACTTTTCGCTACTATTGACCAAAGGCTACGCAGGAAAAAGTGCCTTGAAATTGGTCGGCGACAGGTTCTCGCTGACCGAAAGACAACGATTGGCTATTATGCGAAGCGCCTGCTCCGACCAGCAAATGGTATCTCGTAAGCAGCGCGAGGTTAAGATTGCCGACCTTGCCGGCCAACCTGTCGCTATTGACGGTTACAATGCTTTGATAACAGCGGAGGCAGCCATGAGTGGTGGCGTGATTTTTAAGGGCCGGGACGGCTGCTTCCGGGACCTGGCAAGCATTCACGGAACATACCGAAAAGTTACTGAAACGATACCTGCTGTTCAGCTTATAGGCGATTTTCTAAAAGAGATCGGCGTGGCAAGTGCTCTGTGGCTGCTGGACAGCCCCGTCTCTAACAGTGGCCGGCTGAAAACATTGATCGGTCAACTGGCACAGAAAGACAATTGGAACTGGGAGATTAGACTTTCATTAAGTCCTGATTTTGAACTTACGAAAACCGACCTGATTGTAGTTAGCAGTGACAGTGTTGTTCTCGATGGCTGCAAGAGATGGACTAACCTCGCCGCAGAGATAATCACACAGAAACTCCCATCGGCAACTGTGCTTGACCTTGGCCCTGAGCAGTTCCTGAACGCTTCGAAATAAGTAAGGCGTCCCCCCAAGTAACAATTGAATCCAGACAATTTATGCTATTTCGGATCTTCACCTATTATTCAATTATGCCCTTGCAACAACGCAGAGAATGTATCTCTTCTGCCGGTAATTTCTATTATTAGATCAGTGTTATTATCTATTTCACATCCCAAAACACCTCCTCTTTGAAGTAATTCCAAAGCTTTGTCAATATCACTTGTGGGAAATCTACCTTTCAAACCAGGAACACCAAACTTAGAGAAATCAGTCAGAAAATCTTTCTTTGTAAATTCGAAATTCTTCCCCATGGGAAGAAGAGGGATAAGGTAGCTAAAATTCTTGTCTCTTCTTTGAAAAAGACCAATCATTGTTTTTAACTCTTCTTCTATTTCAATGGTCCTATCTATACACCAAAAATATCTTCCCTCAAGAACTGTAGCAGAACTTGGGCCAATAAATGGATTTTTATGTTCTTTTATATGTGCTTTAAGTCCTGGAGAGATTGTCACTTCTTTCCCATCTATCCATTCTGGTTCATAAGATTTGTCAATCTCTTCTAGAGGAGGATGAGATATTATTACTTTATATTCGCCTCTTCTTAGTTTTAGATAAAGTGGTGTTTTTCCCACATAATATGGGGATGCATTTTCTCCCTTTTTTACTCTCTCAACATATTTCCACGTCAGCCCAGAAAAATACTTGGGGAACACGAATACGTCTAATTTAATCGGAACAGAAGACACCCATAAACCCTCTGAATAAGTTTCTGGTATTTTGTGAGGTAGATTTGTTTTGATTTCCAAAACAAAACTGTCCTGCCACTCAGTTAGAGTTTTTCCTTTTTCTGGTATAAGTTTTGCCACTCTATCAATAGGAATAGAAAAATTCAGGTTTTGTCCCTTAGCCATTTGAAAGGTTGCAACTCCAATAACATGGCCTTGCATATTAACTACAGGGCTTCCACTGGAACCAGGAGATATAGGAGCAGTAATCTGAACAACTTTTCCATATGCTGAAATCTCCCGAACTGCAGAGACAATTCCCTCTGAAACTGTTTGCTCGAGTCCCAAAGGATTACCAATCACCATCACCTGTTCACCAACGTTAGGGAAGGAAGTGCTTATTGTAATGGGGTGCACTACTTCACCAGGAATAGCCACAGAAAGAAGAATAATATCAGCCTTGCTGTCTTCAGCAAGAACTTCTTTAACAGTATAGATATTCCCATCAGCAGTTTTCACTTCTGCACGGTTTGCTCTCTCAAGCACATGCCCATTAGTAATGATATAACCTTTCTCGTTGATAAAAAATCCGCTTCCCTGACCGTAGAGCTTACCTTCTTTGTCATAGGCAAGTATAACAACAACCGATGGACTTATCCTTTTGACTATTGCTGTTAAGTCTTCTTGTGCTATTGTCAACGATGAGGAAAATATTGTAAGACAAATAAGAAAAACAATCCGAATCATTAAAAAATGTCTATTTATCATCATATCTTCACCCTTTATTAGTATTAATTTTATAAGATTTAGTATTTCTTTATTCCCAGAATTCTTCGTACACCATACTTATTTCGGTCTTTCCGGCTTTTCGGCCAGGCTTATTTCGCCGTAGAGTTGGCCACCAGTGTTTATATTGATCCGCATAACATCCACATATACTTCGCTTACGGCAGAAATCATAGCATAGCACGTCGGGCAAGTCAACAGGGGCGGCAAAAGTCCGTCGCTCGTGGCTCGTCGCTCGTATCTCGTAAAAAAACACTGGTTCCGCCACAGAGTTCACAGAGCCCACAGAGAGAATAAGTGGTATCTTTCTCCCACTCTGTGCCCTTGGCGGTAAAAAATATAGGTTAGTGAATAAGCATTCGAATGGTCTCGAGGTCGATCTGTTTAAGAGAGTCGCAGACTAAATCGGCTCGGGAGAGATTTGCTGCGCTTGTGGAATTTGTCACGGCGATGCACTTGGCTCCGGCGGCTTTGGCAGCCTGTATGCCGTTGGGAGCATCTTCTATAACGACGCAGTTGGCTGGCTTAATACCCATGCGCTGGCCGGCAAGCAGGAAAAGCTCAGGATGCGGTTTCTTATTTTTGACTTCGCTGCCGGTAACGTAAATCATTCTCTTGTAGGGGACTTTCGCTGACTCCAAAATAGCTCGTGACAGTTCAAGCGTTGCAGATGTAGCGATGGCTAATCGAAAATCCCGCCTTTGCAACGCCTCGTTTATCAACTCCAAAACGCCCGGAAATGCAGGCAATGGCTCTCTTTGCATTGCCTTTATCAGATACTGCTCACGTAGCTCTGCTGCGGCTTTCAACTGTTCATCCGTTAGTTTCACAGCGTGGACTTCCGCCGCCGCCTGGATATACCGCTCAGCTCCTCGGCCGATACCCGCGGCAAAATCCTCAGGCTTAACGCCTTTTACGCCCAACACGTCCTCGAAGACTCTGATAGTAACTTTGGCGTTAACCGGCTCGGTATCGGCAATCACGCCATCAACATCGAATATCAAACCGTATAACTTATTCATGGTGCTCAGCGTATAGCACTTATTGTATAGTTATTCAACCAATAAACTTGCTGATGAGAGGTGATCAGGTGAGAAATAGGTCAGAGCTCTTGTCAAGCTGTGGGAGGAATCCGGGGGCAGCGTTTTTTGTGCAGCGAAAAAACATGGCCGTGGGCCCGGCTGCCCACGGCCAGCAATGTTACATACACGCCCCCCTATTGAAACTAAACGTGTATTTGTTGGCATTAAAACCCCGCAATAAATTGCGGGGCTAAATATCTGGCAGTGTTTTGGCGCTTCCAGCGCACGATGTCTTGCGCTCAACCGCTGCCTTGAAGAGGCTTTTGGGTTCGCTCATCCAACTCTTCTTTCATCAATTTGGCGGCACGCCAGGCAAAATCTTTGCCCAAATCAATGCACTTGTGCATCCCCTGATTGAGAGATTTGGCCAATTCGTCTGATTTGAATGCCGCGTATGTAAAATCTTTAGCACCGGCTTGGTGAGCGGACTTTTCCGGTGCAGGAGCCAAAGTATAAACTGCTGTGGCAAAACCAGAAAAGTAGACTATCAGCAAGAAAATCAGTTTGCTTCTCCAGCCGCACATTGGAGGCTACCCCCCTTCCGAATGCTATCTTCGTTTCGGCACTCCCCCGCCCTATTGTTTCGCACTTGCCTTTAATAAATACTTACGATAAAAAAGCCCGTATGTCAAACGAAAATCTCGACATTGGATAATAAATCACATCGTTGCCGGCGTGGGCTGTTTGTGCTCCTCAAATTGAATTCCGGCACGAACTTGGTCCCCGGGTCTAAAAGGCAGAGGTTCTGCGAATCGAAGGGCAACCTGCCGAGAAAACCTGTGCACCTCGTGGACTCGGCATATCCGACCGGAGCGAGTGAAATTTGCCATCTCGAAGGACGCATCCGAGCCGAACAGAGGAACACTGAAGTGAGCCGTTATGTGCTGGCCGCAATAAGGACAACTGTCGTCGATGTAGCAGCTAAACGCCACACCGCTACTGGAGATGTCGAGCATCTTGCCTTGTGAAAGTCCTTCGTCACAATCCTCGGTGAACCAGATGGGCCAGTAATACTCCAGCCGATGCTCTGTTCTTCGCTCATTTATTCTGACCATCTTGGGGTATGCGTCCGCTTCCCGGCAAAGTTATCTGCTATTACGTGCCCTCATCCACTGTTTGCGATCCCCCCACACATAAATTCTAACACAAAAAACGCCATAGCCAAATGATTAGCGATTTTTTTGGCACAGAGTGGCTAATTTCCATCCAGAATCCTCTTCAAGGTTTTGCAGACAATTGCCACTTCGTCTTTGGCCAGATTATTATAGAATGGCAAAGCGATTGTTCGCTCACAGACGGACTCGGCAATAGGAAAATCGCCCTGCCTGTAGCCAAACTGCTCAGCTATGAACGGCTGTAGATGCACAGGCGGAAAATAATTACCGACTTGAATACCCCTGTTTTTCATATCTTCCAAAATCCTGTCGCGCTGCTGAGCAGTAAATCTATCTGCCAACCGAACGACAAAGACAAACCAGCTCAAGTCGCAACCCTTTGCAGCAGCAGGCACTATCAGTCTATCATCGTCTGCCAACATTTCTCGGTACCATCTTGCGACCTGCTGGCGTTTGGCTTTGATTTGGTCTATTCTGCGAAGCTGCACAATACCCAGTGCGCAATTGATGTCACTGAGCCGGAAGTTATAGCCCAGCCGTTCGTGAGCCAGCCACTTGCCGTCTTTGCTTCTGCCTTGATTCCGCAGCGACACGCAGATATCCGCCAGGTCATCGCGGTCGGTCAAAATCATTCCGCCCTCGCCGGTGGTTATCTGCTTATTCGGGTAAAAACCAAAGACACTCATCGCGCCGAATGTGCCTGCCTTTTTTCCGTTCAATGTGGAGCCGAGCGCTTCACAAGCATCTTCGATTACCATCAGATTGTGTTTTTGGGCAATCTCACAGACCTTGTCGATGCCGGCAGGATTGCTGAAAATCTCTACCGGCAAAATCGCCTTTGTCCGGCGGGAAATCTTAGATTCAATTCTTGCAGCATCTATATTGAGGCTTTCCGGGTCAATGTCTACAAAGACCGGCTTGGCGCCAGCCATCATAATAGAGGTCGCAGATGCGATGAACGTAAACGGCGTAGTAACGACCTCATCGCCGGGGCCAACGCCCAGTGCCAGCATACATAAGAACAAGCCGCTGGTTCCACTGTTAACAGCCACCGCACGTTTAGTGCCGATGTAGTCAGCAAATGCCCGCTCAAATTCTGCTACTTTCGGGCCGAGTGAAAGATCGGGACTGCGAAGGACCGAACAAACGGCTGCGATTTCTTCCTCAGTGATGTCCGGCCGCGATAAGTATATTTGCATTAGAAGAGTCTCCTTGTCAAACTGATGCTGCACCAACCGTACAGAAGAATTGTACCGCTCGTAGCGGGCAAATCAAAGACATTTTACGCCCGTGCGTCACGGCGATGAACGCAACAAGGGTTTATGGGACGCAACGTTCCGGAGACAGGCGTTTATTAGCTGTAAAGCGGAAATTGTGACTTCTGCGCTAAACGACCCCCGATTTAAGGCCGAATTAGAGTATGGTTTGAATACAACTTACCGGGAATTTGAACAATGGCAAAAGGCAAAAACGTACTGACAACCGGCGATGTAGCCCGAATCTGTAACGTGGCTCCTCGAACAGTATCGAAGTGGTTCGACACCGGCCAGCTTAAAGGCTATCGCATACCGGGCAGCAAAGACCGCCGAATACCTCTGAGCGAACTAATCCGCTTTATGAAAGTACACAATATGCCCTCGCTGGCGCTGCCGGTCGGCAAAATTCGGATTCTAATAGTCGACAACCAGCAGGAGTCAGCATCTGCTTTAGCTGACGCTTTGAAGACCAAAGGCGGTTACGAAGTGCAAATCGTCGGGAGCAATTTCGAAACGGGCTTAACCATCCACAAATTCGCTCCGCATGTCCTGCTTGTAAACCTTTTGGCAAAAGGCATAGATGCGACAGGTATCTGCGAAAGCATTCGTGCAGACGAAGACCTGCAGACCATTAAGATTATCGCTCTTGCCAACCGTTTAAGCGGCTCGGAATCCGCAGCACTACTGCAGAGAGGCTTTGATGGCTCGGTGTCTGACCCTTCTGATGTCGCCGACCTTATCAAGAACATCGAGCAGGCAACCGCCATTATCTATTAGCCCACCATCGGCGGGACGACTCGCGATCAACCGCAAAGGAAAAAGCCCTTCCAAAAGACGGGCTTTCTTTGTAAATAAACTTTTGCAAAATTCTTGTTTGTAATGTAAACCCTGATGTTTGTTTAGCCGTCGCCGGTACGGCGACGGTATACGCAATGAACGTCAGGCGATATGACTTTTTTGCCAGCGGATATCAAGTCCTTTAGCGAGACTGTTCAGCAGTTGTGGCAGCGGATGAATCCGTGTACACTCTGCCCGCGTACGTGCAAGGTCAACCGAAGCGACGAACAAACCGGCTTTTGCGGCATCGCCGATCTGCCGGTAGTGAGCTCCGTTGGGCCTCATTTCGGCGAGGAAAGCGTCCTGGTGGGGCATGGTGGCTCGGGCACGATTTTCTTTGCCGGCTGCAATTTAGGCTGCGTCTTTTGCCAGAATTTCGACATCAGCCATCACCGGAACGGCAGCGAAGTCACGATCGAGAAATTAGCCGAGTATATGGTCGAACTGCAGGATTATGGCTGCGTCAATATCAATTTCGTCACGCCCACGCACGTTATTGGAGCTATTGTGGCGGCAATCGAATTGGCGCGAAAGTCCGGCTTGACACTGCCAACCGTTTATAATTCGGGCGGATACGATTCGGTCGACACGCTCAAGTTGCTGAAGGGCTACATAGATGTTTATATGCCGGATATGAAATATTCAGATTCCGAAGTGGCTAAGGAACTTTCCGCGGCGCCGGACTATCCGGAGGTGAACTTCGCCGCTGTCAAGGAGATGCACCGGCAGGTCGGCGACCTTCAGGTTGAAAATGGCCTGGCTACACGTGGCGTCTTGGTAAGGCACCTGGTGCTGCCGAACGGCCAGGCCGGCAGCGCCAAGATTGTAGACTTTTTAGCCGAGCAGATTTCTCCGAAAACGGTGATTAACGTTATGGATCAATATCGTCCCTGCTACAAAGCCCACCTTCACCCCCAAATAAACCGCCGCCCCACCCCGCAAGAAATCGACTCTGTCCGCCGGTACGCCGTTGAGAAGGGGCTAAATGTCATTTGTTAATGAGCAGCTCGCCCACCCTTGCAATGTAGACGTGCAATTCGTGCAATTTATAGGTAGAATTCTAATTATGATGTCTGTAGCGGTGAAAGCTCGAATTCCTTTGTGCGTTGTTGACTGCGGGTTGGCCAACTACCGGGAGGCATTGCAGCGGCAGCATGAGTTGCACGAGAAGCGACGCCGGGGCGAAATACCAAACACGGTTCTGATTGTAGAGCATCCGCCCGTAGTTACGCTCGGCGCCCGACAGAGTGCCAACAAACTGCTTGTCAGCCGAGAAGACTTGGCGGCACGACAGATTGATGTTGTCGACATCCGTAGAGGCGGCGGAGCAACAGCGCACAATCCAGGCCAATTGGTTTTCTATCCAATTCTGCACCTGCAAGAGCTTGGACTCGCAATCAACGAATATATTAGACAGCTCGAAACAATAGGCATAGAACTGCTGGAGGAACTGGGTGTGTATATCCAAAGACGTACGGGCTTGCCCGGATTATGGGTCTTGCAAGAAAACTCAAAACTCAAAACTCAAAACTCAAAACTCCGGAAGATTGCCTCTATCGGCGTGCGGGTATCCAAAGGCGTCACATATCACGGCATGGCGATAAACATTCAAAACGACCTGAGCATATTCGATTCGATGGTTCCTTGCGGCCTGGCCGGCGTAGAAATGACATCGGTGCTCAAAGAAACCGGCAAACAACGTTCGATGAGCGAGCTAAAAGAAAAGCTATCGCAATTGCTTGTCAGGCACTTTTCAACCAATCATGAGCGACGAGTCACGAGCGACGGGCAACGGAGGCTGCCGGCCTGGCTGCGTCGGCCTCTGCCGGCCGGCGAGGGCTTCGCTCGCACAGAAAAAGTCTTAACCTCACTGGGTCTTGCGACAATATGTAATAATGCCAACTGCCCCAACCGCGGCGAGTGCTGGTCAAGGGGCACTGCGACAGTCTTGATCCTGGGCAGCGTTTGCACACGAAACTGCAAATTCTGCTCGGTGGCAACAGGCAAACCTCTGCCGCCGGACCCTGCTGAGCCGGCGCGTGCAGCCGAGATGGCTGAGCAACTCAACTTGAAATATCTGGTCATTACCAGTGTGAACCGGGACGATTTGCCGGATGGCGGCGCCGCACATTTTTGTCGCTGTATCAAGAAGGTAAGGCAGCATTGCCCCGATATGAAATTCGAGATACTGACGCCCGATTTTCGCAACTGCCAGGAAAAAGCGCTGCAGATTTTGCAGGCAGCGCTGCCGTTTGTATTCGCCCATAATGTCGAGACGGTGCTGGCCATGTATCCGATTGCCAGAGCGGGCGGAAATTACCATCGCTCCTTAAATCTACTCAGGCTGGCAAAAGAATACTACGGCAACGTCGTGACTAAATCCTCGATTATGCTCGGACTGGGCGAAACGGACGCCGAGGTTGAGCAAGTGCTAAAAGATTTGCGCGAAGTGCGATGTGACAGGATTACGATCGGGCAGTATCTTAAGCCGTCAAAGGACTCGCTGGACGTGGTCGAGTACGTAATACCGGCAAAGTTTGACTTTTGGAGGCAGGAAGCAACTCAATTAGGGTTTTCTTGGGTCATTTCATCGCCTTTTGCCCGCAGCTCATACTTCGCAGAGCTCGTTTTGCCTTAGCACGAAACATTTTCTATACTTTAGTTAGCATATAGAATTTGCTGAAACACAGTCGGAGCGGGGTTTCTGGGGGCGGTTGTATAATGACATCCATTAAGAAGCTGATGTGCCGAATGCGCGCAGGTGTTGCGCTTCTGCTATCGATGATATTCATTGCCGTGTTCTCGGCCTTAGCCGTCACCATGGCAACCATGTCCGGTGCGAACGTCCAACTTGCCTCAAATCAACACAAGATCAATGCAGCTTTCTTAGCTGCCCAATCGGGCCTCGACTGCGCAAAATACATCGCTGGCACGATTACTTTGGGTAAGACCGGATATAACTATGTCACTGACGCCCAGGCCCTTAAAGCCTGGCTCGACCTTTGCCAGTATTTTCAAAACACCAGCCTTGACGGGCAAATAGTTGGATCTGCGACGCGATTCACCGACGCCCGTGGCAGCGGCGACCAGATCGTTACTTCACCCATCAACTTCGGCAGCGTCGATGTGGGCTTTACCATAAGGTTCTGCCGCTATGACAGCGACCCTCGCACAATCAAGCTGCAATCCACAGGAACCGACGGCGACGTGACTCGAAAGATAGGAATGGACATGAAGGTTGCTAAGGATAGGAGCGTCTTGAATTATGCTATCGCCAGCAGAGGGCGTATGTGGCTGACGGGTGACACAACTATTCATGGAGACGTCTTCAGTTCCTGGAACCGTGCCGCGATATCGCCCTACAACATGACCAGCGATTCGAAGATACTGGGCACCATCAATACCGTTCTGACCTTGCCGCAAATTCAAGCACAAACTTATCAATTGGAAACCCTGGACGAAGACGGCAACCCAATGTTTGATGAGAACGGAGACCGTATTTACAGCCCAGGCGACGAAATTCAGGCCTACCATGAGGGCATCAACTATGGACAGCCTTATCAAGACATGCCCGGCATGAAGATAAGCGATTACAACACCGACTCTTATAATGTTGGACTTGCGATTGTGCCAACAAGTGCAAAAAAGGTGGTCGAATATTTCCCTCATCACGCCGGCAATTATTCGTTGCCGAGAGACGGTTCCAGTACATCCTTCACCCGAAATGTGTACGAGAATCAGACCTTCACAAATGCATCGCTGCCTATGAACAGGCATGCACTATTCAAAGACTGCACTTTTGAAGGTGTGCTGTATATTAACTGCTCCAAAACCAGCACTTCCAAATCGTACACAAATAATGTGCGATTCGAGAACTGCACCTTCAATGGCACAATCATTACGAATGTACCGCAGCCATTTAACTGGATAAATAATTGTCTGTATTTCACAGGCGAGGCTGCGTTCAACAATCAGTCCGGCATTCAGGAAGCCACGATCTTAGCGCCGCATTTCAACGTGAACCTCGGCAACACTAACCCGGACAAAAGCGACAACAATGTGCTCACCGGAGCAATAGTAGGTGGGATTGTTGATGTGCGCGGCAACGCCCAAATCTATGGGACGATTATATCCATGTTTGATACGACCCCCTACAGCAGTGGTTACGTGACCAATATTGGTGCGACCCTTGACGATGGCGGCTCCGAGACGACCGAGTTAGGTGACATCGGCGTGATCAGTATTACCCCTGAAGTAGAGAAGATGCTGCCCAGCGGCATCACAAGCCCCATCGTCATCAGGCCTCTGCAAAACACGTACTGCGAAGGATAACCGAAGTAAATGATAAAGAATGGATTAGAAGCTCACTTACTGATTTCTCCAACAACTTTAAGGGGAATATAAAATGAAAAAGTTGATGAACATTATCGTGCTTGTTTTCGTTCTGGCAGTGCTATCCACGGTCATTCTGAACGCAAGCAACACAAGCAGGCTTACTAACGACCAGGCCAATTACCTGGACGATGACCCCAATGAGCCGGAGTTCGCAAGTGTACTAACGGGTAGCCTATTTGGCAGCGATGACGACGATCCTAACGAGCCCGAGCTGCTGTAGCATCATTTAGGTAACTTCTCCGGATCAAAAATGCCTTCTGGAAACTCCGGATCGGCATCCAGATATATAGTTTCTATCTCCTGCCGCTCCGGCGGGGTCACATCCTGGCGATTCTCTCTGGCGAGGATCTTTCTGGGATACCACTGGCCTGAGTCTGTTTGACCGTATTCGAGCACTTCTCTGAAGTAGTAACGGTTAGACCGCGGATATAGTTCGTACTTCTGACAGATATAGTTGCGCTGCGGATTAAGATAGAAGAAACTTCCCTGGGAAACCCCGCCATCGCCAGCGAAACTTGACTTATCCAAAACCGCAATACAAAGAAGATTATTGCTCCTGGAGTAGTCGTCCTCCACTAAGGATACCTTCCAACTGCCCGCAGTTTTCAGAAGCCCATCGGTCCATCCGAACTCGGAGAGAATGTTGCGATAAACCACATACCTGCCCAGAGTGCGCGGGCCCATCCGGCTTTTACCCGGCGAATAGCCTTTATACAAGGTCACCCAGTCTTTGCTGCCGCCGGAGCGATGAAGCCAGCAGGTGTACTCTTCGCCGTATAAGGAGACCTTTTCATGGCTTATGCGGAGCTCCGCTTTAGCTGGGCTTATCCACCATTTCATGATGGAGTCAAAAGAACTACCGGCTTTTTCGATGAACTCCTGCTCAGTGATTGGCTGGAAAAAACAAAGGTCGCATCTCTGCAAGTAATCATCGCAGTAATGTACCTCCACACTATTAATTAGATACGATTCGGGGGATTCTTTGTAGCTGCCGGTCACAAGTATTGCAATGTACCGCCGTGGGCTATTTTCTCGCCCGGCTCTATATCCCGCGACCGCCTGCAGCAGCTCCGGCGTGGGCGAATTGTCCAAAACCTTGGCTGTCTTAGGGCAGCCCAACTCATAAATATCGTTCGGGCCTTTTTCGGGATAACTATATTTCGTGTCTGTGTCGGTGTCCAGCGTCCCGTCGGACATCCAAAACTTGAATGAAGTCGCCAGCGGAAGGTGTCTGTTTCTATCCACAATCAGGATAAACTCAGAAGCCACGTACCGACTGCCTTGCTTTGTTGTCCCATAGTCGGTCGAACAATAAGTATCCGCATCAATGCCCTCGTATGGGCCTACTTGGTGGGTAACGACAGTTCTGCCTTTTTCAAAGCTTTTTTTCCATTTCTCGACAAGAGATTGCGGCGTGGGACGCCACCAGGGATCGTGATACTCGGGCCTATAACCGATCACGACCGTATCGGCTTGTCGGTCGTAAAAAGTCTCCATACAATTGAGGTAATCTTGGCAAGAAAAATCTCCTTTGTCAGACCTCTTAAAGACCAATTTTGCCTTGTAAGAGTAATCATAAAAAACCCATTCTTCGTAGCGGCCTTTATCCCTCGTGCGTTTATTTTCAACTTCATGCACCCAGGCCACTTTTCCCATAGCTTCTACCATCTTGGCGAACGCCGGAGCGGCCATATCAAGGCGGCCGTTGCCACGACGCATCATCAAGGCCACGGCTACGACAATGACCGCTGCCGCAGCGAATTTTGCTGCTCGGCTTTTCAGGATTGTCACCAACACCGAAGCCCTGCCGCCTGAATCACCTGACCGCAAGTCCCCAATTTCTTCGATCACCCTGTTTTCGAGACGGGCTACCATCGGCTGCATTGCCTCGGCGAACTTGCCGAGCAGCTTATCGTCGGCCTGCAAGGCTTCAAGGTACGCCCGGCAAGCGGCACAAGTGCCTATATGAGCCCGCAATTCGGCTGCCCGTTCAGCCGGCAGCACTCCTGACACAAGCTCTGCAATTTGCTCCTGGATATTCTTGCAGTCGTCTTGCATTATGCACCTCGCTGGGCTTCTAATAGTCTGCGTAACTGTTTTCGGGCGCGGCAAAGCCGGGTTTGGACCGCACCCTGGCTGATGTCGAGCGTTTCCGCAATGTTTTTGGCACTTCGCCCATCAAAATAGTACAGCGTCAAGGTGAGTCTCGAATCCTCCGGAAGTTTTGCCAGGGCAACTTGAAGCTCATCATAATCACGCGAGTCCGGCTGAGCTAAATCTGGTTGTCGGTCAGGCACGTTTGCCCTGAGCCTGCGTTTTCGGATAAAGTCAATGCACAAATTCCTCGCGATTCGGCTGATCCACGCCCCAAATTGGCCATCGCGGCGAAGGCCTCTTATGCCCGTAAGACCTTTCAGAAGCGTTTGCTGGGCAATATCCTCAGCATCATACTGATTGTGGAGCATAGCCAGGCAAATCGCAAACACACGGGCCGAATAGGCCCTTACCAGGTCAGTATATGCCGATCTGTCCCCTACCCGGCATCGTGCCACCAAATCTCTTTCCAAATCGCCTTGCAATTAGAGCTCCAATCTGGTTTCCTTAATAATGACGAATGACAAACCGAATGCTGACAGCTTTTTCCCAGGCATTGCTCATAATTTGCTCGCTGAGCTTGTTCCGGGTGCATGTCATGTTTGTAGGTAAAGAGAGGTTATTTCACTGCCTATTATCACAATCCTCAATAGTGAGTCGCCTTTTGTCACCTCGACCGAGGCCACAAGGCCGAGCGGAGAGGTCTGCTTTCAAAGCGGATTTCTCCACTTGCCCCCGTTTCTGTCTTCGACAGAAGACACGGGGGCTTCGGTCGAAATGACATACGTTTTCGTATGCAATTTTTACCAACAATCTTGACATGCACCCCGAACAGAGCTCGTTCCGGCGCAGAGGTTTTCGGCTTCAGCTTCTACGGCCAATTGTATATCATTTAAGTCCGAACAAGAACCGGTCGAGTAAGATATAAATGATGGATGGCCTGAAAAACCTCGTATCTGTTCACCACAGCAGGTTCATGGAAATGGTAGAAGAAGACACAACGACCAGCGAGCACCGGACCGCCGGCGAAAAAACGGCGTCACGCAACAACAATCAGCAGACGAACCTGCCGGAGGTAATTGGCATCCTGCCGATTCGAAATCTAGTAGCCTATCCGGGCACGGTCACGCCATTGGCCGTTGGCCGAGAGACGAGCAAAGCTTTACTCACCGACACTGTGCCTAACGAGTCGATAATAGGTCTGCTGACGCAACGCAATCCTCAAACTGAGCAGCCCGGCTTTGACGACCTGTACTCGGTCGGAACTGCCGCCACCGTGCTCAAGGTAGTCAAGATGCCGCAGGGATCAATCAACGTGTTTGTGCACGGAATAGCCCGCTTCATAATGATAGAGCCGGTGACCACAGAACCATATCTAAAGGCAAAGATACAGATTCTGAACATCACAGCAACGATGACCAAGGGGCTCCGGGCACTTATTGTCAGCGTCCGCCAGACAGCCAGCCGGGTTATAGCCCTAAGTCCCAACGTGCCTGAAGAGGCGTCTGTCCTGCTCGAAAACATCGAGGACCCTTCGGCGCTGGCTGATTTCCTGGCCGCCAACCTCAACCTGGAAGTCACCAAGAAACAAGAATTGCTGGAGGAGTTCGACCCTGCAAAACGTCTGGAAAAAATATCCGTCGTGCTGGCAAGCCAACTGGAAGTTCTTGAACTCAGCCATAAAATCCAGGGCCGGGTCAGAGAATCGATAGACAAGAATCAGCGAGAATATTTCTTGCAGGAACAGCTAAAAGCCATTCAGTCCGAGCTTGGGCAAAAAGACCTGCGAACAGAAGAGCTCAAACAGCTCTCCGACAATATCGCAAAAGCAAAAATGCCGCAAAACGTCGAACAGGAAGCGCTGCGAGAGCTGGATAGGCTGAGCAAGATTCCCGCCGCTTCGCCGGAATACTCTGTTATCCGCACCTACCTGGACTGGGTCTGCGAACTACCCTGGTCGATTGAGACAGAAGACCAACTTGATATCAATAAAGCTGAGCGAATCCTCAACCACGACCACTATGATCTGACAAAGGTAAAAAAACGCATCCTGGAGTTTCTGGCTGTCCGCAAGCTGAACCCGACCGGCAAAAGTCCGATACTCTGCTTTGTCGGCCCGCCCGGCGTGGGCAAAACCTCACTGGGCAAATCCATCGCCCGCGCCATGGGAAGAAAATTCATCCGGATATCACTCGGCGGAATGAGAGATGAAGCCGACATTCGGGGACATCGAAGAACTTATATCGGGGCGCTGCCCGGAAGAATACTGCAGGAGCTGAGAAAGTGCCGGAGCAGAAATCCGGTATTTATGCTCGATGAATTGGATAAGATCGGAGCGGACTTCAGAGGCGACCCCGCCGCGGCGCTTCTGGAGGTGCTCGATCCAGAGCAAAACTTCACCTTCTCAGACCATTATCTGGACCAGCCTTTTGATTTATCTAAAGTGATGTTCATAGGCACCGCGAACTATACCGAGCCAGTTCCGCCTGCCCTGCGCGACAGAATGGAGGTCATCGAGCTGCCCGGCTATACCGAAGTCGAGAAACTGGCCATCGCAAAGAGATACCTCGTTCCGCGGCAGCTCAACGAGCATGGCCTAAACAAAACGCAACTGACCGTAAAGGACGAGGCACTGCTCGCAATAATTCGCAGTTACACGCGCGAAGCGGGCGTGCGAAACCTCGAAAGAAATATCGCGTCGATTTGCAGAGCCGTCGCCAGCGAAATAGCAAAGGGAAAAAAAAGCCGGGCGACTATTGGCAAAAAGGACCTCGCAAGAATCCTTGGGCCAACGCAATTCGAATCCGAACTGGCGCTGCGAACCGGCATACCAGGAGTCGCCACCGCACTTGCCTATACGCCGATCGGCGGAGAGCTGCTGTTTATTGAGTCGGCATCAATGCCCGGCAAAGGAAATCTCCTTCTCACCGGGCATATCGGCGATGTAATGAAGGAAAGCGCACAGGCGGCATTTTCCATCGTAAAAGCAAATGCGAAAAGTCTGAAAGTTGACCCGGATCAATTTAGCAAATCCGACTATCACATTCACGTCCCCGCCGGGGCAATCCCCAAAGACGGCCCAAGCGCCGGCGTGGCGATGTTCACGTCACTAGTCAGTCTTCTGCTGCAAAAACCTACCCGGCCCGATGTAGCGATGACCGGCGAAATAACGCTACGGGGCCTCGTTTTGCCCATTGGCGGCCTGAAGGAGAAAATCCTCGCCGCCAAGCAAGCCGGCATAAAGACCGTCATTCTGCCGGCTCGAAACAAGAAGGATTTGCCCGAAGTCCCCAAAGAAGCCAAAAAAGGCCTCAAATTCGCATTCGTCAAAAACGCAGACGAAGCACTCAAAATCACGCTCGACTCGTCCACCCAGTGAAACACTCACCCACAAAAGGCAGGGTAGATTTTCGCTTTTTCTGCACTCTTTTGATTGTACAGCCAGACAAATTAGGGTAAATATGAACCGCCGCCGATACCTGCCGGCAATAGATTCTTGTGAGAGCTTGCAGCGTAAGTCTAACTGCACAAGGAAGTTACAAAAAAAGCAAGAACAGGCGAAAGGCTTGGTTAAATGAAAGGGAAGAGCCCATGCTAAAGATAGGAATGATCGGAGCTGGTTTCGTGGCTGCATTCCACGAAAGAGCATTATGCTCGGTACGCGGCGTGGAACTGGCTGGCGTTTATGCCCTCAAAGGAGCAGAGGACTTGGCTAAACGGGCATGTGCAGATGGGCTGGGCAAGACCAAGGTCTACAAAAATATTGCCGAGCTTTGCCAGACTGTGGATGTTATCTGTATCTTTGCTCCTAATTTTGCCCGTATTCAAATGATGGAGAACATAGCACAGGCCGTGCGGGCTGGAGCGAAACTGAAGGGCATCATCTGTGAAAAACCGCTTGCCAGAAATTTAGCCGAAGCAAACACCCTGGCAAATACCGCTAAGAAGCTTGGCGTGCCCACGGCTTACTTCGAGAACCAGATTCACATGCCCGGCGTGGTCGAGGCCAGGCGTCAACTGGCAGCAGTAGAAAAGCAGATGGGGGCGGTGCATTTAGCCCGTAGCGCAGAGGAGCACGGCGGACCACACGAGCCGTGGTTCTGGGACCCCACAAGGCAAGGCGGCGGCGTCTGCTGCGATATGGGCTGCCACAGCGTGGCGGTGGGCATGTACATGCTGACACCCAGCGGCAAATCGCCCAACTACCTCAAGCCGGTCTCAGTTTCAGCGAGCATGGCACTACTCAAATGGGGCAAAGAGCCCTGGATCAGCCAGCTTCGCAAGAAGGGTGTGGACTATTCGGCGACGCCGGCTGAAGACTACTCGAATGTCTCCATCATGTTCGAGGACCCGCAGACGGGCGTTCGCGGCGTGGTCGGCGCGATAAATTCCTGGATGTACGATGCGCCGGGACTGCGACTGCTTACCGAAGCCTTTGGGCCGGGCTACTCGTACACGGTCAATTCTCTGCAATCTCCGGCGGGGCTATTTATAAGTGACGCAGCAGCGACTGCCGTTGCCGATAGTGAACTTGCCCTGGAGAAGGCACAGGCGACACGCGGGGCCTTGGTTCTGCAGCCCAATGAACCTGACCTCTACGGATATATCGGTGAGTGGCGAGATGCAATTGCAGCCTTTGAGCAAGGCAAAAATGCGCTACTCGATTTCGAATATGGCCGGCTGATTACAATGCTGATTATGGCTGCGTACATGTCCCACGAGCAGAAAAGGGTTATAGACCTTACCGATTCCAAGGTATTGAAATCGTTAGACAAATACGTTCCACTGATTCAGCAGGGAAAAGGCACAGAAGTGCTTTAAGAGACTTCTTATTGAAAATCGACAATCGAAAATTGACAATTTACGGGTTGGCAACACCGGGGGAAGGCGTGCCGGCCTTCCAGTTGCCTACGTCGTTGCCATAAAGACTGGCCAGCTTGCGAGAAAGGGATAAGCCGCCGCCATCGGCTTCGACAGGCCAAAGGTCTACGCCGCCTGGACAATCCTCCGGATGTGAACCATCACTGTAACTTACCCTGTCCACACGAATATAATGCCGCACGCCAAGCGCATCCACGTCACCAGGCATACTCAGGTCCAACTTCTCGCCACCATTCTGCAACTGGCCATCATAAGGACCAAGAACCACCACACCAGCAGGCATCGCTCCATATCGGGCGGCAAAAGTATCCGGATGCTTCACCACCAATAAATAGCCGCCGGCAGGTATCGTAACTACCGGATCGGAAGGAAAAACAAACTCTATGCCATCAGTAAACCGCCAGGGCTCAGATTTATCGTAACGATATAAAGTCACCGGCTCGGAACTTATATTTAATAGCTCGATATACTCCTCATCCTGATTGCCTGAGCCAGGGTTATACATAATCTCATTGATTACGATGGGCCCAACCTTCGGGTAAGCATTGGCCGCACCGGGCGTATTCTGACTCATCGCCACAAAGTTGTAGTTATTCGTGCTGCCTTTATAGTACCTGCCAAACGATACGCCCGTCTCAGAGGCGTCAAAGTCCTCCACCTCCTGATAGCCGGTGAGCACGCCATCCTGAGCCGATGACAGATATACTTGGTCGCCATTCTCGCTTAAGGCAAAAGCCGTGTGACAGCCGGGATCAGCCGGATTGCCGAAATGCTTATCTTGATAGAATACAAGATAGCCGTTAGCGGGAATGACCGTGCCATCGGCAATCTGGTACTTGGTTAAGTCATGGCCATCGTCACTTAAAAACCAGCCGCCGACATTTATCGCCGCGCCGGTGGTATTGTAAAGCTCTATCCAGTCCGAGGCGTCAGCGTGGGCGTGGGCCAATACCTCGTTTATTACCACTGAGCCTGGCTCAGGAATAATGCCGGTGTCGTCCCAGCCTGGTGAGCCGCCATAAAATGCGCTTGCCCGCCAGGCGTCTTTCTCGCCCCAGCTATTTGGGTCGGGATTCGCTGGATTTACGATAGTCAGCGAAAAACCTTGCCCATCGGTAATCTCACGCCAGGCGTCGGAGTATTTGAAATCCAGTATCGTCTGGCCGACAGCATCTTCCAGGCGGATTCTTTCGCCATCATTAGCCAGGCTGCCGGAGTACTGCCCAGCAATGACTCCAGCGAAATCCGGATAACGGGCGTGAAAAGCCGCCTGGTCTTTAACGACCAGGACATATTTGCCCGCTGATAATTCTACGCTGGGGAAGGTAAAGTCGACGCCGTTGGTAAAGCGTGCCAGGTTCAGATTGATGGTCTCCTCGCCGATGTTGGCCAACTCGATGAATTCTTGGTTCGCATCGCTTGGGCTACCGGTATCGGCTGGATGATACATAATCTCGGTGATGCGGAGGTTTTCCGCCACCGGCCCAACCGCAAAGGTCGCTTCATTAAGAGCGCTCCAGGTGCTGCCGCTCAATACCCGTGCCTTAACCTGTGTGGTTTTGGTCAACGTGATAGGCCCGGTGTATCTTATCGCCATAGGTGAAACCCCGCCGGGGGCAGAGGAAATACTCCTACCGGCAATAAGCTGA